>Ga0137384_10001821_pt1 | contig 16884 bp, 15 predicted proteins | sample SagtaG_2_FD_104922 | JGI IMG/M metagenome (GOLD analysis project Ga0137384, IMG submission 104922) | Vadose zone soil microbial communities from Sagehorn Ranch, Mendocino, California, USA - Sage2_R_60_16 metaG | ecosystem: Environmental > Terrestrial > Soil > Vadose zone | place: USA... | reverse complement strand
TGACCTCCTGAGTAGTGCCAGAGGATACCCAGTGCCGGAGACAGAAGAGCAACAGGCATGGGTTGTGGCTTTCTCCCAACACTACCATCGTTCACCACAGTGATGTAGCGGGAGCGTCAACTTGGGCTTACACATACTCTCGGTGAAGCTCGCTTGCTGTACATTCAAACTGAGTGAGTTTGGCGCTAGACCAACTGGGTTTGGCGCATCTCTCAATGCCCCAGTCCGAGTTCCCAAAGAGGAGCACCCCTGGCGTCAACGACCTCTCGTTGACACATCAAACCGTTGGGGAAAAGCATGCAGCCTGGATCGGAGCAGATAGTCGCTCTGAGGATGGAGCGAAAAGACTGCCTGTTTGCTCAAGGAGATCCTCCTCATCTCATCGCTCGCGGGTCGCACAGCTGAGTGTGGCCTCCCCGACCAATTGCACGGGAGATCATACCACCTGTACAATAGAACACAGGACACGGCAACTGAGGCAGCGGCCTGGGAACTTGAAAGGAGAAGGTATGCATAAGCGTTACCTGGATTGTAGTGCTTCTGAGTTGCTCTCGATTTCCAAAGGAGACTTGCTTGATGCTTTGCGTGCCAGTGAGGGGCGCATTATGGTCAGTGAAATCATTGGGGCAGTGCAGCCCTTGTTGCTTACTATTACCAATGCCGAGGTGGCAGCCAGTCAAGGCGCCGATCTGCTCTTGCTGAATATGTTTGACGTGGACAACCCCGTCATTCATGGCATGCCTGATGGCATCGAGCCTGATCAACTGCTCCATGCCTTACAACACCTGACTGGCCGTATCATCGGTGTCAATTTGGAGGCAGTTGATCCAGCCCATCACCAGGAGCACAATGAGTTCTGGGCTCTTCGAGAAGGGCGCATGGCGACTGCCGCAAATGCACACAAGCTGGTCACCATGGGGGCAAAATTCATTGTGCTCACGGCAAATCCGGGAACTGCGATCACCAACAGAGCCATTACTTCCAGCCTGAGAGCCATTCATGCCGCCGTGGGGGAAAAGGCTATGCTCATGGCCGGAAAAATGCACGCTGCAGGGATTCTTGCTGAGGGTGGGGAACATATTCTCACCCCAGGTGACATTGCTGAGTTCAGAGCAAGTGGTGCCGACATCATTGTGCTACCGGCACCGGGCACCGTTCCTGGAATCACCCTGGAGTATGCCAGGGAGTTAATTGGGGATGCGCATCAAAGGGGTGCCATGACCATGACCGCGATTGGGACATCTCAGGAAGGAGCAAGCATCGAAACGATTCGGCACATTGCTTTGCTGTGCAAAATGGCGGGCACGGATTTACATCACATTGGTGATGCGGGATACCTCGGGATGGCGCTGCCTGAAAACATCCAGGCCTACAGCATCGCCATTCGGGGAGTCAGGCATACCTATGCCAGAATGGCGCGATCAGTCAATCGATAAACGCAGTTCTCTGAGCGGGAAGAGGGCAGGCCCCTCGCCCGCTTTCCTCCAGGATCACGACCTGTTTTCCCTCGCGGATTGAGAGGTCTGATGATGACCTGAACACTTCCCGCTCAGCCTGGGACTGGGGTGGTTCTCCCCGGTCTCTTTCACCTCCCTGGACATGTTGAATCAGGCGCAGGATCACCAAACGTGGCGGAGTTCCAATCTTTCTGGCGAGGGACACCTTCCCGGGTTGGGCAGCGAAGCAACGCTGCCCAACCCTCCGGTCGTTCTCGTAGGGGAAGAAGCCGTAATCGGTCTCTTTTTCGAGATGAGCTTCAGTGCAACATTCACGCAGAGGTATCCTGGAAAGTCATGCGCATCTAAACAAGATGGTACTCCTGATGACATCGCGTGTGGTATCTTGAGAGAGAGCAGCAGAACGACGATTTTTGCCCAATTCTGTGACGAGAGGAGTCCATCCCATGCGTGACATTCATGATCCACCCACACAGCTCGAAGTGCATGCCCCTGACATCCTCGCCAATGCCAGGGCCGTCCTGGACGCCTGCCGCTCTCCGCAAGAGATGCAGGAGGCGGTGCTGGCGGCAGTAGCACGGAATGAGGCCTGGCGCGGCAGGCAGTGTCTGAACCTGCTCGCCCCAGAAGCACCCACGAGCCCGACGGTTAGAGCGCTCCTCTCCGCCGAGGTCGGCATCCGCGCCGCCGAGGGGCACATCGGCCCAGTGAACCGCTGGTTTGCTGGCACCCAACACATCGACGAGATCGAGGCCCTCTGCGTCGAACTGCTCAAGCAGGTCTTTCGTGCGCGGTACGCTGACCATCGATTGGTGGCCAGCATGATCGGCAACATGGCGGTCTATACTGCGCTCACTGAGCCCGGCGACGTCATTATGAGCCTGACTCAGCCCTTCGGTGGCCACTCGAGCAACCGAAGCGACGGCCCGGCAGGGGTGTGCGGTCTGAAGATCGTGGACATCCCCTTCGATCCCGTCGAACTCGAGGTGGATCTTGACCTCTTCCGCAAGATGGCTCCGCTTGTCCGCCCCAGGCTGGTCGCGCTGGGAGCCTCCATGACACTCTTCCCCTTCCCTCTGCAGGAGATGCAGGAGATCGTCGCCGAGTGGGGAGGCCGCCTGTTCTTCGATGGCGCACACCAGCTGGGGTTGGTGGCAGGCGGTCAGTTCCAGGACCCGCTGCGGGAGGGTGCCGCTGTCATGACGGGATCGGCGGGCAAGACCTTTAGCGGACCACAGAGCGGCATTATCGTTTGGGACAACCCCGATCTCACTGTCCCCATCACCCATGCCATCTTTCCTGTCTTAGCGGCCACCCACCAGGTCAACCGCGTGGCTGCCCTGGCGGCTGCTGCCGCCGAGATGCTCGCCTACGGCCACATCTACATGGCCCAGATCGTGCGCAACGCGCAGGCGCTCGGCGCGGCACTCTCCCGTCGCGGCATCTCGGTGCTTGGCGCGCACAAGGGGTACACAACCACCCACCAGGTGATCGCCGATGTGCGGCAGTTCGGCGGTGGGCTGCACGTGGCCCAGCACCTGGCGCGAGCCAACATCATTACCAACAAGAACCTGATCCCCGCCGACAGGCCGGAAGACTGGGACCGCCCGGGTGGGCTGCGCATGGGCACCATCGAACTCACGCGCCTGGGCATGGGCGAGGCCGAGATGGAAACCATCGCCGACTTCATCACACGCATTCTGATCGAACGGAGCGCGCCAGAAGCGGTGATCGACGACGTAATCGCGTTCCGGCAGCCCTACCAGACGCTCTACTATTGTTTCGAACACGGTCTGCCCGGCCAGATGTAGCGCTCTCCTGGGAAGGAAGGCAGTATGATCGATCATCAACCCAGTGTTCAAAGGCCTGCGCAGCAAGCCAAAACGATCCCGATCCAGGAGCGGAGCGTCCGCGTTGGCGATGTGATCGTGGTGAATGGCTACCACACCAATCGTTCCTCGCTCAAAGCGCGTTTCGCCGAAGGGGGTTACCAGGTTCACGAGACCAGGCACTTCCTGCTCTTCACTCGCGCACAAGAGCCAAAGACGATCCTGGTGCATTGGTTTGCCCCAGAAGAGATGACGACCAACATTCCGGGCCATCTCGCAGAAGAATTGAAGCCGTTCGGTCTGGTCAACAGCAGCCAGCGGCTGGGCGAGGTATTTGCGGGTATTGTGGGGGGAGCGCTGTTCCCCGGTGATGTCCAACGTGCCTGGAATTACTTCGGTGCCAATACCTTACAGCGCCTCCTGGCCTTCGTCGGCTCGTCCACCACGCTCGGCGTTTCCGAGTATGGCATCTGTGCTGCCTCGGCTGTCCTCTATCAACGCGTCTTAGAACTCTGCGTGGGTGAGCGCTTTCTCGACGCCGCGTGTAACGGCGGGTTTTTGTCGCTGCTGCTGGCAGAACGCGTGCCGTTTGCACGTGAAGTAATCGGCGTCGATCTCGATGCAAGCGTCTTTCGGGTGGCGCAGGACCTCGCCGAGGAACGACACCTCACCAACATTCGCTACCTGCAGGCTGATTTACTCGCCGACGATTTCAGCACGATCGGCATGTTTGATACGGTGACGGCCCTGCACGTGCTGGAACATTTCACTGAGGCCGAGATGTATCGCGTCCTGGCAAACTTACTCCAGGTGACCTCCCACCGCTTGATCTGTGCGGTGCCGTATGAGGAAGAACCTTCCCAGGCATTCGACCATAAACAGCTCTTCACCCGCCAGAAGCTTGAAGCGGTGGGGGCCTGGTGTCTCGATCAGATGCAGGGGAAGGCACGCATGTGGTATGAGGACCTTCCTCGCCAGACGGGGCTGTTGCTCCTCGAACGGCTCGCGTCGTAACACGGCATATGGAAGAAGACACCTGCCTGTCCTCTTCCTCACCGTCTCCTACAAGACGTCAACCAGGGCAGGCAGATGCGGCAACTGCTGTTGTGCTTCCCTGAGAAAGGCGTCTATCTTCCTATCGTGTGGGAAATGCCCCACCAGGTCTCCCTTCACATATGCGAGGAAATGCGTATTGGTCAGTGGCGCATTCACGGTGCTGATGACCGGTATCGCTTGCACTGCGATGAGGAGTGTGCGCTCTCGATTTCCCATCCGGGCATACGCCATAGACAGGGGGAGCAGTATCCCGACCTGACGCACCAGCCAGTGAGGAGGATTGGCTGCCAGCGCTGCTTCGAGCTGCTGGGCGGCTTGCTGATACGCACCTGCCATGAGCGCTTTTTTCCCAGCCAGTTGCAGCCAGCAGCTCCGATCAAACTCCTCGACCACGGTGACGTCATCAAGGTACTGAGCGGATTCATCCAGTTTCCGTTGCGCGAGCGGGTCGTCTCTCATCGTCATCGCGACGTCGGCCCAACACCCCAGCAGGTGCGCCCTGGCTCGTCGGTGCATCTCGTCGCTTTCCCCAAGGCCGAGCAACGCCTCTTCGATGGCGTGGAGTGCTTCAGCATACAGGCCCAGCCCCAGGTACGCATCAGCATGGCAGATGAGGCTTTGCGCCACATACCAAGGGTCTCTGGTCGCTAGCGCCGCGAGATGTGCGTTGTGGTAGGCGTGCAGTGCTTCTTCGTAGTGCTCCCGCTGGTGCAAGGCTAAGCCTACCAGCCCATATGCTCCGAAGTAGAGATACGATCGCGTGGACGGGTCAAGCAGGGGATGCGCTTGATGAACGAGGGACAGTTGGAGTTGACTCATTGCCAGGACGTCGGCATTGGGGAGGGTCAGAAACTGCTTCCACCCATCCGCGATCCCCTTGCTCAGCACCCATCCTACCTCTTCTCGATCAAGCGCAGTGATTCGCTGCGGGTCGAGTTGAGCCAGCTGACTGATCAGGGCAGCGATTCCCAATGCCAGGAGTTGGCGACGAGAAACAAGCGGCAGAGCACGTTTTCCCTCTTTCTCTGCTCCGAACAGAACGCGCAAGACCTCCCAGGGAGCACCGGAAGCGCCCGTTTCCTCTGGGAGGAAGGGTTCATCCCTGCTAGGGCGAAGCAAGAGCCGATCTGCGCCTTCCAACTCCCGTCGTGAGGGGCTTGCAAGGGCGGCGGGTGAAACGGGAAGACGAGCCTGTCCCCTTCTTGCTGCTGCCTGTTCCAGCACGGGGATGCCCTGTCGAGAGGTGAGTGATGCCAGAAGGCGCTCATACTGCGTGCGCACCTGTGGCGCCGGTTGCTTGCCCAACGCTGCGAGTGTCTGCTTCGCTCGTTCATACACCAGGCGAGCTTCCTCAAAACAGCTCTGTTGTTCGAGCAACACCAGCAGGCGGTACAGCGCATCCTGGTCCGTGGGAAAGCGCATGAGGTGTGCTTCCAGGACTTCTTCTGCCAGGCTGACCTGCCCTTGCTGCAGGTACAGATCCGCCAGGTGGCGCACCATGCGAGAGCGGGCCATCCGCAGGGCCTGCTGCCGCAGTTTGATCCAGCGGTGCCGCATCCATTCGCCGCCCAGGTCGTCGGCCAGAAACTCACCGTGCAGCAAGTCCTGTGCCTGCTGCCAGAGTGCAAGCGCCTCCTCTGGCACAGTCGCCCTGCTCGCCTGAGAAATCACCTCTTCGAAGGCATCGGCATCGACCCACAGGCGGGACTGCTCTGCCAGCGCGAGGATCGCGGGCGTGTTGCGGTTTTCAAGGAGGTCCTCCCCGCCCGCGGTGCGCAGGACCTTGCGCAGCACTTTGCTGGCCGAGCGCAGGGACTCGCGCGCTTTGTCCTCGTCGGTCTCGGGCCACAGAATGCCTGCTAGCTGGCTCCTGGAAGCCTGCCGCCCGGGCGCGCACACTAACAACTTGAACAGCGTACGCGCCGATGTCCGGCTCTTCCACAGGTCTTCGGTCGTGCAGGGGGGCACCTGCCAGGCGAGACGAAAGGCGCCGAAGGTGTACACGCGCAGGAGTGAAGCCTGGGCATCCAGGCTTTTCGATACCTCCACAGCATTGCTCGTTTGGCTGATGACCGGCCTGTTCACGGCACTCCTTCCATACTTTAACGTAATGTAGACGAGGAACGCGCTTTCCCGCAGTATACCATAGCCTCTCCAGCTTCGAAGGGCCGCGTCCCGCTCCCGTCCGGTGTCTGCCCTCCGGCGTCCAGCGTTGCCACAGGACTGCCCCTGGCGGATTGGTATGCTCAACAGGAATGACCGGTATCGTCACGAGAACAACACCTGTGCTACCGCATGAGCACTGATCAGTAATGCATATGATGACAACTGCTTTTATCGCATCATCGTCGAGGAGATGAGCACATTCCTGCTTGCGAACCTGCTCGCGGGATATGACCACGCCCTTGCCTCATGTCCAGGTCGCACCGGGAACAAGGAGGGACCCGTTTCATGCACGCACACGATAACCGCAGCGATATTGCACGCCTGCGCCAGCGCATCGCCGAGGAATACGAAGCGGCGACGCGCGGGCTGACAGGCTTCGCCACGGGCTTCGCTACACATCAGTTCATCACACAGCGCATGGAGCACATCGGCATCTACCACGAGGCGCTGCAACACCTTGTTGGGGAACAGGAAGCCATCAGGATCGTGGCTGAAACGTTGGAAGCACTGCAAGCTGCGCCAGGAGAAAATGTATGAACTGCTCACGGGTTGGGCAACAAGTTGCATCTTTCAGATAAAATGGCTTTAGATCGTTCTTCGTTGCATTCATGGTTTCTACACTGAAGCAAGATTTTTACAACGTCACCAGCAAGCGATGTGATTGAGATTACTTGTGAAGCTATTTCGCACTACACAGCATGCTGTGATCTCGTTGCGCAACCCGTGGGCTCTGATGGTCCAAGGTGGATATCCAGAAGAAGAGGGAGATGATCACTTCGTTGTAACCACCTGCTTGGATCAGGGATGGTCAGCGCTGTTTTTTCAAGCAAGCTATGGGAGACGAAGGCGTAATCAAGATGGTACCCTTTGTCCGGATGCCGATACAGATAGAAGGTCGAGACAGTTTCCCTGCCTTGCTGTTCCTGGGTCTGAGCGTGATACACGCTCCTCATCTGCAACTGCTCCAGCTTCTCCACCAGAGCGCTATGCGAGTATCCAGCATGAGAAGTATCCCAGATGGTATTGCTATTAAAATCTCCTATCGCGAGAGACGAACCTTTTTCAAGGAATGCTCGATAATAGTCGATCGCTTGATGGGTTATCCGTACATACCGTTCTTGCCTCTCTTTGACATGGGCCCACACTCCAAGCACGTTGAGGTGCTCATCTTCCACGCGAAAAGGAAGAAACCAGGGGTAGGTAGGGGTATAGGCAGAGCTGAGGGTGTATGCATGATGTCCAAAGCCCAGCACACCCAGGCCCTTGTGGGGATTCTTCCCAACCCAATGAGAAAAAGGGGCTCCGCTCTCTTTGATATGCATCTCGGAACATTCTTGCAGCAGGACCACATCTGGGCGAAGAGCGAGGATGTCTTCTTGCTTGGTTGCATACGCCATATTACAATTCCACGAAATAATTCTCATGGCCGATGATTCCTCTTTTGTGCGTCGAAAGCGATCGCTGCGCGCGACAGAACGGCGAACAGAAGCTCATACGTGTTGCGCTACTCGTGCGCGTCTCCGCCGGTTCTGGTTTCAAGCTACGGCGCGCCATCGGGAAACATCGGCGGCCCCACGCCCGCGTGTTTTCCCCACCATCATACCTGCCAGCACGCGCCTGTCCCGTCCGGGCGCAAAGGAGTCGTCACCGAAGCCTTAGGCGCCCTTGCCCGGTCGCGGTGTCAATCGAGAGGCATCAGGTAACCTCCGCTCCAGCGTCAGCGCTGAGGCGGCAGCAGCAAGTGCAACAGCCGCAGCCGCGAGGAAGGCCACCGTCGGCGAGAGGCTCAGGAGCTGAGCGCCCAGCACCGGCGCGATCGTCAAACCGAGCCACCACGCAAACCCCATCGACGCCATGTACCGTCCGCGCAGACCTGCCGGTGCGAGCTCGGCGGCGAGCGGCATCAGCGCCGTCGTATGGAAGCATTCGCCAACACCAACCGCAATTGCTGCCGCGACCAATGCCATATACGCCGTGCCAGTGCTGATGCCTGCGCCAATCACGAGCAGGCAAGCACCAGCAAAAATCGCCGCAGCTCCCGCCATCATCACGACCCGCTGACGACCCTCGGCGAACCTGGCTATCGGCACCTGGACTACCACAACCGTCGCAGCGTTGGCCAGCAGCAGCAACCCGATCAACTGCGCGCTGATGCCAATCTCATGCTCGGCGTACGGAGGCACAAGCCAGGTGAACACACCCCAGCCGACCGCGATGATCGCCACGTTTGTGAGGGCGAGATGGATGAAGGCTCGGTCACGAAAAACAAGGCGGTATCCGCCCATGATCGGCTCCGGTCGCACGCTGTCACGCACGACGGCGACCAAAACGAACACGTAGACGAGGTAGGTGAGCGCGTTGACCAGGAACAACACCACGAACCCGTTCAAACCATAGGCCGCGACGAGGCCGCCGAGGGCACCTCCGATCCCAATCCCGGCGTTGGTGGCAACACGCGAGACGGCGGTCGCACGATGGCGCACCTCGGATGACGCAAGTGTCGCCAGCAGCGTCGACTGACTTGGATTCAGTGCGCCGTTTCCGGCACCTGCCAATGTAGCGGCTGCGAACGCGTGAATGGGGAGTCGAGCAAACGCCAGGCCAGCATACCCGGCGGCGAGTGCAACTCCGGCACCAATCATGGTAGCGCGAGCCCCGAAGCGGTCGATCAGCTGGCCCACAAGAGGTGCAGTCACGACCGCGATACCGGTGACCGTGCCGACAACGAGACCCGCGACGCTGAGACTGAACCCGCGACCATCGTGCAGATAAATGACCTCGAATGGCAGGACGGCACCGTAGCCGAACATGTTCAAGAAGATCCCGATTTGGACAAGCCACAGCTCGCGTGAGAGACCAAAGCTGAGGCGGCGTGCCATTCCGATTTTCTGTTCCATTGCTTGTTGAACCCCATTTCTCAACTGCTCTTATGATAAAACCTGCAGCAGCGCGTCTCGCCGACCTCCGTTTCCGTCTGGCAAGGCGGCTCGGCATCGTCGTTGTCCTCTCTCGCATTTCGGGTCTCAGCCTCGTGATAGCTCTGCTTGCCAGTATGCGCGGGCGGTGCGCAGGCGCATGTTAAGAAGGCTGATCGGATTGTGCGTCTTGCTCTCGAGCGCGGGGGTCAGCACCACTCGGTGCCACCGAGTTTGATAGACAAGCATGCCAGGGCCGACGAGATGCTCGAAGGCGCTCCGCTCTAAAACGCAGGGGGGAAGCTTCCGCGAACCCCTGCCTGCGTGCGTTCACCACCATGACGCCAGCCAGGACCAACACACCACCACAGAGTGCCAGCACCGAGGGCCATTCACCCAGCCAGACCCAGGCAATGCCCAGAACAAGCAGGGGCTGCAGATACAAGAAGCTGGCGGCTCTGGAGGCTGGAAGATGGGCAAGGGCATAGGCCCAGGTGATATAGCCAAGCGCGGCAGGAAATACGCCCAGGTAGATGACGGCCAGCGTGTCGCGAAGCGGGGCTGCCCGAATTTCTTCCGGCAATCCTGGAAAGAAGAAGAGCAAGAAGCACGCGCTCGCCCAGACCGCATAGGTGGCAAACTCGACGGCTGTGTAGCGTGTGAGAAGGGGCTTCTGACCAACCACATACAGGCTAAAGGCAAACGCTGCGCTGACGATGAGAAGGGCGTGTGAATCAATGGTCAATCCCGCCATTCCACTCCAGGCAATCACCGCTACCCCGGAAAAGCTGATGAGAATACCCAGCCAGCCCAGGCGGTGCAACCGCTCACCCAACCAGATCCTCGCTGCCAAGGCAACAAAGATCGGTGCAGTATTAATCAGAAAGCTTGCCACTGCTGACGGCACACTGAGCTCACCAGTATTGAGGGCTACCCCGTAGTAAGCGATCCCCACGAGACCAAGCAGAGCCATCCTCACAAGATCGCGAAAACCTGGCAGGCGCAGATGCTTCACCAGGGCATAGCCACCCAATGTGAGGGAAGCCGCCGCATAACGCAAGACTGCGAGGTGCGCGGGCGAGTAGGCATGGAGTCCCGCGCGAATGCCAGGGAACGCCGACGCCCAGAGCACCATCGTCAATCCCGCCGAAAGATACGGGCGCAGGTCACGTCCTTTCTTCTTCGCCATCGTTTTCATACACGCACATACTCCTTTTGCTGAAAAGCCTCGTTCAATCACTGAAGCGCTGCTGCGGTCTCGCTCTTTGAGAGAGGTGCCTCCCTTCCTTCTCTCTTCCTCGCCTGCCATTCATCCTCTTCGTTCTTGATCATATCCTGATAAGCTGATAGAATCGTTCCTAATTGAGCACCCTTTCACGAGAGGAGCAAGAAATTGGTCTATCGCCCCACAGCCCGCGTCTTAGCCGTCTTAGCATTACTTCAATCGCATGGACGCATGACCGGCGCGCAACTCGCTCGTCGCCTGGAGGTAGATATCCGCACGGTTCGGAATTATGTTGAGACCCTCATCGATCTGGGCATTCCTGTCGAGGCTGAGCGTGGTCGCTATGGGGCCTATCGGCTGATGCCCGGCTTTAAGCTGCCCCCGCTGATGTTCACCGAAGATGAGGCTCTGGCACTCACTCTGGGGCTGAAAGCCGCGCGGAGGATGGGCCTGGCACTGACCGCGCCAGCCGTCGAGGGCGCGTTGGCCAAAGTCGAGCGGGTGCTGCCGGTGCCGCTGCGCACGCGGGTGCGGGCAGTGGAGGAGGCGGTGCTGCTCCATCTGGCCCCACCCCGTGATCTGCCCGCCCAGGCCATGGTTCTCACGCTCAGCACGGCCGTGCAGGAGCAGCGACAGGTGCTGCTGCGCCATCGCTCCGCGCAGGGGGAGGAGACAGAGCGCCGCTTCGATGCCTATGGACTGGTCTATCGAGCGGGACGCTGGTACGCCGCTGGACACTGCCATTTGCGGGAAGCCGTGCGCGTCTTCCGACTGGATCGCATCCAGCAGGCGACCTTGTGGGACGAGCCATTTACCCGACCGGCGGAGTTCGATCCGCTGGCCTGTGTACTGCGCACCCTGGCAGAACAGCCCGGTGCCTGGCGCGTTTGCGTGGTGTTGCAAACGACCATCGAGCAAGCAGAGCACCTGCTTCCAGCAGGCATGGCAACGCTGGAAGAGACGAGAGAAGGCGTTGAGGCGCGGATCTCAGTAGAAGACCTGGAGTGGATGGCGCGCTTCCTGGTGAATCTGGGCATACCCTTTGTAGTCCGCGAACCTGCAGCCCTGCGCGAGACCTTGCGGCGGCTTGCGGCAGAGATCGCAGCGGCGGCGAGCGTGGTGCCAGGCGACTGAACGCGCCAGCCTCTCCTTGACTTTGCGAGCCTCGGTTCCCATCTCTGCCTGGGTGTCAGCCAGGATCTTGGAATGGACAGTCCCATGGGTTGTGCAACGAGCTGCACATTTGCCTAAAGTGGCTTTACAGGCACATCCAACGCGCGCCCTTTTTCTGGCCTAGGAATCAGGAATACCTCTGCCTTATGAAGGCAGGAGAGCTATGGCAAATGTTCTCAAACCAATTTACTGATGGGCTAATCTCGTTGCGCAACCCGTGGGTACTATACCTCCAACAGCCTCGGCGGATGTGGGCTTTCTGGCCACACATCATCCTATGTGGATGTTCTACAGGCAAGCAGCAGCGATTTCAGTTGTAGTGGCCTTCAGCAACACCCTGATGGACTCCACTTCCTCTCCTGCGGACGGTTTGGAGAGCAGATCATCCCTGTTTCGGCCAGTGTGTAGGAGATCCCTCAGCCGTCAATGGCATCGTTGGGAGAGCGCGAGCTTTGCCAGGGCCATCTCCCATTCACCTCCAACTCAAGCGACCAGCTGAGGAACGTACGGACGACCACGATCAGCCCGAGCACGCCAATAGTCGCGAATGTGGGATCGAGAGCCACGCTGCGAATGATGTCGGCAGCTACCAGCAGTTCCAGGCCAACCAGGATGGCTTTTCCCAGGTCCCTGCGGAGGTCGTGATAGGCCACAGAAGCATCGCTTCGACGGGCCAGGGCCTTGATGTACATGCCAAATGCGAGGACAGCACCGATGACGAGCACGGCAACTCCTACACATTCAAAACTCGCGCTCACCAGATCAGCCACATACTTGAAGTCCATGGCGTGCCTCCAGATCTGTTTCAGAAGAGTCCTTTTCGTCGGTTGGTATCTCGATTCTATTTTGGAAGAGACAACAAACGACACATGAGAACATACGAAACGCAGATCAGCACAGGCACTACGGACAAGTGGCAAGGATGTGGCTGCCCAGTACTTCTTGTCAGGCCACATACTGCATGGTAGGATACAGGTGCAGAAGCACGTTCGTTTTTTGTAGCTGTGGGTCAAGCAGGGAAGTTGGTGATGGCCGACAGAGCCGGGAACCTCCCTTTCCCACACCACCTGATACCTACTTGTGCAAGGGCTTGGCCATGAACAGGCGCTCACCTTCCGTTCCGCCATCCTCACAGCGCCTATAGGCAGAGGGGAGGAACTGTGAAGGTGGATATGTCCCGGCAGAAGGTCTTCTCATCAACCAGGTCATGTTCATGTCAAGAGAAACCACGGGCCGGAAACCGCTCTCACGCCGTCAGGCATTGGTCCTGCTGGCAGGTGTCCCGCCGCTGGCGTTTGGCCTCGCTTCAGATCGCCCCCGAATGTCTCCGGGAGGCAGGAGAGCACCGATGATTCGACTGGCGCTCCTCAGTTCTTGGCATGTCCACGCGCGTGACTATGTCCAACAGGCGAGCGCCAACCCCGCGACCACTATCACGGCGGTCTGGGACGAAACGCCGGAGCGCGGCCGTGCTCAGGCACACGCGTTAGGCGTGCCTTTCTACGAGAATCTGCCTGAGCTGCTGGCCCAGGCCGAGGTGGATGGCGTGATGGTCACCACGCCGACGACGATGCATCGAGAGGTGATCATCGCAGCGGCTCAGGCGGGCAAGCATATCTTTACCGAAAAAGTACTGGCCCCCACCCTGCGCGAATGCAACGAGATCGCAGCGGCGGTTGAGCAGGCCGGGGTCGTGCTGGTGGTCTCCTTGCCACGGCTCTCGAGCGGCTCGACGCTGGCTATCAAGCACATCCTCGATCGGAAGTTGCTGGGGGAGCTGACCGAGGTGCGGACGCGTCTGGCTCATGATGGCGCGCTCAGGACCAGGCAACATCCCGAGGGCTGGTTACCCCCCTCCTTTTTCGATCCCCAGCAAGCGGCTGGGGGCGCGATGATCGATCTGGGGGCACATCCGATGTACCTGGCCCGGCTCTTCCTGGGCCTGCCCCAGAGCGTCAGTGCCACCTACGCCTCGCTCACTGGACGTGCCGTGGAGGATAACGCGACGGTGGTGCTGCGCTCTCCAGAGGGGACAGTGGGTATCGTCGAAGCCAGCTTTGTCAACCCCTTCTCGCCGTTCACCATCGAGGTCCATGGCACACAAGGGAGCCTGCTCTATGGGACGCCGGACGGGAACCTGCGCATACGCAGCGCAGTTGCGGGCACACCGGGAAGTTCCCAGTGGCGCGTCTGGACGGACATCCCTCCCGATCTGCCGACTCCCTTCTCGCAATGGGTCACGCACATCCAGCAGGGAACCCGCGCTCGTGAGAATATCCAGGCCGCCATCGACCTCTCCAGGCTCTTGGAGGCGGCGAACCGTTCCGCCACAATGAATCAACCGGTCCTCCTGGATGCGTGACCACTGAGCGGAAGGTGAAACAGGCATACGACGAGGGGGTCGGCTGGATCGCTGCTCATTTCCCAACCGCCCTTCTTATTCTCGACGGACAAGGCGATCACCATCCTGTTCCTTCGTCTAGTGCTCTGCTCTCATAGGCATGATACAATGCTGTGCAGGAATTGCTAGCGAAGGAGGAACAGATGGAGCACTGGATCTGTCTCACGTGTGGGACGCAATACTCCGCTAGCCAAACGCCTTCGCAAGAATGTCCTATTTGCCTTGACCAACGCCAGTATGTTCGACATGAGGGACAGGCGTGGACCACCATGGCCGCCATGCAGCAGGACGGCTTTCGCAACACCTTACGACCACTCGAATCAGGTCTCACAGGCATTGGGACCGAACCTTCCTTTGCGATCGCACAACGTGCACTGCTGGTGCAGACGCAGCAAGGCAATGTGCTCTGGGACTGTGTGAGTCTGTTGGATGACCACACCGTAGCCGCAGTGCAACACCTGGGTGGGATCGCGGCGATCGCGCTCTCTCATCCCCATTTCTATTCCTCGATGATCGCATGGGCTGAGCGCTTTGAGGTACGTATCTATGTGCATGAAACGAACCGCCCATGGGTCATGAGACCAAGTGAACGCATCACCTTCTGGTCTGGCGAGACGTATTCCCTCTACGATGACCTCACGCTGGTGCGACTGGGAGGGCATTTTCCTGGGAGCACTGTGTTGCATTGGGCACATGCGGCTGATGGCAAAGGGGTTCTGCTCACGGGAGATACCATCATGGTGGTGCCCGATCGGGAGTGGGTGAGCTTTATGTGGAGTTATCCCAACCTGATCCCGCTTCCGCATAAGCGAAGCTCGCTCATCGGCGGCGAAACCTGAACACCCTTGGCGCGTAGCCCTTATCCCTGTAGCGGGCGCATTGGCAGCTCCGATCTATGCTCCTTCTCCTCCACACTCAGTACCATCATGAGGCAGCTGTTGCCCATTTTCTTTTTCATCGCCCCTCTCTCTGCTCAAGAAAGATGCAGGTTTTGCGCTTATGAACAGACAGACGCACTCAGAACATATCACTTCTGGCATTTCCGAGGCTATCCATGCTGCTATTCAGGAACTGATTGAGGCGAGCAGCCGTTACGATGGCATCGACTTTCCTTTCGCTCTCAGCGAACTGCCATCCTCAACGGACAACTTGCCCGCCGCCTTGCTCTACCGTGCTGACCACGTGCTGGTGGGATTGCTTTGCATCTACCATTGGTCAGGCAGCGACATCGAACTCTATGGCCTGGTTCACCCGGCATATCGGCGTCGCGGCATCGGACTGGCTCTTTTGGCGCGAGCGAAGGAGCTTGCTCAGCAATACGAGCCCAAACGCCTGCTGTTGGGGTGCTATGGGAGCATCTCCTCGGGGATGGCATTCGCCCAAGCCCAGGGGGCAGCATTTGACTTTGCGGAATTCCATATGGAACTCGATGTGAACAAAATCCAGCGTCCAACTACCTGGCACACTGAACTCACGTTGCGCCAGGTAGGCGCGCCTGAGATCGAACTGGTTGCATCCATCTCGTCCCAGGCGTTTGGCGATCCGGAAGATGAGACGCGTGATTGGCTCAGCAGGGATGTGCTGGAGCCAGGACGGCGCATCTTTTTCATCGAACTGCAGGGGAGTCCCATTGGCACCATTCGCCTGGTTGAGGGCGCAGACCAACGCGCTGAGATCACTTCTTTCTGCCTTCTTCAGCCGTATCGCGGGCACGGCTATGGAAAACAGATCCTTCTGTCGAGTGTGGATCTGCTCCTCTCTGAACAGCACTCGCCTATCGCTCTCGACGTCACAACCACCAACAGCGGCGCCCTGGCATTATACCAGGCATGCGGTTTTCAAGAAGTCCGGAAGGACAGTTATTGGGCCCTGAGGACCAACGGAACAGAGAACAACGAGAAGCTGTAAATCCGCTTCTCAGACCAATTGATAACGAGAAGCCACGAGGCGAAAAGGGAGACGATCATGCGAAAGGTCTGCATCTTTTACATACGATGCTAAATAATGAAAAATAGGCCGTGTTGGGAGTGGAAAGAAGTGCGTTAAGGTGGTATTCTTTAAGGAGAAAGAGAACCATTCATCGTAGGCTCCCTCAGAGAAGAGGAAGAACAAGGAAGATGCCAATGAGCGTGTATGAGCAACTACAGAGGCGCATCGTTGAAGATGTGCAGTCGTTACAGATCCTGAAGAAGCGGGGGTGGCTGGTCTGGCCGATGGAACGTGTGGTCAAGGAAGAAGACATAGGCCGCTGCTGCTATCTGGCAGAAGAGTGGCTCAGTTCGGCACAATTGCAAGTACTCAAAGAGCGTGTCGGACTGGATGAAGGACAGTGGAGGAGGTACAAGACAAAGCTATCAGCGCAGTGAGGAAGATGCAAGAGGGAACGGCACCTCGTTAGAAGGTCCTTTCCCTCAATATTATAAGAAAGCGTGCCATGTGATGCAACCGTTCAAGCGTCTTCTACGTAAGCGAGCCGTTCTCGCCTTCATCGATGGGTTCATCGTCTTCCTGGCCCTCCTTTTCCTGATGGTCGACAGAAACCTCACTCCGCTCACCAGGACTATTTCCTATCTTCAGGGACAGGGACATCTCCTCGTGCAGATTGCCGAGCTTCCTGAGCATGCTGAAGCAGAGATGCACACGATACCTGAGTGGACCCTCT
>Ga0137384_10001817_pt1 | contig 16902 bp, 15 predicted proteins | sample SagtaG_2_FD_104922 | JGI IMG/M metagenome (GOLD analysis project Ga0137384, IMG submission 104922) | Vadose zone soil microbial communities from Sagehorn Ranch, Mendocino, California, USA - Sage2_R_60_16 metaG | ecosystem: Environmental > Terrestrial > Soil > Vadose zone | place: USA... | reverse complement strand
TATGTATTTAGGGGTATGGATGGAACTCCGCGGGTCTCCCGCGACTCACCAGAGCGCGAAGGTCGGCCGCTCGCCGTCCATCACCTGGCCGGAGTGCCCGTCGATGAGGATGAACATCGCCTTGCCCTTGTGGGCGTACTCCATGAACCAGACGGGGGCGTGTAGCAGCTCGCCGTCGTACGTCGTCGGGTAGACCTGGATCGACTCGAGCGTGTCGACGCGCTTCTTCGCCTCCTTCTCGATGAACTTGTGCGCGAGCGCCTGCGCCTGGGCCTTCGCCTCCGGCTCGCCGACGTCTCCGCCTTGGACGTCCACGCCACCGGTCGAGCGCTTGTCGAAGTTCAGCTTGTTCTGCAGCTGGAACTGGAAGCCGTCGTCGGGCTGGTACTTCGAGTACCCCCGGACCGCGACGACCGGGATGTTGTACTGCATCTGGATCCGGTCCCGGACGCGGACGACCTGCGGCTGCGTGTTGACCGGCTGGTTGCGGTTCTGCGAACCCGCGGCAGCGGCCGCCATCGTGAGGGCGAACAACGCGGCGCCCGCGGCCTTCTTCGCGCCGCTGTCGCCGTGGGCCATCATCCCGACGCCGGCGCCCCCGCCGACGTTCTTCGTCCCCTGGAAGTCCGCCACGACCGACGTCGGGACGACCCAGTAGGGCACGTACTTCAGCGTGACGGTGCCGAGCTCGGAGCGCTCCGCCACCTTGCGGCGGAAGACGCCCTTGTTCAGCCACTTGCCGCCCGCGTCGAGCGCCTGCTCGTTCGAGATGCGGCTGTCGAGCATGAAGTGTTTCTGGATGATCTCCGCCGCGCCGCCTGCGCCCATCGTCGTCACGGCACCACAGTACTCGCACACGACGAGGGCCAGGCCACCGGACGGCTTCATCGGTCCGCCGCACGAACTGCATTTCAGGCTCTGCGGCATCGGGGGGGCCACCGTCGGCTGGACGGCGACGTTCGGGTTGTAGGCCTGGCCCATCGGAGCCGGGCCGCCCGGGTAGCCGGGGGCCACGGGTGCCGGGGGCACGCCGGGGGCTGCCTGAGCCGGGGCGACGACGCCCTGCTTGGCGCCGCACAAGTTGCAGAATACCGATCCGTCCGCGAGACGTCCGCCGCACTGATTGCAGAACAGGGAGATGCCTCCTATTCGGCAGCCAAGGCGACCTCGCCTTACTTAAGAATTTCTCCCTGAATCTCGTTCCGCATAGTTCATCCCGGCGGACCGCGGGCCTTCCCCTACATCCGAGGGGACCGTAAACCTATAACGCAAGGAGGCGTCTGCGTCGACGGAATCGTGAGGACGCCGTGGCGGGTTTCCTGAGCCGCAACTTGGCGAGGTTCTTCGGCCTCGGTCCCGCGGACGTTCGAAATCTCGCCTTTCTCTACTTCGCGACGTTCATCATGCGGGCCGCCGCGTTCGCGGGCGTCGCGGTGATGCAAGACGTGAGCGCCCGGACCCTCGACGCGTTGGGGCGGGGCCTCCTCTTCGCCGTGTACCCGCTCGCGGAAATCGCGACGGTCGGCTATCTCGGCACGCTGTGCGACCGGGTCGGGAGGAAGCGGATTCTCGTCTTCGCGCATCTCGTGACCGCCGCGGCCGTGTTCCTGTTCATCCCGAGCATCAGTCCGGTCGTCCCCACGGGGGTGCAGCCGTTTCTCGTCGCGGTGTGCTTCGTGATGTTCGGAGTCGGAGCCGCGGCGAAAGTCGCGTCGACGCTCGCGATGATCAACGACCACTCGAGTCGCGCGAACCGCGCCCAGCTGATGGCGTTCTTCGACCTCGTGACGTTCGGCGGCCTCGTCGGGGGCTTCGGCGCGGCCTTCCTCGCCCTGAACGCGTTCGGGATATCGGATGCGACCGTCCTCGCGGTCGGCGGCATCGGCGTCACGGTGAGCGTCGTCATGGTCCAGTTCCTCGTCCGGGAGACCCCCTTCACGCCGGAGACGCAGCGCGGGACCCTCGAGCTCCTGCGGACGGTCCTCCGGAACCGGGACATCCAGCGGCTCCTTCCGGTCTACGTCCCCGTGGTCGCCCTGTACGGCTACGTCCTCACCTTCACCGACAACCTCCTCGGGGCCGGGAGCGAGGGTTCGGCGACGACGACACAGCTGCTCATCATCGTTGCGTCCCTGGGGATTCCCCTGGGGGCCTCTTTGGCGGTGAGCGGTAGGCTCTCCGACCGAGTGCGGCTGCGCCGTCCGTTCATGGGGCTCGGCCTCGCGTGCTTCGGCGGCCTCGCGATCCTCCTAGCGCTCGCGGCCCGGCCCGGTGGCGGCGCGGACACCGCGCAGCTCGTATCGAGGTGGCCTCTGATCGCGATCCTCGCGGCGGGCGCCGGGACGTTCCCTCCCGCCGCGCTCGCGTACCTCGGAGACGTCGTCGGCCATTCCGTCACGGGCACGGCGTTCGGGATCTACTCGGTCATCTTCGGATCCGGGCTCATCGTCGGACCCGTCCTCGGCGGCGCGCTGACGCAGGCGCTCGGACCGCTCGCGTTCGCGGTGATCGCCCTCGGCCTCATCGGCATCTCCGGCGTCGGCGTGCTGTTCATCCGCGAGCCGCTAAAATTCCCGCGGACGCCCATGGGCCCGGAGACCGTCGTGCCACCGGAGAAACGCTGACCCGGTCTGCGCGCGTATTCGCGTGATTCTGACGTCGCCGGATTGAAGTACCCACGGCCTCGTCGCACGGACGTGGCGTCGAGCACCTCGAGCCTCCTGGACCTCGACCCGATCGCCTACTTCGCGATGGGCGGATTCGCGCTGTTCTTCGGCCTCTTCTTCCTCGTGTTCCTCTGGGACATCCCGCTCTTCCTGTACCTCTGCGGGCCGATCACGTTCATCCCGGGCGTCATCGCCCTCACGATCGGGGTCCACCAGTGGCGGCGCGAGCGAGCGGTCCTCGAGTTCGCGGAGTGGGTCAAGTCCCAGCGCCGCGTCAAGATGGATCTCATGGCGCAACGGATCGGCAAGACGCGCTACGAGACGGAAAGGCTGCTCGGCAAGGCGCTCGCGAAGGGGTTCGTGAAAGGCGCGATCGACCGCACGACCGACGAGTTCGTCCTCGAAGAGGCGGTGAAACAGGAGCATTTCGTCGGGCAGTGTCCCCATTGCGGCGGGAACGTGGACACATGGTACTTCCCGGAGGAACGCGTCACCTGCCCGTATTGCCAACGCGCGATCTCCGTCCCCGCGAACGCGTGAGGTCGCAGGTCGCCACCCTTATATAGCACATGGATTTTAGAGCGCACCTTCCGAGGAACCTCCTTGGCCCGCGGCCTCTTCGCAGCGCGCAAGCTCAAGAACGAACGACAGACGAGACGCTGGTCCGACCGGTACTACAAGAGGCGCGTGCAGCACCTCAAGGAGAAATCGGACCCGCTCGAGGGATCGCCGCAGGCGAAGGGCATCGTCCTCGAGAAGGTCGCGATCGAGGCGAAGCAGCCGAACTCCGCGCTGCGGAAGTGCGTGAAGGTCCAGCTGATCAAGAACGGCCGGCAGATCACAGCCTTCGCGGTCGGCGACGGCGCGATCAACTTCATCGACGAGCATGATGAGGTCCTCGTCGAAGGGATCGGCGGACGCATGGGCCGATCGTACGGGGACATCCCGGGGGTGCGTTACAAGGTGATCCAAGTCAACGGGGTATCGCTCGACGAACTCGTGCGCGGCCGGAAAGAGAAGCCCGTGAGGTGAGGGGTTGGAACCCGAGCCGACGCCTCCTCCGGAGACACCGCCACCGCCGCCTCCCGAGGCCCCGCCTCCGCCGCCCGAGGTCGCCCCGGCCATCGAACCCGCGGTGACGACCGAAGGTCCTCCGGAAACCGCCGCGGAAGGCGAGCCGGCTCCGGTCGTCGAGAAGCCGAAGCGCGAGCCGAAGAAACCCAAGAAACGGCCCAGCTATGAAATGAAGCTCTTCGAGAAGTACGACCTGAACGAGGTCGTCGTGCACGACGCGGGACTCGCGAAGTACATGAATCTCTCGCCGATCGTCATCCCGCACACGGGTGGGCGGTACGCGAACAAGCCGTTCGGCAAGGCCAAGTCGAACCTCGTGGAGCGGCTAATCAACGGCATGATGCGCACGGAGAATTATACCGGGAAGAAAGCGAAGTCCTACCGGGTCGTGCGCACGGCGTTCGAGATCATCGCCCAGAAGACCGGGAAGAACCCGGTGCAAATCCTCGTCGATGCGCTCGAGAAGGCCGCGCCCCGCGAGGAGATCACGCGCCTCCGATTCGGCGGCATCAGCGTGCCCCGCGCCGTCGACGTCGCCCCTTCTCGACGGCTCGACCTCGCGCTCCGCAGCATCACGACCGGCGCGGTGTCCGCGACGTTCAAGAACCGCAAGCCGGTCGAAGAGTGTCTCGCCGACGAGATCCTCATGGCGGCGAAAGGCGACATGCAGAGCTCCGCGATCGCAAAGAAAGAGGAGCTCGAGCGGGTCGCATCCTCCGCGCGATGATTCGCTCCCCTCCGGACCGAAGCCTTAATTAGGTTCGGTCTTCTGCGACATTCCTTGTTCAGATCAAGGAGCCCGAGCGATGGGACGTAAGGAAGAAAATATCAAGAAAGCACAGGCGTTGCTGCATCTGAAGGACCGCATCCGCAACATCGGGACTGCGGCACATATTGATCACGGGAAGTGCCTGGCGCCGGAGTCTCGAGTTTGGGTGAACGGTCAATGGATTCGAGCTGACGACTTGTGGACGCAGTTTGCTACTCGGCCTCATGTATCCAATGAACATGGAGCGGATGTGCGCGATGTGCGGTCCGACTCGTTGTGGACTCGCTCCCTTGACGTCGAATCTGGTAGCACCCGGTTCGCTCAGATAACCCATGTTTGGCGCCTCCGTACCACCGAGCCCCTCGTGGAGATTGAGAGCCGAGATGGCAGGCGAATCCGGACAACTCCTGAGCATCCGTTCGTCATCGCTTCGCGTGGCGGAATGGAGTACTGCGAAGCGCGCTCGCTCAAGAAAGGCGACGTCTTGACCGTTCCGAGGCGTCTTCCGTCCAAGACTGATCATGAAGAAGACTGGGCTGGACTGGAGGCGACGATATTGCGAAGATTAGCTTCCGATCCGCCATTCCGATTCCACGTCTCGTCCGAATCGCAAGATCGTTTAGGAATCACGGAAGCCCTCGATGGTCCGGGTTTGCTTCAGCTTGCGAGCACATTTCGCATATCCTTGTCTGCCGTCTACTCCATGATTGAATTCATTTCGGTCCGATTTCCCGGCCACCGCGGTCGGGTATCGCAGAGGGTGCGTTTGCCAAAGCGAGCGGACCTGGAGCGTTTCTTCTGGCTCGTTGGGCTCCTTTACGGAGACGGGGATGCGAACGCCAGCATCCACATGACGGATGAGGACCTCCTCGATCGCGCCCGCCAAGTCATGGGTCAACTTACCCACCGAGCTTCGATCAGTCGCCACCCGCAACGAGCTCCATATTTGAATCCGGGGTCGTCGACCCTCGTTCGCCTTCTGCGGGTGGTGTTCGGCTATCCCACGAAACGGAAAGCGTGGAGCATCCGGCTACCGGACCTCCTCCATGTCGCTCCGCTGCCTGTCGCAGCTGCTTTCATCCAAGGTTACTTCGACGCCGATGGTACAGTAGAAAAGGCCCGGTCGGCCGTGTCGGCGACGTCTGTGTCCGAGGAGTTCGTGGATGAGCTGCAATTGCTGCTCCTCCGTTTCGGTGTCCGCGCGATTCTATTGCGACGGTACGGCAAGTCGACCCTGTACATATCGGGGAAAAAGAACCTGGCCTGCATGCCGCAATTCAGCGATCCCGAAAAGGCCACACTACAGAAAGAATTGGAGAGAAAGGCTGGAACCTCCTACGTCGTGGACCTGCTTCCGGTCGATTGGAAACGCCTTGGGCAGGGGGATTGGAAGAGCCGTACGTATGCTTCAGCGCACCAACGACCTTCGACCGCGTCGCTGCTGACCATGGCTGGGCTAGACATCTCTTCGGTGGAGCCCCTTCTCAACGACGACATTGCCTTCGTCGAAGTCAAGTCTGTCGGGAGCTCTACCGCGGAGTGGGTTTACGACTTCTCGGTCCCCGGCCCGCAGAATTTCGTGGCCGAGGGCCTCTTCATCCACAACACCACCCTCTCCGACTCGCTCATCGCAGGCGCGGGGATGATCAGCGAAGAGCTCGCGGGCACGCAGCTCTTCATGGACTACGACGAGCAGGAGCAGGCGCGGGGCATCACGATCAACGCGGCGATCGCATCGATGGTCCACGACTTCGAAGGCGGCCAGTACCTGATCAACCTGATCGACACGCCGGGCCACGTCGACTTCGGCGGGGACGTAACTCGTGCGATGCGCGCCATCGACGGCGTGATCATACTCGACGACTCCGTCGAGGGGATCATGCCCCAGACGGAGACGGTCATCCGTCAGGCGCTGAAGGAACGCGTGAGGCCCGTCCTGTTCATCAACAAGGTCGACCGCCTCGTCAACGAGTTGAAGATCAGCCCGGAGCAAATGCAGCAGCGATTCCAGAAGATCATCATGGAGGTCAACAATCGCATCCGGAAATGGCTGCCCGAGGACCTCGGAGAGAAGTGGATGGTGAACGTCGAGGCGGGCAGCGTCGCGTTCGGGAGCGCGTACCACAAGTGGGCCGTGAGCGCCCCCTTCACGAAGCGGACGGGCATCGGGTTCAAGGACATCTACAAGCACTGTCAAGAGGGGACGATGAAGGAGCTCGCGAAGAAGGCGCCCCTCCACAGCGTCGTGCTGAACATGGTCATCCGCCACCTGCCGAATCCGCTCGAAGCACAGAAGATCCGGATCCCGATCATCTGGAAAGGAGACCCGCAGTCGCCCGTCGGCAAGGCGATGATGACCGTCGACGAGAACGGTCCGGTCGGGTTCATGGTCACGAAGATCATCGTCGATCCCCAGGCGGGCGAAGTGGCCGCCGGTCGCCTCTATTCGGGCAAGATCCGCCGGGGCCAAGAGCTCTGGGTCAGCGGGATGCCGAAGCCCCAGCGCGCGCAGACGGTCGCGATGATCGTCGGCCCGGACCGCATCCCGGTCGACGAGATCGACGCGGGGAATGTCGTCGCCGTGGTCGGGCTGCGGGACGCCGTCGCCGGATCGACCGTGAGCGACGACAAGGAGATGCAGGCCTTCGAGAAGATCGTCCACTACTCCGACCCGGTCGTCACGATCGCCGTCGAGGCGAAGTCGACGTCGGACCTGCCGAAGCTCGTCGAGGCGTTGCGCCTGCTCGCAAAGGCGGACCCGAGCATCCAGGTGGAGATCAACCAGGAGACCGGCGAGCACCTGATCTCCGGCATGGGCGAACTCCACCTCGAGATCACGATCTACCGCGTCCAGAACGACTACAAGATCCCCGTCACGACGAGCACCCCGATCGTCGTCTACCGGGAGGGCGTCGGCGGCAAGGGCGGGCCGTTCGAGGGCAAGTCGCCGAACAAGCACAACCGCTTCTACATGGAGGTCGAGCCGCTCGAGGCGAAGGTCGTCGCCGCGATCCGCGCCGGGGAGATCGCGTCCGGCCAGCGCATCAAGGATTCGAAGGTCCTCGCGAAGAAGCTCGAGGAGCTCGGGATGGACCGGAACGAGGCGAAGAACGTCGTCTGGATCCAAGACACGAACATGCTCCTCGACGCGACGAAAGGGATCCAGTACCTCCACGAGACGATGGAGCTGATCAAGGAGGCCTTCACGGAGGCGATGAATCGCGGTCCGCTCGCCGCGGAGAAAGGGATGGCGCTGAAGGTGAGCCTCGTCGACGCGAAGCTCCACGAGGACTCCGTCCATCGCGGGCCCGCGCAGGTCATCCCCGCCGCCCGATCCTCGATCTACGGCGCGATGGTCCAGGCCGGACGCATCCTGCTGGAGCCTGTCCAGAAGGTCTTCATCAACGTCCCGCAAGACTTCATGGGCGCGGCGATCGGCGACATTCAGAGCCGCCGCGGGGTGATCGAGGACATCAGCCAGGAAGGGGAGATCACGGTCATCCACGCGAAGGCGCCGGTCGCGGAGATGTTCGGCTTCGCATCCGCCATCCGGTCGGCGACCCAGGGACGCGCCCTGTGGTCGACGGAGAACAGCGGCTTCGAGGCAGTGCCGGGGAACCTTCTGCCCGAAGTCGTCCGCGCGATCCGCACGCGGAAGGGACTGCCGCCGGAGCCGTACAACGAAGCGTACTACGCGGCGTGAGGCCGGGCACGACGTCCGGGCCCGTGCGCAATCCTGAAGTCTCCCCGAGGCGATCGACTCCTTCGACCCCCATGACCACGGACCGACGTTTCAGCCGATTCAGCAAATCTCGGGACACCGCCGCCTTCAGCCTCACGGAGATTCCGGACGGCGGCGTCTGCCTGTCCGCCTTCCTCATCCTCACGCAAGCCGGACAGCCGTCGCGGATCCTCATGGGCCACATGAACCCGGAGGCGCCGTGGGACCACATCGGGGCCCTCGATCGGAAGCGGGTCGAGGTGCACTCCCGCGGCTGGATGCTCCCTTCGTCCCACCTCATCTATCTCGAATCACCCCAGGACGCCGCGCGACGGATCGCGCGGGAACAGCTCGATCTCCCGGACATCGAACTCTCGGCGCCTCAGGTCGTCTCGGAAGCCTACACGCCGAAGCGCTTCCCCGGGAGCCCGCACCACTGGGACCTCGAATTCTTGTTCCGCGGCGAGCTTGCAGCCTCGGACGCCCCGCGCGCCGCGGCGTGGAAGGAGCTCGTGTTCGTGGACCTCCGGCGCACGACGAAAGCCGAGATTGCGCGTTCCCACGAAGACGTGATCGAGTCCGCCGGCCTGCGCTTCGGCGCGGATTGAACCGTCCCACACTCGGGCGCCGTTCGCATGGAGAAAATGACAGGATAGGAATCGCGCGCGTGAGGAAATGCATAAATACGACAGGATGATTAGGCGCGTCCTACGGAGCCAAAAGCATGCCTGCGAAGCCTCACCTGAACCTCGTGTTCATCGGCCACGTCGACCACGGGAAGTCGACGACGGTCGGCCGGATCCTGTACGACACGGGAAACATCGACCCCCACGAACTCGAGAACCTGAAGAAACTCGCCGAGCAGATGGGCAAGGCGACCTTCGAGTTCGCGTTCGTCATGGACCAGGTCAAGGAAGAGCGGGAGCGCGGCCTCACGATCGACGTCGCGCACAAGCGCTTTGACACGGACAAGTACTACTTCACGATCATCGACGCGCCGGGCCACCGGGATTTCGTCAAGAACATGATCACGGGCACGTCCCAGGCCGATGCCGCCGTCCTCGTCGTCGGCGCGGCGGAGGGCGTCCAGACGCAGACGAAGGAGCACATCTTCCTCGCGAAGACCCTCGGCGTCGAGCAGCTGATCGTCGCCATCAACAAGATGGACGCGGCGAAGCCCGAGTACTCGGAGAAGCGGTTCACGGAGCTCAAGACGGAGCTGACGACCCTCCTGAAGATCTCCGGCTTCAAGGTCGACAGGATCCCCTTCATCCCGATCAGCTCGTACAAGGGCGAGAACATCACGAAGCCCTCCACGAAGATGGCGTGGTACAAGGGCCCCGCCCTCGTGCCCGCGCTGAACGAACTCACCGTGCCGCCGAAGCCGACGAACCTGGCGCTCCGCCTCCCGGTCCAGGACGTCTATTCGATCACCGGCGCCGGCACCGTGCCCGTCGGACGCGTCGAGACGGGGGTCCTGAAGGTCGGGATGAAGATCCACTTCATGCCCGCCGACAAGGTCGGGGAGGTCAAGTCGATCGAGATGCACCACGAGCAGATCCCCCAGGCGGAACCGGGCGACAACGTCGGGTTCAACGTCCGCGGCGTGGACAAGAAGGACCTCCGGCGCGGGGACGTCGCGGGCCCGACGGACCACCCGCCGACCGTCGCGAAGTCCTTCACGGCGCAGATCATCGTGCTGAATCATCCGAGCGTCATCACGGCCGGGTACACGCCGGTCTTCCACGCGCACACGGCCCAGGTCGCGTGCACCTTCGAGGAGATCATCGCGGCGCTCGATCCGAAGACGGGCGCGCCGAAGCCCGAGAAGCCGGACTTCCTGAAGACGGGGGACGCGGCGCGCGTGAAGATCCGTCCCACGAAGCCGTTCGTGATCGAACCCTTCAAGGCATTCCCGCAGATGGGCCGATTTGCGGTCCGCGACATGGGGCAGACCGTCGCGGCGGGCCAGGTCATCGACGTCGAGAAGCGGTGACCTCCATCCCCTCCTTCCGGTCCTCAGGTTGAACCATGGCCCAGAAGGCGCGGATCTCGCTGAGCGGAACGGACCCGAAGAAGGTCGACAACGTGTGCCAACAGATCAAGCTCATCTCCGAGCGCACGGGCGTCGCGATGTCCGGGCCGATCCCGCTGCCGACGAAGCGGCTCCTCGTGCCGGTCCGCAAGTCCCCCGACGGCGAGGGCAGCGAGACGTGGGACCGCTGGGAGATGCGCATCCACAAGCGGCTCATCGACCTCGACGCGGACGAGCGCGCGTTGCGGCAGCTGATGCGCATCCAGGTGCCGGACGGCGTGAACATCGAGATCGTCTTGCGGTCGTGAGCTCAGCGCGGCCCTAGGTAGCTCCGGGCGAGCGCGAGCAAGGCGACGACGTCGGTGATGAACAGAGCGAATCCCGCGGCGACGATCGCGGTCGGGAGCATCGCGAGGACGAGCACGATCGGCCCGAATCCGGCCGCCGACGCGAAGGCCACCGGCCACGCCCAGATCCGGCGGCGTAGGAAGCCGATCCCCGTCGCGAAGGCGACGAGCGACGCGTAGCCGCTGAGGAAGGCGTGGCCGACTTGGTCGAGGTGGGCCCACAGGATCGAGAGCATCACGGAGAGGATCCATCCCGCGGCGGGCGCCATCGCGGGCCAAGGTCGCCGATCCGCCGCGATGCTCACGAGGCACAGGACGATCGCCAGCACCCCGGCGAGGAGGGCCACCCACGGCGACGCGACCGCGATCCGGCCGTACTGAATCGCCCCTGCCAGGAGGGCGAGGCTTCCGGCGACGAGGCTCAGGCCGACGAACCAACGCAAGGCGGTCTCGGTCCGCGGCGTCATGCCAGGTCATCCGCCACGGCCGGAAAAAGGGTTGGGCCGTGCGTACGCCGACGGGCTCAGCCGCCGCCGGTCCTCCGCCGCCGGCGCACCGCGAACCACGCCGAGCCGACCGCGATCGCGCCGAGGAGGAGCATCAGGAGCCAGAAGTCGATCGCCGGGATGCCCTGGGGCGTGGGCCCGCCGCCTCCATAGAGGAAGGGCGCGCTTGCCTCCGCGACGTTCCCCGCCCGGTCCGTCGCTCGGACCATCACGAAGTGCGGACCGATCGTTGGCGACGGGACGTCGTACGTGGTCGCGCCGGTCGCGACGATGGGTGCGCCGCCGTCGTAGATAAGCTCAATCCGCGCGATCCCGGAGCCGCCGTCCGAGGCGTCCCATGCCACTCGCAGATCGCCGTACACCGTCGAGCCGCCCGCGGGGGCCGTGAGCGAGAGAACGGGCACCGTCGCGTCCACCGTCACCTCAATGCTCTTCTCGGCGACGTTGCCCGCGCGGTCGAACGCCTTGATGAGGACGGTCCGCGCGCCCTCCGCGACGTTCGGGAACGTGTAGCCTGCGGCCTCGCCCAGGCGTACCGCCGGTCCGCCGTCCAGGGAGAGTTCGTACCCGTCGATCCCGGAGATCGCGTCGGCGCCGAGCCAGAGCACCTGCAGCTGCCTCGTGTTCACGTACGCCCCTCCAGGGGCCACCACCGTCAGGTCGGGTGGGGTCGCGTCGACGCCGAACGAGATCGTCTGCGTCGCGATGTTCCCCGCACCGTCGACCGCGAGCACGTTGACCACGTGGCCGCGCTCGAGGAGATTCGTCAGGCGATAGGTGGTCGCGTCCGCGGCCAGCTCGATGGAGGGGTTCGAGTCGACCGTGAGCCGGATCGCCGAGATGCCCGCCCCGGCGTCCCGCGCGGTCCATCGGACGTCGACGGCCGTCGTGTTCACGAACGAGTCCCGTCGCGGCGCCGTGACCTCGAGGTCCGGCGCGTTCGGATCGAAGTGGAACGGGATGACGAGCTGCGCCGGGTTGCCCGCGCGGTCCGTTGCCGTGACCACGGCGGTATGATCGCCTTCGGCCTGGAGGGCGAGGTCTGTCTCACCCGCCGGTTCCGCGAACGGGACCGGGGCGGCGCCGTCGAGCGCCACGTCGACGGATGCGACACCGGAGACGGCGTCCTCGGCGACCCACTTCAGCACCGTGCGGCTCGTCCATTCGCCCGGCACCGGCGTCTCGACGAACAGGTTCGGCGGGTGCGTGTCAAGGGTCGTCTCCGCCTTCGGGAGGTCCGGCCCCGGCTCCCGCCAGTGGCCGCGGTCCACCGCGATTGTGGAGAACTCGTAGGCGTCCTCGCCGCCCGTGTAGTACGTGTCGAAGGGAATCGTCCCATTCAGGTCGTCCGGGTGGAAGCCGAGCGCCCCATACCATTCGCCGCTCGGGTTCCATGGCGGTGCGTAGAGCGTCCAGTCGGGCGTGTGTCCGCTCCGGTAATACAGCTCCGTCCAGAACACGCCGCTGTCGCCGGCGGTCCCGTGGGAGGTGAAGTTCAGGCTCACGACCTGCTGGCTCGTGTACTCCGGGAGCGACGCCAGCTCCGATTCCGGGTCGCGGTCGGCGCCGACGGTGACGAACGGCGGGCTCGGCCGGATCCCGGCCGGTCCGAGGTACGCCACCAAAACGGAAGCCGTCAGCGCGAGCGCCGCGAGGACGGCCGTCCTCCTCGACATCTGGAACCCCTTGCGCCGCGCACCGTCACGAAGGTACATAGCCCTTGTGTCGCGCCGAGCCGAGCTCCATAAGCCATGATGAATAAAAATGTCCCCCGGAGCGGGCGCGGACGCTCGAACCGGATGGTTCCGCGCCGCATCGGGCGAATCGCGCGGAAAGCTTCATGTGAGCGGCGACGCTCTGCGCGCGTCGGGCCGGTAGATCAGCGGAAGATCGCCTGCTTTGCAAGCAGGAAGTCCTGGGTTCAAATCCCAGCCGGTCCACTCCAGTTCCATACCTGCCGAGGTTCAACTCTACTTTTAGGACCGTCCTGGACTTAGGTTTGGGATCGTCTGCTCGGCCCTGCGCGAGCCATGGAACCGGGCTCCTGTCAGGCACGGAGTGGGTTCAGTGGGAACGAGGGCGGACGACATCATGCAAACCGAAGCGTCGTCCGCCGCGAGAGGCTTTTGCTTTAGTTAGAGGTGGAGCTTGATCTCGCCGCCGAGGTCGATCTCGATACCGACTATCCCGCGGCCATCCTTGGTCAGGTACATGTTGACGCTCGAGTCGATAATTTGGAGATCGCCTTGCGATGGGACGAATTGGTAGAATATCCATGGCCTAAAATCGCAATCGCCTTGACGCCTTGCCGTGTAGGCGGGGAACGACTCGGCAGGTTCCACTTGCCAGGACGGATTTTCATAGTACAATCGTCGGGCGTGCTCCGACGGGTCAAATAGCGTCCAACCTCCCGAGACGCAATCGGCGACGATATTCTGGACAGTCTCGCCTCGAAGCAATTCCAACACCTCCTTCAGCCAAATGCGAACGGCGCAGAGCTTGTTGTTTTGGAGGATGATCAATTCTGCATCCTCATCGGTTGCGATGGAAATCGGCTCGTCAATCAGGCTCACGTACAGGATGGTTCCGTGGTTCTCAATCTTCATGTCGCGCCTGAATCGGCATGGCGGATATTAACGAGCGCGGGGGTTGGAAGATCCCCGCCCTTGCGGGCGAGCTTGGGTGGGGAACGAGGACTACGACAACGTAATCCGACAGAAGGGGGCCTCCGTCGCTAGGGGTCTGAACCTCGACAAGTACAACCCCCAGCCGGTCCATCCTCCATAGGGTTCAAATCCCACTTTAGCAGTCGTCCCTAGCACTTTCAACCCCTCTCTGCTCTTCTGAGGTTGAGAATGAAACGGGAGTTCCTCAAGAACTGGGAAAAGCGGCAATTGAATCCAGAGGTCGTAGAGATTTCTGCAATATGGGACCCCCGAACCAATGATGGGGCTCGGAAGTCGGAAAAGGAGAGGTCCGCATTGAGACCCGAGAAGAGCGACGAATCGCCCTCGATGCTGTCGTAAGAACTTTGAGCTCACTTTTTCTTCGGCTTCCCGCGTGTCTTGCAATTGTGGGCCGGGATGCCCTCCACCATCTCGACGAGCAAGCTCGGAATCATTTGTTATCGATGCCAAACAAATCGCTCCCTCTTTCTTGCATTCCGGGCGACCACGACTTTGTCGCGGAGGGTCCACAGCACTCGCTCATTCTTGAACTCCACCCTGATGCCGTTTCTGCCGTTGGTCCGTTTTTTCTTGGGTTGGACCCACGATGCATCCTCATCTTTTCGAAAGAGAGGGTTCCGTCGAAGGAGGTCCGTGAAGCCCTCTCCAAGCAGAGAGACCACCTCGCGGCGATCAAGACTGCGGCCCGTCTCGGTGCGGTCTTAGTTTATCCCGCCCTAGATGGAGATGTTGTGGTCTTTATCACTAGGCATGAGGACTTCGCCCGATTCATCATGACTGATGAGTAGCGGGGAGTAATCGCCGACCAACACGAGAGTCGGAGGGGTTGCCGGTCACATTTATCCATGGGCAGCCGGTCGTCGAAGTCGAATGCCCGGAACCGCTTTTCTTTTGAGATTCAAACCCCATGGAGTGATTTCGTCTTTTGGTTGCCATCCCGCCTCCATAGTAAGTGGACTTTGTTGTACACCCTCGGGCATTCGGAGACCAGCCGGTCCATCCATTGACGGATCGGGACAGCGTCTAACGGCGACGCCTCTTGATCCGATGGGAGGGCCCGTGGCCTACGCCGCGACGGGCGCGCCGCCGCGCAGCGCGCGTCATCCGAATCTCCTTCTGCGCCATCGATGCGGGAGAATGCTGCCGCTATTTGAACCAAAGCTCTCGGGAATCCCGCTGCAACGGACAAATTCAGAGGAAAATTTGAAGGGGGCCCGCGATTGGCGGGCCGTGCTCACGCGACCGTGATGTGGCCGAGGACCGGGGTGAAGGTCCATGAGCCCGTCCCGGTCGACACGATCGACCGGGACAAGTCGATGTCCACGGTCAACGTCGTCGTGCTGCCGGAGCGGATCTCGAACGGCGTCGTCGTCTTCAGCTCGCCCGACGGCACCGTGAACACGACGTTCGTGCCGTCGGCCATCACGCCCGTCGCGGAGCCGACGACGATCCGGATCTGCGTGTATTTTCCCGGGCCGAATCGCGCGCTTGCGAGCAGCTCGGAGACGTTCACGAAAGACGCCAGATCGACCGTCGTGCGGGCGAGGGTGACGTTGTGCCACCCGGACTCGTTCCCTGCCCCGGCTTCGTGGATCCAGACGTCCGTGAACGTGACGTTCACGTGGGTCCAGTCACCGGGCGCATCCTGTACGCGGACGTCGAGCGCGCCCTCGTACAGGTACACGTAGACCGCGAATCCGCCGAGGACGAGGGCCGCCGCGAGGACCAGGGCGATGAGAGCGCGTCGCATGTCCATCCTCCGAGCGTCCGGTTGCATCGGTCCGGCATAAGGCTTGTTGAACGGCCATCGAAACGCGAGGGGTGAGAATCGTTTATGGCCCTCGGACGGTTCGAGGGGGCGATGCGGATGCCCCGAGCCGCACGGGCGTACGATGCCGGATACATCGCAATCTACCGGTCGGGCGTCCGCTTCAGCGACACGTCGAGACCGACGACGGCCCTCGTGCGATTCGTCGACCGGATGCATCCCGCTGGCCGTGCGCTCGAACTTGGATGCGGGGAGGGGAGGGACGCGATTTTCCTCGCGAAGCAAGGCCTCCAAGTCACCGCCATCGATGCCTCGTCATCCGCGTTGTCCCGCGCCCGCGAGCGCGCACGAGAGGCGGGCGTCCGTGTCCGCTTTTCCCGCGGCGACATGACCGGCCCCCAGCCGTTCCGCAGCGGGACGTTCGATCTCGTCGCCTCGATCGACGCGTTCCATCTGGCGACGGGGTCCCGCGACCGCTCGCGTCACTTTCGGGAGGCGTACCGACTCCTGAAGCCCGGCGGTCTCTACTTCTTCTGCAATCACACGGCGAGGCGGCCCCGGATCAGCGCGGGCCGCGGGAGGGACGCGATCTGGGTCGACGCGCCGGACGGCGGGCGGGAGATCCTCGTCCCCCGCGTCCCGTACGCGGTCCTGACGAAGGACGGATATGCGCGGGCGATCCGCGATGCGGGCCTCACGATCCGGATGGCGCGCTTCACCCGGTCCTTCCCAATCCACGACGACGTCGCCCTGATCGTCGGGGCCAAACCCCTCGCCTCCGGTCGGACCTAGACGCCGGCGTAGAGGCGGTCCGCGAGTTCGTGCGGGAGCCCGGCCTTCCGGATCTCGCCGGCGACCGCGTCGATGTCGTACGATACGCGGCGCACCTCAAACGTCCGGCGGGTGAGGTCGAGGACGCCCCAGGCGGCGCGCGGATCGCCGTCGCGGGGCTGGCCGACGCTGCCTGGGTTCACGACGAGGCCCGACCGGAAGAGGCAGGTCATCGGGAGGTGCGTGTGGCCCAGGATGACGAACGGGGCGCCGGCCATCCGGATGATCCACTCGTCCGCGGACCTCTCGAAGATGTACTCGTCGTCGTTCCGAGGGCTCCCGTGGAACATCGCGACGAGGCCCTCCGGCATCGCGGTGCGGGTGCGGTCTTCGAGGTCCTTCAGGTAGCCGACCGAGGCCGGCGTCAGGTGGATGCGCGTCCAGCGGATCGCGGCGCTCGCCAGCTCGTTGAACGCGAACATCTCGCCGCCGAGGGCGGCGCGGTCGTGGTTCCCGCGGATCGCCCGCACCTTCCGCGCGCGCAGGATTTCCAGGACC
>Ga0137384_10001816_pt1 | contig 16903 bp, 8 predicted proteins | sample SagtaG_2_FD_104922 | JGI IMG/M metagenome (GOLD analysis project Ga0137384, IMG submission 104922) | Vadose zone soil microbial communities from Sagehorn Ranch, Mendocino, California, USA - Sage2_R_60_16 metaG | ecosystem: Environmental > Terrestrial > Soil > Vadose zone | place: USA: California... | reverse complement strand
GCGGCGAACACGCTGAGCAGCGTTACTGCGGAGCGACGCGGCCCCATGGAAAGAGTGATGCGCTGATCCATCGTCCGCAGGTCGGAAACAGGCTGGCTGGGATCCACATCGTGCACCGCCGCGCGAATCGCACCCGCTAGAGCTGCCGGATCGCTGTTCGTGCGGGCGATTAGAAAGACAGCAGGAGAATTTTCCTGGTATAGCGGGAAGTAATAAACGCCCTTCCCGGAACCTTCGGTGCCGATATTGGATGTTTCCTCGCCGACGACCTGGTAATGACGTACATGCGCGACGATGCCGACAATGGTCTTCCAGGGTTGATTGTTTCCATTGCGAATGCGCTGCCCCAGAGCATCCTGGTTGGGCCAATACTCTTGGGCAAGATTTTCGTCGATCATGGCGACAGGCTGGCCACCCAAGCGGTCTTGATCCGTGAAGAGGCGGCCGCGAATCAGGCGAATGCCCATCGTTTCGAAATACCGCGAGCTGACTCCACGAATATCGCCGTGAGGCCCCGGATCGCCCGGCGGGGCTACGCGTCCTTCAATGTTGAATGACGCGGAGCCTCCAAAACCGCTGAACGGAAGCGGCACGCCTGCAGCCGCGGAGACAACACCCGCAGAATTGGAGAGCCGCTCCACAGCGCTGCTAAGAAACGCAATCTGCTTTTCCGGCGTATTGTACTGGCGATCCGGCAAAGCCAGGGCCGCGCTCATCAAACCTTGCGGACGAAAGCCAACATCAACCTCTTTGAGCTTGGCCAGACTTTTCAGAAACACACCGGCCCCTGCCAGCAACACCAGCGCCAGGGAAAGTTCCGCCACAACCAGCGCGCTGCGGAAGCGATGCCGTCCGGAGCTCCCTTCTCCCGTGCCGCGGCCCTGTTTCAGGTTTTGGTGGGGATCGATAAACGCAATCTGCAACGCAGGCGCCGCGCCGAAAATGATCGCGGAGGCGCCCGCAATCAGAGCGGTGAAGAGGAGCACGTACAAATCCAGGTGAATGTCCAGTCCGGTGGAGAGATTTTCGGGAGCGAGCCACAACAAAGCACGAACCCCTTGAGACGCAAGCAGCAGCCCGAGCGCCATTCCCACGAAGGCCAGCGCCAGGCTTTCCGCGAGCATCTGCCGGGCCAGCCGCCACGGCGAGCCTCCGAGCGCGGTGCGTACGGCGAACTCCTTCGCCCGGCCCGAGGCGCGGGCCAGCAAAAGTCCCGCGACATTCGAACACGCAATCAGAAGAACCAAGCTTACGGCGCCCAAAAGGATTAGCAGCGGCGTACGCACGTCCCCATAAACAAACTCCGTGAAGGGAACGGCGAACAAACCCCAACCCGACGCTTTCGGGTACCCCTGCGTCCGCGGATCATCGCTAATGCGCTGGGAAGTGAGACTGAGGAACGCGGAAGCGTTCGAAAACTTTGCATCGGATTGCAGCCGCGCGACGGCAAGGTAATTCTCATTGAAGATATTGCCGATGACGAACGCATCCTGCGCGAGCCCGAGTGGAGCCCAAAGATCGGTTTGGCTGGGCCACTGAAATTCCGGCCCCATGATGCCAATGATTTTATAGGGCTGCTGATTGAGCTGGGCGGAACGGCCGAGGACGTCCGAGTCGCCGCCAAAAATTGTTTTCCAAGTGTTGTACGACAGCACCACTTCGCGATTGGCATCGGGCTGATCTTCTTCTGGTGCGAACACGCGGCCCAGGAGGGGCCGTGCTTCGAACACGTCGAACCACTGCCAGGATACCCTTGCGCCACGCAAACGCAGAGGCCACGAGCCCGTGGCGTAGTTAAAGTCGCTCTGGGTCTCTATGGCTGCGGCAGCGAAAGTCTTCGTGTTGTCGCGCACGAAGGTGTAGTCGGGCGCGGAAATCACAATGTTCTTGAGATTTAACTTTTCGTAGCGCGCGCGAATGGCCAGCAATCTCTCGGGGTGAGCTATGCCGTAAGGGTGCAGCAGCAGCCCATTCACGACACTGAAAATGGCGGTGTTCGCGCCAATGCCCAGCGCAAGCGTCAGTATCGCGACCGCGGTAAAGCCAGGAGCTTTCACCAACATGCGAACGGCATAGCGAAAATCTTGCAGGAGCGTTCTCATTTCTGCCTCATTCGTAGCGCAGGGCGATCATGGGATCGACTCGCGAAGCGCGATAAGCCGGAAGAAAACCCGCGAGGGCCGCGACGATGCCGAGCAAGGCAGCGGCCACGACGATGACGATGGGATCGGCAAGGCCCAGGCCAAACATCATGCTGCGGACCAGGTGCATTCCCGCCAGAGCTATGGGGACCCCGATGACGATGCCCATCAACGCAAGCGCGAGGCTCTCGCGGAGAACCTGCAACCGCACATTAGACGGATCAGCCCCCAGAGCCATGCGGATGCCAATGTCACGAGTGCGCCGAGCAACCGTATAAGTCATCACACCATAAAGGCCAACACTTGCGAGCAAAACCGCGAGCAGGCCGAATACACTCGAAAGCTGTTCGATGAAACGATCCGTTTGCAGCGTATCACTCACCAGGCCGTCCATAGTGCGAATCGAGATGGGCGGAACAGAGGGAGCGATTTCCTGCACTGCGGAACGCAGCGCGGTGCTTACATTTGCTGCATCAGCGAACGTACGCACCTCATACACTGCCGTACTCTGCTCCCACATGGGATTGAAGAGCGGAGCGTACAGGCGCGGCGGAGTTTTCTCGCGGAGGCTGTTGTACTTCGCGTCCGCGGCAACCCCTACCACTATGCACTCGGCGGGATTACCGGGATAGGTGTCGCGAACGTGTTTGCCGATGGGATTCGTATTGGGGAAAAATTGGCGGACAAAGGTTTCATTGACAACCGCCGCCCGAAGGCCTCCAGCTGCGTCCTGTGGGCCAATCTCGCGGCCGAGGAGTATGGGGATGCCCATCGTTGAGAAGTAGCGAGGACCAATATGATCGAATCGCGAATGCGTGCTTTCGCCCGGCTTCGGAGTGAAGCCTTCGACAAGGATCGGGTCGCCGGACTCCGAATTGCTGAAAAGACCGTTATGGGAGACCGCGACGGCGCGCAGGCCGGGAATCGCCGAGACTCGCGCGAGTAAGTCTTCGTACAGACGAGTCGCTGCCGGCCCCTTATATCCGCCAGCTCCAGCGTTCACGCGGAACAACAACAAGTTCTCACGATTGTAGCCGAGATTCACGCGGCTCAGATTGGCGAGACTGTGAACAAACAGGCCGGCCGCAATGAGAAGAACCACGGAGAAGCTCACCTGCGCAACGACCAAACTCTTGTTTAAGGGCAAGCTGCGTTTGGAAGACTCGCTTGCCCCGCTTGAAGCGTAAGACTTCATTCTGGAAGAAAGGTCGAGACGCGTGGCGTGCAGCGACGGGAAAAGCCCAAAAAGAATGGCCGTCAACACGGTGACAAGCAGTGTAAAACCAAGAACGCGTGCGTCAGGATGCAAGCTGAGCTGGATGTTTGCTGGCCCATTTGCAACTCCACTTACCATGCGCAGAAGAAGAGCGTCCGCCCAAAATGCGAGCAAAATGCCAACGCCAGCGCCAACCGTAGCCAGGAGCAAACTCTCCGTAAGAAGCTGGCGCACTAACCGGGAACGGTCCGCACCCATGGCCAGGCGCATGACAAACTCTCTTTGTCGCGCGGCGCCGCGGGCGAGCAGTAGATTGGCGACATTAGCGCAAGCAATGAGCAAAACGAGGCCCACAAGGACCATCAGGAATCTCAGCGGCTCGCCAAATGCTTCGTGAAGTGTGGAAGCGCCCCGCCCGGCAGACTGAACCTTGAGACGCTGGTCGAGGAATTCTTGCCGCTGTTTGTCAGTGATGACTGGCCCCATCAGCGATTCGATCAGGCGCTTGAAGACGATGTTGATTCCCACGTTGGCTTGCGCAATGGAAATTCCAGGTTTCAGCCGGCCGATCGCGTGGAGCCAAATATGCTGGTTCAGCAAGCCTTGGGGCGAAGCGCTGAGCAGATCGGGGCCTGGATAAATTACATCCTGCATGGCGATGGGGATCCACAGGTCAGGCGCTTCACCGACCGTTTCGCCAAAGAACGACGGCGTCGTCACCCCCACGACCTCGAAAGAGTTGTTGCGAATCTGAATGCTCGCGCCGAGCGCGGACGGATCGAGAGCAAAACGCGACTTCCAGAATGAGTAGCTAATGACCGCAATGGGCGCTCCGCCGCGGACGCGATCCGCCTCTGGAGTGAAGAAGCGTCCCGCGGCAGGATGCAGGCCCAGCACGTCAAAGTATTCGCCGCTGACAAGGCGGACGCGAGCGGTTTCCTTCTGCGCACCTCCGCCGGCGGAAGAGTTGTTGATGGTGATGTCGACTTCGGGAAGCTGACTGTCCGCCGCGAAAACCTTCGAGAACACCTCATTGTGGTCATGGAGATATTGAAATTCGGAATACGCGAGCAGCGAACGCTCCCCGCCCTCGCTGCCAAAGCTCTGGCCATGGGAGTCGGGATCGGTCAGCGGGGCGAGTTCTTCCGGATGCGAAACCGGGAGAGAGCGAAGAAGTACGGAATCGAGGAAGCTGAAAATCGCAGTGTTTGCGCCGATGCCCAGAGCCAGTGTCAGGGCCGCCACAGCAGTAAAGCCAGGGGCTCTCATCAGCATCCGCAACGCATAGCGAATGTCCTGAAGCAGTGTGGTCATTGTGATGGCCTCCGGCCAGAGGATGAAGATGAGCGTTAGCCCGGCTGCGCTACGCTGGCTCCCACGCCGGATGTCGCTGTCTCGCCCACGACCCAGCCGTCTTTCAGCTGAATAATGCGGTGTCCAAAGGACGCATTTCTCTCCGAGTGCGTGACCTGAATGATGGTTGTGCCCGCGTCATTCAATCGCTTGAACAGCTGCATGATTTCATCGCCTTGTGCGGAATGAAGATTTCCCGTGGGTTCATCCGCCAGAATCAATTTCGGATTCATGATTACCGCGCGCGCGACGCCCACAAGCTGTTGCTGCCCGCCGGAAAGCTGATTTGGAAAAAGATCCTTTTTTCCGACGATATTGAAGCGATCCAGCGCGTCGCAAACGCGGCTGACGCGTTCTTTGTGCGGCACATTTTTGTAGGACAGAGGGACCTCGAGATTTTCAAAAACAGTCAGATTGTCAATGAGGTGGTAGCTCTGAAAAACAAATCCGATGTTCGCCTTGTGCAATTCGTTGCGCTTTTTGACGTTGAGTTTGTGAACGGGTTCGCCGTTGAAATAATATTCGCCAACCCAAGCGCCGTCGAGCATTCCGATAATGCTGAGCAGAGTGGATTTTCCAGCGCCGGAAGGTCCCATAATGGTGACAAACTCAGCCGGCTGAATATCCAGATTGACACGACGAAGCAGAAAAAAACGGTTAGGGCCCGCTTCAATGGATTTCTCGAGATTGCGTAATTGGATCAATGGCTCCAAGAGTTCTCCTTAGAATTGCTTCTCACTCATAGCGTAGCGCAACCAGCGGGTCCACGCGCGCGGCGCGACGCGCGGGAAGATAGCATGCCAAGGCCGCTACAGCCACAAGCAATAGCGGCAGGCCAACAAACGAAAAGGGATCAGCGGCCTCTACACCGAAAAGCACCGAAGAGAGCGCACGCGCCAAAAGGAAGGCGATGGGCAAGCCGATTGCCAATCCCGTGATTGTAAGAAGCATCCCGCTACGCAGCACCATTCGAACGATGTCCCTGGTTTGTGCACCAAACGACATGCGGACGCCGATCTCATGAACACGCTCGGTCACCGAATAGGACATCACGCCGAATACGCCGACAGAAGCGAGAACCAGCGCAATGACTCCAAGCACCGCCATCATCGCGGCAACATACGCAATACCGATGATGGATTCGGTAATGACTCGGTCCATCGGCTTTATGTTATAGAGCGCCAGCTCGGGATCGACCGCTGCAATTTCCGTGTGTACAGTCGAAATCAGCTGCGTGGGCTCGTTTGTAGTGCGCAGCACGATCGTCGTGTAGAACGGCGGCCACTGCCGGAACGACCCGTAAATCGTCGGGATTTCTTCTTTGTTGATCCAACTATAGTGCACGTCGCTCACGACGCCCACGATGGTCCACCAGGGATGCTCAGCGACGCTGGCGTTTGAAGTGTCGGCGGGGTTGCGGCCCACGCTGATGTGTTTACCCACCGGACTCTCACCGGGGAAATAACGCCGCGCCAAGCTCTCGCTTATGACCGTGACCTTCGTGGTGTTGGCGCCGTCCGAGTCGTTTAGAAAGCGCCCGTCGCGAAGAGCAATATTCATCATGTGAAAATAGTTCGGAGCAACATTCTGAACGATGGCAACCTGCGACTCACCCCGTTTATCCGCAAGGCGCTCTTGAATCGCAAAATTGTCTTCGTCTGCTCCGCCGCCATTCGCGTACGGCACGTGCGTCACAATCCCTGCTGATTGCACCCCAGGAAGACCATTCAGTCGCTGGAGCACTTGCTCGAAAAACGCCAACTGCAGCGGCTGCGTCGTATATTGCGTTCGCGGAAGCGTCAAGTTCAGGGTCAACAGGCTTTGTGGCGAATAACTCTCATTCACCTTCAGCAGTCCTTGAAAGTTCTTCACCAAAAGGCCTGCGCCAACGAGCAAAACCAGGGCCAGCGAAATCTCTGCAACCACCAGCGCGCCGCGCAGGCGGCCGCGCGCGCGATTCGCGGTGGAGCCGCGTCCACCATCTTTCAGCGATTCCGCGAGATTGCCGCGCGACGCCATCAGGGAAGGAGCGATCCCCGAAAAAACACCGCAGGCAAGGACGATTCCCAGAGTAAACAAGAATGCCGTGGAATCCAGGCGAATCGTCTTCCATCCGGCGATGAACCTGGCCACGTCCGCAGGCATATGCGAAAGAATCATCTGGATTTCCCATTGCGCGATCAACAGGCCCAGCACGGCTCCGCCTGCAGCCAGCATTATGCTTTCCATAAGCAGTTGCCGAATCACCCGCCAGCGGCTCCCGCCCAGCGCGTGGCGCACGGCAAATTCGTTCGCGCGCCCGGCGACGCGTGCAAACTGAACGTTGGCCACGTCCGCGCAGGCAATCAGCAGCACGAATCCCACGGCTCCTAAGAGCAACAACGTGTACTGCCGGGTGATATCGCCGGTCATGAATTGCGCGAGGGTCATCGGGTGAAGTTCCCAGCCCTTGTTGGTGTCGGGGTAAGCATCGGCCTCACGCTGCGCGATGGCTTTCATTTCTGCCGACGCTTCCGAAAACGAAACTCCGCCCTTCAAATGGCCGAGCACCCAAAGCCACCGGCTGTCGCGCCGCTGGCGATCTTTGGCGTCGATGGCGAGAGGGATCCAGGCTTCCGCAGGCAATGGAAAATCGAAGCCTTTGGACATGACTCCGACTACGGTGCAGTCCTTGCCGTCAACTTTGATATTTCTGCCAAGGATTTGCGGATCGGAGGCGTAGCGCTGCTGCCAAAGGGCGTGGCCGAGAATGATTTCCTGATCTTTTCCGGGCTGTTCTTCTTCGCCGACAAACGTGCGGCCTAATTGCGGCTGCACACCAAGCATCTCAAACAGGTTGGCAGAAATCCGAAAAGCCTGGACCTTTTGCGGGTGGCCATCACCCGTAAAGGTTAGTTCATGCCACGCGTAGGCCCCAAGGTGATCGAACGAGCGAACTTCCTTCTGCCAGTCAAAGTACGTGGCGGGAGCAACGCCGTTGATGTCGATGTTTTGCTGCGGGCGGGAATCGACCATGGCGACGATCCGGCCTGCGTTTTCAAATGGCGCCGGATGCAGAAGAAATGCCTCAGCGACGCTGAACATGGCGGTGTTTGCGCCAATACCAACGGCAAACGCCAAGATAGACACCAACGTTGCCAGCCGGTGCTTGTCAAGCATACGCAAGCCGAACCGGATGTCCTGCAGGATCGTGCCCATGGCGCCCTCCCTGATCAGGCGCCGACTTCGGCTTCCCGGGTCTCCTCGACGATGCGACCGTCAAAAAGGTGAATGGTGCGTTCGGCGAAGTTGGCGTAGCGCTGGTCGTGCGTAACCATACAGATGGTCGCGCCGTTGCGGTGCAAGTCGCGCAAGAGTTCCATCACCGCTTCGCCGTTTTTCGAGTCGAGGTTTCCGGTGGGCTCGTCGGCCATCAGAATCAGGGGATCACCGACCAAAGCGCGAGCCACAGCGACACGCTGCTGTTGACCGCCCGAGAGTTGTGACGGGTAGTGACGCAGGCGATGGGCCATGCCCACGCGCTCGAGCGCTTGCTGAACTTTTTGTTTGCGCTCCGCGGCGCTCGTGCCGCGATACGTCAGCGGCAATTCGACGTTTTCATAGACCGTGAGGTCGCCAATCAGGTTAAACGCCTGAAAGATGAAACCGATTTCGCGATTGCGGATCCGCGTGCGCTCACTAATAGTGAGCTTCGCCACCGGCTGCCCATTCAGCCAGTAATTGCCGTCGCTAGGCGAATCCAGCAACCCCAGAATTGAGAGCAGCGTGGACTTGCCGCAGCCCGAAGGCCCGGCAATGGAGATGTACGTCCCCTTTTTGATCTCGAGATGGATTTCCTCGAGGGCATGAGTCTCCACTTCGTCGGTGAGGAACACTTTCTTGACGCCTTCCATTTTGATGAGAGTGTCGCTGGTTTCTACCATGTGTTCTCCTTATCTCATTTGATTCCGGAAACTCGTTTCATCCGCAGATTCTCGTCCCAAACAAAACTCATCCTTTTACTCATAGCGCAGAGCGACGATCGGATCGATTCGCGTCGCCCGCCGTGATGGCACATAGCAGGCGATACCTGCAATCATCACGATGACGCTCAGCGCTATGAGGTACACCGTGATATCGCCAGCATGGACGCCGAAAAATAGAGACTCGCTAACGCGCGCTAGACCATAGGCGGATGGCAAACCCACAACAACTCCGGCAAACACCATCCAACCGACTTCCTTGAATACCAGCGCTCGAACATCCGCGCCAGCTGCGCCTAGCGCCAAGCGGATGCCGATCTCCCGCGTTCGCTGCACGACCACGTACGCCAGCACGCCGTAAATTCCAAGCGCCGCAAGGATGGCCGCAAGCGCGCCAAAACTCGACGACAGCCCGGCAATCACGCGCTCGGCAAACAAATCCTCATCCACCACGCGGCTCACCGTCTTTAGTTCATAAACGGGTAAATTCGCATCCTGTTGCCGAACGACCTGTCGCAGGTCGTTGGCGATGAGCAACGGGTCCTGGTTCGTTCGCACGTAAAAAGTCATTCCAAAAAGCTTTCCGAACTGCGCGTAGGGCCGATAGAAATACGGCCTCGCGTTGTCGCGCACATGTGATTCCTTGGCGTCCTTCACCACGCCGACAATCTCGATGTCGGGCTTGGCATCGTTCCCTGAACCCATCGCGAGGTGCACGCCGATTGGGTTCCTATTAGAGAAAAATGCTTTCATCATCGCTTCGTTGATGATGGCAACTTTCGGGCTCGCAGCCGTATCAGCGTCGTTGAATTCGCGTCCCGAAAGCAGCGGAACCTTCATGGTCGAAAAGTAATTCGGGCTCACCGCGTCGTAGTTGACGTGGCGCTCGTCGGTGTCCTGGTTCTGGCGGCCCTCGACGGTGATATTCGTTCCCATGTCTGTACCGGTAAGGACGGGGATCTGCGATGACCCTACTCCCGAAACTCCAGGAAGCCCTGCCAAGCGCTGCCTCAATTGGTCTATCAATGCGATCGTCCTCGGCCCATCGTATCCGCTCAACTGAGGGGAAACCGAAAAAGTAATCAGGTTCTCTGTGCTCAATCCCAGATTCTGCTTGCGCAAATTCCACAGCGTTTGCGCAAACAAGGTCGCACCGGCGAGAAGCAGCACAGTAAACGCCACCTGCCCTGCTACCAGCAGTTTGCGGAAACGGACGTGGCCCCGTCCGGCAGACCCTGTCGAACCCTGCTCTTTGAGGACCTGAGATACGCTTCCCCGCGCGACCCGCCACGCGGGAAGCAAGCCAAACACAAAGGCCGAGGCAACCGTGGCCGCAGCCGCAAACCCGAGAGCACTCGCGTCCACCTTCGAAGTTATCCCTTGCACTCCTCCTTCAGAAACGACGGCTTGGGTCAAAATGTTCATTAACCAGGAGCCAACTAGCAGGCCCAACCCGCCTCCAGCCAGAGCGCAAAGGAAGCTTTCCACCATCAATTGACGAATCATCCGGCCTTTGGTCGCGCCCAAAGCCGAACGAATCGCGAACTCCCTTTGCCGGGCGGCGCCCTTAGCCAACAGCAAGTTGGCGACGTTCGTGCACGCAATAAGCAACACCAAGCCAACCATCGCAAACAACGCCTGGATCGCCGGGCCGGAGTCGCGCTGGATGACGGTTCGGCCCTGCGCGCCGGGGTAGAGCACGACTTTCTTGTTCAAGAACTCGTCGCGGTCTTTTCCGTGGAGATGGTCGCCGCCACCCCCCAAATGCTCCATCTGCTGCTCGAGGAGAGAGTGGTAATCCACGTTAATGGCCGCTTGCGCCTGCTCCTTGGACACTCCGGACTTCAAACGAGCCAGCACCGCCAAAAAGGAATCATTCCAGTCATCCAGTCCGCTGCGGATGGGCGTCATCTGGCCCTTCATGGTCATAGGCACGAAAATATCCGGGGTTTGGCCCACCTGGACTCCCGTGAAACCGGCCTGGGCCACGCCAACGATGGTCATAGGCGTGTCGTTCACAAGGATCGTTTGGTTCAGTACGCCAGAGTCACCGCCAAAATGCTGGGTCCAGTACCCGTGACTCAACACGAGAACTGGGTGAGCTCCTTGAACATCGTCGTCGGCGGGCGTCAACAACCTTCCGAGGGCGGGGCGCACTCCAAGCGTCTGGAAATAGTTTCCCGTGACGAGCTCGCCGGAGCCGCGCTCCGTCTGGCCGTGCGTGGCGAGGCTCGCAGCGAATTGGTAGCGCGCGATCACACCGTCGAAGACGGCCGCGTTCTTTGCCAAGCCTTTATACAAAGGATAAGAAAAGATTTCGGAATCGTCGCCATCGCTCCAGACATGGCCACGCTTCGGGCCCGGCGATTTCAGGATCACCAGCTGTTCCGGATTGCGGACCGGTAGCCGCCGCAGTAATACCTGGTTCAAGAGCGAGAAAATGGCTGTGTTCGCGCCGATACCCAGAGCCAGCGTTAGGACCGCAATTGCGGTGAACCCCGGATTCTTCAGCAGCATCCGGAGGCCGTATTTCATGTCTTGCCAGAGCGCGCGCATTGCTTCCTTTCAATCTCTACTGCGAGCGTGCAAACCGGTCATTCATACCTGAGCGCAACCAATGGGTCAACACGCGTTCCGCGCCACGCGGGCAGATAACACGCCGCGAAGGCAACCAAAGCAAACAAAAGGGCCACTCCGATAAACGTCGGTGGATCATATGGTGTGACCTGATACAGCTGGGCGGCAAGCGCACGGGTCGCGGCCAGCGCAACGAGCACGCCCACCGAGATACCAATCAGCGCCAGCTTTAATCCGTGGTTGATGACCATCCGCAAAACCTGAGACGGAGTTGCGCCCAGCGCTATGCGGATGCCGATTTCGTGGGTTCGCTGCGAGACCAAATGGGCCATCACGCCGTAGATTCCGATCGCTCCCAAAAACATGGCCAGCACGCTGAAGAAAACCATGAGCTTAGTCACCACGCCGTTTCCCGCGTTTGCAATAGATATGAGCGTTTCGAGCGGCTCGACCGAAGAGACGGGCTGATCGCGATCCACGGACCAAATGGCATCGCGGGTGGCTGTAGCCATTGCAGGGGAATCCGCGGAAGTGCGCACGACGAATCCTAACGTTGCGGACGGGAATTGCGCCAGGGGAACGTACATCTGCCGTTCGGCCTGCGCCCGCACGTAAAACATTTTTATGTCTTGCACCACACCCACAACCGTGGCCACTACGTGTTGGTCGCCAAATCGAAGTTTTTGGCCTATAGGATCTTCATTCGGCCAAAACTGGCGCTCGAGCATCTGGTTGATAATCACTGAGGGACTGCCCTGCTCGTCAGAGGAATTAAACATGCGTCCCTTGACGAGGCTGATTTGCATGGCGGAAAGATAATCGCGAGACACAGCCGTGTATCGCGCACCGATTCTTTCTCCGGGCCGCGGAGCAGGCTTATCGACTGCTTGAATTTCAACCCCCTGGCCGAAACCGCCGTACGGCACCGAACTCGCCGCGCCGATGGAAACAGCCTGCGGCAGCGCGCGAACGCGCGCGAGCACATCTTCAGTAAAGTGGCGCTGACGCCAATCCTGCGCATACTTCGTCTGAGGCAGCGCGACTTGCGCGACCATCAGGTTTTTAGCGTTGTATCCAGGGCTGGAGCGGACGGAAATGATGAAGCTCTTCACCAAAAGCGTTGCGGAAATGAGCACTACAACCGCGAGGGCAATCTCCGCTGCCACAAAAATCTGACGCAGACGGGCGCCACGCTTGCTACCCGAAGCCTGGCCGGAGGCCTCCTTCAGCGTGCGATTGACGTCGAGCCTGGCATTCTCGAACGCCGGCGCCGAGCCAAAGGCCAACCCACACAACAGCGCAATTCCAAGGGTAAACAGCAGCGTAGTAACGTCCAGGTCGACGTGCCCGAAATTCACCAAGTATCCGCGAATGTGGCCGGGGATTTGCGATTCAATCCAGTGCATGCCCCAAAGGGCAAAGAGCAGACCTGCACCGCCACCGAGGATAAAAAGGACCAGCGATTCCGTAAGCAACTGCCGCGCCAACCGAGGCGCTGTGGCGCCGAGCGCACCACGAACGGCGAACTCCTTTGTCCGGCCCGTCGCACGGGCGAGCATCAGATTTGCGACGTTGGCGCACGCAATTAGCAAGATCAGTCCGACAATCGCAAAACAGATCATTACCTGGGACGTGCCTTCTTCCCTGCCAATTTCTTCGGCCATAGACATGACCAACAAGGTCATGTTCGTATTTGTCTGCGGAAACTGGCTTTCAAGGCGCCCAAAAATCGCCGCGCTTTCTGCTCCGGCCCGCTCTTGTGTCACACCCGGCCTCAGCCGTCCAAACGCGGCGAACCAGGAACGACTGCGGTCAGCGCGCTCTTTGTCCGTCAGCGCCAGGGGCGTCCATAGATTAGCGATGCCCATCAGTGGAAACTGAAACGTTCCGGGCATCACTCCGACTACCGTGTACGCTTCGCCTCCAATGGCGATGTTGCGCCCGATTATTCTCGGGTCTCCAGCGTACCGGCCCTGCCACAGTCCCTGGCTAAGAATGGCAACGTGCGGAGCACCCGAGCTGTCTTCATCTGTTGTGAACGTGCGACCTAGAATTGGTTTGGCGCTCAGAGTATCAAAATAATTCCAGCTCACGCGCCCACCTTCGACTAATTCAGGAGGGCCGTCCCCGGTGAGATTGAAATTCCAGGAAGTCCAGGCTGCGGTCTGCTCGAACGAGGCGTTTTGCTTCTGGAAATCGAAGAAGTCCGCCGTGGAGGTCACGGAATTTCTTGTCCAACCCTTTTTCTTGTCATGGGATTCGAAGACTACCAGCCTGTCCGCTTGCGGATAGGGCAAGGGCTTGATGATCCAGGCATCGATGTAGCTGAAAATGGCAGTGTTCGCTCCAATGCCCAGCGCCAGTGTCAGAACAGCAACCGCGGTGAACGCGCGATTCTTCGCCAGCATTCGCGCGCCATAGCGCAGGTCCTGCCAAAGCGTCTTCATCAGCCTCTCCCTGCCTCGGGATCCTTCTTCACATTGCTAGTTCCGCCCGACCGCTTACGAGGAGCCAAACTCTTTACTTGAGCCGGATACGATCGAAGTTATCCCACTGCGACATGTCGGAAAGAATCACTTTGTCCCCGACCTTCAATCCGTCCCGGATTTCAATGGTGTTCACAGAACTCCGCCCCAATACGACATTCACGCGCACGGCTTCTGCTCCGTCATCAACCAACTTGAAGATTCCGATCTTGCTGTCGGATTGACCATTCACCGGACGGCCCACGTAGAGCACGTCCCTCAAGTTCTCAAGCTCGATGGTTCCATCCACACTCAAGTCGGGCCGCGCTCCCTGCGGGAGGGGGTCGGTTATGCGCACATCCACGGTCACGGTTCCATTCAGCACCGCCGGATCGATGCGCATCACGCTGCCGCTTACCACGCCATTTCGCGTGTCTACGGTTGCCTTTTGCCCGATGGTAACGTCCTTCGCCTGCGTTTCCGGTATCTTGATTTCGGCTTTCAATTTTTTCGGATCCGCTACTCGCGCCAGATACGTTCCAGGTGTTACCTGCTGCCCTTCTTCCACCGGGACAAGTTGTAGCACTCCTTCGATTCCGGCGCGAACGTGTAAGGCGTCGTATTGGCTCTTTTTCAAGTTATAGAGGGCGTGCTGCTGCTCGACTTTCGCTTCCTGCGCGGCAAGCTGCGCGTTTGCCGAATCTGTCGCAACGCGGGTCCGCTCTTCCTCCAGTTGCAGACGAATCTTTAGCTGCTCTTCTTTAACTCTCGAGAGTTCCTCAATGTGGCTGGACTGGATGCCTTCTTTCAACAGCTTCACGTCAACGTCATGCTGCAAGCGGGACTGTTCGTAGTCGCTGCGAACGGAAGCCTCCGTCGACTTTTGGTTCATCAGCTGGCTGTTAACCTGAACCCTGAGGTTGGCCAAGTCCGCCTCCGCGCCCTTGAGCTGGTATTGTGCGTCCAGCATGTCGCGTTGCAACTGCTGATCGCTCAGTTCCAGGATCACCGAGCTGGGGTGCACAATCGCGCCCGGGCGCAGAACAATGCGTTCTACCCTCACATTCGTTTGCGCCGGGATCCAGCGAATGTCTTCGGGGACGAGGGTTCCGAGTCCGTGGACCTCGCGCAGCATCGGTCCACGCTTCACTTCGTCGGTCCAGATGGTCGCCCGGTCCACTGTGGGAGCCGCGGGCCGGAGCCGGGAGAGCCCATAGCTCACACCGGCAATCAGAAGGAAGGCCACCGAGCCGTAGATAATCCGGCGGATTTTCTTTGCACGTGCGTTGGAAGGTCGTTGAATGTCCATAATTTGTTCCCATCCTTTGGAACGCAAATCCCTTGCCCAAGGTTCCCATCGCTAAGTCCCATGGCCTCAGGGTGTTGGCGGGTATCCGGGCCGGGAGGCCACTCTAGATTAACCGAAAATGGGATTGCCCGTCCCATCTTCGGACGGGCAACCCTCGGGGCGGGCGACCCAGCAGAGGCTTGGCCCGCCGGCAAAATGCATTCCGCAAGCTAGCTTGCGGTACAAGCGAATTTTCCAAACAAACCACTTCGTACTACAAAGCCACAGAGGAGCAACAAAAACCGCGATTTTCCTCGCGATCCTTGCGGACGGCCCGCGTTTCTTCCTTTCGCAAACGGCGCCGAAAGCTAAAATGACGGTTTCCTAGCAAAGGCGCTCCGGCTTTTTGATTTTTTGGTATGTAGAATGCTTACTTACAGCTAAGAAGTTCGTCTACATACCCAGGATAAACTAAATGTCTAAACATAAAGACCGCTACCAAAACCGGACAGAAATTCTGCAAGGCACTTTGGACATGCTGATCCTGCAGACTTTGCAGTGGGCGCCGCGGCATGGGTATGCCCTGAGCAAAGCGATCCGCACAAACTCCGGCGAGATTCTGAAGGTGGACACGGGGTCGCTTTATCCGGCGCTCCACCGGCTGGAACGCAAGGGATGGATCGCCTCGGAATGGAAGAGTTCAGACGTTGGGCCACGGCTGCGTGTCTATCGCCTCACGCAAGGGGGAAGGCGGCAATTGGTGACGGAGCGCTCGCGCTGGGAGCGCCTCACAGCCGCTATCGCAGGAATCCTGAATCCTGCCGAAAAGGAGAACGTGCCATGAAATGGTCGTTTTGGCGGAGAGAACGGCGCAATGAAGAGCTCCAGGAAGAGATTCAGGCTCACTTGCTGCTTGCAGAGCGCGAAGCTGTGGAATCAGGTGCGACGCGGAAAGAAGCACACCATACCGCCCGGCGGGAGTTCGGAAACGTCGCTGTTGCGGAAGAGGCTACGCGAGATATGTGGGGCCGGCGCTGGCTCTTCGATTTTTTGCAGGATCTGCGCTATGCCCTGCGCAGCTTTGGCCAGCGGCCGGGATTTGTGGCGGTCGCGCTGCTGACACTGGCGCTCGGCATAGGAGCGACCACGGGGATGTTCAGCCTGGTTAATGGTGTCCTGCTTAAGCCGCTCCCCTATCCGGATCCGAACAGGCTGGTCGTGGTGAATGGCCACACCGACGGCTGGAACACGAAAGTTTACGGAGAACAGAAGCTGGCGTATCTGGACTTTCTCGATTGCCAGCGCGAGAGCCACTCTTTGGACATGGCGGCCCTGGTCTACAATTCCGGCACTCTCAGTGCACCGGGACTCCCGCAGTACGTGGACTACTATCAGATTTCGTCCGAATTGTTTTCCGTGGCGCGCATGCATCTGGCCCTGGGCCACGCTTTCTCGGCCGAGGAGGACCGGATTGGAGCCGGACCTGTAGCGATCCTCGGGTACAGCTTCTGGCAACATCGCTTTGACGGAAGAAGTGATGTCCTTGGCAGTTCTATCGTTCTCGAACAAAAGCAGTACACAGTTGTCGGTGTGGCTCCAGAAGGTTTCCGATTGTTCGGAGACGAACCGGACGTCTATACGCTGGTGGGCCAAGATCCGGCGGGATACTTGCACAATCGCGCAGCGCAGCCCGTCCACGTGGTGGGGCGTTTGCGGCCGGGCGGCACGGTGGCGCAAGCGCAGGCAGAAGTTGCGCTGACAGGAAGCCGTTTAGCGCAAGCTTACGCGGACACGAACAAGGGGCGCTCGCTGCAAGTTAAGCCTTTGCGGCCAGACGTGGGCGATACAGGATCGACGCTCTGGCTATTGCTGGGGGCTGTCACTTTGGTGCTACTCATCGC
>Ga0137384_10001814_pt1 | contig 16933 bp, 17 predicted proteins | sample SagtaG_2_FD_104922 | JGI IMG/M metagenome (GOLD analysis project Ga0137384, IMG submission 104922) | Vadose zone soil microbial communities from Sagehorn Ranch, Mendocino, California, USA - Sage2_R_60_16 metaG | ecosystem: Environmental > Terrestrial > Soil > Vadose zone | place: USA... | reverse complement strand
TGTAAATTTTGGAATTTCGTGAGCGGAAATCGGATAATTACGTGGCTGATTCGGCCTTTTTGACGTAGCGAAAGAACGTTGAGCGAGAGATGCCAAGCATGGAGCAAATCTCAGCCACAGAGTGATTCGGGTCTTGATACAGATGCCGGGCTATGGCGACTTTCCCATCGGAGGCTCTTCTCGGCCTGCCCCCTACACGCCCTCGTGCCCTCGCAGCAGCCAACCCTGCGTTGGTCCTCTCACGAATGAGGTCACGTTCAAACTCAGCCAATGCCCCCATCAGGTGAAAAATGAGCTTGCCGCCGGGTGTTGCCGTGTCAATGTTCTCCGTGAGTGAGAGAAAATCGACCCCTCGATTGTTGAGGAGGTTGAGGGTCTCAATGAGATCCTTAAGCGAACGCCCCAATCGGTCGAGTTTCCACACCACGAAGGTATCTCCTGGTCGGATGAACGCAAGAGCCTTCTCCAGCCCTTTGCGTTCAAATGTTGAACCCGTTATGGTATCAGTGAAATACTTCTCACATTTCGCTTCTTGTAACGCATCTCTCTGTAACGCCTCGTTTTGCTCGTGTTTGGAGACCCGAATATAGCCGACCTTCATAGAACCTCTGCCTTTAGTGTCACTTACTCATCTCATGGTGAGGAAACTGAGACTTTGATTCTGGCACATTTTTTGAGACTGGTCAAATCTCTGCATTCTGCTCGTAGAGGTGATGCGCTGCGACGTTGGAAAAGCTGAACTATGAGTGTCAGAAAACGGACGATTTCGAGACGCATTAAACGGCCGGTTTCGAGACAAGCAAAAATGGTAGTTTCCCTGACAACGTGTCCACTTTTCCCTGAAAATGTGCTCTTTCCCTGAAAATGTGACATGTGGGTTCAGATCACAGAAGAATTGCTCAAGAATGGGCAGAAATGTCCACAGAGCTACGTAGATCACGTTTATTCGCTTTTACCGTAGTTCTAAGAATTTTTCTTTGGCACTTCTCATAGACACTTTAGAGCGACGAATTTGTACTTTCCAGCACATTTTCGGGGAAAAATTTCCCCGATATCTTTCCCTCAATAGTTGCTCACTGAGCTTGAGAGGGAGCAATTATTGAGGGAAAGTACCAAAAAAGCCATGAAAAGCCTACTATCCTGAGAGTGGCGAGATATCATGTGCTAACACCATTCGGACTTGCTGTGCTGAGAGAAAGGTGCTACGCTGTTGCTCGTCCTCCATCCCGTCAGCAAGTGACTGCACGACTTGAGCAGCGCGTGCATATGCTTGCTGCGCCTGGTTCTCGTTCTTGCTCGAGTGATACAGCTCACCCAGGACGGCCAGGATTTGCCAGAGTTCTCCAGGTAAGCCAAGCTGTTGGGCGAGGACTCGGGCTGCTTGCAGGTGCGCAATGGCCTGGTCGACCTCGTGATCCCACTGCGCCAGCACTGCCAGGGCTCGCAGATAGGGAATGCGATAGCGCCGCTTGTCGTGGGCGCGCTCTCCAAAGCGATGCACGTCCTCTCTGGCTTGTTCGATCCTCCCTCCTCGCAGCAAGGCCTCGGTCTCGTGCCAGCGGGTGAGTCCGCCATACATGATGCTATACTCCCTCGCAGCCAAGGCTTTGAGGGCGTACGTAGAGGCTTCCTGCCATCGTCCGGCCAACGCACAATCTGCGCAGAGTTCGCCTGCCATCCGCTCGACGAAAGCTTGCAGCGGCATGAAGCTTTCACCGCGCGCGAGCACCTCGCTATGGGCTGCGTGAGCCGCCTCCAGTGCCAGCATCGCTCGGGACACATTGCCCCATTCCTTGAGGGTGATGACCAGTAATGGCTTGATCTCATGCGTGCGTGCTAAGGCGACGGCCCGCTGGATGACCGACGACGCCTCGGTGTATGCACCACGATCGAGCAAGCCTGGTGTCATCTGGATAGCGGCATTGATCTGCCCCCAGGGGTCTTCAATTGCCACACTGATCGCCAGCGCTGTCTTGGCAGTCGTGATCCCTTCTTGAGGCTGACCATCATTGATGCTGGCCTCGGCCAACATGCACAGGCAACCCACTTCCATTTCCCGGTTGCCCAACGCCACGTAGCGTGTTCGTGCCTCCTGTGCGTGGAACAGGCTCTCCTGCCATCTCCCGAGAGCTGACTCAAGGGTAGCAAGCGTAAGCGAACTGCGTCCGATGAGTTCCTGCAGGTTCAGTTCTCGGGCGAGGGCCAGTGCCCGCTCTGCATGCGGGAGCGATGCTGGTATCTTCCCTGCATAAAACCCCGTCTGTGCGAGATTCCAAGCGGTTTCTGCCACGCCAGCGGTATTCGCACTGCTCTCGGCGACGGTCAAAGCTTGTTGCAGCAATTCCTCGACTCTGGCGACATCCAGGCTCGTCCGAGCAGCCAGAGTCGCCAGACGGTTGAGGGCGGCACATTCCATCGCTGGCGCCCGCATTTTCCGTGCCAGTGCCAGCATCTCCTCGTAGAGGCTCTTCGCCCGGGCGAACGAGCTTTGCAGCTCGTAGGCCCAACCCAGTTGGAGATATAGCTGGGACAGGTCGGAAGGCGCAAGGACAACGCTCCCTGGTGCCTCTTCTCGACCGTCTCCATCTGACCGCTTCACCAGTCGCCGTGCCTGTTCGTAATGAGTAATGGCATCTCGTACCGCAAACAGGCGTATGGCCTCATCACCAGCAGCGATACTCAAACGAGCAGCGGCATCAGCCAGTCCTGCCGCCAGGGCATGATGGGCGAGTTCAGCAGGAGAGGCAGAGGATGCTTGCAGGGTCTCCAATGCCCGGCGATGAAAGAGGCGGCGACGGGTACTCCCTGCCTCCGTATACACCACGTCACGAATTTTGTCGTGGGCAAACAGAAAGCGTTCTTCACCGGGAATGCTGCCCTCATTTCCCACCTCAGAGAGCAGCTGGCTGGCGAGCAACGCTTCGAGCGCAGGGAGTCCTTCGTTTTCTGGAAGACCCGTTACCTGGCACAGCTGTTCAAAAGGAAAAGTTCCGCCCACAACAGCTCCAGCAATTAACAGGCTCAGAGCAGTGGAAGGCAGGCGAGCCAGTCGGCTGCGAATCATCTCCCGTACTCCCGGCGGGAGGATTCCTCGTAGCAGGTGCTCATGGTGGAGGGCAGGCGTGATATCGATGATCGGTGCTCCATCCTCCGCTGTGTGCACTGCCAGTATCCCGCGCTCCACTAATGTCTTGAGTGTTTCCATCAGAAAAAAGGGCTGCCCGCCAGTTTCGGCATAGAGCCAGCGGCCAAATCGCTCGGTATCAAGGCTTTCCGCTTGCTCGCTCAGCTCCTCGGGGGCCAGCGAGCGGATCAGTTGTACCGTCTCTTGGGCAGTGAGCGGGTCCAGGGCCAGGCGTGTGACGGGCAGATCACGTTCCAGGCTGGACAACCAGTCAGCGAGTTCTGGCATGATTGCCAGGGCTTCTGAGCGCAAGGTGAAGAGGAAGAGAATGGGTATCTTGCTCTGGGCAAAGCTGCGGCTGAGGTAGTGGAGCAGGTCGAGCGAAGAGGCATCAGCCCAGTGCAGATCGTCGATGAACACGACCAGCGGTGCTCGCCTGGCAAGCGCTTGACCCAGGCGAGCGACCGACTCAAACAGGCGGGGGCGTGCCATCGCTTCATCACTCGCTGGGAAGGGCAGATCAGGAGATCGTTCGCGCAATTCGGGCAGGAGTCGGCAGAGTTCGGCCAACCAGGGGGCAGTAAGCAAATCGCCTGGCGCGTTTTCGCGTGCCAATCGATCACGCAGTGCCTCGACGAGCGGCTGATACGGGAGGCGCCCACCCGCCTCAAACGCTCGCCCCGCCAGCACATCTGTCCCCTGCGCCGTAGCCCAGCCCAGGAACGCTGTGGCCAGGCGTGTCTTGCCAATCCCTGCTTCACCGATGAGCACGACGACCCGCGGCCCGGCATGGGATACTCTATGGTGGAGCGTGACCAGTGTGCTGTGCTCATTTCCCCTTCCGATAAGAGGCGGCTCAACCGAAAGCCATGAGGAGGCCTGCTCCTGCGACACGGGAAGGAGCTTCCTGCGTGGAATGCCCTTCACGCGAATGCGCTCGGCCAGGGCTTCGGTCTCTGGCGAGGGCTTGGCGTTGAACTCTTTGGCTAGCATGGCCCGGCAGGCATCGTAGGTTTGCCAGGCGGCTGTGCGATCTTCCGCCGCGATATGCACCTGCATCAGGCGTTGATAGGCAATCTCGTTGAATGGATCATGGGTCATCCAGCGCGTGGTGGTCTCAATGGCATCGCGGAGCTCTCCACGCTGCCATTGGACCTGTGCCAAGTGGTGAAAGATGGTATCCATCCGGCGGTGCCAGTAGGCGCGCTCGGTGCCGAGCCACTCGTCAAAGTCCGGAGCATCAGGCAGTGAGAAGCCTTCCAGGAAATCTCCACGATAGATGGCGACCGCCTGCATGAGCCGGGTGAGGACGTGGTGGTCTCTCGCTTCTTCAGCCATTCCCTGTCCGCCAAGTGCGGACGCTCCGGGACGCGTCAATAAAAAGGCAGCTCGCAGGATGTTCAGGTCAAGGTCGAAATCAGAGGCACCGTTGAAACCGATCACGTCGTGCTCAATGAGGAGATGGGACAGCGACGGATCGTTCATCTCCCCGAGCGCCTTGCGCACATACACCAGCGTACTGCGCAGGGTCGCTCGACACTGCTCCTCCTCGCTTTCCGGCCAGAAGAGGGTGGTCAGCTTTGCACGGGAATGCATCCCCCCTTTGACTGCCAGGTAGGTGAGCAGCGCCAGAGCCTTGCGCGTCCGAAATGTGAGCAGGTGGCCGTTGTGCCGAACCTCTGGGGTGCCGAGGAAAGCAAGATTCAGTTGACCCATGCTGTTTACGCTCCTGTTTACGCTCCTGGAACGCTGCTGTGTTACAGTTGGAGCAAAGACGCCACAGGCATTATAGCCGAGCGTCACACGAAGAAGCAAGAGGAGAATCTCATATGAGAGCCATCACCTTCGCCCTCCTTCTCCTGCCAGGCCAGCAGGAAGCCTGGAGACGCTGGATTCAGGAGATACAGGAAGTGGATGGCAGTGACGCCGAGGCGTTCGGACAATGGCTGGGCGTGACAAGGATCTTGGTCTGGCTGACCGAGATGCCTCACGAGAGTGTGGTAATCGTCCAGATCGAGGCAGATGAGATTGAAACGCTGCGTCCGAAACTGGCGACATCCGATCTCTCGTTTGCTCGCCGGGTGCGCCAGCACGTGCTGGAATTGCACGGACTCGATGTCACGCAGCCGACCAGGATCACGACCGAGCTGATTCTTGCCTGCCGGGTGTCTTGATGTGAGGGATTGTTAACCACATAGCGGGCGTCAGAACGCACAGGAGTGACATCACAGCATTGTCAGATTCATTCTTCATCCAGAAGGAGATTTACCCATGGAGACCAAAGAAAAACGCCCGGAACAGGCGTACCGTTCCACCAGCGCTCGTGGTCTGGACCGCACCACGCGGGGACCGCTTGGCACGCTCACCCTCATCGCCTTTCTTGGCTATGTCCTGATGTATTTCGTCGGATTTTTTCGTGTGCTTTTCGTCGAAGGAATCTTTTTCCTTCCTATGCTGCTCTTCGCCGTATTCACGCTGCTGGTGGCTGGCATTGTCGCTACAGGCTTTCGCTGGGCCCCGCTGCTTGGCGCAGTGGTGAGCCTGGCCACAGCCACGTTCGTGTTCCTCCAGCCAGAGGAGATCTACGTTTTGACGCATCCTGCTCATCCTCTGTTCATCGTGTTTGTGCCTATGGGTGCCTTTGGGCTGGTCGCCCTCGTCGCCGGTGTCGGGGCAACCGCTCAGAACTATCGGGGCGTGGGGTACGAGCGTCGCCTTCCACGCTGGTCAGGCCTGTCATTGAGCGGACTGGCTGGTATCGTGGTCGGCATGCTCATCGTCTCGCTCATTGTTGGCACCATCCCGCAGACCGGTGCCGTGAGTGCCAGTTCAAACGGCGAGCCCACCGTCCATATGACGGCAGCCCAGTTTGTGCAAAACGTGGTCCTGGTTCCCAAAGGCGCGAAACTACTTATCATCAATGACAGCTCGGCTGAACATCTCTTGCAAAACGGAGCGTGGGACGCAAGTGGCACCCCCCATGCGGCAGCAGAGCCAGGCGCACCAACCCTCCACAACGTAGACATCACGAACGGGTCTGTCGAGGTCGGGCCCTTTGCGACCGCAGGAGTCTACCACATCTATTGCACACTGCACCAGGGCATGAATCTGACCATTGTCGTCCAGTAGAGGAAAGAACCGCTCCTCGTTGAAGGAAGGTGTCACGATGTCACTTCAAGATCAGGCACGCATTGGAGGAGTGATTGCTCTTGCAATGATCCTCGCATTGCTCGTTGCACGCAACCGTCTGGGGAGGTTGAATGCCGCATCTTGGATGGTGGTTCTTGGCGCTGTGGTGGTCGCAGGTGAGCACGCGCAGTTTGCTATTGCGTATTCGGTGCCGATTATCACGACGGAAGGGCCGATGCTGCTCTTGCCGCACGCACGCCTGCACTTCTTCATGGCGGGTATCTATACCATCATCGGCCTGGTGCTGCTCTGCGTGATCGCGCGGACGCTCCTGAAAGAAGGGCGGCGCAGTGGATGGTACGCGCTGCTGTTGGCCTTGCTCGTCGGTTCGGGATGTGCTCTCGTCATGGGAGGATGGTGGTGGCAGCACGGTTCGCCGCTCTATCAAGTGTTCGGCGTGCCGATGCAGGGTTTTGGCTGGGAATTTTTGTATAGCTATCCTGTGGCCTGGATCACAGCGCTCGTGATCTCCTACAAACCGATCTTCAGGGAGAGACCTGCTCAGGCTTCTCCCATGAAGTCCTGAAAAAGGAGGATCTCATGCAGCATCGCACGTTTTGGACGGAACGCCGTTTCACAGGGATGACACTGCTGCTGGGTGCCGTCCTGTTCCTCGTCGCTGCTTTCACGTCTGTAACTGATTCAAAAGGGACCCCTGTCTATTCTCTGCCACCACGGGAGTACTTGTTTGTTGTCTTCACGCACTCGACACTTTGGCAATGGGACAATGTCCTGTTCATCAGTGGGACCATCGTGACGATCCTGGGGCTTGCGCTGCTCACCACGCAGTTCCGGGACGCCGGGGACCGGGCGTTCTCGTCTCTCGGGCTGCTCGCCTTTGTGTTGGGGGCTGTGCTCTGGATCATCTATGGGGCTTTTCGCCTGAGCATCGATCTGTGGGCGGCCCAGGAAATGGCGAGAACGGCGGCGATACCAGATTACTATGTGCCGCTCACCCACTGGACCCAAACCCTGTTTATCATCCACACCATCCTGTCCTTTGCCGCACTGCTTGCCTATGGGGTGGCTCTACTCACCACACGGGTGCTGCCTCATTGGGTGGGTTGGCTCACCATAGTCTATGCCCTGGCAGGATCAGGTGTCTTGGCATACACTCATGATTTTGTTCCACTTCTCCATTATTTACTCACAATCGTGATGGGCATCCTGCTTCTCCTCCCAAGATATCAGATTCCAGCGGGCGGTCGCCGTGAGGGGGAGCCAAGTGGTGTCCCGACGACCTCTGGTCAGCTCTGAGGAAGGAAGACGACATGGCCAGTTCCGCACCGGTCACCTACTATGCACGTGGTGTGGGCGGAATGCACCGCACGTGGCTTCCACTGCCGGAAAAGAAAGAGGATCTTATGTTGAGCAGCACCTTTTGGACCACGCCTCGTTTCACCAGCGTAGTACTGATTCTGGGCACTCTGCTGTTCGGGAGCGGTGCTGGCCTGTATCTGCCCATCAAAGATGAGAAAGGATCCTTCATCTTTGGGCCGCCGCCCCGCGAGTGGTTGCGCCTCGTCTTCGATCACCCGGGTCTCAGGCAGGGAAGCACGATCCTGTTGATCAGCGGGGTCGTGGTGACGATCTTAGGACTGGCCATGTTCACCAGCCTGTTAGGGGACGCCGGGGATCGCAACTTTTTACAACTGGGTCTGATCGCCTTTGCCTTCGGTGCCGTGCTCTGGGTCATCAGCCTGGCCTTTCGCCTGAGCATCGATCTGTGGGCGGCCCAGGAAATGGCGAGAACGGCGGCGATGCCAGATTACTATGTGCCGCTCACCCGGTGGACAGGTGTCCTGTTCGTGATCTACACGGTGCTTGCCTTCTCAGCGCTTGCCGCCTACGGAGGAGCGGTGCTCTCCACGGGAGTGCTGCCGCATTGAGTGGGCTGGCTCGCCATCATCTATGGTCTGGCTGGAGATTATTGGACAAATGACAGAAAGGTAGCAGGTTCTATGTCAGCATCGGACCAATTGAAATCCGACATCGATGAACTCGTTCCCGACATGGTTGCCTTACGTCGCGACCTGCATGAGCACCCCGAACTCGCGTTCGAGGAGGTACGCACCTCCGGTATTGTGGCACAGCGCCTGCACAGCCTGGGACTGCAGGTGCAGGCTGGTGTCGCAAAAACAGGCGTCGTCGGCCTGCTGCGCGGGGGCGCCAGCCAGGCAGGAGCGAAAACCATCGCCATCCGCGCCGATATGGATGCGCTGCCCATCCACGAAGTGAACGAGATCGACTATCGCTCCACCGTCGATGGGAAAATGCATGCCTGCGGGCACGATGGGCATACCTCTATCGCACTCGCCGTGGCCGCTCTTTTAAGCAAGCGCCGGGCAGAGTTGACCGGCAACGTCAAATTTATCTTCCAGCCCGCTGAAGAAGGTATGGGCGGGGCCAAACTCATGGTAAAAGAAGGGGTCATGGAGGGCGTCGATGGTGTGATCGGCCTGCATCTCATAAGTAGCTATGCCCTGGGCCGGGTCGGTGTACGTGCCGGCCCAGTCTTTGCCAGTGCGGACAAATTTGTGCTGAGCATCAAAGGCAAGGGTGGTCACGCGGCCATGCCGCACGACGCAGTTGACCCCATCGTCATCTCAGCCTACATCATCACAGCGCTGCAAACGCTCATGAGCCGTGAAAGCTCTCCCTTCAGTCCTGCCGTCGTCACCATCGGCATCATCCGGGCGGGCATCGCTTTTAACATTATCCCCGAGACCGTGGAGATGCAGGGCACCGTGCGTGCTTTCAGCCAGGAAGATCGCGAGAAGTGGTTGCGCCGCATTCGCGAAATTGCCAATGGCATTGCCAGCGCCATGGGGGGGAGCTGTGATGTGCAAGCCTTGTATGGCCCCTTTGCGTGCGTCAACGATGCTTCCATGACCCAACTGGTACACGAAGCAGCGGTGGCCTCAGTTGGTGCGGGAAATGTAGATAGCAGCGAAGAGGTCATGACCACCAGCAGTGATGACATGGCCTACTTCCTCAAGGCCGTTCCCGGCTGCTACTTCATCGTTGGTGCGCACAACGAACAGAAAGGCGCAAACTATCCCCACCATCACCCGCGCTTTAACATCGATGAAGATGCCATGCCCACCGCCGTCGAAGTGTTAGCCCGCGCAGCCATGGACTTTCTCAAATGAAGGCATCAGGGCGGGGACAGGCCCCGCCCTGGCAGCTTAATCATCGTAATTGGGATTGTTATACTGTATCGCCAGTTTGCAGGTGCGCTGTCTCAGCAAGAACGATGGACTTACGCTCTGGTTGAAGTCAAATGCACCCATCATATCATTGGCCGCCTTGTCGCGATTGGTCAGGGTTGGCAGACCCCATTCATCCTCGACGAAGCGCAGCATTGATGAAAATTCATACTGCGTGTGATCGATGAAGCCCTTCCTGGCATAGGGTGAGATCACCAGCAGCGGGACGCGGAAACCCAGGCCGTAGCCATCAATCTGCTGCGGCGCCACGTGATCGTAGAAACCGCCAAAGTCATCCCACGTAAGGAACACTGCCATCGATGACCAGTCCAGTTTCCGCCAACACACACGCTCGCTGTCATTTGTAAGGATAATTGCGCGGTTTGCCAGGGTATGTGCCACGAGGCTCTGCGCCTTCAGCCGATGGCCTCTGCCACATATACTCAAGTCAAATGACATTCCCCCATATGTCTCCCAGGCGATCTCAAGGCATTGGCGTACAAGAGAGGGAGAGCTACATAGGATGCTTGATGATACGAGCTGTCAGAGCGGGACAACAAGGAAAATTCTCAGGAAACGAATAGTTTTGAGACAGCTCATCTTCTCAGGCTTACCCCAAGACCAGTCTTTCTCGTGCTTTTTCCACCACTTCTTTGGTCACCGTGTGCAGGTCGTTGATCTCCAAAATCCGCTCAATCTGCATGAGCAACCGGTGAATGACGCGAAAGTTGCCCCCGGTAATCCGCACGATGGCAGCCAGAGCCTCCGTATCGGTAAAGTCATCCACGCGCAGATGTATGCCCAGATGACCCCAGCGCTCTTGGAGCAGCCACCGGGTTTCTTGCTCGGAGAGCACGCGAAACTGATGCACAAATCCGACCCGGGAATACAATTGGGGGTAGCGCGCCAAACTCTTTTCCAAGCCGGGCTGACCAATCAAGACTAAACCAAAGTTCAGGCGGTCATAGAGGTCGCGCAGCTGCTCCAGCCCCGCCATTCGGAGTCGCTGAGCTTCATCGACAATCACTAACTCGGTCCGTTTGGGCAGACGATAGGCCAGTAAAAAATCATCCTTCCCACGACTAGCTTGCTCAGCGGCTTCCACTAAATAGGAGAGGGTGGCCTGGAGTGCCATCACCTCCCGCTCAATGCGGGAAGCGCTGGCGGTCACCGGAGCGGTATAGTAGATGGTCCGACAGGGTACCACCTCCGTGAAAGCAGGAGAGCCAGGAGTGGCGAACGGCTTGTGGGGAAACTGATCGTCCAGATAGCGCCGACCGACCAGCGTAAACAGCTCTTCGGGGAATAACGGGGCAAGCACATCCCACCTGGCATATTCTCGTGCCGAGCGCGTTTTCCCAGCCCCTGGGACCCCATGACAAATCCCGATATAGCGATATTTCCGACAGGCATCGCAGAACTCGCCGAAGCGCAGATGCTCCTTGGTGGGAGCAAACACCAGTTCCTTCGTTTCGCCCTCGTCACTCATTGATGTACCCCTTCAGGCGCGGCCGTCCCACGGGTTCCGGTTCCGGAACTGGCTCTCGTGGGGCCGACGCTTCTTCTTGATGGACAGCTAGAAATCGATCTACGACGGCTTTACGTGAATCTAGCCCAGCTCGGACATCTTTGCGGCGCTCGGATCTGGCTTTTTCGATCTCTTTCAAACTGATGGTGAGGCCTGAAAGCTCCTGACACACGGCACGGCACAAAAAGTGATCCTGGTAGAACACCCGGATTTCTGCGAGGTCAACAGGGTCGTACCGAATGAGCACCTCTTCTTTGACATAGGCGGCCAGGGTCGCATCCAGATACCGATGCCCCTGAAAGCGGATGCCATCCTGATGGACCCGACGTGTTTTGGCCACAGTTAAGAGCAGCAGATCGAGCTGCTCGGCAGACTCGGGCATACGAGGCACAAATCCTCCGGCTTCCCAGCGTTCGGCCGGCTGGCATTTGGTCTCGCTATGAACGCGATGATGATAGTCTTCTACCAACCAGGTCCGAAATTGTTGCTCAAACTCCGGTAACGAAAGCCTCGCCTCCACGGCTCGCGATCCCTTTGGCGAGTACCCTGGAAGGTCTTGCAGCAAGAACTGCTCCACGCTTCGGAAGAAGCGCTCCACCTTGCCACGACCGCGGGGCTCCCCTTTTTCGGAAAAGATCAGCACCATGTCCAGATCATCGGCCACCTGCTCCATATGCTTGCTGGTAAAGTCACTCCCATGATCGGTGTAAAAGGTGCTGGGGATGCCACAGATATGCCAGCGGGGATCGGCTTTGCGCCAGATGGCTTGACGCAGCGCCAACGCTGTGGTGAGGGCGGTGGATTCCTGGAAGCTGAGACGGTAACTGGCAATCGAGCGGCTGTAATCATCCTCGATCACGGTCAACCAGGGCTTGGCGGGCTTGCCCCCTTCATCGAGCAGCAAGATGGGAAGCTTGGAATGATCCGCCTGCCACATGGCATTGGCATGGGTCGCTTCTCGGCGGTAGAGCAGATCGAACTCGTCGCGGTAGGCAGCCGCGCCCTCGTGGGCAAGCGTCACAAGGGCGGGATCGATGTTCTTAATGATTTGGCGGACGCGGTCGTAGCTAGGAGGCTTCCATCCTTGTTCCTCTGCAATGGTGACCACCTGCCGATGAAGAGCGGCCATCGAACGCCGAGGTGGTTGTAAAGCCAGCCCTTCAATCAAGGGAATAGCATCAGGAGGCAAGCGGCGCGATTTGCCTTTATCGGAACGGGTCTTTGCATCGGCCAAGCCAGCTAGACCTTTGTCTCGATAGTGCTTCATCCAACGCCGCACGGTAGGAGCCGGGATGTTATGGGTACGTGCCACCTGCGCCTGGGTGACTCCATCTTCCAGAGCCGGACGAATGATGGTAAAGCGCTTCTGTGCTTGCGCTCGTTGGGCCTCAGTTAGCGATGTAAGTGGGATAGAGGATTGCGCCATGACAAGCTATCTCCCAGAGAGAAAGTCTACCCGTCATCTGCTCTCCTTCCCAGTATATCCGAACGTTCACCGAGTTGTCAAAATTCTGTTCACGGAATTCCAAAATTTACAACCAAGCTTCTAAAACAGAAGACTATCGCTAGCAAGACCCTGCTGGCCGCAGATAGATGTCAGATAATTTAAGCGCTTCTGGACTTTGGACTTTTGGGATGCTTCTGGTATTTGCGGAGTATAGGCATAGAGTAAAAATGTCCAGTCCCCTCTTCCCGTCCAGAAAGCAAGTGGTGATCTCGTGATCCTTCATGAGGCTCATGGACGACGTGCCTGGAGCACGAGGTGCGGACTCGGGTCGAGACTTCCTCCCAGATGACGCCGGTGGGCGATGTGAAATCCCGCTTCCTGCACGGTCTGCGTGGTGTCGCGGTTCCAATGGCAATTCCCGAACAGGCGTGTTGTCAAGGGGACCAGCGCATCTTGCAGACGGGCTACCCAGGCGCTCTGCGAGCGCACATGCTCGAATAAGAAGAGCGTTCCCTGCGGTTTCAAGACCCGTCTGATCTCCTGCATGCCCTGCGCGGAATCCTCGACCGAGCAAAACACGAGGGTCACCACCACACTGTCAAAGGAGGCATCGGCAAACGGCAAAGCCTCAACGGACGCCTGAGTCAAGCTGATCGGCACGCCTGCCTGCCTCACACGCTCTCGCGCATAGGCCAGCATGGCGCTATCCGGCTCAATCGCCTCCACCCGCTCCACCTGCTCTGGACGGTACCAGGAAAAGTTCAGCCCGGTCCCTGCTCCCTCCTCCAGGACGACTCCAGACGCTTGTCCTGCGGTCTCCTGGCGGAGTGGATCGGTGAGACGACGCTCAGAACCAAGGCGAGCATATCGCTCATAGAATGCGGCAAAGCGCGGATGAAAGATCTGAGAGGACTGCTCCTGCTGGGTTGTTGTCGTATCACGCTCTTGGGTCATCTGCTCTGCTCCTTCTTGCTTACAAGGCTTGAGGGTGTAGGCTTTACAATCAGTACGGCTTCTCTTCCGAGCTTTTGCTGGTGCTATGGATTCATCTCACCAACAGCGCTGGCTGACGTGCCAGATGCAGTAAACCACAAGTGACCAGCGGGGTCGAGTGTGAGGCCGTAGAGACCACCCGATGACGCGGAAAGCTGGAAGAACGTGTACGTGGCAGCGTCCGGGACATAGCGTACGAGTGCGTTGGCCCCGTTGTTGGCAAACCAGACGTCACCGTTGTGCGCAACCACGAGCCCATAGAGAAAAGGGGGGTGGCCCGAGATCACTGGCACAGGCAGTTCGATGATCCTGTTGGTCGCGGGGTCAATCATGCCGAGTTTGCCTGGCCCGATTTCGGTAAACCAGATGCGTCCCTTCGCGTCATGCGCCATCGAAAAGATCGTCGCCTGCGGGTCCGCCAGGTGGTAGAGCGTGACGTGGCCTGTGGTGGGATCGAGATGGCCAACGGCACCGCCTGTGATGTCGCCGAACCAGATCTGCCCATCCGGTATCACCGTCAGGCTGAATGGAGCAGAGGGTACGCCTGCGCCAGGGGGCGGGACAGGCCAGGTCTGGACCCGGCCGGTTGCCGGATCGAGTCGTCCGATCCGCCCACCCGAGGCTGCCGTAAACCAGAGGAGGCCCCTGGCATCGAACTGGAGCGCCTGTGGCCCCATGGGGCGGCCTTGCGCGGTGCCGAGCGGGAAGATGCGAAACGTTTGCCGCGCCGGATCGAAGCGCCCAATGTAGTTCGCGCCCTGCTCGACGAACCAGGCGTTGCCCTGTGCGTCTAGCGTGGTGGACATAATGCCGTTCTTCGCCTCGGGAGGTGCCCAGGTCGTGATCACGCCAGTGCGTGAAGCGAGCCGGGCAAAGCGATTAGCATACATCTCGCCAACCCACACGTTTCCCTGGGCATCCACCGCTGGCTGCATCAGGCCAACGTTGGAGGATGGGAACGGATAGAGGTGGGACTGCGCCGTGCGCACCAGGACCCTGGCCGGAGGTGTGGGCGTCCCACTCGTTGTTGTAGGGGGAGGTGTACCGGGCTGGGTGCTACTGGCTTGCTGCTTCAAGATGGCAGTGCCGTTCGAGAGCGCAAAGATGGTGACGATACCGAGCAGCAGCACGACCAGCAGGAACCAAGCGTCACGCTTGCGGCGAGCCGACCAGCGGACAAATGGTTGGCCGATATGAACAACGTCATGTACGTTCGATCGAGGAGTCTGTGTCGCATCCGGCTCCACTAGAGCGTGCTGCTGCTGTTGTGTGTTCCGTGGCGTGGTCTCAGGAATCATGGTACTGGTCTGATATCACCCGCGCAGCTCTCTTCCTTGAGAGAATGCTGCCGCAAGGTCCTTCCAGCTGACAAGATACTGTTGACGATAGTACTATTGGTAATTGTAACACGTAATCCTCTCCCCCGCCAAATGTGGAGAGGGATGTTGACGCTGACGAGAGGGCAGCATGGAGCAGCGAACCAAAACCCTACCAGTAGCAAGCGAGAAGAGCGGATCATGCCTCGCGCTTCCTAATCTGCCTGCCATACCCTTGAGATCCTTTGTCTTTGTACCTCTCTCAATCAACAGCATAGGCAAATACAAGGCGAGGTGTCGTTGATTGCTCCAAATACCCTCAGAATACAGAAACAATTTAGTCAGCACGCAGCGCCCATCCGTGCCAGAACCAGTCAACGGGAAAAGCCTTCCCGTAGACGACGTGGAGTCCAGCTTGAGCACAAAGCGCCCGCACCTCTGCCAGAGTATAGGCGCGGACATGACCCTCTTCGACCCGCTGTACCAACCACTCAAACACCGCCCAGAGCGATGCAGGCCGACGCCGTGCGAAATCTTCTAGCACCAGCTGTCCTCCAGGAACCAACAGCCTTCTCATATCTGAAAGGAACGCCCCCGGGTCTCCTATGTCATGCAGCGCATTGGTGCAGGTGATCAGATCAAAGGTCTGCGGCGGGTACGGAAGACCGGCTGTTCCGCTACTGTTGACTTCTATCCGTTCTAACCGCACGTGTGGCTGATCCTTAAGGGCCTCCTGGGCTTGTGCCAGCATATCCGCGCTCGCATCTACTCCATAGGCCTCCATGCCGGGGACGCGCTCGAGCAAGTGCCTCAGCAGGATACCTGTGCCACAAGCAACGTCCAGCACCCGAGGTGGACGCCCCAGTTCCTCTGGCACATGATGCAGCGCGGCGAAGTCAATCATGGCTATTGCTACCGCCAGTGTCTTCTCAGTATATCTACGCCAGCGCGTGTTGTAGCCTCGCGCCCCCCTGCCGCTATAATACCCGCTCACTTGATTCTCTCCCTCCCAGACGTGGAACGTCCTCTGCATATTGTAGGGAGCTGTAGTACAATCGTCAAGAGTACTATCGGCAGTCGTAGGATTGCCACAAGCCAGGTTTGATGATGACAGACATCTGCTGCTGAGCAAGAACTGCGGAGACTCCTCTACTGCCTGATCTGTGCCACGTACTGTTGCAGCGTGTCCTCATCGACCGGGCCAACTACAACCGAGCGAATAATGCCCTGGCGGTCGATAAAATAAGAGGTCGGTCTCCCTTCCAGGTGATACAGCGTTGCCACACGCTGATGGTCATCCAAGCCAATCATATAGGTCACGCCAAATAGTGCACGAACTGCCGCCCGATGGAGGCATCGTCTGCAATATTCACGCTCAAGATCACAACATCTTTGCCGGACGCCTGTTGGGCAGCGTAAAATGTTTGTATACTTGGAGTTTCAGCGAGACTAGCAGCATGCCAAAAATTGAGCATGACGGGTTTACCACGGAAGTCGCTCAGACTCACCCGTTTGTCAGCGAGCGTAGTGAGGGTAAAGTTTGGAGCCATATCACCCACCTGGAAACCGACAGGAGGCTCTGGCAAAGATTGGAGAGTGCTGGAGGTGACGGGAGAAGGAGTACTCGTGTGGAGCCATGCTCCTGTCAGGATCGCTAGCGCCCCAACCACTGCCAAAATGCGCAGGAAATGGGGGCTCAGTGTCGCAACACGAGGTCCAAAAGAGCCAAAAGCCGGTGGCTCCGAAAGAACCGTTGCATTTCGGGCTGATCTGACTTTCCGGTGGATCGAGTATCTGCCATAATGAGTACCGTGCCCTTTCCTTCCTCCTCCTGAGGAGAGTATGGGGGACAGTGATACAATTGTCAGAGGTACTATCGATAATAGTATACACTATACTGGATAGATCCCTTCGCTGGACTGGTCGATCAAGGACGACCACATCCCTATCAGGGTGTGCATTCGCGACCAGAACAACTTGAGGCTCCTTAGAGGTCGCCGCCGAAAGACTGCAGCACGCCACGACGTGACTGTTCGGTTACCGAGCGAGCAATACGACGGATGCGACGAGCACGAGCGCTGCCAGGGCCGCGGTGACCAGCCCCCCCAGCCGCGTCTTGCGCGCCTC
>Ga0137384_10001813_pt1 | contig 16934 bp, 17 predicted proteins | sample SagtaG_2_FD_104922 | JGI IMG/M metagenome (GOLD analysis project Ga0137384, IMG submission 104922) | Vadose zone soil microbial communities from Sagehorn Ranch, Mendocino, California, USA - Sage2_R_60_16 metaG | ecosystem: Environmental > Terrestrial > Soil > Vadose zone | place: USA... | reverse complement strand
GCGGTCAAAGGGTAGTGCTCTGTCCATCAGCAATTGAGGGATAGGAACCTGGCGACCACAAGGGATCGCCACTACATTTCACCCATCAAATCCACGTTGACGAACCACTAGTAAATGGGTAGCCAGAGAAAGGAAATGGCATGTCAACTGAGATTACTACTACCGGGGTTCATCATATCCGGCTGATAGTGACCGATCCTGTGCGTTCCCGCGACTTCTACACCAGCTTGCTTAACTTTACAGTGGCCGCGGAGCTGCCACCAGGGTTTGTGCTCACTAATGGCAACATGCTTTTAGGCGTTACTCCACCCTGGGACGCGAGCCAGGCTATCGCCAATGATCGTTTCAGCCCTCACCGTATCGGGCTGGATCACCTTAGCCTGGGGGTGGCAAACCGCGCCGAACTACACAAGGCAGCAGCCCTTTTCGATGAGCATGGTGTAGAGCACGGAGAAGTGAGGGACCTTCCGCCTTTCGGGATCACCATCCTCAGTTTCAGTGATCCCGACGGCATTCAACTGGAATTGACCGCGCCTCTCGAAAAGTAGCAGGGAGTAGACCCAGCCCAGGCTTACCCATGGCCTGGGCTTTTTTAAGGTTATTGCTGAACCATGATCTCTTTACTCCTCTTCTTTTCCTGGTGATATACTCCTATCAAAAACACTCTTTACCACTTGTAGTGGTATGTTACAGTTCTTTTGACGCGTGGGAGCCTGGCGACCGCAAGGGATCGCCACTACATTTCAGCCGTCAAATCAAGCGTAACAGAGCAGTAGGAGCACATCCATGTCAACACCTATACGCATCCTGGCCGTCGATGTCGGCACAGGCACACAAGATATCCTGCTCTTCGAGAGCGGCAAGACGATAGAGAATTGCTTTAAGATGGTCATGCCATCGCCAACTGTCATCGTTGCCGAGCGCATTAAACGGGCAACGGAGCGTGGTCAACCTGTTTTGTTAACGGGCGTAACCATGGGTGGTGGTCCCAGCCATTGGGCGGCACGCGATCATGCACTGGCCGGCAATGCTGTGGCCGTTACACCTGAAGCCGGGCGCACATTTGATGATGATTTGACGATGGTTGAGCAAATGGGGTTTGAGATTATCGATGAGGCGGAGGCGCCACAGAGGGCGGAGAAACCTGATTGGTTGCACATCGAGTTGCAGGATTTCGATGCTCGTGCGATTATCACTGCTATGCAGGCCTTTGATGTCGATCCCCAGGTGGACGCGCTGGCTATTGCGGCCTTTGATCATGGGGCGGCTCCTCCCGGGATCAGTGATCGTCGTTTTCGCTTTAACTTCATTGCAGAGACGGTGCGCAAAGATCCAACGCCCAGCGCTTTTGCCTATGCTGCCCGGCATACTCCGGCAGATCTGACCCGTTTACGTGCGATTGCGAAGAGTGCGGCGCGTTACCTGGAAATGAGCGGTTCGTCTCCTCGCACTCATCTCTTATTGATGGATACGGGGTCGGCTGCTGTGTTAGGTGCGTTAGAGGATCCGCTGGTGCGGAAGCAGCAGGACAGCCTGTTGTGCAATATTGGTAACTTCCATACACTTGCTTTCCACCTCGTAGGGGGGCGTATCACAGGTATTTTTGAGCACCATACCGGGGAGATCAACCGGGCTCAACTCGAGGATATGCTAGTGAAGCTGGCGCGCGGCACGCTCACGAATGAGGAGGTGTTCGATACGAGCGGTCACGGTGCATTGATACTCGATCGGCCTTCATCCAATGGCAATGCTTTCCCATTTCTGGCAGTCACCGGTCCTCGAAGGGAGATGCTGCGCGGTTCGTCACTGCACCCTTACGAAGCGACGCCTCACGGGGATATGATGCTGGCAGGATGCTTTGGGTTGTTACGTGCGCTGGCGGATCATGAACCAGAGATGGCTCCATTGATCGAGCCGTCGTTGTTAGCCGGCGACTAATATAAATGCAAGTAAATTTCTTATAGACAAAAAAGACATTTTGTACAGGGAATGCTGGAGAAGTTTGCTGCCGGTTGGAATAGGAAGAGAAGTGAAAACCATAATCAGACAAACGCACACACCAGTTGTCGCACTTGCAGTACTATTCGTACTAGGCATACTCTTTAACGCATGCGGGGGAAGTAGTCAAGGCTCAGGACAAACACCGTCCACAACCCCCACCAGTTCTGCGCTAAGTAAGCCAACGCAAGCTGGACCGGTCCCAACAACAACAGAAAATGTCCCAACACCCACTGCAGCAGCATGTGGGACACAGCTTTCAGGAGTGACCTATCTTAGCGTTGACGCAACCGCACAGGCAAGTGCGGGCGGAGGAGGAACCCAGACGCTGCAAAAAGGAGATATGTATGGGGTTATTGTACCTGCTTCTGATGCAGCGCATCCGGTAACGATCCAGATCAACTACTCCACGCACAGCGAGTCCTGTTCGTTTTATAGCACCCGCAGGATTGGCGTTGTCTTCACATCTCCTGAAAACAACGTCTCCCTTGAGGTTGGAGGTAACAATCTGATTGCTGAGCAAATCACACACTCATGCGCGTACCTGACTCAAAACAACCTGACCCAGAATGATCTCGTCTTCTTCGGAGATAAAGAGACAGGCAAGAGTGCATTTTCCTGCTAAAATTTTTAGCAGGAAACGGAATAACTTGCCTTTGTTTCTTTGTTTTCAACTAGTGAGTGTAGGTAAGCTTCTTACTTTTCTTTAGCAGAATCAGATTTTCCTGGTGCACAGGAACGGAGATACCAATTATGCAACAACAATCGACACATCTCACTCCAACCTCAATCCATCCCGATACCGGGATTGGCCTGGTGACGCTACGCGTCGCTAACCTTGATCGTTCTCTCAGCTTTTATGAAGGAGTGTTAGGCTTCCGGCGCATCGAGCTGACTGCCGGGAAAGCTCCCCTCGGCACCCAGGATGGTACACCGCTCCTGGAACTGCAGGAGGTGCCGGGTGCGTCTCCCCAACCACTGCGGTCAACGGGCCTGTATCACGTTGCTATCCTCCTCCCCAGCCGGGCGGATCTCGGACGAATTCTCCTGCGTCTCGCAGAGGCCGGAATCGAGATCGGCCAGGCCGACCACCTGGTCAGCGAAGCCCTCTATCTCTCTGATCCCGACGGCAACGGCCTTGAAATCTACCGGGATCGTCCACGCGCATCGTGGCGTAGGGAGAATGGCATGGTAAAGATGGCGACCGATCCCCTTGATCTCTACTCCCTGGTGGAGGAAGGCAAACGCGACGCGCTTCCCTGGGAAGTGCTCCCAGCTGGGACGCGCATTGGACACATCCATCTGCGAGCGGGCGATATCCCACAGGCCGAACGCTTTTACCACACGATCCTGGGGTTTGACATCACTGCGCGTCTGCCAAGTGCCCTTTTTCTGAGCGCAGGTGGCTACCATCATCATATCGGCCTGAACACCTGGCAATCGCGTGGCGCGGGTCCTGCACCGGAGACTACAGCGGGCCTACAAACGTTCGTGATTGCGCTCCCTAACCAGGATGCACTGGCGGAGGTACGAGCACGCCTTGCTGCTCATGGCATTCCGGTCAATGAGAAGGGAGACGACCTCATAGTGGCTGATCCCTGGCACAATCAGATCAGGTTGATGGTGTAGAAGTCTTTCCATTATGCCAGGTAGGAGGTATACCACTTGTGGAGGATTTTGGATGCCGGGAGCCAGTTTGGCGCAAACAAGGGCATAGACCACGCCCAGAAGAAGATGCCTGAAATGTGTGAATCGCCTATCGCGTAGAGTAGAGCGGCGTTGTATGCTGCCGCTTGTTCGGTCGGATCGACTGGTTCGGCTGCTGCTTGCGCATCTCTATGCCAGGGGAGATAAAGCGCGTACGCGCTATTGCGATAACCGATCTCTGAAATGATCACTGGCTTCTTTACCTCTATCGCAAACGTATCCAAGAGTGTTTTGATTTTTTCACGCCACAACACCGAAATCCTTTCTGGACTGAGTCGTTGTGGCGTATCTGTCAAGGGCACATATAATGAGACACCGATAGCGCTCAAATACGGACTATGCAGCCACACAGGGAGGGGATAATAGAGCGATGACCAGTTGATATCATACGTCAGCGGTCCATGGTAAATCGCATGTATACGCCCGATTAATTGGTTCCACAAGGCTGGCGGCGCTTTCTGGAGAAGTTCGAATTCAGTACCAATGGCCAGTTCGTCTGCTCCAGCTTGTGCCGAGGCGACTACATAAGGCTGGAAGGCTTGCCAATAACTGTCAAACCATGCTTGTGTCTGCTGCTGTGAGGCGAATTGGATGGATCCCGACCAGCTTAAGACGTCTACCTCCTCCACTGATAGGAGGGGAACCACAAAGACATGGTAACCTTTCGCTCGTGCGGCATATATTCCTGCCACCACAGCTTTCACTGTTGGCGTCTGGTCAGTTGTCATCACCCGGGTTGAAAAGATTGACGACTGGTAGAAATTAATGGGCAACTCAATCCAGCCTGCTCCTGTCTGCTCCTGTATGTCTTTGAGTCCGATCTGCCAATTCGGGTCAGCAGTGCTGTAGGCATCAGTTCCCCACTGGGGAAAAACGACTCCAGTTTGAAACTGCGGTCTGAGCGGACGAATCTCTATACCTGGATCTTCGCTTCTCCCGCTGCCCCACGACCCACGCTGGCCTTCCATTCCTCCAGGGGCCTCTAAACCTGACCTGGAATGAATTCGTGCCGAGCGAGAAAAAGGGATGTGCCCGTTGAGTAACAACCACTGCGACAGCACTCCCAACGCCATTAGCACGAACGTTGCTGCGTAGACGCGATACCGGCGGGGCTTCATTGCCAATTCCTTCCGGCTTTTATGCTATGGAATGCCTCCTGTGGCTGTATGCTTCCCTGAACCTTGTTTTCTTGCGCCAGGCTCGGTTTCTGAATCACAAAAAACCCTTGCTTTGGCCATAAGCTATAGAGCACCCCCGCTGCCTCTAGCAGGGCGTACCAAATACTACAGAGGACCAACAGCCAGGATACAACGCGCTTCCATTGGGCCTCTCTCGCCTTTCTTTTTATAAAGGGATGCGAATACCGGGCCTGGACATCGATGCCCTGAAGATAAGCGAGCACAAACGTTGCCCAGGCGAAGTCCGCGGGTATCCGCATCCACGCGAACGGACTGACATGCACAAATAGCGCTACAGCCGCGACCAGGAAAGGGAAAAAGGCCAGTTGCCAGAGCCCGGCAAAGATGCCAAGGCCTATTTTATAGGGAAGGGGTGTTTGCGCATCGCAGAGCACGAAGCGAATTCCCGATAGCCATCGACTCCGCTGCCGCACAAAATCTCTTACGCGTTGAGGCGGCTGCTCATGCAGATAACCGTCTACCCAGACAAAGCGGAAGCCCTTTGCCCATGCTCGCAGCGCCCATGCTGCATCTTCGGTGATTGAGTTGGCCGGGCCAACATCGAAAGAGAGGCGCTTATCATCTACGCCTCGTATCACAATGAAGGAACCGTGGATACCAAACACCGGCCAGCCCAGGGCGTATTGGAGGCGGAATCTCCCCACGTCGTCCGCTGTGCGCAGAGCATCGGCTCCTCGAAAAAACCAGTTTCCCCCCTGGTACAAAATCGCTCCCTGTCCAATCAATCCTGCGGCATGACGCTTCTTGCCATTTTGTTGCCCACGAGTTTCCACTTCAATGGCTCGCCAGATGAAACGATAGAGGCCAGCAAGCATCTCCTCGTCAACGAGGCTCTCCTCGTCAAGATAGATGTACCAGTCCTCGTGCTGTGGGCGTACCTGCTCTTGCAAGTAGGTCAAGGCTCTTGCCTTAAAGCGTGATCGCTCCCTGGTCACGTAATGCGCAGGCACTACATAGATATGCGTCCTATCATCTCCTCTCATGGGAAGAGAAAGAGGGCATTCGCTGACAATCTCGATCCGGTAAGGCCCACTGGTCAAGGGATAACGTTCAAACGCCTGGTGCACAGCAATGATGCTATCACCCAGCACATCGATATTATCCCCTCTCGTGACAAAGCGAAAGACCAGCCTGGCCGGTTTGGGTGGCCCATACGCAAAGAGACCTTGCCGAGCAATAACCGTGGGAACCTCCATGGGCGTTGTGCGTGGACGGGCCACTTCAGCAAAGATGAACCAACCCAGCCAGAGGATAACCGCCAGCGGCACTGGTGCCAGCCAGCTCAGTTCAGCCCATTGCAGGCTTGTTTGCCATATCGAGTGATGAGTTGGAACACGATCAAGAACCGCCTGGATGCGAAGCAGCAGCAGGGAAAGAATGAGCGTGGCACCAAGTAACCAGCAGCGGTAGAACCAGGGAAGAAGGGCGGTGGACACTCCTCGCCTGGCCCGAGAAGCAACGAGGGCTCGACTGGAATCAAGCGGTAGCGGTAAGCCTCTTGCTGGCGCAAGCGGCACTTGCTGTTGCACTTCGAAGGCTCTTTTTCCCATCTGCGGGGTTGGCACATTCCACGGGTGCGGCCCTGCTCCTTCTGAGGAACGTAAATCAACGGAAAAACGAGGCATAGGTTGAGTTGGGTATAGTGACGCTTGCTTCTCTAGAGAGTCTCTTCGCATTTAAGGCCCTTATCTAAAAAGCGAAATTCTTTCGGCTTGAGGATGTGTATAAGCACTTCCACCTGTACCACGTGATCTCCTCTGCGTTGCCACTGAACATACTGTATTCCCATGCTTCGATCTACCAGTCAAGGCCTGATAAACAGTGAAAGATCAGGGCATCATTTACTAAAAGCGTTATATCTAAATTTCTCGATGCAGGAGCCAGGTGAACAACGAAAGGATGCTCTTCCCCCATATCTCTAGAACGCCCCTGATCCTCTTCAGTCACGGAGCATCGTTCTCTGAGGCGGCAATATGACAAAAGTACTGAAGCCAGTATTGACCTCAACAAACAGCAGGGCTCCAGCACTGCTGCCATGCCTCTGAAAGAGGGAGTCTCAGGAAGCTAGCCCTCTCCTGAGTCGAGAGGCCTGAGGTATCTGCCGGTCAACATTTCACAACCAAGCGGACGACATATTCACCATATCTTAACCTTTTCCACAGGATGTTTTTCTGTGACACCTACTATGCTGCTGCCATACATTCACGCTTTTCTATTCACCAAGCGCAAGGAAGGTGTTTTCAATGGAGAGAAGCTCTAACAGGCACAGCGCAGACAGAAAACATACATTTTTCCCATGGAGAACCATCACTTTTTCAGTATTGTCCCTGGCTCTCATCTTCACAGGCGTTATTTTCCTGCTTCCGCGCCGCCAGGAGGTTAGCGCAAGCGCTTCAGGATACACACCAACGTATTTAGGAGACAACGCACGCAGCAACTACAATGGCCAGGAGACTGTTATCAACCCGGCCTCGGCACCCAATTTGAAGCTCCATTGGAGCTACCAGGCGGGGGGATATATCTCGACCAATTATATTACTGATCAACCTGTGGAAGCTAATGGGTTGATCTACTGGGGGTCTTGGGATGGTAACGAACATGCTACCGATCTGAATGGCAAGCAGGTCTGGCAGCAGGGTCTCGGCTACACGTATAGCCAGAAGTGTAACTCGCTCACCGGGATCGCCAGTACGGCGACGGTCGCCTCTGTGATGATCAATGGGAAGTTGACATCGATAGTCTTTGTCGGGGGAGGCAATGGCAATTTCTACGCTTTGAATGCCGCCAATGGATCAATTGTCTGGCAAACGCTCCTGGGGCAATCTCCGAGCAATTTTATCTGGACCTCAGCGGCCGTCTATAATGGCAACGTCTACATTGGAATCTCATCCTTTGGGGATTGTCCGTTGACGCCAGGCAAGCTCTTTGAACTCAATGCCTCCACAGGAGCGTTCCAGCGCACCTTCAATGTCGTACCACCAGGATGCACGGGAGGAGGTATCTGGGGGTCACCGACAATCGATCCCTCAACTGGCCTCCTGTACGTCGCTACCGGTAATGGCGATACCTGTTCCGCGGGCACACCGTTGGCGGATGCACTGCTCGCTCTACACATGCCCAGCCTTTCTCTGGCCGGCTCATGGCAGGTACCTGCTTCACAACAAGTGCTGGGCGATGATTTCGGGTCTACCCCGACACTTTTCAGGGCCACCATCGGGGGCACCACGTACCGGATGGTGGGGATTGTCAACGCGAATGGCACGTACTATGCCTTTTCTCGAGCAGCAATCAGCTCTGGTCCGCTGTGGAGTATCCAGATAGCTGGGATAGGAGAGCGCTGTGGCCCGATCTGTGGAGATGGCAGCATCTCGCCGAGCGCCTGGGACGGAAAAAATCTCTACGTGGCGGGTGGTCAAACGACCATCAGAGGACAGAGTTGTAAGGGGAGTCTGAGTGCCCTCAATCCCTCCACCGGGGCCATCAAGTGGCAAGATTGTTTCAATGATGGGCCCGTGCTCGGCGCTGTCACTGTGGTTCCAGGAGTGGCCGTTGTGGGCGAGGGGAATAGACTGGTTCTGGTGGCCACCTCTGATGGGCATAGTCTCTACTCCTACGCCGATACGCACAGCGGCTCGAACTTCTATGGTGCGGCAACCATCTTGAATGGCGTGCTCTACATCGGCAACTTTGATGGTATTCTTTACGCCTTCGGCACCTGATACAGCTCTGTGGCAAAAAGTAAAATGGACAGACGATCAAGAAACCACAGGAAAGGCGTGATACAATAGCATAGGTTACAGTAAATCGCCCCTTGTCACCAGTCTGCCTGGGGCGCTTCTCTTCTGCTATTGTAGTCTCTGATACAACAAAGGAGCACCGTATGATCAAGCCTTACACTGCCGTCGGACTTATCCCCACTGTGCGTGGAATACGCAAACGCGCCGATATCATGAGAAACATCGAACACCTTACCCACCTCGTCAAAGCCGCGTCATGGCTCTCCAGTCTTGATCTTCCTGTCAGGCTCATTGCCTTCCCCGAAGGAGCATTGCAGGCTTTCAATGATGAGGTACTCGACATCGATCATGTCCAGTTCGCGAGAGAGTGCGCCATCGATATTCCAGGTGAGGAGACCGAAGAACTGGGTAAAATCGCCAAACAGTACAACGCATTCATTATAGCCCAGGCAAAAGCAAAACATCCTGAAATCAAAGATCGGTTCTTCAACGTTGGGTTTATTCTCAATCCAGAAGGTGAGGTGATCTTGCGGCATTACAAGGTCTCGCCGCTTTTTCCCGTTGAGCACTCGGTTTGTCCTCATGATATCTGGGATTGGTGGGTAGACCGGTACGGAAGGAATCTGAATGCCTTCTGGCCGGTGGTGGATACCGAGATTGGGCGTCTGGGCATCATGATGGCAAATGAAGGTTCCTATCCAGAAAATGCCCGCGCCCTGGCGATGAACGGAGCGGAAGTAGTTTACCGCGCTTCTTATCCTCACCCTGCGACCGGCAACGAAATCTTTGAAATCCAGAGCCGCGCGAGAGCGCTTGATAACAACATGTACATTGTTGCCCCCAACATGGGTACTTACTATCTCTTTCCAGAAGAGGATACGCCCATCGATGCTTTCGGTGGCCGCTCCTACATCATCAATTACAAAGGTCAGATCGTTGGGAAACAGGACTATGGCGCGGGCTCGACCTATGTTGGTGGAGTCATTGACATTGAGGCCCTGCGAGACCACCGGGCGCGCGCCCAGTGGGATAATTGGATGAAAGACCTGCGCACCGAACTCTACCAGGTGCTCTACGAGCAGCCTATTTATCCGAAGAACCTCTACCTGGATCGCGAGCCGATGAAGCATGCCGAGTACCGTGAGAAGGTCATTCAAAAGCAGATTGACCTGATGCACGAACGAGGCATCTGGGTCAAACCTGAGAGGTGAACAAATCAGAACAACTGGATTAAGTATGTCATCCTAAAAGTTACGAAGGAGAAACACCCATAGCTGATGAAGTTATCAAAGCGTGTATCGACAGAATATTGCCAGATCATCTGCGTATACTCGCCACCCAGAACGCGGTGAAAGAGAATCCGGCCAATGCCCCGGTCCCAAAAGAATTGACCACCGGCGGCTTTCAAGTTGGCTGGAACAAAGTGCTCTCCGCGACGGACATAGCGTTTATGGGAGCTCTGTATCCATTCGCTTCCAAGAGGTGACATTCGCTTCTAGCCAGGGGGTAATTTCAGAGAATGGGGTCTTTTTTGCCACGGGCTGTGCGACGAGGTGTTTCAGTTGTTGACCGGTTGTTTGGTGGCGAGGTGGACAATCTGGGTGATTGAATACGGGTGACTTTTTCGCGGATCAAGGTAATTTGCGAGTGGACTGCCTGACGAGACTGTTGGAGTTTACGGGCTATCTGGGAGGGGCGCTCGCTATTGACGAGGTAGCGACAAACGGTTTCTTGCTTTTCTGTCAGGTCCACTCCAGGATGTTCAAGGGCTGTTTTGGCCAGGTCTTCCAGTTCACCATACTTACTACGTCTATAATCATCCAGGTCAACGGGAGAGAAGAGCCAGCGGTCAACAACGCGCATACCCGGTATACGTCCTTTTTCCACGAGGTGCATAAAATGCCAGTAACTGAGGTCAAGTTGTTTGGCTGCTTCATGTGTGGTCAACATACCATTGAGGTGTTGCAGGTTGTAGTGTAGTTCATCACCCCTAAGAGCCATCTTGGATACCTTTCTACGGATTGCCGTACTTAGTGGGAGTGCCGGGCAAAGACATAGTTAGCCATCCTGAGTATACCATAGGAGATAGGGGACTGCAAGGCTAAAATTGTAGAGATAACTTCTGATGGTTGCGCTTGTTGACAAGGTGCCCTGCCGACAAGCGCGACAATCGGGATCGGGTTATCGTCGTGTTGGGAAGAGATTTTGCAACTTCATGGCGAGCATCATATCGCCAGAGACTTTGAGCTTGCCTGTCATAAAGGCATTCATACCATCAAGTTTGCCTTCGGTGATGGCAAGCCAGTCTTTATCGCTAATGGTGAAGGTAACGTCTGGCTTCTCAACGCCGCCAGGGATAACCTCGCCCTGTCCATTGTTGATCTTGAAGGCCCATACTCCAGCCTCGTCTCCTGTAATATTCCATTGGAAGGTTTTGTTCATGCCCGCTGCTGCCGCAGGATTAAAAACGCTTGGCATTTGTTCGAAGAGCTCGGCAATTGTCATTGGTGTTTTCTCCTAAATCCTTCTATCGAATGCAGGTAAGGCCCCTGCTAGCACTGCTATAGTATAGCACACGGCCCGAGAGCGGGTAAACAACGCTTTTTGGCACCTCTTCTCTGCGTGACCGCCGCAATGAGCAAAACAACGAGGGCGATACCTTGAAGGATAGGCTCATCCATTTCTATCGACGCGGAGAAAGTGACAACAGTACTGCCTCCCATGTCCGTGTGTGCCTGCACGATTCGGGTGGTCCCAAAAAAGTAAATATTCAGTAACGTGTTATAATGCGGAATCACAAGTTCTTTGACCTGTGTGCCATGATCGGCGCGGTAAGCTAGGCAGGTGAGCAATGTATAGTGCCTATCTCTTCGATTTGGATGGGACGATTTATTTAGGCGACACCCTCCTGCCTGGTGCGGCTGAGACAATAACAGTGCTGCGCAAAGCTGGTCGGCGGACAATCTTTCTCTCAAACAATGCTACTAAGACCAGATCACAGTATGCTACGAAGCTGACGCAGCTGGGCATCCCGACACCTATAGACGATATCATAAACTCATCATTTGTGATGGTCCAATGGTTGCTGAACGAAATGCCGGAGTCACGGCTGTTTGTGGTTGGCGAGGAGCCACTCAAGCAGGACCTGCGTGCGGCAGGCTTTCAGCTCAGCGAGACAGCCGGCGAGATCGATATTGTCGTGGCATCGTTTGATCGCACATTCGTCTATCAAAAGCTCCAGATCGCTTTTGACGCAATCCGCGTTGGAGCACGGCTCGTCGCTACCAACCCCGATCGCTACTGCCCGGTGCCAGGGGGCGGCCAGCCTGATTGTGCGGCAATGATCGCGGCGATTGAAGCTTGCACTGGTGTCACGTGCGAAGCTATCACCGGCAAGCCATCACCGATCATGATCAAGGTGATTACAGACATGCTGCAATTGCCGCCCGAACAGTGCATAATGGTAGGAGACCGCCTGGAGACAGATATCCGCATGGGCATCGATGCGGGCATGGCGACCTGTTTAGTATTGACCGGTGATGCAACCCAGGAGACCCTGGTGGCTTCGGGACTCCAACCAACACTGATACTCGAACGGATCGATGGACTTCTGGAACAAACAGGCCCAGAATGATTGTGGGCATGATACCAATCTGCATTCTAATCAGGCTATTTGTTGTATCATCATAGAGTAGGAAACAGAGGAAGAATGTTATGATTCATCCACGTCCACAGCTTACACGCGCCCGCTGGATCGATCTTGGAGGAACCTGGGACTTTGCCTACGATGGTAGTGGGCAAGGTTTTGACGCGGGCTGGCAAGAACGTGTCGATGTCTACACCCACACAATTCAGGTACCCTTTCCCCCTGAGTCGTCCGAAAGCGGCATTGGCGATACCAGCTTTCATCCCATTGTATGGTATCGTCGTACCTTCAGCGTTTCCCCTGAAGACAGGGTGAAGCGACTCCTCCTGCATTGTGGTGCAGTAGACTACCGGGCATCCGTGTGGGTAAACGGACGACTTGTTGCAACCCACGAGGGTGGGCAGACTCCCTTCAGCGCCGACATCACGCCTGCTCTGCAGCCAGATGAGGATCAGATTCTTGTCATCTGCGCCGAAGATATGCCGCAGGACCTGGCACAACCTCGTGGTAAGCAGGACTGGTTGGAGCAGCCACATGAGATCTGGTATGACCGCACGACCGGGATCTGGCAGCCAATCTGGCTGGAGGCGGTTGCCCCCACACACATCTCTCATGTACGTTGGACTCCTGATCTCGATCGGGGCATCCTCGGATTCAGTGTAAATTTCCAGGGCGGGGAGCAAACAGACCTGCGCCTTCGCGTGCAACTCAGCCTGCATGGAGCGACACTGGCTGATGACATCTACGCAGTGCAGGGAACAGCTGTAGAACGGCAGATTGCATTTGACCGCGCAGGCATGATGAGCAGAGAGAAGTTGCTCTGGTCGCCTGAGCATCCCAACCTCGTCAATGCGACGCTCACGCTGCTCACCGGGAATGAGGTCGTGGACGAGGTACAAAGCTACGTCGGGTTACGTAGCGCCGGCATCGGAAGTGGCCATTTCCTGCTCAATGGGCTCCCCTACTATCTACGTCTTGTACTGGAGCAAGGCTACTGGCCAGAATCGCACCTGGCCGCTCCAAGCGCAGAGGCATTACTTCACGAGGTGGAACTAGTGAAAGCGCTGGGCTTCAATGGCGTACGTATCCACCAGAAGGTCGAAGACCCGCGCTTTCTCTACTGGTGCGATCGACTTGGCTTGCTTGTCTGGGGAGAGATGGCGAATGCCTACGTCTTCTCTCCCACTGCAGTGGAGCGGCTGACACGCGAATGGCTGGAGGTGCTTGACCGCGATTATAGCCATCCTTGTATCGTGACATGGGTGCCGCTCAATGAGAGTTGGGGAGTGCCTGATGTAGCCCGTGATCCTGCCCAGCGTCACTACGTACAGGCGCTCTACTACCTGACTAAAGCCCTTGACCCGACGCGACCTGTCATCGGCAATGATGGTTGGGAACATGTGGTGAGCGACATCTTTAGCATCCATGACTATGCCTTTGATGGAGATACGCTACGCGAACGCTATGGGAACCTTGAGGCGGTGAGGCGAACATTGCGTGAGGTGCAACCGGGGTACCGCTCAGTGGTGCTGCCAGGGTATCAACATACACATGAGCCAATCATGTTGACCGAGTTTGGCGGTATTAGCTATCGTCCGCAGCCGAGCACTTCATGGTTTGGCTATGGTACCGTAACGGATCCTGAAGCTTTCCTCTCCAAGTACCGCGAGTTGCTCGATGCCATCCTGGAGAGTTCTTCCGTTGCAGGATTCTGCTACACACAGTTAACGGACACCGAACAGGAGACCAATGGATTGCTGACAGCAAACCGCGCGCCGAAGTTCGATATAGCAGCTGTGAGATTGATTACGGAACGTGTTTCCGCAGCCGTAGCAGGTGATGTAATCCGGCAGATGCAGAAGACTCAAGATAGGCTATAGAGTCGAGGCCGCAGGATTGGCAAATCCTCTATCAGGAGTAAATTGCTAAATCACAAGGTCTCCAGGCTCATATGCACACTGTCTCTTACACCTGCTCCGTGGGGCGAACCAGGATTTCACTGATGCTGACATGTTCGGGCTGAGTGACGGCAAAAACGATGACGGCAGCGATATCCTCAGCTTGTAGGGGTGTGATGCTATGCTGCGCATCCTCCTGGGCCTTCCTCACCTCAGGATCTGTAATGTGCTGCCGCAGTTCGGTGGCAACCATTCCCGGCTCGATCACAGTCACGCGGATATGCTGCTTCGTGACCTCCTGGCGCAGTGACTCAGAGAATGCGCCCACTGCCCACTTGGAAGCATTGTAGCCGCTGTAGCCTGCCTTGACCTGCCGACCAGCTACTGAAGAGATATTCACGATATGACCGCCCCCTTGCGCCTTCATTCCCGGCAGGATTTCATGACAGGCGAGCATCACTGCCAGCACGTTGATATCAAGCATCTGCCGCCACTCCCCGGTATCAGTGCCCTCGATCTTGCCAAGCAGCATTACGCCTGCGTTATTCACCATGATATCGATGCGTCCAAAGGTCTCTTTGGTCTGGTGGATCGCCTCACGCAACTGGGCTTCGTTCATCAGATCGACAACGATTGGTACAGCCTCGCCACCCGCATCCTTGATCCGCTTCACGACCTTTTCCAAACGGTCAGAGCGCCGGGCAAGCACCGCAACGCGCGCCCCCTCCTCCGCCAGCGCGGTCGCAGTTGCTTCGCCGATACCGGACGACGCCCCGGTCACTAACGCGACCTTTCCGGCTAGTTTCTTTGCCATCCTACTCTCCTTTCTCCTATTATGGCAAGCCATATCACAATAGCAACTTATTTGCGGCGTGCCCCACTAAGTGAGCGGTATTGCTGGATGAGGAGGAAAACTTCTGGGCAAAGTAGAAAGCACTCTTCAATTCTCTACTTTGAAGGAACTTTCCCTCATATCCCTATCATACCAATCTCGCACCAGTTTGACCAAGCAGAAGAAGGATGTCGCGCTCATAGTCGAACTCACCTTGAGCGCCTATCGTTTCTCGCTCTCCTGGGCGCGTATCCTGCCACAGGGCACTGGTGCCGTCAATGAACGCGGCCTGGATTTTTACAACCGCCTGGTTGATGACCTGCTCGCCCAGGGCATTTGCCCCATTGCCACTCTCTATCACTGGGGTCTGCCCATAGCTACTACCTGGACGATCTTTTTACCGATCAGGGGTTGGTTCCTCGATTATCCTACTCAGCGCCGCATCATCAAAGACAATGGCCGCTGGTACGCCTCCTTCGTAGCCTCCCAATGCGAATCGCACCCTTAGTTTGTTGAGCCTGATCATAAATAGGGGTTAAGCTAAGCTGTATGGGTAACCCTCTCACTTAGGTTCTTAACCTCACTTTTAGGAACAAAAACATCTGCTTTTATTTTTGCCTCAACAACCTGTCCTAGTTGTTCTAAATCTTCTTTACTTGGCATAAGCTTTACTATTCTTGTGTTGGCTCCTGTTTGCGAGAAGAGGATGGAATGAATTGAAACACCCTGATCTAGTATATCTGTACCTAGAGATTGACTTACTCCATCACGCTCGCTATAGTTAGCCGTACTCATACGCGTTGTAGGCTCTTCAAAAGCTACGTTGAAAGTGAAGATTACTATGGCTAAGAATCCTCCTCCCTATATTCTTCGCAATCCTGGGCAATTGGATCGGCGTTTTTATGATGGGTTTGATCACAAATTTCTGTTTCGTAAAGCCCAGACACTCATGTATCTCTTCGATCAAAAAGAACAGTTCAAAGAACTGGTCACAAAGAGAGATGAGCAGAGCGAGAATACAGGTAGCGAATATCTGGCCAGCCAGGATATTGACGATAAGTACTTTGAGGGACTGAAAGCTGAAGTATACTTTACTGAAATGCATCAGTTCGAGGGATTCTTTGCCCTCCTACTTGCTCTGTTTCAAGAGCTTCCTCATTGGCTTTACCTCACAACCTACAAAACAGGAGAAATTAAAACGGCTGTTCAGAATTTTCTTGATGGGCAAATTAAAGCAATAACAAATAATAAAGTAGATAACAAGAAAGATTTTATTATCCATGCAATATACGCGGGGTTTCCTCTAAGTGATGAAAATCGGGAGGTAACGCTAGAAAATATTGGCTGGTTCTTAGAACGCCTGGGGGAAAGATATCTTGAGGCGGTTGAATACAATGCATATAAGCATGGGTTACGTGTCCTTACTGGCCCTTCGCAATTTTCACTACGCCTGAACGATGCAAACGGTGTTGCTCATGGGCCGTCCTATGTTCTGGGTGCGTCTGATGATGCATTTTCCTTTTTAGAGCTGGAGGACCAAGGAGAAGGTGGCTTAACAGTGGTAGAGGTGAATAAGCATTTTAATCCCGAAGAGAATTTTGTCAATTTGTATATGATGCACATGCTTCTGGCAGAGATTAAAAAGACGAGACTGGCGCGTATTAAGGGGGAAACGCAAATCGACATACTCACCGTTCCGACCTTGCACAAAGACAAAATACAATCGCTCAGAAAGTTTTTTACCTGGCGTCTGACTGTCTAAAGGTACCAACTAGATTTGTCCGTAATTATGTGCTAAGGCATGGTTCAAAGAGAGCAGGAACCAATGTGACAATTGGGGGAAAAGTTGCCAAAAGCATCCCTGAGAGATAAGGTGAAAGCAAGAAAAGCGACACCGCTCTCAGGGAGGAAACATGC
>Ga0137384_10001808_pt1 | contig 16958 bp, 15 predicted proteins | sample SagtaG_2_FD_104922 | JGI IMG/M metagenome (GOLD analysis project Ga0137384, IMG submission 104922) | Vadose zone soil microbial communities from Sagehorn Ranch, Mendocino, California, USA - Sage2_R_60_16 metaG | ecosystem: Environmental > Terrestrial > Soil > Vadose zone | place: USA... | reverse complement strand
CGTTTCCGATTCAGAAACTGGATGAGCTTCGCGCCGGAGATTACTATGTTCAGGCCCTTCTCGCGTCGAACCGGGATCTCAAATCTCCGAATGCTTCCGGCAACCTTTATAGCAATGCGCGGCGTTTCCATTTGGATCCGCGCGCAGGGAGTACAGTTCAGCTTGAGTTGACAAAGTCGATCCCAGCCGAAGAATTCCCACCGGAAAATGACTTCATCAAGTACGTCAAAATCCAATCCGACCTTCTCTCGCGGTTTCACGGCCGGCCGATCTATTTGAGAGCGGGGATCATTTTGCCGAAGGACTATACCGTTGATGAAAATCGGCGATTCCCCCTGAGGATTCACATCGGTGGTTATGGCACTCGTTATACTGCCGTTGAGCGCTTAATGGGCGCCGGTTCCGATTTTCGAAGGATGTGGCTTTCCAGCGACACACCTCGCTTTATATACGTGCAACTCGACGGCGACGGTCCGTACGGCGATCCATACCAGGTGAATTCCGATAACAATGGTCCCTACGGCGACGCGCTGACGAAAGAGTTGATCCCGTATATCGAAAAACGATTTCGTGCGGTTGCCGAACCGCGCGCGCGTCTGCTCGATGGGGAATCGACAGGCGGCTGGGTCTCTCTCGCACTGAAGATTTTCTATCCTGATTTTTTCAACGCGGTTTGGTCTTCCTGTCCTGACGGCGCAGATTTTCGCGGTTTCCAGATCGTCAATATTTATTCCGATCGGAATGCCTATGTCGACGACAACGGTTCGGAACGTCCAAGCAAGCGAGGCCTCGACGGACGTGTGGAGTTTACGATCCGCCGCGAATGTCAGATGGAAAACGTCCTCGGCGATGCCGATAACTGGACGCTTTCAGGTCAGCAGTGGGGTGCATGGAATGCGACATATGGTCCGCGAGGGACGGATGGTCGTCCTGTCGCTTTGTGGCATTCCAAGACTGGCGTCATCAACAAATCCGCCATCGAACATTGGAAGAGGTACGATCTTCGTCTTGTCCTCCAGCAAAATTGGAGAATGCTTGGCCCTCGGGTTCACGGCAAATTCCATATCTCCGTTGGCGAGGCGGACAACTATTATTTGAATAATGCCGTTCACATGCTGGACGAGTTCCTTAAGACGGCGGATCCTCCGGCCGACGCTCGAATCGCGTACGGCCGTGGCCGTGGCCATTGCTGGAACAGCCTTTCAGAGGCGGAGATGATGAAAGAGATGGCCCTCGCTGTTGAAGAGGTGGGTAAAGCAAAATGAGCCCAAGAGCACTTCTTACATTGACCGTCTTGCCCGATCGCTATGCAATTTGTCGTTTCGATGGAACGGCCCCGGTGCCGCAATGGGCCATTGGCGATGACTTTGTCTCGATTTCGCGCACGCGCGATGAATTGTCGATTATTTGTCCCGAACGCAATGTTCCACAGGGCACGGCTTGCTCCGGCGGTTGGCGAATTTTGAAATGCGAGGGACCGCTCGATTACAACCTGATTGGTATCGTCGCTTCTCTAGCCGAGCCGCTTGCGGATGCAGGAGTTTCGATCTTTCCACTCGCCACGCACGATACCGACTACGTCTTAATCCGAGAACCGCAGCTCGAACTCGCCATCCAGGCGCTTACAAATTACGGTCACGCCGTCCGTGTCTGAATGCCGAAGACTCCAAAGCTGCCGAAACTTTATGGCGAGCTTTCTTCCTGGTTTCATCTGTTGTCTGATCCTGCCGATTACGCCGAGGAGGCAGAGTTTGCTCGCGGGTTGATGGTCGAGAGCTGCAGCGCACCCCCCGAGACGTTGCTCGAATTGGGGTCTGGCGGAGGAAACAACGCATCGCATTTGAAAGCCCACTTCAAACTCATGCTTGTCGACCTCTCCACGGGAATGCTGGATCTGAGCCGCACCATCAATCCTGACTGTGAGCACATGCAGGGAGACATGAAAACCCTTCGCTTAGGTCGCACCTTCGATATGGTCCTTATCCATGACGCAATCATGTATATGACTTCGGAGGATGATCTCCGGCAAGCCATCGAAACCGCATTTGCTCACTGCAAGCCCGGCGGTGCGGCCCTGTTCATGCCCGATGTCATTCGCGAAACCTTTGTTTCCCTGACTGCTCATGGCGGGCACGACAGCACTGGCGGTGACGGGCGCGCCATCCGCTACATCGAATGGACATTCGATCCCAAGCCAGGCGATACCACGTATACGGTCGATTTCGCTTACTTGCTGCGAGAAAAGAATGGGCCTGTGCGCGTCGTCCATGACACGCATGTCTTTGGCATCTTTCTGCGCGAGACGTGGCTCCGGTTGCTTCGTGAAGCCGGATTTGAACCGCGCGCCGTCGCGGATCCCTGGGGCCGTGAAGTGTTCGTTTGCAAGAAGGATCACCAGCGACGTGCACAGCTGTAGGGGCGGTCTATGACCGCCCGCCGTGTCTCGATTTCGACATTGTGGGCGGTCACAGACCGCCCCTACAGTTGCAGCATCCTGGAATGTTAACGGTCTTTGACCATCAGCGTGTATTTGCCCGTGGTATTGCGCTGGCCGGAAACTTGAATGTAGTAAATGGTATTCGGTTGGGCAACCAACTCATCGTCAGGCCCCAGCTTTTCATCGATGAGTTTCTTAGTCGCGTCGTATATGTCTAGAGCCGGCGCCAGCGTTCCCGATTCAGTGCGCAGATGAATGTAAAAGCGGCCCCCGGGTCCTGAACTGATCCGGTAATAATCGATATCGCTTCCGTCCACAAGCTTTCCTTGAACCGGTTTGTTGATCTCGATGGCTCTTGCACCGGAGAAGTCCCGCCGCGGCAGATCGAACGTGAAGCTGTTCGAATCCGGCGTTGTAGGTATTGTCCACATCACGCCGCCGATCAATAACAGAGCGGCTCCGGCCGCAGCGATCAACCGAACATCGATCGTCCGAATGCCCGCGAACCAGTTCTTCGCAGCCATGGATTATTTCTTCAGAGATTTTTCAATCTTCGCCCACGTATCACGGAGGGTGACCGTGCGGTTGAACACGAGAGCACCCGGCTTAGAATCGAGATCGACACAAAAATATCCGATACGTTCGAATTGGAAACGGTCGCCGGGCTTTGCGGATTTCAAACTGGGTTCAACTTGACAGGAGCCGACCACCTCGAGCGAACTCGGGTTGATTCGTGAATCGTTGTCCGGCCGCTCCTCGTTAAAGAGCCGATCATATAAACGCGCTTCTGCCGGAACCGCATGAGCGGCTGAAACCCAGTGTAAGGTGGCCTTCGGCGAGCGGCCATCAGGCGAGTCGCCGCCGCGAGTTGCCGGATCGTATGTGCATCGCAGTTCGGCGACGTTGCCGGCGGCGTCTTTGACGACTTGCGTGCATGTAATAAAGTAGGCGTATCGAAGCCGTACTTCCCGTCCCGGTGCCAGCCTGAAAAATTGTTTTGGCGGATTTTCGCGAAAGTCCTCCTGCTCGATATAAAGTACGCGGCTGAAGGGCACCTTGCGAGTTCCTGCGCTTGCGTCTTCCGGGTTGTTGACCGCATCCAGTTCTTCGGTTTGTCCTTCAGGATAGTTTTCGATCACAACTCGCAAAGGACGCAATACGGCCATGACGCGTTGCGAGCGTTTGTTGAGATCATCCCGGATCGCGTGTTCGAGTTGCGCGACATCGACGATCGCATCCCGTTTGGCCACACCAATCGAGTCGCAGAAATTCCGAATTGCTTCAGGTGTATATCCGCGCCGGCGCAGGCCGCTCAATGTCGGCATGCGAGGATCGTCCCAGCCGTTAACGAGTCCCTCCGTCACCAATGTGAGCAACTTTCGCTTGCTGAGCACGGTGTAACTCAGATTCAATCGTGCAAATTCAATCTGAACAGGACGGGAGGGAACCGGCAGCTTTTCCAGGCACCAGTCGTAAAGAGGACGATGGTCTTCGAATTCCAACGTGCAAAGGGAGTGCGTGATATTTTCGATCGCATCAGAGATCGGATGGGCATAGTCATACATTGGATAAATGACCCATTTCGACCCCTGGCGGTAGTGCGGCACATTCATGCTGCGGAAAAGAACAGGATCGCGCATGTTGATATTCGGCGATGCCATGTCGATCTTCGCCCGCAGCACATGCGTTCCATCTTCAAACTCTCCCGCGCGCATGCGCTCGAACAGATCGAGATTTTCTTCAACCGATCGATTCCGGTACGGACTGTTCTTTCCGGGTTGCGTTAACGTTCCTCGGTATTCGCGAATTTCGTCGGCGCTCAAGCTGTCGACGTACGCATTTCCATCTTTAATGAGCTGCACGCTGTATTGGTAGAGCTGCTCGGAATAATCGGAAGCGTAGTACATCCGATCATCCCAGTCGAAGCCGAGCCAACGCACGTCCCGCTGGATCGATTCTTCAAACTCGACTGTTTCTTTACTGGGATTCGTGTCGTCGAAACGCAGGTTGCAAAGACCGTTATAGTCAGCCGCCACGCCAAAGTTCAGACATATCGATTTCGCATGGCCGATATGCAAATAGCCGTTCGGTTCGGGAGGAAATCGCGTGTGTACACGGCCCCCATTCTTAGTTGCTTTGACATCTTCGGCCACCCGCTCCCGAATAAAGTCGAGGGAGGCCGTGGATTCTAAATCAGGCATTTTCATCGTGATAAAAAATTACAGTTTAACATACCCTCTTCCCCCCGGGGAGAGGGCGCGAGAGCCTGAATGACAATTGAACCTTCAGAGCGTTTGAAGATCGATATTTCCGCCAGTAATGACGGCGACTGCCGCTCCATCCATGCGAATTTTGCCGGTAGCCACCGCAGCGAATGCCGCAGCCGCGGAACCTTCCGCGACCAGCTTTTCGCGACTCAACAGGCCGTGTATCGCCGCCTTAATTTCGTCCTCGGAAACAAGCACAACCTCGTCCACATACTTCTGGATAATGGGAAACGTGATCGTTTGGAGGTCGATATTCCCTGCGATTCCATCGGCAATCGACGGGTGATCCTCAACGGTAAGCATCCGGCCGGCCTTCAGCGAGTGGTAAATCGCCGCTGAGGCTTCCGCTTGAACACCAACCACGCGAACTCGCCGTCTAAGTTGCTTCACGGCGGCCGACACACCGGCAGCCAAACCGCCACCGCCAATCGGCACGACAATGGCGGAGACCACCGGAAGCTGTTCTAAAATTTCGAAGCCCAACGTTCCTTGTCCGAGGATCACGAAGTGATCGTTGTAGGGAGAGACAAATACGTAATCGTTTGTACGCGTCGCCAACTGCAGAGTCCAAGCCTCGGCCTCGTCATAGTTCGAGCCTTCGATGCGCAATTCGGCCCCACTTCTTCGTATCGCTTCGATCTTCGTTCGCGGTGCGCTGGCCGGCACCACGACCAGGCAGGGCATTTTGAAAGTCGATGCGGCGTGGGCGATTGCCTGGCCGTGGTTTCCGGCCGATACGGTAAGCACGGTGCGTTTGTTGCCCGTCTCGACGAGTTCCAAGATCCGCGCATATGCGCCCCTTACTTTGAAGGAATGGGTGTGCTGGAGGTTTTCTAACTTCAGGAATAGGTTTGGAACTTCACTTGGAACAATAGGAGTTATCCGGATATGCGGCTGGATGCGCGCGCGGACTTGGCGGAAGTCGCTCAGAGTCATTCGAGGTCAAGCTTTTCGGCGAGTTCCATCCATTGAATTGTGTTTCTGAGCAAGACGACTGCGCCAATGACGATAATTGCCGGCGGTCTGAGACCCTCTCCTTCCTTTTCGATATCCGCGAGCGTTCCCGTGCGGCAATCCTGGATCAGATAAGTTCCCCGCGAAATCAGGGCCACAGGAGTGGTCGACTCACACCCGTCGGACAAAAGTTGAGCCACTATCGCGCCGAGCCGCGATAGTCCCATGAGGACGATGACTGTCCCGCCCGCCTTCACAAGCGCCGAGGCGGCGAGCCATTCAGGCGAGTGCAGATCGTGTGTCCGGCTGCCGGTAATCACCATAAACGAATGTGCGTGACGCCGATGCGTTACGGGAATGCCGGCGTACGCAGGTACAGCGATGGCGCTCGAGACGCCGGGAACGATTTCGAACGGAATTCCGGCTTCCGCGAGAGCGAATGCTTCCTCGGCGCCGCGTCCAAAGACAAAAGGGTCACCGCCTTTTAAGCGGCAAACGCTCTTGCCTTTGCGCGCCCTTTCGATCATTAACCACTGAATGTGTTCCTGCCGGAGGGTGTCATCGCCGGGTTCTTTGCCGACGTTGATGATTTCCGCGTCAGGACGGGCCTCCTCGAGCAGATGCAGATCAATCAAACGATCATGCATGACGACGTCGGCTTCTCGGAGGCACGTCAGGCCTCGCACTGTGATCAGGTCTGGATTTCCTGGTCCCGCGCCGACAAGGTAGACACTTCCCAACGGCTTCATTGTGCCTTTTGTTGGCATACGAAATCTTCGACTATTTGCCGGAGGCGGCGCTCCGCACCAGCCGTGTCATTTGCCTTTAACATCGTAATGATATCCGAATTCAGGATTCGATAATGAAGCTCTCTGCGATCGCGCTCGCTGCTCACTCGACCTCGAATTTCAGACCGTATTTGCGATAGCAATTCGGCCAATTGCGCGTATTCCGGGCCGATGATCTTCGATATTTTCTCCCGTAACAGCGATGCCAGCGCGGGGTTTGTTCCGCTGGTCGAAATGGCAACGCCTATATCACCGCGTCGGAGTACCGCAGGCATAATGAAGCTACAGAGCGCAGGCTGATCGGCGGTGTTGATGAATATTCCGCGTGCCATGGCTTCCCCGTAGACGTTACGGCTGACTTCCGGATCGTCGGTTGCGGAAAAAATCAGCGCCGCATCCGCGCAGTCGCCGTGACTGTATTCTCGCTTGCGTAGCTCAATCCGCTTCTGATCAGCGAGCGCGGCGAGATGAGGAGTCACTTCAGGGCTGATCACGAGCACCGACGCACCTGTATCCAACAGCGATTCGGTCTTCCGCTCCGCGACCTCGCCACCCCCGACAACAACAACTCGTCTGCCTTTTAGATTCAGATATACGGGATAAAACACTCTTACTTCTTCGAAAAATAATCCGCGACCGCTTGAGCCAGCACTCCCATCTTGGACTGATTCGGCACGATCTTTGGAACCAAACCGTGTTCTCCTAGCGCGCGGCTGGTGACTTCTCCGATCGATGCGATGACGACGTTGCTTCTTAGCGTGTTTGCCAGCGCATCGGAGTGGCCCAGTTTTTGAGCGAAATCAAACAACATTCCAACCTGGGGCGCGCTTGTAAACGCCATCGCCTGGATTTCACCATTGAGAATTTTACTGATCAGTGCTTCCACGGCGCTCGACTCGGCAGCCGCGCCATAGGCGTAAACCTGAACAGGCGTGACCCTGGCGCCTTTGGCTTCCAGAGCAGAGACAAGCAGCGGATTTGGTGTGCCGTAGAGTTGGACACCAATGCGGCATCCCCCAAGGTCTCGGGTGCGCAGCGCTTCGATCACACCTTCAGTCGTCGGGTTTTCGGGGACTACATCCACGCGCACCCCGAATTGACGCAACGCCACGACCGGCTTGGGTCCCCGAACGACGATGAGCATCTTATCGAGTGCCTGAAGGAACTCGTTCTTTAACCCGGCGGAGTCCGCTGCCGAGACCAGGAACCGCGCTCCTACACCCGTCAAAAAAATCATTAAATCGAAATTCCCGACCGCAACTTGCCGGACGAATTGCTCCAACTCCTCTCGGTTTTCCACAGGCCTTTCTTCCAGGATGGGGCACGCATACACGGTCGCGCCGAATCGCTGCAGCAGTGTCGTGAATTCTTTTGTGAAGCGATGCTCCAGAATACCGATCGTGACTTGGTCCAGCGGCTGCGGCATAGGCCGAGTTTATCAAAACCCTCGATCCGGCACGCCGGTCGGCGGTGTATGATCGACTGCATGCCATCGGTCTATGATGCCGCCTATCAGGGAACGAGGGGGGCGAATAGCGAAGATGCCGCCATCGATTTGCTTTCCAACGAAGCCCAGTTGTTCCCGCGAGAGACGCTGGAGGATGTCTTCGCTGCCGTCGCGCAAGGAGAAGCACGCTACGGTGTCGTGCCCATCGAGAACACCTTGGCTGGATCGATCCATCGCTGTTACGACCTCTTGTTCGAACATGACGTAAAGATCGTAGGCGAGACTGTCAGACGCATTGTGTTTGCGCTGATTGCGCCTCCGGGTGTGGCCTTGAGCGCGGTCCGGAAAGCGCTGTCTCATCCGGTTGCTCTCGCCCAATGCGAGCAGTTCTTCAGGAAACATCCGCTGATCCAGGCCGTGCCGGTTTATGACACAGCCGGCGCCGTGGAACACGTCATCCGGGAAGGACGCGGCGATTCGGCCGCTGTTGCCACTCGACGGGCCGCCGAAGTCTATGGTGGTGTCATTTTGGCTGAATCGATTCAAGATCACTCCGAAAATTACACGCGCTTCCTGCTCATCATGCCATCGAAATCTCCGGAAGCTGCGAAGGCGCCGGCTGAAGATTACAAAACAACGATCGTCTTCAGTGTGGGTAATGTTCCCGGTGCGCTATATCACTCGCTTCGGCCCTTTGCCGAGCGCCGCATCGACCTCGCCAAAATCGAGAGCCGCCCCCTTCGGGGCTCCCCGTTTGAATACCTTTTCTATTTGGATCTTATCGGGTACGCCGACGCGAAGCCAGTCTCCGATGCTCTCCACGAACTGCGCGCCCTGGCGAAATCCGTCCGCGTCTTGGGATCATACCCGCGCCATCGCGGGTAATAAGCCACAGTGGTAAAAGGAGGAACTCAAGACCAGCATTTGGGGACGCGCCGTCGCTACAATCACAGGACGCCGCCGCGTCGCCTAGAATACCCGGGTTAAAAGACCACTTCGCTAAAAGGTGGTAAGCCTCCCGCGACCTGTGTATATTCAGACGCCATGTCTGACTCAAATTTCATTGCGCGGCGCGATGGGTTCCGGAAACTTCATAAGAGTGGTTGTTTTGTTATCCCGAACCCATGGGATCCGGGTTCCGCGAGATATTTGCAGCACCTCGGTTTTAAAGCCCTCGCGACGACGAGTGCGGGTTTTGCGTTCTCACGTGGGCTGCCGGACGACGGAGGGGTGGTCTCTCGCGATGCCATGCTGGGAAACATCGCGGAGATCACCGCGGCAACCGATCTACCCGTGAATGCGGATTTTCAGTCCGGATATGCCCACGAGGCGGAGACTGTCGGCGGAAATGTCCGGCTGTGCATCAGTACGGGTGTGGCGGGTCTTTCGATTGAGGACAATACCGGAGATCGCGCGAAACCGCTGTATGAATTACGGCTCGCTGTCGATCGTATTAAAGCCGCCCGAGCGGCCATCGACAGCACTGAGCCCGGAGTTTTACTGACCGCTCGAGCCGAATGCTATCTTGTCGGCCACGCCGACCCGTTCAAGGAGTCTATCCGCCGCCTGCAAGCGTATGCAGAGGCGGGTGCGGATGTTCTGTATGCTCCTGGTGTCTGCCAGCGTGAGGAAATCCAAACAATCGTCACCGAACTCGCTCCAAAACCTGTGAACATTCTCGTCAGCAATAACATCGGCCTGAAAGTGGCTGATCTTGCGGACATGGGTGTGCGCCGTATCAGCGTCGGTTCTTCACTCGCGCGCACAGCGTGGACCGGCTTTATACGCGCGGCCGAACTGATTGCGAAAGAAGGCAGCTTCAGCGGTTTTGACGGGACCGTTCCCTTTGCCGAACTCAACAACTTTTTCAGCCCCGCACAGTGATGGTGACAGCACGGATGGTGAGGCGTTCTTTCGGGTCGTCGCTGATGCGAGAGAGCTTGAAGGTTTTGCCGAGAACCTGGTTGAGGGCGGAAGATAGCTGCGGTTCGAAAGTCGAGAACGTCTCGTCGTTGTTTGGGGCGAGCAGGCGATCATTGGTGACGACGAGAACTTCATCGATATGGAAGCGCAGGCGGTCCCGCAGTCTCGGATCATTTTCTAGAAGGCGGCAGCCTTCGACGGCGGGTTTTATGATCTCCGTCAGCGTCTCAACGGGTTGTTTGCGGTAGTAGAGAAGGCCCATGCGATCGTCGGTCATATCAATGCTGAAGTTACTCTGATGCGCGACGAGCAGAATGCCGGGGCCTTCGTCAATGTGGCTGTAATTGTGGACATCGATCAGAAGGTGGTTTTCGAAAGCTTGCTTCTGAATCCATTCATGGAAGATAGGAATGAACTCCGCCGGGTGAATCCGTTCACCGCCGGCGGCGAAAAATTTGATACCGAGCCGATACAGGTCCATCAAGGTGCGGCTTTCCCAATCTGAACAGGCAGCCTCCCCGAAATGCCCACGGTCCCGCGTTCGGTAAGGGAATCGTGGCAGGCATAGACGGCTTCGATGAACAACTGAGCCTCTTCGACAATCCGGTGAGCGGAATCGCGCGTATGCACTTGCGGCGGAGAATCGTGACGCCGGAACAGATACTGAGCGAATTTGTTCCCGGCATACCGATCTCCTAACACGTTGGTATCGTAAAAGCGCGTGCGAAACTCATTCACAATGCCATCCGGATGATCGGGCACATCATGAAACTCCGTCCTGACCAGCGCGATGGCCGCTTGAAGCATCGCTTTATAAGCAAGAGCATCGGACCGCGCGTAATCGCCTTCATCCAATTTCAACTGGCTTTCAAATACCAACCGCTCCGCAGCGGCTAAATCGAATTGCACGGTTGACACAACTGCGCCGGCGCATTCGCCGGCTCCCAGGTCACCGATCGTGAACACACGCGGATCGCCCCAATCGGAGTAATAGGAGGGATCGCTTTCAAACGACGGCACGTCCATGAAAGATTCCAGCATTCGACGGAGTTCCGGCTTGCCGATACGTTTCACAAAATCTTGGAAGCTTTCCTCGCCGGCGCGGTCTTGAACATAGCGTTCGGTCAAAAGCGTCACGACTTCAGGAATGCGTTTGGAAGGTACGGTGCCGATCGCCAGCCCGTATGCCGCCGCATTCTCTTGTCGCTTACCGACAAGCACAACCTGGAAATGGGGTACTTTGCGATTATCGATCGTGCGGCTGGTTCCATAGAAGCCCAGATCCGCGATATGGTGCTGGCCGCAGGAGTTGAAGCAGCCGCTGATTTTGATGTGGAGGTTCTTGACCGCATCATCGATTACGAAGAACTTTTCGCTCAAGCGATTTCGAATCTCTGCCGCCAGCCCGCGCGAGGAAGCGATGCCCAGCTTGCAGGTATCCGTACCCGGGCACGCTGTGACATCGACAATCGTGCCCGCGCCAGGCTGGTCCAGCCCAATGCGCTTCAGTTCACGGTACAGATCCGGCAGATCAGCCTCGCTGATCCATCGCAGCACAATATTCTGTTCCACTGTCGTACGGATATTGTCGCCGCTGAAACGGCGCGCAATGTCGGCGAGCTGCCGGCATTGCCTTGCGGACATATCTCCCAATGGGAGCGTGACCGTGACGACGGCATATCCCGCCTGTCGTTGCTGATACACATTCGTTCGATACCATGCTTCGAAACCGTCAGGCCGTTCATGGCCGTTGAAGCGGGCCGGTTGTCTCTTCGGCGTTTCCTGGTAGCGAGCGACGTTTGGCAGATAGCCCGTCCAACGATCGTCTTCGGGCATGATCTTCCGCTCTTCGAGCACGATTCTCCGGAACTCCTCAATGCCAAGCTTGGTTACGAGGAATTTGATTCGAGCGGCCGCGCGGTTTTTCTTTTCTCCCAGTCGGGCGAACACGCGTGAAATAGCCTGGGCGATCGGCAACAATTCTTCTTCCGGCAAAAATTCGTCGAACAGTTTGGCTTGATGGGGCACTGCGCCCAAACCGCCGCCCACATATAGCTCGAAGCCCCGCCGCTCTTTTCCATTTTCGAACCGCTTCACGGCAATGCAGCCCATGTCGTGCATGCTGGTCAAGCCGCAAGCCTCGTGCTTGCAGCCGGAGAAGGCGATTTTGAACTTGCGGCCGAAGCCTTGCGTGTCGGGATGACCAAGCAAGAACTTGGAGCATGCTTTCGCGTACGGTGTTACATCGTAAGCTTCGCCGCGGCACACACCGGCGAGCGGACAAGCGGTCACGTTGCGCACGGAATTGCCGCAAGCTTCACGCGTCGTAACACCGACAGCCGCAAGCCGGCGCATCAGGCTCGGAGTGTCTTCAATATGAACGTAGTGAAGTTGGAAGTCCTGGCGTGTGGTGACATGAAGCACGCTGTCGGCGTATTCCTCGGCCACTTCCGCCAGAGTGTCGAGTTGATCAGGCGTGACGCCGCCGAATGGAATTTTGATGCGTTGCATGCCTGGCGCGTCCCAAAGGGTTTCAGGCCCCTTGGTGACTTCGCTCAACGAAAGCTGTTGTGTGCGGATGCCGTCATGCCGATGCCCATTATCGTAACGCTGGCCGTAACAACCCCGGCGCAGACGAGTTTCCGCAAAGATCTTCTCGTCGAGCTTCCCTTGCCGGCGCAAAACCATTTGGGTTTCAAAGACGTCGATTTCCTCAGCGAGCACGGGATCGATCCTGTCGGCGAGTTTTTCCTTCCAGGTGGGCATTTTAGAACCTCTGTGAAATGGAATTCTTCCTTTTTTGATCGAACTTGTCAACATTCGGCGCTTCACGCCGGGTGAGGGCTGCGAGTATAGACCGCCGCTACAGTCGCAAAGTATGCTAAAGTCCTCCAACCATGAATCTTGCGGTACTTTCGGTCATTGCCTTTGCTGTCGCCATCATTATTAGTTGTGTGTCGGAGATCAACGTTGGCTTCCTCTCCATTGCCTTTGCGTTCATCATCGGAGTAGGGCTGGGAGGAATGAAGGCAACCGACGTGGCGGCCGGATTTCCGACGAGCCTGTTCCTCATTCTGGTCGGAGTTACGCTCTTTTTCAGCCAGGCCAACGTCAACGGAACTCTACACAAGATCGCGAAACACAGTGTGAAGCTCGCGCGCGGAAACGTCGGCATGATCCCCGTCATTTTCTTTTTCCTCGCGGCAGGACTAGCGGGTATCGGCGCTGGAAATATCGCAACCACGGCGCTGCTCGCCCCTGTTGCGATGGCTGTCGCGGGAAATATGGGAATCAGTGGATTTCTGATGACCGTCGTTGTGTGCTGTGGGGCGAACTCGGGCGCGCTTTCCCCGTTTGCGCCCACCGGCGTGATTGCCAATGGATTGCTTGCACGCATAGGTATCACAAACCAGGAGTGGCCGACTTTCTACAACAACTTCCTTGCCGAAGGATTTGTGGGTTTGACCGGATATTTTCTGCTGGGTGGATACAAATTGATGTCGCGCAACGCGCCTGCCAGAGCGTTGAAGGCCGACGATGCGCTGCTCGCGCACGAAGGGCCGTTTACCGGGCACCAAAAGCTCACGCTCGCTCTGATTGGCGCGATGGTGATATCGGTGGCTTATTACAAGATTGACGTTGGAATGGCAGCCATCATAGCTGCGGCAATCATGACACTGACCCGTGCAGCCAATGAAGAGAAAGCCGTGAAAGCCATGCCCTGGAATGTAATCCTGATGGTTTCCGGTGTCACCGTCTTGATTTCCATTCTCGAGAAGAAGGGCGGCATGGACCTGTTCACGACCATCCTTGCGCGTTTCTCGACGCAAACTTCAGTGACGGGGGTTATGGGATTTGTTACAGGAGTTATCTCTGTTTACAGCAGTTCTTCAGGTGTGGTTTTGCCGGCGTTCATGCCGACTATTCCGGGACTGATCCAGAAGATTGGTGGCGGTAACGCCATGGCGATCGCGTCGTCGGTCAACGTCGGCGCGCACCTCGTCGATGTCTCTCCGCTCTCAACGCTTGGCGCGCTTTGCATTGCCAATGCGGCAGCTTCCGAGGACCGAAAGGCCTTGTTCAATAAGCTCATGATCTGGGGTTTGTCCATGAGCGTCATCGGTGCCTTTGTTTGTTGGGTGTTCTTCGGGCTCTTATGAAAACTGTCCGCTGGATTTTCTGCTTCTTGGCGGCCGCCATTCCACTGCGGGCTGAGAGCGTCAACGTCGCGGCTGCAGCCGATCTCAATTTTGCTATCCAGGAAATCATCCAACAATTCGAGCACGATACGGGGAACGTGGTTCATCTCACGCTCGGCTCCTCGGGAAACTTTTACGCGCAGATCTTAAATGGAGCGCCATTTGACGTTTTTCTCTCTGCCGATACCGAGTATCCCAAGCAACTCGAGCAGCAAGGATACGCCGTGCCCGGATCCACATTTCCCTATGGCGTGGGCCGCATCGTTCTGTGGATACCAAACCGGTCGCCTCTGGACCTGAACAAGCTCGGAATGACGTCCCTGCTGAACGATTCAGTGAAAAAGATCGCAATCGCGAACCCTGCGCACGCCCCGTACGGCCGCGCGGCGGCAGCTGCAATGGAATATGCAAAACTTTATGATCGCGTGAAGGGCAAGCTCGTCCTGGGGGAGAACATCTCGCAGGCCGCTCAGTTTTTGCAGTCTGGCGCGGCGGACGCCGGCATTATCGCGCTGTCCCTTGCCGTGTCTGGGCCGATGCAGAAAGCTGGGCGATATTGGCTGATTCCCTCCGAAATGTATCCACGGCTCGAACAAGGGGCCGTGTTATTGAAGCGTGCGGTTTCTGCGGGGAGAGCCTTTCACGAATGGCTGCGCGGGCCGGAACCACGGCGGATTTTCGAGAAATATGGTTTCGGGAAGCCGTAAAACCCTCTCCCAAAGGGAGAGGGACTTACCTATGAACTGGGAAGCACTCATTACAACGCTCGAGCTGGCGTCGGTCACTTCAGTGATCCTCATGGTCATTGCGCTGCCATTGAGCTACTGGTTCGCATTTTCGGAGTGGCGATGGAAATTTCTTCTCGAGGCGGTTGTGGCATTGCCTCTCGTATTGCCACCGACGGTATTGGGTTTTTACGTTCTAATCGCGCTGGGGCCACAGAGTCCATTGGGACGTTTCGGTTTGGCGTTCACATTCAACGGTCTAGTTCTTGCGTCCGTCCTTTACAGTCTTCCTTTTGCGGTCCAGCCGATTGCCGCAGCCTTCGGTGCAGTTGAGCGCAAATACATCGAGGCTTCCTGGATGCTGGGTGTGTCGAATTTCGAAACGTTCTTTCGAGTGATCGTTCCTCAATCGTGGTCGGGCGTTCTCACGGGTTTCGTTTTGAGTTTTGCACATACGTTGGGTGAGTTCGGCGTGGTGCTCATGGTCGGCGGAAATATTCCTGGCGTAACCCGAACCCTTTCCATTGATATCTATGACCAGGTGCAGGGCTTGAATTACGCCTCGGCTGCGGTGACCTCCGCCACGCTGTTGATTATTTCATTCGTCATCCTTTCCATTGTTTACGGACTCAACCGGAAAGTGTGGTTCTTTGCTGCTGATCGCCGACATCGAGAAGCGGTTTGAAGGCCGTTTGCGCGTTGAGGCCTCTATTCGTATCCCTTACGGCCCATCTACTACAATTCTTTTCGGGCCTTCAGGCGCAGGAAAAACAACTGTCTTGCGATGTATTGCAGGGTTGGAGAAGCTCAATGCGGGCCGGATCGTGTTCGACGGGAAAGATTGGGCGAATGTCGGGCCACAAAGAAGACCGATTGGATTTCTCTTTCAGGATTACGCCTTATTCCCGCATCTTCGCGTTTCCGAAAACATTGGATACGCTGCCAAGCATTCGGCGGAGTCCGTAAAAACCATTGCATCCATGCTGAAAGTGGATGATGTCCTCAATCAATGGCCGGCGGAACTGTCGGGAGGACAGCAACAGCGTGTGGCATTGGCGCGCGTGCTCGCGCGCAAGCCCCGATTGCTGCTTCTGGATGAACCGCTTTCGGCCTTGGATGCAGCCATGCGTGATCACGTGCGATCTGAGCTCGCGCAGTTGCTTCGGACTCTGGGCATTCCGGCCATTGTCGTCACACACGATTGGGTTGATGCGCTGACGCTGGGCGATCAGATGCTCGTTATGAGCAGTGGCCGGGTTTTACAAGCTGGTCCTCCTCAAGAAGTCTTCACGCGGCCGCAGCACCCCGAGGTAGCGGCAGCGGTCGGAGTAGAAACGGTTGTTACAGGACGCATACGCCGGCGTGAAGGCGGAATTGCTTTGCTCGATGTCGGATCGGCGCAACTCGTGGCGGCCGATCCTGGGGGCGAAGAATCGGATTTTTACGTTTGCGTCAGGGGTGAAGATGTGACGCTCGAAAAAGGACGTGCCGAACAGAGCAGCGCCCGAAACCACTTGCGCGGCACAGTCTTGCAAATTGCCATTGCCGGCGTTCTGACAAAAGTTACTATTGATGCTGGATTCGAGCTCGTTGCATTGGTTACGCGGCAAGCCGCCGCCGACCTCGAGTTATCAAAAGGTGCCGAGATTTTCGCAGTTTTCAAAGCTTCTGCCGTTCATCTTATTCCGAAGGCCCACGCATAAAGACGCCGGGTGAGGATTACAATTTGGCCGTTTCTTTAATTTACGACTCCATATATCTAAAACACGACACGGGTTTTCATCCGGAAAATGCGCGGCGGCTCTCGGCCATTTTGGAGGCACTCGGGCAAGATGATGCGCTTTGGCGGAAGCTTGCTCGGGTTCGACCGCAGCCTGCACGCGATGAAGACATTGCGCGGTGCCATCGCGAAGACCTGATCCACGAAATCGAAGCGCTCTCGAAAAGCGGCGAGAGCTTCGTCGACGCCGATACCCGTATCAGCCCGGAGTCGTTCGAGGTAGCGCGGCTCGCAGCGGGTGCCGCTCTTGCTGCTGTCGACCAAGCCATGCGTGAAGAGGGGGGCCGCGCCTTTGGCCTCATTCGCCCTCCCGGCCACCACGCAACGATTTCAACTGCGATGGGATTTTGCCTTTTTAATAACGCCGCGATCGGCGCGCGGTACGCTCAGGCGAAGTACGGCGTTGAACGTGTTTTGATCATCGACTGGGACGTCCAT
>Ga0137384_10001791_pt1 | contig 17027 bp, 18 predicted proteins | sample SagtaG_2_FD_104922 | JGI IMG/M metagenome (GOLD analysis project Ga0137384, IMG submission 104922) | Vadose zone soil microbial communities from Sagehorn Ranch, Mendocino, California, USA - Sage2_R_60_16 metaG | ecosystem: Environmental > Terrestrial > Soil > Vadose zone | place: USA... | reverse complement strand
GCTCGAAGCGCGCGTCCGGCGCACCGGCAAGCGGCGGCGCCGCGAACTCGGGGGGGCGGTATTGGAACCTAGGACTGGTCGTCACAGATCGGGAAAGGTAATGCGGAATGTGGAATTCGGAATGCGGAATCGACACACGACCTACCGATCGACGGTCGCCCTGCCATTCCGCAATCCACACTCCGCATTCCGCATTCAGAGGAGCGACACGGGATCGCGATCCACCACCACGGCCCGCGCCCGCACGCCGAGGGCGCGGACCACGCGACCGATGGCGCGCGGCTCCGCCGCCTTCACGAGCACGTGCCAGCGCCACCGCCCCTTCAGGCGTGCGATCGGGCACGGCGCGGGGCCGAGCACGCTGAGCGCCTCGTGCAGCCGCTCCGTGTTCGCGCGCCGCAGCCACGCCGCCACGCCCTCCGCCACCTCCTGGGCTCGAGCCGCCACCGGATCCGACGCCACGAAGCGCGCCAGGCCGACGTGCGGCGGATACGCCGGATGCGGCGCGGCGCGCAGCGGGACCTCGACCGCGGCGAACTGGGACACCGAGTGAGCCGCGGCGGCGCGGATGGCGGGGTGGTCCGGCACCCGGGTCTGGACGTACACGCGTCCCCCCTTGGGCCCCCGCCCGGCCCGCCCCGCCACCTGGGCCACCAGCTGAAACGTCCGCTCCGCGGCTCGGAAATCGGGCAGGTGGAGCCCCGTGTCCGCGTCCACCACGCCCACGACCGTGACATTCGGAAAGTCGAGTCCCTTGGCGATCATCTGGGTGCCGAGCAGGATGTCGATCTTCCCTTCCGACATGCGCTCGAGGACTCGGGTGTGCGCCCACTTGGAGCTGGTCGTGTCCAGATCCATGCGCGCGATGCGGGCAGCCGGAAAGCGCAGCGCGACGAAATGCTCCAGCTGCTGCGTGCCGAGGCCGCGCATGCGCTGGACCTCCTTGCCGCACACGCGGCACGCGGTCGGGATCGTCTCCTCATGACCGCAGTAATGGCAACGCAGCGCGGGCGGCGTCTGATGGACCGTGAGCGCGATGGCGCAATGCGGACAGTCGCGCACGTCGCCGCAGGCGGGACACTGCAGATAGGTGGCGAACCCGCGGCGGTTGAGGAGTAGAATCACCTGCTCGCCGCGACCGAGCGCGTCGCGCACCGCGTCGTCCAGCGCCGTGGTCCAGGGCACGCCGCGCGCCTCGGGCACACGCTCCGCGGACCGCAGATCCACGACCTCGACCGGTGGCAGCGGGCGGGCTCCGATTCGCTCGGGCAGCTCGAAGCGCGCCGCGCGGCCCTGGGCCGCGAGGTGCTGGGTCTCGAGCGAGGGCGTGGCGCTGCCGAGGATGACGCGCGCGCCCTCGAGCCGGCCGCGCACCAGCGCCACGTCGCGGGCTTGGTAGCGTGGCACGCTCCCCTGCTTGTAGCTGGGCTCATGCTCCTCGTCCACCACGATCGCGCCGAGCCGCTGTACCGGGGCGAACACGGCAGAGCGGGGCCCGACCGCTACCCGCCGCTCGCCACGCCGCAACGCGCGCCACGCGTCGGCCCGCTCGCCGTCCGAGAGGGCGGAGTGCAGCACGGCCACCTGGTCCCCGAACACGCCGCGCACGCGCGCGACCGTTTGGGGCGTCAGCGCGATCTCGGGGACCAGGAGAATGGCGCCGTGGCCCGACGCGACGACGCTACGAAGGACGTCGAGATACACGAGCGTCTTGCCGGAGCCGGTCACGCCCTGGATCAGGACGGGCGTCTCCACGGGCGTCGCGAGGATACCGGCGACGACGCGCCGTTGGTCGGGGGTGAGCTCGGGCGGCGGTGGCGACGAAACCCCGGCGAACGGATCGCGGGGGCGAGCGACGTCGGCGTAGCGTCCAAGCCCTTGGCGAACGAGGCCGTCGAGCACCGCCGGAGAGAGGCCCAATCGCTGCACCAGATGGCGCAGCGGCGCCGAGCCGCCCAACGCCTCGAGCGCCTCGTAGGCCACCCGGCGCTTGGGCGACCGCTTGAAGACACGCTCCCGCTCGAGCAGCGACGGCAAGGCGGCCACCAGCGCCACCACCCGGTCGGTCGCCTCGGCCGGCCCCGCCGGTCGCTGCACGCTCCACAGGGCGCCCGGGAGCAGGGCGCGCAGCGCCCATCCCGGCGGCGTCCCGTAGTACCGGCTGATCCACCGTCCCAGCTCGAGCAGCGGTTCGGAGAGCGCCGGCTCTTCGTCCGGAGCGGCCACGATGGCCTTCGCAGTCACCGCGGGAGCGGCCACATCGACCGCCGTGACGACACCCACGACCCTGCGCCGCTGAACCGGGACCACGACGCGCGCCCCGGGCACCACGCGGGAGGCTAGCTCGCGGGGAATCGCGTACGTGTAGGGGCGCGGCACCGGGAGCGGGAGGACGACCTCCGCGAACTTGGGAATAGGGGTCAGGGTTGTCACTGACCCCGGGCGCAAGCCCGGGGTGTCCGGAAGGGGCGTCACTGACCCCGGGCGCAAGCCCGGGGTGTCCGGAAGGAGCCTGTCACCGCCTGCTGACACCCAGCCCCGGCCCCGTGGGAAGGCGGATCTCCCCACCGTCGATCGTGGCGCCAGCGAAGGGATCGTTCGCGGTGAGCGCGGCGCCGTCCAGATCGGCGGCGTCCACCAGCGGCGTGAAATGCGCGGCCGCCGTGATCCCGAGTGACGACTCGATCATGCATCCGACCATCACCAGCATGCCATGCGCCCGGGCCGTCGCGATCATGCGCAGCGCTTCGCGCAGCGAGCCGCACTTGGCGAGCTTGATGTTGATCCCGTCCACCGCCCCCGCCAGCCGGGGGATGTCCGCGGCCACGATGCAGCTCTCGTCCACGACCACGGGCAGGATGCCCCGGCGATGCACGGCCGCGATCCCCTCGAGGTCGTCCGGCGGAAGCGGCTGCTCCACGAATTCGACGCCGTACTCCTTCAGGATCGGCAACATCTGCAGCGCGCGGTCGCGCGTCCACCCCGCGTTGGCGTCCACCCGGAGCGGCTTGTCGGTGACGTCGCGGATGGCGCGCAGGATCTGCTCGTCGCGCTCCGTGCCGAGCTTGATTTTGAGAATCGGATAGGCCGAGGCCTCGGCCACCTTCTGGCGCATTTTCTCCGGCGTATCGAGGCCGATCGTGAAGGAGGAGCGCGGCGCGCGGGCGGGATCGAGCCCCCACAGCTTCCAGACAGGCTGACCGAGCCGTTTGCCCACGAGGTCATGCAGGGCCGCCGAGAGCGCGGCCCGCGCCGCGCCGTTCTTGGGCACGGCCTCGGCAAACCGCGCCTCCGCCGCCTCCAGATCGAACGGGTCGCGGGGCAGCAGCGGTGCCAGGCGCTGCAGCACCGTCAACACCGTGTCCGCCGTTTCGCCGTAGTAGCGCGACGGGTCGGCTTCACCCCAACCCTCCACACCGTCCGCATCCGTGAGCCGCACCCACACCACCCGACTCTCGTCCTCCCCGCCCCGCGCGATCACGAACGGGTGCTTGGTCTTCAACGTGATCACCTCGGTGGCGAGCTTCACGCCAAGGCCTCCACGTGTGCGCGCGCGCCCGCCGCGAGCAGATCGAGCCGGTAGCCGCCTTCGAGCAGGCTCACGACGGGCGCCGGGGCCACGCGCTCCCGAAACGCCCCTGTCCAGGACGCCATGTCGTCGGGCTCGAGGGTGAATCCGCCCAGGGGGTCGCCCGCGAGAGAGTCGAACCCCGCCGAGACGAGCAGCAGGTCGGGCCGCCAGCCGGTGAGCGCCGCGTCCACCGCGGCCAGCAGGTCCCGCACGTACCGCCCCCGCTCGAGCCCCGGCGGACGCGGCACGTTGAACACGTTGCCCACGCCGCGCTCGTGCTCGGCGCCGGTGCCCGGATACCAGGGGTACTGATGCATCGACACGTACCGGATCGTGGGGTCGCGCTCGATGAGCGCCTGCGTGCCGTTGCCGTGATGGACGTCCCAATCGACGATCAGCACGCGCGCCGCGCCGAGCTGTTGCGCATGCCGCGCGGCGACGACCGCGTTGTTCACGAAGCAGAAGCCCATCGCGCGGCTGGCCAGCGCGTGATGGCCGGGCGGCCGCGTCGCACCAAAGGCGCGGCCGGACGCGAGCCCGCATTCCACGGCGCCGATCGCCACGCCCGCCGCCGCGAGCGCCGCCTCCCAACTGGCCCCGCTCATCACGGTGTCCGCATCGAGCGCGCCGCCGCCCCCGTGCGCCAGCCCCTCCAACTGCTCCAGGTACGGTGCCGGGTGCACGCGCTCGAGCTGCTCCCGGGTCGCGGGTCGCGCCTCCTGCCACGTCACCTGCCCCGCCAGGTCCGGCGCCCGCAGCGCGCCGAGCACGGCGTCGATCCGCTCGGGACGCTCGGGGTGGCCGGCGCCGGGATCGTGCCGCCGACAGGCGGGATGATGAACGACCGGAACGGGCGGTATGCCCATTCAGTTTTGCAGGTGCTTGCCGTGTAGCAAATCGCGAATCGCTTCCGCCTCGGCCCGCAGCTCGTTTCGGGCGCGTTCCAGCTCGCGCATGGCCCGGCGGTACCGCCGCCACCCCAGCACCACCAACCCCGCCGCGACGAGGCATCCCACGCCCCACACCATCAGCATCGTCCGGTGGAGCGCCAGGCCGCCGTAGACGAGCAGCACGCCGTCGAGCAGCAGGAAGCCCACCGCGAATGTGGTCAGCGCGCGACTCGGCGTGCGGGACTCGCGGGACACGGTTCAGTGCACTGGCCGACGCCGCGCCGGCAACACGATGAACGCCGCGTTGGGCACGACGCCGAGCGCCGCGAGGGTCGTCGACTCGTCGAATACCTGCGCCCCACGGAACTTCACGATGTACTCATCGAGCGGCAGGTTGGACCGCTTCAGCGCCTGCGCCAGCGCCTGGCGCTTGAGCTCCGCCACGGTGGTCGTGGGCTCGACCGCCAGAAACACCTGGTCCCACACGTCCGTCACCATCACGCGCACGGCGAAACGCTGCGCCACCGCGCTCACGCGACCTCCACACCACTCTCGAGCGGGAGGGTCGAGAAAAACCGATCGAGCGCCTGATCGAAAAACAGCGTGGACGCCCGCACGCGAGTCTTCCCCGCCCCATCGGCCCAGGCCCGGATCGCCACTTCCTCTCCGCCCTGACCCCGCAGCACGGCAAATTGCGGTCCTTCTTTTTCCACGTAGGCGGCGGCGTGCGGGACCCGTTCGGCAAAGAAGCGCTTGGCCCGCTCGAGCACCTCCGCCGGCGGCAATGCGACGCTGGTCGTGTGTGTCACAGTGTGAGCAAACATAACACCTGCAAACCTGACAGGGTTTGCCATGGTTGCAGTCCGCAGATTGTCATTGTGGCAAGACGATGCCGCGGGCAACCGGCACGCCGGTTGCGTGGCCGCCGGGCGGGACCGGGGTCGGGTAACCAACCCGGTCGGAAACCCGAACAACTGAACCACAGGAGGCAATGAGCTATGCCACTCCTTCCCCGCATCACCCGAGATCCGGCGCTGGCGGACTTCGTCGGCCTGAGCAACCGGCTCAGCCGGCTCTTGAATGACGGCCTGCTCGGCGCTGAATGGCAGTCGCCCGACGGCGCCACGACGGCGTGGGTGCCGCCGGTGGACATCTTCGAGGAGGACAACGCCATCCGCATCATGGCGGAGATTCCGGGCGTTCGCCCCGAGGACGTGAAGTTGACCGTCGAGAACAATGTCCTCACCGTCCAGGGCTCGAAGCAGCAGGTGGCCGAAGAGCGCGCCGATCGCGTGCATCGCTATGAGCGCGCCTACGGAGCGTTCGAGCGCAGCTTCACGCTGCCCACGACCGTGGATGCCAACAACATCAAGGCGACGTACGAGAACGGCGTTCTGACCGTGACGCTGCCGAAGGTGGAGAAGGCCAAGCCGCGGCAGATCGACGTGCAGGTGGCGGCGAAGTAAGCCGCCCTGGTCGTGCACATCCCGTAGGGGCGCAGCGTGCTGCGCCCCTATGTCTTTTTGAGCAGCTCCGCCAGTCGTTCGGCCACCTGCGAATTGGGCACCGCCGTCGCGCCCGCCTCCCGGGCGGCGCGCAACGCCTCCGCCCGCACGTGCGAGCCGAATGCCAACACCGGCACGCTGCGGCGCACCAGCTCCCCGATGCGGTCGCCGCCGGGTCCTCCGAGCTCAAGCACCGCGAGATCGCACAGGGCTGCGTCGCGCGTCACCTCGCCGCCCGCCGCCGCTACCACGCCGGCGAGCTTGGAGCGGAACACCAGGTCCGCCGTGAGCAGCAGCACGCGCTTGCCCACCGGGATCAGCCCTTGAGCTTGTCCGCGACGTAGGCGGCCAGGCGATCGGCGGCCACGCGCTCCTGCTTCAGGGTGTCGCGATCGCGCACCGTGACGGTTCCGTCCTGCGTGGACTGGCCGTCGATCGTGATCCCGAACGGCGTGCCCGCCTCGTCCTGGCGGCGGTAGCGCCGTCCGATCGACCCCCCGTCGTCGTAGAACGCGTTGAACGATTTGCGCAGGTCGTCGAAGATGCGGCGGGCGAGCTCGGGCATCCCGTCCTTGTTCACCAGCGGGAAGACGGCCGCCTTGAGAGGCGCCAGCGCCGGGTGAAACCGCATGACCACGCGCTTCTCGCCCTCGATCTCTTCTTCGCTGTAGGCGTCGACCATCACGACGAGCGCCGTGCGATCGGCGCCCGCCGACGTCTCCACGACGTAGGGCACGAAGCGCTCGTTCGTGGCGGGATCGAGGTACTCGAGCTTCTTGCCCGAGAACTCCTGATGGCGCGAGAGGTCGAAGTTCGTGCGGTTGTGAATGCCCTCGAACTCCTGCCAGCCGAACGGGAACTCGTACTGGATGTCGTACGCGTCCTTGGCGTAATGGGCGAGCTCTTCCTTGGTATGCTGGTGAAAGCGCAGCTTCTCGGGCCGGATGCCCAGGCCCCCCAGCCACTTCATGCGCTCCGCCCTCCAGAACTCGAACCACTCGAGGTCCGTGCCGGGCTTCACGAAGAACTGCATCTCCATCTGCTCGAACTCGCGCGTGCGGAAGATGAAGTTCCCCGGCGTGATCTCGTTGCGGAACGCCTTCCCGATCTGCGCGATACCGAACGGCACCTTCTGTCGCGCCGACTGCAGCACGTTCAGGTAGTTGACGTAGATGCCCTGGGCCGTCTCCGGACGCAGGTACACGACCGCCGCCGCGTCCTCCACCGGGCCCATGAACGTCTTGAACATGAGGTTGAACATGCGCGGCGCCGTGAGCGTGCCCTTGCTCCCGCACACCGGACACTGCGCCGTGGGCTCGCCCGGGGTGCCTTTGATGCGCGGGTCGTCGGCCCGAAACCGGTGCTTGCAGTGCTTGCAGTCCACCAGGGGATCGGTGAAGCCGGCCACGTGGCCCGACGCCTCCCATACCTTGGGATGCATCAGGATCGCGGCGTCGAGCCCCTCGATGTCCTCGCGCTCGTGCACCATGGAGCGCCACCAGCGCTCCTTGATGTTTTTCTTGAGCTCGACGCCCAGCGGCCCGTAGTCCCACACGGAGCCGACGCCGCCGTAGATCTCCGAGGACTGAAACACGAAGCCGCGTCGCTTGGCGAGCGACACCAACTTGTCCATCACGTTGTCGGTTGGGGGCATAGAGGGCCGGAAGATAGACGCGTCGCTAGGCGGCGGGCAACCCGAACGCCTGGCGCACCGCGCGCTCGGCGAGCGCCGTCAGCCCCGCGGCGTCGAGCAGTTTCCCCTCGCCGTCGACCGCATGCACACCGATCAGTCCGTCGACCCGCCCCGCGACCACCGCCACTTTCTTTCTCGCAGCCTGCGCGCGCCGCACCACCTCACCCGAAGCCTTGCCCACGAGCGACGTACGGTCGAACGACCCTTCACCGGTGATCACCAGCTGCGCCTTGGCGAGCGCGGCGTCGAATCCGACACGCGCCAGCACCCACTCGGCGCCGGGCAGAAGCTGCGCTTTGGCGAAAAACGCGAGCCCGGCGCCGAGCCCTCCCGCCGCACCGCCGCCCGGGAGCGTGGCGAGGTCGGCTCGACCGTGGCGGGCCATCAGCTCGCCGAGACGCTCGAGACCGCGGGTCAGGAGCTTCACGCCCTCGGCGCCCGCCCCTTTTTGCGGGCCGAACACGGGCGCCGCTCCCTGCGGACCCACCAGCCCCGTCGTCACGTCCGCCAGCGCGACCACCCGAGCCTCGAGCCCCCAACCCCCGTCGAGCATCGCGAGCTGGACCAGCGCGCCTCCGCCCTCAGGCAGAGCGGCCCCGGACGCGTCACGCAGTGACCACCCCAAGCCCCGGGCCGCGCCCGTGCCGCCATCCACGGTGGCCGATCCGCCCAGTCCTACCACCACTGTCCGGGCGCCTCGCTCCACAGCCTCCCAGACCATCTCCCCCACACCGCGCGTGGTGGCTCGCAGCGGATCCAGCTGATCCGGTTGCAGCAGGGCAATCCCACAGGCGGTGGCGCTCTCGAAGATCGCGGTCTCCGGGTCGATCCACCCGAGCTCACCCGAAACCGGCTCGCCCAACGGCCCCGTAACCGTGAGGTGCTCGCGCAGCGACCCGGGCGCCAGTACCGCATCAAGCAGCCCATCGCCCCCATCCGAAATCGGGCACTGCAGCACGGCCGCGCCCGGCAAAGCCCTGCGTGCCCCTGCCGAGATCGCTTCGGCGACTTGCCGGGGCCCCAGGGTGCCCTTGAAAGCCGTCGGCGCGACGAGGATTACGTCAGGCATATTGCATTACGCAATTATTCATGCATTATACGATACACATGCGAAGCCATGATTACACGCATCCCTCGCCGTGATCGCAATCGCAGTCAAGGCACCCTTCTTGCTTCTGACGTCAAGACAGAACCGGATTCGTCTCGCTCGCATCGGGTTCTAGGGCGCACGATGTCGAGCAGGCGATCACCCCCCAGGGGCAACTCTGGGGGGTTTGCCTTTAATGTGGTCGCAAATCCGGCCGCCGTGCTCCCGGCCGTTCTCGATGAAGATCTTGTTGGCGTCGAACCCGGACGAAAGGACGCCCGCGATGTAGACCCCCGGCACGTTGGTCTCCATGGTGGCGGGGTCGTGCCGGGGCACGCCCGTCGTGTCGTCGATCTGGACCCCCAGCGAGCGAAGCAGGCGCAAATCGGCGCGATAGCCCGTGAGCGCCACCACGAAGTCCGCGGGCACGGTCTCCCGATCGCCGTCCGGGTCACGCCGCACCACGACGTGGGAGCGCGTGATCTCGACCACGCGGCTGCACCAGCGCACCGCTACCCGGCCCTCCTTCACGCGGTTCGTGATGTCGGGCAAGACCCACGGTTTCACGCCGCGGTCGAAGTCGCTCAGGAAATGCACCATCGTGACCCGCGCGTTCACGCGGCTCAGCTCGAGCGCGGCCTCGACGGCGCTGTTTCCGCCGCCCACGACCACGACGCGCTGCTGCCAATAGGGGTGCGGCTCGACGAAGAAGTGCGACACGTGCGGCAGGTCCTCGCCGGGCACGTCGAGCAGGTTAGGGGACTCGAAGTAGCCGGTGGCGTAGACCACGTGACGGCTGCGGATCGTCTCCGGCTCCGCGGCGCCCGGGTGCTGCGCCTCCAGCTCGAACCCTTCGGCCGTACGCTCCACCCGCACAACCGCATGATACTGGCGCACGTCCAGCTCGAAGTGCTCCGCCACCCGCCGGTAGTACGCCAGGGCTTCGCGCCGCGTGGGCTTGTCCCCCGCGGTGACGAACGGCACGCCGATCTCGAGCTTCTCGGGCGTGGAGAAGAACGTCATGTACAAGGGATAGCGTTGCAGACTGGAAACCACCGGGCCCTTGTCGAACAACGAGCACGCGAGGTGGGCGCGCTTCGCAGCGACGCCCACGGCGAGCCCACAGGGCCCCGCACCGATCACCGCAAGATCTAACATCAACAGGACAGTGTCACGTCACTTCGATGATCTGGTCGCGGTGCGTACCCACACTGACGTACTGAATCGGGGCGTGCGCCAAGTCCTGGAGGCGATCCAGGTAGGCGCGCGCGGGCGGCGGCAGGTCCGCCAGCCGTCGTACCAGGCTCAAGGATCGCTGCCAACCCGGTAGCGACTCGTACACCGGCTCGACTCGTCCGAGCCGCTCTACCTCGGCGGGCATCGAATCGAGCGCTTCCCCGTCCAGACGGTAGCCGACGCACACCGGGATTTCGGGAAACGAGTCGAGCACGTCGAGTTTGGTCACCGCGAGTCCGGTGAGCCCGTTGACCCGGACGGCGTAGCGCACCACGACGGCGTCGAACCAGCCGCAGCGGCGCGGGCGTCCCGTCGTGGCCCCGAACTCGTCGCCCAGCTCGCGGATCTTCTCGCCCAGCGGCGGAGCGGCCTCGGTGGGCAGGGGCCCGTTGCCCACGCGGGTCGTGTACGCCTTCACCACGCCCAGCACCGCATCGATGGCCGTCGGGCCGATCCCGGCTCCGACCGCGGCCCCGCCGGCCGTCGTGTTGGAGGACGTGACGTAGGGGTAGGTGCCGTGGTCGACGTCGAGCAGGGCTCCCTGAGCCCCCTCCAGCAGCACCGACTCCCCGCGTTGCAGGGCTTCCCACACGACGCGTCCCGCGTCGACCGCGAGCGGCAGCAGGCGTGGCGCGAGCCGCTCGAGCAGCTGCACGTGCTCCGCCGCGTCGGCGCGCTCCGGCGAGGCCAGCAGCTCGAGGAACTGGTTCGCTGCCTGCACCCGGGCGCACACGAGCTCCCGCGCGCGCGCCAGGTTGCGCAGGTCGCCCACGCGGATGCCCCGCCGCCCGTACTTGTCCTCGTAGGTGGGCCCGATGCCCCGCCCGGTGGTGCCGATCTTCTCTCTGGCTTCGCGGGCCCGGTCGAGCAGCTTGTGAAACGGGAGCGTCAAATGAGCCCGCTCCGACACGTACAGCTTGTGCTGGGTTCGCACGCCGCGCTCGCTCAGCGCGTCGAGCTCGGTGAACAGCGTCTCCGGATCGAGCACGACGCCGTTGCCGACCAGACAGATGGCTCCCTGGATGATCCCCGAGGGAATCTGGTGCAGCACGAACTCGCCGGCCGCGGTGTGCACGGTATGCCCGGCGTTGGCGCCGCCCTGGTAGCGCACCACGAGGTCGGCACGCTCGGCGAGCACGTCGACGATCTTGCCCTTCCCCTCGTCGCCCCACTGGGCGCCGACCACCACCACGCAGTGCGTCTTCGGTCCGAACATGGCTCCCCAGCAAAAACGCCCCGGCACGCGGGGCGTTGTAGTATCCTCCGGGGGAAGCTAGACCGATGCACCAACCTCGTCAACGCGCCCGGTTCCCACCCTGAAGGGTGGGCCCGGGGACGTCGCTGCCCTTAAGGGCAGTGCGCCGCCGGGCCCAGGCTTCAGCCTGGGAATAACGCAGCCGCTACTGCCTGCGCCACCTGGCGTGCACCCGCCAAGGTCAGTCGTGCGGGCGCATCGCGCATGGTATGCACGACCCGGGCGGTGCTCCAGTCACCCCGCATGATCGTGACGCATTCGCGCGCCGTGGCCCCGAGCACGAGCCCGTCCACCACGACGGGGAGCCAGCGGGCGCGTCTCGCCCCGAGGGCACGGGCCACCCGCTGAACCGTCGCGCCGTCGCGATGGATCAGGGCGATCGTGGTGCCACGGTCGTCGATGCCGTCGAAATTGACGACGATCGTATCGGCGAGCAGGTTGGCCCGCTCCCCCACCAGGGCGCGAGCGCCCAGCAGGCCGTATTCCTCGGCGTCGGGCAAGATCACGCCGATGGGGGCCTCGGGCGGCAGGGCATCGACGGTGGCGAGCGCCGCGACCACGCCCGCCGCATTGTCCACGGCGCCCCCCGACCGGTCCGTCACGCGGTTGAGCGCGAGCAAGGCGGCTCCCGCGGCGCCCGTTCCGACGAGCACGCCGTCCACCATACCCGGATGTGCGGTGCCGAGCAGGGCGCGCAGCGCGAGCCCGAGCAGCTCGGCCACACCGACCGCGGCGAGAGCCGCCGCCGCGAGGCGCGCGGCCATGGAGAGGGGCTGGCCTTTCGCGTCGTAGTGCGCCACCAGCCACGTGGCCACGCGGGTGCGGGGACGGACGGCGATCAGGTTGACTCCCGAGAGCGGGACGCGGGCGAGCCGGTGCAGCACCGAGCGAGCGGTGAAGCGCTGCTCCATGACCACGAACCCGCGGGCCGCGAGCTCGCGCTTCAGGGCTTCGCGCACCTGCCCGGCGGGGGGCGTGCCGGCGAGCCTGGGGACGGCCAGCTCCGCCAGCAATGCCCGGTAGTCGGTCACGCGGCGACGAGCTTGGCCACGCGCTCCCGGTCCGCTGCCGTGACGGGCGCGAGCGGCGCGCGCACCGGCCCGCCGTACAGCCCGGCTCCCACAAGGTCCATCGCCGCCTTCACCCCCGCCGGACCGAGCTTGGCCACGATCTCCTTGTCGAGCGGCACCAGGCGCTCCTGCAGGCTGCCGGCCCGCGCGCGGTCGCCGGCCCGGAACGCCGTGAGAATGCCGGCGCAGACCCGGGCGGCGAAGCACGCCACGGCGAGCACTCCGCCGTCGCACCCCAGCTCGAGGGCCGCATACAAGAGCGAGCCGGACCCGACGAGCACGGACCAGCGCGGGACGGCATCGCGGTAGGCGCCGAGATTCTTGGGGTCTCCCGACGAGTCTTTGACCCCAACGATGTTGGGGTGGCTCGCGAGCTGCTGCAGCAGGGCAGCCGCGACGGGCAGATGTGTGTACTTGGGGATATTGTACACGAGCACCGGAATGGGACTCGCCTCGGCAATGGCACGATAGTAGTCGACCAGGCTCGCGGGCGAGACCGCGGCCGCATAATAGCTCGGCGGGCGCACCAGCACCGCGTCGGCGCCCTCCGCGGCGGCCGCACGCGTCAGGGTCACCGCCTGTCGCGTGGATTCGGCGCCCGTGCCGGCCACGAGCCAGCGCTGGTCCGGCAGGATGTCCCTCACCCACGCCACCATGCGCCGCTGCTCGTCCGGCTCGAGCAGCGCCGACTCCCCCGTGGAGCCCGCCACCACGACCCCGTCGAGCCCGTCCTGGACCAGGCGCGTGACGTTGTCACGCAGGTGGACGGGGGCGACCTCCCCGGTCGTCTGGTCGAACGGCGTCGTGATGGGAGCGAGCACCCCCGCGAGCTGCCGTGCCGTCACGGCTCCATCACCGCCGTGGGGTCGCCTCCGCGGACGCGACGCGCGCGCGGCGCTGCTCGTCGCGCATCTGGCGCTCGAAGTCCTTGAGGTTCGTGGTCGCCGCCACCGCCACCTCGTAGGTCACCACTTCGTCCATCACCAGCTCGATCAGGTGCTGGTCGAAGGTCTGCATCCCGTACTGTTCGCGCGCCTCGGCGATGTAGTCATGCAGCTCCTGCGTGCGGGCGGGGTCCTTCATCAGGTCGCGCGCGACGGCGGTGCAGATCAAGACCTCCACGGCGGGCACCCGCCCGTGGCCGTCGGCGCGCGGCAGCAGCCGCTGCGACACCACGGCCTGGAGCGCCTCACCCAGCCGCACGCGCGTGACCTCCTGTTCTTCGGGCGGGAACATCGACACCAGGCGGGTGATCGTGCTGACCGCGTCGGGGGTGTGCAGGCTGGAAATGACGAGATGCCCCGTTTCGGCCGCCTTCAGGGCGGTGTCGATCGTGTCCGCATCGCGCATCTCGCCGATCAGGACGACGTCGGGATCCTGCCGGAGTGCGGCGTCCAGCCCCGCCCGAAAGTCGTCGGTGTCCACGCCGATCTCCCGCTGCGTCACGGAGCTGTTGATGTCACGGTGCAGAAACTCGATCGGGTTCTCGAGCGTCACGACGTGCTTATGCTGCGTCTGGTTGATCTGGTTGACGATGGCCGCCATGGTCGAGCTCTTCCCCGAGCCCGTCACCCCGGTCACGAGGATCATGCCGTGCTCGGCTGCCGCGACCGTGGCGAGAATCGCGGGCAGTTTGAGCGTATCGAACGTCGGAATGTCGAACGGGATGACGCGCATGACGATCATGAACGAGGAGCGCTGCCGCAGGATGTTCACACGGAAGCGCCCGACGCCGGGCATGCCCCAGGAGCAGTCGTAGTCCCGCAACTTGTCGAGCCGGGCCCGGTCCTCGTCGTTGGCGATGAGGTGCTGAGCGATAGCCCGGGTCTGCTCCGGCGTGAGCCGCTGCTTGGTGAACGGGACGAGCTTGCCGTCGATCCGGGCGCGGAACACGTCCCCCGCCTTGATGTGGAGGTCGGACGCGTTGCGGTCGATCGCCGCCTTGATGACCTGCTCGATGCCGCGCTGGTGCGTCGCCGCACTCGCGCGGGCGCCCTTGGACTTCTCTTCCACTAGTAGCCGGCCTCCGCGTCGACCGTGTTGGTGAGTGGCGACCCTGCAAGATAGCGGGTGATGTTATCCACGATGAGCCCCGTCTCCCGCTCCCAGAACCGGGCCGTCACGGCGGCCACGTGAGGGCTGACGAGCACGCGGGGGTGGCGCCAACAGCGATGGCCCGGCGGGAGGGGCTCGGTGGCGAACACGTCGAGCGCCGCACCGCGCAGGCGCGAGCCGTCGAGCAGGTCGAGCAGCGCGCGCTCGTCCACGGGCGTGCCGCGGGACACGTTGACGACGATCGCGTCAGCCGGGAGGCTCTCGAGCACCGCCCGCGTCACCGCCCCGTTGGTCGCCGCCGTGTGGGGCGCGGCGATCACGAAGCAGTCGCTCTCCGCGGCGAGTCGCGGCAGCGCGTCGAGACCCAGCACCCAGCGGATCCCCGGCGGGCCGCCCCGCTCCGGGCGGCGGCGCACGCCGGCGACGCTCATCCCGAGCGCGAGGCCGCGCCGCACGATCGCCCCCCCGATGCCGCCCAGGCCGAACACGCCGAGCCGCAGCTCGGCGAATTCGCGGAACGGGACCGGGAGGGCCGTGAGCTCCGCGCTCGCCCATTGCTCGGCGACCTGAAACGCCCGCATCCGGTCCAGGCCGCGCGCGAAATACGCGAGGGCCGCGATCGTCCAGTCGGCGATCGGCTCGGCGTGCACGGCGGCGCTGTTCGTGAGCACGATCCCGCTGCCCGCGACGTGCGGCAGGCTCGCCCCCACACCGGCGGTGCCGGTATGCACCCAGCGCAGGGTTCCCCGCCCCGCGGCGGCCACGCCTGCCGGCACGCCGAACCCCAAATAAATCTCCGCCCCGCGCGCGGCGGCGACCGCCTCGGGGCTCCCCGAGCCACCATCGCCGTCCGAAGCCGCCGGGGCCGGTACCTGGATGACCTCCCACCCGGAGCCGAGCGCTCCGCGGATCGTCTGCACGGCCGCCGGTGGGATCCGCCAGACGGCACGCGGTGAAGCGAGGTCGACCACCAGCCGGCGCGTCACTCGCCGGTGGACACCGTGCGCACTCCGGGGTGATGCAGCAGCGCGATCATCACCTCGTCGTGCAACCGCTTCGGCCCGCGCAGCGTGAACTCGATCACCAGGTCGACGTTCTCACGCCGGCTCGCCTGACGCTCGATCTCGAGGCCGGTCCGGCGCACCATGGTCTCCAGCTCGTCCAGGGCCGTGGGCTCGGGGCGCGCGTGCACCAGCAGCGAGCTCTGCGTGGACTGCCGCGCCACCAGCCGCTCGACGCGGCCCAGCCCCTGGAGGACGAGCAACACGAGCAGCGTGGTCCCCGCGGCTTCCCAGTAGAACGCGCCGCCCAGGGCCACGCCGATGGCCGCGACCACCCAGATCGTGGCGGCGCTGGTGAGACCGACGACGGCGCCGCGTGCGTGCAGGATCGTGCCCGCGCCGATGAACCCCACGCCGGTCACGATCTGCGCCGCGATGCGCGTGGGATCGGCGTTTCCCGCGGCCATCGAGACCGACAATTTGGTGTAGAGCACCGAGCCGAGGCAGATCAGGATGTTGGTGCGCAGCCCGGCCGGCTTGCCGCCGAGCTCCCGCTCGAGGCCGATGGCGCCGCCGAACACGGTCGCGAGACACAACTGGAGAAACAGCTCGAGGCGGAACATCTGGATGACGCCGGCGAGAAAATGCTGCATCAGCCTTCCGCCTCCGCGAGGAACCCCATGCGGCGCCGTACGTGACCCATGGTGCGGCGCGCGATGGCACGCGCCTTGGCGGCACCGCCCCGCAGTAGATCCATCACGCGGCGCGGCTCCGTGCGCAGCCCCTCGGCCCGCTCGCGGATGGGGGTGAGCGCGGCTATCATATTGTCCGCCAGCACTCGCTTGCAGTCGAGACAGCCCCACCCCGCCGTGCGGCAGTTGTGCGCCACCAGCTTGATCGTGTCGGGCGGGGAGAAGCCCTGATGGATAGTGAAGATGTTGCAGACGTCGGGATTGCCCGGGTCCTTGCGGGTGACGCGCGCCGGATCGGTGGCGGCGGGCTTGAGCTTTTCCCAGATGGTCTCGGCCGGCTCGAACAGACCGATCGTGTTGCCCAGGCTCTTCGACATCTTGGCCTGACCGTCGAGCCCCAACACCCGCTTGGCTGTGGAGAGCAGCGCCTGGGGCTCCGCGAACGCGAAGTCGTCCGCGAACCGGCTGTTCCAGCGGCGGGCGATCTCGCGCATCAGCTCGAGGTGCTGGAGCTGGTCTTCGCCCACGGGCACGAGGGTTGCCTCGTACAGGAGCACGTCGGCCGCCTGAAGCACGGGATAGTTCAGGAGTCCCGCGGGCACGCTCGCCTGACGCTGCGCTTTGTCCTTGAACTGGGTCTGACGCTCGAGCTCGCCGAGCGGCGTGACGGTGTTCAAGAGCCAATTCAGCTCGGTGTGCTCGGGCACGTGGGACTGCACGAACAGGATCGCCCGCTCCGGATCGAGCCCGGAGGCAAACAGGCCGACCGCCATGTCGAGCGTGCGCTGCGATAGCGTGGCGGGTTCGTAGGTCTGCGTGATGGCGTGCAAGTCCACCACCGAGAAGAGGCAGTCGTGCTGGTGCTGCAGGCGAACCCAGTTCTGGACCGCGCCGAGATAGTTGCCGATGTGCAGCTCGCCCGAGGGCTGGATACCGGAGAAGACGCGCGCCATGGGCTCACAACCTACGCGG
>Ga0137384_10001789_pt1 | contig 17030 bp, 17 predicted proteins | sample SagtaG_2_FD_104922 | JGI IMG/M metagenome (GOLD analysis project Ga0137384, IMG submission 104922) | Vadose zone soil microbial communities from Sagehorn Ranch, Mendocino, California, USA - Sage2_R_60_16 metaG | ecosystem: Environmental > Terrestrial > Soil > Vadose zone | place: USA... | reverse complement strand
ATGTGGCCGGGGCCAACGAAATGGTGACCGGAAAATCCGACGAGAGCACTCGGTATTATCCCGAGAAGGTCAATCGAGCCAAAGGGACAGCGCTGACTGGAGAAACCAGGGACCAGAACCACATGGCGAACTGGATTGATTGTGTACGCACCCGCCGCGTTCCGAATGCCCCGGTGGAGATTGGCTACCGGTCAGCAATTGCGGCCCACATGGCCAACCTGGCTTATCGGCAGAAGCAACGCGTCAGCCTGGAAATGGCGAAGGCGGCCCAGCCGGCATTCTAGATTTGGGTAGCGAAATTCGGATTCTTTGGCGGTTTGCCGATGACCCGGAATCTTAGTGCGCAGCGCCTGCAGGCTTCGGCTCGGCCGCTCCTGCCCGATTGTCAAAATTTGAAAAGGGCTTGGATTATGCGTAGCGATGGTTTATCTTGGCCGACGGTGCGTTAGACCTTGGGAAATGAGTGCGCATAATATCCAGGGCTTAGCAGGTTTCGATACCTGGTAGCAGATACTCTAAGGTCTGGCCTCAACAAGTCTCGCAGCTTCGGAGGGAGGACTCCAGCCATGCAATCTTCTCCTCGCCGGCCCACCTCTTTACTAGCGGTGTGGTTGTTGGCATTTTGCTGTTCGTCCGCTGATAGTCAAACCACGGTTCCGCTATCTCCTTCCTCAGACCCCCGAGAGACTTCGCCCTCGGACTCACAGGATCCTGGCTACTCCGCCGAGGTCGCCATTCCCGGTCATCTGCGCTCATTTCTGCGCATGGCTGGCATCAGCCAGAAAGCTACGCCCGAAGAAGTGATTCCGCTGCTGGCCCGCAACATTTACGTGCAGGGTTACAACGGTTGGCAGGGCGGAGGCCGGCCAACGGAGTTTCTGATACTGCTCGGAAGGTATGCGAACCAGGCGAAGGAATTGGCGGCACTGGCCGGTTCAAGTGGGGTTATTCGCATCTCCAATTGCGAAGAGGCCCTACCCTTGCTGCGCATCCTCGGCTATCGACTGCGCCAGGATTGCGGACAGAGCAATGCTTCATTGGTCACCGCGGACGCAGAACGGGCCTTTCTCACCACAGATTCGGGGTTCCCTCTACTTGAACTGGAAGAATCGCTCCAGCACGGTAGAGCCTTCACCTATCCTTTCCCGGTCTCGCGAGTTCCGGTGCTGTTCACAGAAAGCGATTGGACGAAGGTAAGCAAGGCGAGAAAAAGATTTGCTTACGATCTCGTTGATACGCTCTTGCGTGACCCCGCGCTCGCGCGTCTCTACTGGGCAATGTCTCGAAACGATGCGGAGACGAGGGCCGTCCTGCAAAAGTCTGTCGGCCTCAAAAAACTCCTTCCCCTGGCGGCGGTTCTCGATTTTTACGGAAGCCAAATTTGTATTCGATCTGGACGTGTCCGGGTGCCCGGGGGAATGAGCGCAGAGTCCGCCTGGAAGGACTTGGTCGGTGCCAGTCCTGACTCGCCGGCGGAATTCGTGCCGAAGCTGCTGGGTAAGGATCGGGGCTGGCTGGCGGCGTATTTTGATTCGCTGTCCCGGGTGAATCCCAGTCAACAACAGCATTTTGTCGAGGCCCACCGTTTGCAGTCCTTTTACCAGGCGTTCCTAGGCACAGATATGTCGGCGGATGCCGCACGACCGGCCTTTCGTCTAGCTCCCGGGCTCCTGCTTCTTCTGACCCGGCTGCAATGGGACTCTGACGGCCAACCACTTGTCCCGGGAAATTTACAGCTATGGAAGGAGATTCTTAGCCAGAAGACGAATGCCAAGCTTATCCATGGTTGGGCCCAGCGTGCCGATCGCTGGAGTCGTCCGGAACAACTACTTGAAGCAATGTTTGCTTTTTCCCGAGTAGAGACGGATTCCGGTCCGTTGCAAATGTATCTCTTATTTAGCGAATTGGACAGCCGGCGTTCGCCGGAACACCGCTTGAGCGCTGACACCCTCCGCCTGATGGCCAGCAGGTACGACCAGCTCAGCGATCAGTATTTGACCTTTCCCGAATTCCCGGAATTGAACGATGCCTCGATCACTCAATTCGTTAATGCTGCTGATGCCGTCGACAAGATCTCTAACCACACGCTTCGTGGCAATGCGATGGGGACGTTTCAGGCCAACATTGGGCTGTGGCAAATCCTGGCCCGCCAGGGGCAAATCCCCAGTGCAAAGCTCAACGAATCGTGGCAGGCAGTTATCAAACCCTTCGGCAAATTCACCACATCGGCTCAACTTTTCGATGCCGGCCGCAATTCCTTGGGAGAAATATTGCGGGCAGCAACGGGCAAAGCGACCGCATCCCAGGACGAAATCATCGAGTTGCTCGCCGGCCCGCGCGAGCCGGGTCGTGAGAGCCAGCGTGTTCACGAGGAGATTGCCAAAGGAATTCGCTCGGTAATGGATGGCCAGCGCTTGGTCTCCCTCGACACGCTTATGGCGTTGGACCTGGGTTTGGCTGACATGGCCAGAGGAGAACAAGTTGCTAGTTCCCTGCTTCCCTTGGCTGGAGAGCTTCGGGAGTTTGAGATGCCCCGTCCAATCTTTACGGGGTCGGAAAGAACCGAATGGGCAGCAGGGATCTACAACAACCGTCACACCGAGCTGCAGATGCAGACAGACTTGGCGAAGGTCCTGAAGTCGCGGGCTTCTCGCGCACAGTTGGAAGATGCTCGCGGCCAACTCGCTTCTTTCCTGAGAGATACCTTGGTGGGGTTGAACTACGCCTATTACGAACCGCCGGGCGCGCAGGTGCTACACCACAATCCTCTCTTTGTTCGCTCCCATGATTTTTCGGGAGACACTGTTATGGGCGTGGAGGGACTCTGGCGTACTCCCCAACTTTTCGGTGAGGGCTCGCCCGCCGGGGGCGGCGCCCACCTGGTCGGGTCACTAGCTGATCTGGCCTACGTCCTAGCAGAAGCGGAGCAGGATTTCATCGCACCGGAGAACGTTCAAGCCCTTATCTGGAGGGAGTCGGTGCCAGGCCTCATAACCGACGCGACCTTGCCGCGCTGGTGGGGCGTAACCCGGAACGAGCTCCACGCCGTAACTCTCTATCAACGAGCCGGAGAGGAGCTTTTAGCAGGTGCGGGAGCCAATGACGAGCTGCGCGGCAAAGTCATGGACATTCTTTCGGATCGCATGGTGCCGCGGCGAGCGCTATGGCTGGAGCAGGCTCTGCGTGATGGACGTGGCGAAGAAATCATTCCTGAAATGATGCCGGCAGACACCTTTTACCTGACCGCTGAGTTTCGACGGCGCCTACCCCAAGAGACTACGGTGTGGGGTCCGTCAGGGCAGGAGCTCGATCATCTGTGCCGCCGATATCCCACGGAACTGAGTTGGGAGCGATTGTCCCGGGACTTTGGCGTGCCTCACCGCACCTTGGCACACAGTTACTCCCGTGAATTGCTGAATTTGAAACCATTCCCAGCGTTCGCGGGCTATTCCAGCCGGCTGCTGGCGGAATCGTGGGATTCCAACAATCTTTATTGGGCGCGCCTTGCAGACGAAAAGGGATATCCGCCGGTGGTGCTGAATCGTCTGGTTCCCCAGCTGACGCGTCGCATGGTAGAGAAAATTTTCGCAACCGATTTCGAGGATTGGCCGGCATTACTTCGCGCCATGAATGAAGCCGGAGAAGAATTCCGGCAGGGCAAAATTACTGTTTTCCCGGCAACCAATATCGCCACAAAGCAGTAATTGATGGATGGAACACAAAGGCTGCTCCGCTCAGGACACGATTCAGGGACGAACAGGAAGCGATATGGCACACAAATATTTTCTTTTCTTTGGTTTTTTAATGGGTCTTATCCTGGCACCGAGGAACTGCGCGACTCAGGAGAACGAACCTGACATTCACATTATCGTGAATATGGTGCAGTTGAATATTGCTGTGACCGACAACAAGGGCAATTACGTTACCAGCCTTCGTCCTCAGGACTTCGCTGTCACCGAGGACGGCATATCGCAAAAGATCGCCACCTTCGGAGAAGGCAATGAACCCACGCGCCGGGTCGCGGAAGTGAACCCCAACGGCGGCCTGTTGGATGCGCCTACCGACGCAACACGCGCATTGTCTCAGGACGGACCTGCGACAGGTCCGCTCAGCACCCTGAGCTCGCTGGTCGCCGGATCAAATGTGTTCGTTCTGTTTGATACAAGCAACTACATGTACAAGGGATTTGTGTTCGCACAGGATGCGATCGCCGACTTCGTGCGTTCGCTCGAAAACGTGGACAAGGTAGCCTTCTATTCCTACAGCCGCGATCTTTCCCGATCGGCCGCGTTGACTGCAGACCGGTCGCAGGTCTTGCACGGAGTACGTTCAACCGTGGCTGGAGACGATGCCGCGCTCTACAACTGCTTGTTGCTGACGGTGAAGGATGCGGCCCAGTACACGGGAAGAAAAGTCATAGTTGTTTTTTCCAACGGCCCTGACAATTCCAGTGTGATTCCTCCCGAGGACGTCGCCGAGCTGGCACAATCGACGGGCACGGCGATTTACATGATCAGTACCCAGGAGGCGCAGTTGGAGCCGGTTTCTACCGCGGTGTTTGAACGGATGACAGCGGCCACGGGCGGCAAAGCTTATTTTGCCAAAAACTGGAGAGACGAAAGGCGCGCCTTCGCCTCAATCCGCGATGACCTCGCACATCTCTACTCGCTGAGCTACTATCCCCAGCCCAATCCGAACCGCGGCTGGCGCGCGATCACGGTGAAACTGGTTGGCGAGCATCAAAACAAATACCACCTGCGGACGCGAAATGGATATCGGCCCCTACCGGCAAGATTCTCGGCCGGAACCACTCCGCCGGCAGAAGCGCAATCCGGTCCAAACTAATTTGCGGTTGGAAGATACAGCCACGTGAGATGGAAGCGAAGGTGTTGGGAGTTTTGGTGGACCTGGCCGGGATCGAACCGGCGACCTCTTCCATGCCATGGAAGCGCGCTCCCAGCTGCGCCACAGGCCCACTATTTGAGGAATTCTCCGCTGCCTAATTCTCACCCAGGTGTACCGGTTAGTCAAACCAACGCAATAGACTCCGGTTTGCGAAACCTGTCAAAATGAGTATGCTGTGTCGGAAGGACTCGAAACTAAGAACTCAAAATGAACTATAAGACAATCGTCGCAGTTTGTTGCTGGCTAGTGGTGCTCGCTGCTGCAGCCTTTGCTCAGGCGCCCACGCCGCCAGTTTCCTATTCCTCTATAGCCGAACTCAATCAGATGCTTTCGAACCTGCAACAGGCCTCGCAAGCTACGCAGGAGGATTTGTCGCATCTACGGATCGAAAAGTGGAAAACCGACTCTGGTACAAAACGGCAGACTGAGGGTAACGTCGAGTCGCTTCAGCGAAATCTGCAGACCGCGCTACCCGGCATGATCGCCGATTTGAAGAACTCGCCGGAAAACGCCGCGCTGACTTTCAAGGTTTATCGCAATCTGGACGCGCTATACGACGTGATGTCTTCCGTGGTCGAATCGGTCGGCGCTTTCGGAAGCAAAGAGGAATTCCAACCGCTGAACCGAGACTTGGGTGCTCTGGAAGATACGCGGCGCGCATTTGCTGATCGCATGGATAAACTTGCGAGCGCGAAAGAGAATGAATTAGGACAGCTCCGCGTCGCGCTGCAGAACGCCCGGGCTGCTGCTCCTCCAAAGAAAACCGTTGTCGACGACACTGCGCCTCCACCCAAGAAACCCGCGCCTCGCAAGAAGCCTGCGCCCAAACCCAACCCGGCAAACACTCAGACGCCGCAGACGCCGGCTGCCCAGCCGCAACAGCAGTAGTCTCTTTTACTATGTTAAGCGATTGCAGCTGTTGCACTTACTGTTGTCGGGAACTTTGATTCCTTCTCCGGAGTCTAAACCGGCAGGTGAACTGCATTGCTGACGGACTTATAATGGAGGATGTCGCCATGGCAGGCGTGGCGGGAGCAGCCAGTTTGGGAGATTTCGCAAGCGCGATCGGAATTCGCACCCAGGAATCCGCCATTATTCAGGAGTTGAAAGCGGGTTCAGAGGAAGCCTATGCGTGGCTGGTGGGTGAGTTTCACCAGCCGGTTTACAGCGTCGTCTATCGAATCCTCACCGATCCTGCCGATGCCGCCGATACTACTCAAGAAGTTTTTCTAAAGGTCTTCCGCGGGATGAAACATTTCCACGGCGGATCCAGCCTGAAGACGTGGGTTTATCGAATCGCCATCCATGAAGCCTCCAATCGGCGGCGCTGGTGGTTCCGTCACAAGGCTAAAGAAACGTCGACGGAACAAAGCGAGAATGCCCCCGAGTTCCAGGCGGTTAATTCCGCACTGGTGGATCATCACAAGTCGGCTTTTGAGACCGTCGCCGATCATGAAATTCAGGCCCGGGTCGAGCAAGAGATTAGGAATGTTCCCGAACCTTACCGGACGGCAGTAGTTCTACGCGACATTGAAGAATTGTCCTACGAAGAGATCAGTGAGATCACTCAAGTCTCTCTGGGAACGGTAAAGTCCCGAATTACACGCGGGCGAGATGCGCTTAGAAAGCGATTAGGCGATTACGCCAAGGAAGTTGGGCCGGAGCTGGGTTTGAGCGTTTCCGCATCCGCCGATGAGAGCAGTGCTCAGGTTTCTCGTGGCAGGCGAATCGAGGTAGCGACATGACCTGTGTTCAGGCGAGGTCGTTGTTTTCTGCTTACCTGGACGGAGCTATGACCGGGAAGCAGATGTTTTCTCTGGATCGGCATCTGCGGGATTGCATTTCATGTGGCCGGGAGTATGCGTCGCTGCGCGGTACGCAATCGTTGTTAGCAAAGATGGGCCGCGCCAAAGCCCCCGAAGATCTTTCACTCAAGCTGCGATTGGCCATTTCGCGCGAAGCTGCTCGTATGCGCGAGCCCTATTTCGGCAGTTTCCGAATCCGCTTGGAGAATGCCTTGCGTGTTTTCATGCTGCCTGCTACCACAGGGCTGGTTGCGACGATTTTGGTTTTTGGTCTCTTGGCCGGGCTACTCACTTCACCATTGCCGGTCCAGGCTAATACTGCGGACGTGCCACTCATGCTCTCTACTGCCCCAGAATTGCAACAGAGCAGTTTCGGCTTCACCCTGGGAGCGATTGGTGAAGATTCTTTAGTGATCGAAGCCTATGTGGATGCGAACGGCCGGGTCCTCGACTACCGCATCCTCTCTGATCCCCACAAGTTCAAGGACCTTCCTCATCCGGTGAAAAACATGCTGATTTTCACGACCTTCCGTCCGGCGACATGGATGGGTACGCCTCGGCCGGGGACCGCAGTGTTGTCGTTCTCGAAGATCAGCGTGACCGGTTAACCCAAAGCTGCGCGGAATACGAGAGTTGCAAAATCCACTCTGCGACAGTATTGCTCATCAAATTTTGACCGGCGACGTACCCTCAAGGACTAAACGCGAAACGAATCTTTGCGATCAGGCATCGAACTTGAGGTAGTTGCTGGGTAAACCCTGTTTTGCATTAATGTCCCTGCACAAATAACGGCGGAACTATAATGCAGTTTCCGGGTTGAAGGCACCGATAGAAGCGATTACAAACCTCGCACAGGAGATTCGCTTGAGAAAGCTATGGGTATTATTTGGTTTCGTCTTTGCGCTCGTGCTCGCAGGGAGCGCGCAGGCTCAGGAGTTCCACGGCGCATTCGGTTTTGGCTCGGTGACAGCCCCATCAGCCTCCACTGATTCAAACGGTGTCACTTTCCCATCGTTGAGCGGAGGGCTTTACCCAAGCTTCAGTGGAATCTTCCTTCTGAAGCATCATCTCGGCTTCGGCGGCGAAGTCTCTTGGCGCGCCAGCCGGGCCCTTTACGGCTCCGGCACTTCTTCCGGTTTTTTTGTCGCCCCTTACCGGCCCATCTTCTATGATTTCAACGCGGTGTATGGCTCGACATTTGGGAAGAGGTTCGGTGGAGATGTCATGGCTGGAATCGGGGCCGAATCCCTGCGGTTTTATACTCCGTACTTCAATTGCAACGGTTTCACCGGATGCACAAACTACCAGAGCAGCAACCATTTCGCCGGACACATCGGAGCTGACCTGCGTTACTACTTCTGGGGCCATGCCTTCATCCGGCCTGAAGCGCACTATTATGTCATCCACCATAATGTTGAATTCAACAACGTGAACGTCTCCCGCTTCGCAGTCTCCATCGGCTATTCGTTTATGCCTGGATTCTGAAGAGATCGAGCTTGATATAGTCTGCTGACAATGGATCTAGCGAAGATGGGTCTACCGAAAAGGTATCTGCTGAACCAGCGTCAGCCGGTCACGGGCACAGAGCCCACGCAGGCCCTGCCCCCGGCCGACGCTTCCCGCTTCTGCCCAAACTGTTCCACCCAGCTCGTGGACCATCGCTGCAAACTGAAATGCCCGCAGTGCGGGTTTTATTTGAGCTGTTCGGACTTCTACTGATTCCTAGCGCTCCAGCTGATTCTCAGCGCTCCAGCTTGGCGCTCATAGTGATGTTCGCATTCAGGACCTTCGAAACCGGGCATCCCGCTTTCGCGTCGGCGGCCGCCTTCTGAAAAGCTGCATCATCCGCTTTCGGGACGCGCGCGCTGACGTCCAGATGGATTGCGGTAATGGCCCAGCCCGAGTCAAGCTTCTCCATCTTCAGATTGGCAGTTGTATTGATGCTCTCCGGCGTAAGACTCGCGGCCCCAAGCTGCGCCGAGAGCGCCATTGAAAAACAAGCCGCATGCGCCGCCGCGATCAACTCCTCCGGATTGGTTCCAGGTGCATCCTCAAAACGGGTCTTGAACGAATAAGGTAGATCAGAAAAAACACCGCTGGGCACCGAGAACTCGCCCTTGCCGTCCTTGAGACCACCTCTCCAAACCGCGCTTGCTTTACGTTCCATCTTTTTTTCTCCTTAGTAATGTTGGCTAGACGATTCTAGATGAAGAGGGGTATGATTGCGCTTTCCCGAGAGCCGTATTCCTCTGTGATGTTTTGAGTCCTCTGTGTCGTCTGTGCCCTCTGTGGTGATGCAGTTTTGCGTGGTGATGCAGTTTTGCGTGGTGATGCAGTTTTATGTGGTGATGCAGTTTTAGATATCACTCCCCACTCAATGCCCGCAGAGCCTTCCTCATCTCGCGGTTAATCCGCGCCGCTTCATTTGAAGATGTCTCGATCAGTTGCGCCCACCGCTTACTCTCGGGCTCCATCTTGCCTTGGCTCAGCAAGTAGCTCGCTTGCAGGATGGCTTCGAGCGAATTACTCAAATCGTGAGCCAGGGCGCGCAATTCAGTGACTCCATCGAGCACTTCGCGTTTCGATCTCACCGTGCGCTTGACCGTCATTCCCACTCCCTGTTTGCTCAATTCGGATTCTAGCTTCTTTGGATGCGCAGCGCCCGCAGGCGGACTTCACTCGTCCCTCTGGCGCTGCTGGTTTGACACCCAGTTCCGGACTTGTAGAATAGATATCGCAGTCTCTTCCTTCAAGGCGGCAGTAAGGCCGCCCCGCAACAGAAGTCACTAGCCGAAGTGGCGGAATTGGCAGACGCGCATGGTTCAGGTCCATGTACCCGCAAGGGTGTGGGGGTTCGAGTCCCTTCTTCGGCACCATAGTTTTATTGAGCCTACCTACTATCGTTTACCAGTGTGCTAGCCCCATTGCACCCTGACTGCACATTTTCTGGAGACATAATCTCTCTGTCCAGTATTAGACATCAGGGGAGGACAGCAGAGTATGGCAAATCGAGCGAATCGCCGGGTTAGGATTCTGAGGACGGCAAAGATCGACGGCACGTGGAAATACTGCAAAGTGCCCTTTTCCAAGGCAGGATGCGGTCGTCGAGCAAGTGGAATACGAGTGGAGCGGCTTCGTCGATGCTATGCTCCAGCGTGTCCGGGAAGGCGTGCAGGCCGTGAGCATTCGTCAGTACAAAGAAAGCCTACTTCTATAGCGATGATAGAATTCCTTGCTGTTTATTCCAATAGCCAAAGGTTGGGTATTCGAGAAGATGAGCGCAGGTTCCACAAGTCAGCCGATTCGCGTGTTGTCCGCTAGTACTGATCCCGGCCTGAACCGCACACGTGGGCTATTGCTTCGTCACTACGGATTCGATGTTACGACATCTGAATCCAAAGACCACGCCCGTGAACAGATCGAGCAGGTTCGATTTGATGTGCTGGTTTTCGGCAGCACTCTACCGCGCGACACATGCTGGGAGTTGGCAGGTGTTTTTCGACAACGAAATGTGGCAGGAAAGGTCATCGAAATTATTCCCACGCCGTGGGCGGCACCGAAGAATCAGCCCGACGCTACCATTGTTAGCAGCGATGAACCCACGAGACTCGCCGCTCTTATTCACGAATTTCTTGCATAATTCAACTAGGTCTTATGTGGCACGCGGCTCCTGCGGGAGCCGTTTGTGTTTTACAGGCTTGCACACTTCTGGACAGCAACCGAGCAACGGGAGCAACTAGGGCCGCGATAGCCGAGGCAGGCCAGCAGCGCAGATGCTGTAAAATACAGCAGGGCTGTATTCTAGGGCCGCGCAGGGGCCGTTTCCCGTCTTCGGCACCAAAGCTAGAATCATCCGGTAAACGATCCCTTCGAATAGCCAGAAAAAGCGGCTGCCGTAGGAGGGTTCAATATTTTATGGAACCAAGTTTCGATGAGGCGTGACAACCGTCATACAGCAGGAACTAGCAGGGAGGTCAAGACAAAGCTCTAGAAGCTGTGGCTGATCACAAGGACGCGATCAATTCACTGATTTATGCCTGCTTGCGAGGGACATCGTCCCCCAATGCGTCGTCAGCGAGTTCGAGCCATCGCGTCTTGGTCTGAGGATCGGTCTGGTTGTCCGTGACACCTGGAATCGCATCTTTTGCGTTCGGAAACAGAACGATCTCAGCCAAAGGAGTGGTTTTCGATACCGACCTCGAGGATTCTGCTCTTCCGTTTGGCTCTGCTAGGGTGGGCTTTTCCTTCTTTCGCTTGTTTGGTGGTGGCTCCGGCATTTTCAAGATCCTAGGCACTCGAAGTCTCCCTGGTGCCTTTAGAAGCCCTTAATCTATAAGAGGTTGTGCAGACGTTCGATACAGTACATTCTGTATTACGTCTTCGCTTCAGCTCTGCATCGAAGTGCTTCCGAGGGTTTCGGAAGCGAACTGGTCGTGAGGCACAGATGTCACGTCGGGTAAAAAAGAATACGGTCTTGGTCGCTTCTCGTAATCCAGCACTGACCCATGCGAGAAAACAGGTGCTGGAGGACGCAGGCTATCGCGTAATCGCGGTAGAGACCACTGAGGAGGTTGCGCGTAGCTGCGAGAGGCACCAGATTGACTTGGTGATCATCGGCTCATCATTATCTCCCGCAGAAAAGCGAAGGTTCTGGGCCGAGTCTCGCAGCACCTGTAAATCTCCTATCTTGGAACTCTTCGGCAGCGGCCCGCCGGAGCTTATGGACGAGACTCATACCAATGTCCATCGGTCGCACACAGCAACCGACTTCCTGAACGCCGTTGAGCAGATCCTGAAAAACAATTAGAGACTCGCCACACAGGCCGTCATCTCTTCTCGCCAATCCGCCAAACTCCTACAGAAAATAAGAAAATAGAAGACAGCTTCTCACTCGTCCTGGTTCGCCTGCTTCCGGAACCGCTGTTCTTTCTCTTCCAGCAGTTCGTTAATCTCGCGGATTAACTCCAGTAGCCGCTGCGGATCTTGCTCCTCAGCCGCCAACGCACAAAGGTTTTGCCAACGTTCTCGCCGTTCCCCTTTCATATCAGAAATATATTTGAAAGATTTATAGCAGTGTGGAACCTTAGGAACCTTTGGTTAATTACGAGAGTCATGTGGCATTTCCGCTACCTGAGTCGTAATACCGAATCCCACTTAGCGAATACAGATTGTCTTGTATCGAACAGAGTGGGAATCTTTGGCACCCTAAGAATGGGACGCGCCAACATGCGCCACGTGTTTCAACCTGAGTTACTAGCAGCATTGAAGGATTCTCTTCACAATTTGGAGAACCTCAAGACACTCAGTCCAAACGACGTTGAAATCGTTCGCTTGAAGCGATTCCTTCGCCAGAAAATAGATGCCCTGGAAAAGGAATGTGGCGGCAGTGACGGCCACAAGATGGCAGCCGATTAAGAAGCGCCAAACGTCGCGCTGAACGGTCCATTTCAAGTTTAAGCTGTTTCCTAAGCGCCATAAATTCCGCAGTCAGTTCCGCCGCGGAACGCCGCAAGCACCGGTTTGGTACATTGCAGACCGTAGTTGCGCTAAGACACCGAAGAAAAGCTTACGTTGCTCTGACGACCTTCTTCCGCTGATTCCACGCCTGAAAACCGCAACTACCTGCTAACAGTGGGGTTCCCCAGAATTAGAAGGTTTGGCCCAATCTTTGCAAAATGGAAGGCGACAAAAGCAGGAGGCGGGAAATCATGGAGTCTGGCAGTTCTGAAATACGCGAATTGTGTAAAGCGGTTTCGCAAGAGGAGGATTCTGAGCGAATGAAGCTTCTTTTGGACGAACTGCTTCGCGTTTTGGACGAGCGGGAACTAGTTGCATCTTTGTTATAAGCACCAGCTTCCATTTCAGGCGGCCCCAGGGCCTCTTTGATGAAGTGCGACCTTCAGAAGCGGCTCTGCGACAGTGAGTCTTCCCATACATGATTCACTGTATCGAATCGAACAGTAAAACCTCTTAATATGGCCTGCATCTTACGCGGTGCTCGGGAGTTGTTCCGCGTGCCAAAACTGCTCAAAATGCCCAAGCGTCAGGAGCACCGGAATGACACGAGCCGTGGCGAACGTGATTCGTCCTCCAAACCTCCTCCCGCAGAAATACTCCGCTTCCCAAATGCCCAAGATGAAGAGTCCTCGATAGCAATAGAGAGATGGCTTAGACTCGCCGATGAAGTGTTGGGAGCCGATGCCCGTAAGAAGGCATGAATCATGAAATCAAGTGGATCGCTGCGAAGCAGGAGTGGGTCTGCATCCGATCCGGTTGCGAGCGTACCTACAAACCAGGAAGCCCCGCAAGGCCACTGCGCCGTTTGCCATAGTTAAGAATTCAGGAGGCAACTCATGCTGGAATCCAAGAAAGTTTTAATCTTTGCCGTCGGTGCGCTTCTCCTGGCATCCGCTGCCATGCCGGATCAAGGCTTCGCACAAACCGTAAACGTGTGGTTGACCTCCGACAATCACAAAACGAAATTGAAGCAGCAGTCGCCAATTTCTTTCTCTGCAGGAAGCGGTAACGCACCGACTGTCTTCGTGGACGAAACGGAAGGTTATCAGTCCATTGAAGGCTTTGGCGCCTCGTTCACGGATTCTGCAGCTTTCCTGTTGAACGAGAAAGTCCCTCCTTCCCAGCTGAATTCAGTGATGACGAGCCTGTTCGACCACACCAACGGCATTGGAGTGAGCTTCGTTCGCAACCCGATGGGAGCGTCAGACCTGGCCCGGTTCATTTATTCCTACGACGATCTGCCCGCCGGCCAGACCGATCCGAATCTGACTAATTTTTCCATCTCCCATGATTTGGTCGATATTGTTCCGCTGGTGAAGCTGGCCAAACAGATCAATCCGCAACTGAAGATCATGGCCAATCCCTGGAGTCCTCCGGGCTGGATGAAAACCAGCGGTTCCATGATTGGAGGGTTTCTGCTTTCCTCCGATTACACCCCGTTCTCAAACTATTTCGTGAAATATATTCAGGACTATGCGGCCCAAGGAATTTCGATTGATTACATTTCGATGCAGAACGAGCCGCTGTTCCTGCCGTCGAACTATCCAGGCATGTGTATGCCGGCAGCAGTAAGCGACACTACATGCGGGACATCGCCGACTGACGAGACAACCGCCATTCAAAATGAGCTGTCAGCGCTTGCCAGCGCCGGTCTCAGTACCAAGATCCTGATCTACGACCACAATTGGGACCGACCCGATTATCCGCGAACGGTGCTTTCTAATTCGCAAATCGCGGGTTCCAGCCAGATTGCAGGCATCGCTTGGCATGGGTATGGAGGTAACCCGGGAGCCATGAGTTCTCTGCACGATTCTTTTCCTAACTTAGGCAACTACGAGACCGAACACTCCGGCGGCACGTGGGTTTCTGATCAAGTGAAAGCGGATTTTGAGGAAATCACGCAGGTGATGCGGAACTGGGGAAAATCATACGTGAAGTGGAGCTTGGCCCTCGACCAGAACCGTGGCCCACACACCGGCGGATGCGGCACGTGCACTCCCTTGGTCACTGTGAGCGAGTCCTCGGGCGCGGTCACTTATCCCATCGACTATTACACCCTCGGCCAATTCAGCAAGTTCGTGCTGCCTGGAGCCACTCGCGTTTACACCAGCAATGCCGCGGGTTTCGTAAGCGTGGCTTTCAAGAATCCGGACAGCTCCAAAGTGCTGGTGGTATACAACGAGGGCCGAGGTCCGCAGTCGTTCCAAGCCGTCTGGGGAACTCAGTCGTTCACTTACTCGCTTTCAGGTCTATCGGGCGCTACTTTCACGTGGAGCGGCACTCAAAACGGCGGATATGTCGTTGCTGCGACTTTCGCAAATTCAGGCTTCCAGTTACAACGATGAGTTTGGGTTGGAGACGGAGACCACTTCAGATGCAGGCGGCGGCTATGACGTCGGCTTCGCCGACAATGGCGACTGGGCGCATTTTAAGAACGTTAATTTCGGCACCGGAGTCAGCAGCGTCAATCTCAGGACTGCCAGCGCCGGAAGCGGTGGGACTCTGGAATTTCACCTCGACAGTGTCACCGGCGCGCTCGTGGGTAGGGCACGATTCCCATCACCGGAGGATGGCAGACTTGGACAACAGTTTCCGCGCCTATTTCCGGGACGAGCGGCCTCCATGATCTGTATTTAGTCTTTAAAGGAACCACCAGCATAGGGAACGTGAATTGGTTTAAGTTTCAATAGGTCCTGGTCTGAGCTGGACACGCTTTTTCGCAAACGCCTACTGACGTCCTTAGGGTACAATACTCAGCAAACGTTTACCCACGCTGTGGGACGCTCTTGTGAGTACTGCGCTTTATGGACATTCGAGAAATTGCTAAACGAGCCAAGGTCTCTACGGCGACCGTTTCACGCGCCATCAATCGTATTCCCACGGTGGATCCACAACTTGCCAAGCGGGTTTGGAAGGTTGTGCAGGAACTCGGCTACTACCCGAACACTCAAGCCCGCGGCTTGGTCTCCGGCAAAACTCGCATCTTTGGATTGATCGTCTCCGAAATCACCAATCCTTTTTTCCCGGAGATTGTGCAGTCCTTCGAACACATCGCGGTGCAGCACAACTACGAGATCCTGCTCACCTCGACCGTGCACGATCCTAAGCGCATGGAGAGTTCCGTGCGGCGCATGATCGAGCGCCGGGTGGAGGGCGTCGCTGTTCTCACCTTCGGCATGGAAGATTCGCTGCTGGAGGACTTGCGTTTCCGCAAAGTGCCACTGGTATTTGTAGACGTTGGTCCTCCGGTCGCTCATGTCAGCAATATCAAGATCAACTACCAGCATGGCATCCGGCAAGCAGTCCAACACCTCGCGGCCTTGCGGCACGAACACATCGCCTTTATCACTGGCCCGCTGAATCTTAAATCGGCCAAGGCCCGCAAGGATGCATTTGAGGAATCCATGCGAGAGATTGGCATGCGCGTGGAACCTGAGTTGGTGATTGAGGGAGACCACACTATGGAAGGGGGAATGAACGCTTTGGCGCATCTGGCCAGCTTGGGTTCCCGTCCGACTGCGATCATGTGCTCCAATGACATGACTGCCATTGGCGTTATGCGAGAGGCTTACGATTACGGCATCGCGATACCACATGAACTTTCAGTAGTTGGATTTGACGATGTGCGGCTGGCGCAATTCATGACTCCTCCCCTCACGACCGTGCAGATGTCGCAAACGGAGCTCGCAAAACTGGCCTTCAAGGCCCTGCTTACAGAAGTTGAGCGCGAAACGACATCTCCCACCGGAACCGAGTACGCTCTCGACACAGCTCTCATACTTCGCAAATCAACCGCTCTGGCGCCTGCCTCAGTCCCACGCGGGAAAGAAGGATCGTTCTTGCCAGAAAGACGAAAAGCGCGCTCTTCTGATGCTGAGTGACGCATGTTACGCCGGAGAAATTCCTGTTTGGAGAAGCGCTTGCTGTTGTATCTGCGCGTTGCAGAGAAGAACATGTAAGCCGCGCCAGGCGGCGTGTTGCTGCTGTTCCCACTGCACTACCTTGCGCAAAAGCGAACCTTCTTTGCGCAGATTGTAAAGAATGTCAATTTGTCGGCACGGACGTTTACAGAACATTAGCTCTGGCGTATCTTGCTGGAGGCCCTTTTTCGCCGGTTTTCGCGGAGATGTTTGATCAAAAAATGCTACTTCAAAGCTCGTTAGCTTGCCCGCACGTCTTTCGAGAATTTTCAGTCACCCCCAGCTATAAGGAGAGCTGTCTATGACCCATAGCAAATACGGGATTCACTTCACTGTAGTTTTAGCCGTAATTTTTTGCCTTACGGCGAATGCGGCGTTCGCCCAGAGCGCAAACAGCGCTGCCGTTGCGAACAACACTCCTGGATTTATCAAGCATGCCAAAGATCTCGGGCCGGCCGATCCTACGGCAGTAATTTCCGTGACTGCCTGGCTGAAGCTTCACAATGAGAGCAAGCTAGATCAACTTGTCCGGCAGCAGTACCAGAAGGGCTCTGCGAATTTTCACAGGTGGATCACTCAAGATCAATTCAACGCCAGCTTTGGCGCCACGCCACAGGAAGCGAACGCAGTTCAAAATTTCTTGACCGCCCACGGCCTTACCCTACTGGAGATTGCCGAGAACAACGCCTATGTGAAAGTCCAAGGCACAGTCGCTAATGTAGAAAAGGCGTTCCACGTTCAGATTCACAACTACAGCTTCAACGGGCAGACCTATCGCTCCAATAACGCAGACCCGTCTGTCAGCAGCACTGCAAGCGGGCAAATAGCGGCCATCACCGGCTTGGACGATTTCGGATTTCAGACTAACGTGGTCCAGGCGTCT
>Ga0137384_10001788_pt1 | contig 17031 bp, 23 predicted proteins | sample SagtaG_2_FD_104922 | JGI IMG/M metagenome (GOLD analysis project Ga0137384, IMG submission 104922) | Vadose zone soil microbial communities from Sagehorn Ranch, Mendocino, California, USA - Sage2_R_60_16 metaG | ecosystem: Environmental > Terrestrial > Soil > Vadose zone | place: USA... | reverse complement strand
TCTGCGGGTTGGTCAAAGAGGTCATGCGGTTGACGCCCAGGCTGATGCGGATGTAGTTAAGCTTGTAAGGCGCGCCCTTTTGGATCATCACGGAATATCGAGACGGGTGGTCGATGAAATAACTGTCCGGCACTGCCGCCCAGTCGTAGTAGCCCATCAGAAACACTGGCCTGCCGCTGCCGTCCTGATAATAACGATGCGAAGGGTCAATCGAGACTGCTTTGGCGGTTCCGATTCCCGCCGACCACGCCAACCCCACCGAGAAACAAAAAGCCCATGTCGCTCTCACACCATCGTTGATTTCCACGTTGTCAGAGGGCTTGAAAGTCTAGCGTTCAGACAGAGCATGCGCTTCTCGGGGCCAATTTTCAAGCCGCAAGATTCCTTCCCTCTTCCCCTCCATCCTACCCGCAGATTCATTGGCGCCTCGGGTGAAAAAAAGAGCCTCAGCGGCTTACTGGGGTTCAGATGAAATAGCCGTCGTTGCGGGATGACAAGCGAATCTGCTTTCCCCGTGCCCTGGCCTTTCACAAGCCTTGATATGCCATTTCCAGCGTTTCCATGCTGACATTCAAAGGGCGCTACAAGACTTCTGATGAAGTTGACAATGGAGTGTTGAGGGCCAACCTCCTCAAAACGAAAAATCCGGTTGTCTGGCGGCCATACCAAATGCTCCGTCTCGTCCCAGCCCGGCAACACAACGCCACCCGCCCTTCCGTCCGTGGACAACCAAAGAGCTGGCAATGATCGGCACCATGCCCGACCGCGAAGTCGCCCGCCGCACCAACCGCTCCAAACCCCTGACTACCTGGATCTCTTTAGGGCATTTTGTCTTTGGTCTTTTCTTTTCGCTCATAACTGGTTTCTCCGATTTCGCCTAATGAATCGGCGGAGATACGATGGCTTCAAAATTTTGCCACCGGTCCTTTTGCTAATTCAGCAGATGAACATTTTTTGGTAGGTTGCTGCAAAGGAAATTCTTCAGCCCTAAGTTTATTACCACGACCGTGGGACACCCACATCTGCTGCATTTTCTTCGCTTGTAAGTGAAGCCGTCGTGCATTCGAATAGGCACGTTTGGCCTCTACAATCAGCCGGTCGGCCCAGCCAGAGATGGGGCGGCCTTCGCAATCGATGAGGCCATGCTCTACCCGATGTGCCATTTGGCCCGTTTCCAAGTAAGTTCCAAAGCAGCGTCTACAAATTGTTCGAGAATCATGTTCTCGGTCACGAGAATGGTGCCGGCCTTTAGCTTGCGTGCCTCCTGCTCCACTAGTCTGGACCGATGGGCCTCCAGCCGAGCAGCGGCCCGACGACAAAGCGGGAACTTCTTCGGCACGGCTGCCAGAGGGAATTATGACCGGCCCCCAATTCAGGCATTTGCAATGTGATGGGCGCACGTTGACGGAGCAGATATTCTATTTGCGCCAAAAAACCGTCTCCGTGCGCATGGCCTGACTTTGAGTTGTCAGCCGCGTGCGCCATCTCACGCAGAAGGGTCGCTCTTCTTTCGCGATCCTTGGAATGTGCGGTTATGTCGAGGACGATTTTCCTGGTCTTCCGATAGCAGATTCCCAAACAACGATTCTTTGATAAATCGGCATTCTCAACTGCATAAACTCGACTCAATTTGCCCCGCCAATACCGCCGGTCGTATCGCTCGAACAGCCGCTGCAGTGGCGGGATGGCCGGTCGCACTTGGCATTTCCAGCGCGCTGTTCTTTGTCCTAATCAAATGGGCGGTTGGGCTTAAGTATCCACTCAATATACCCTCCCTGCCGAGTCTGCCCTTCGCCTAGCGACGAGGTTTTTTAGGGCATCAATCAATTTCACTTTTTGAAAACCCAGTATTGTCCCGAAGGCGTCGTGACCGGAGACAAACCGAGTCGTTTGTTTGGATGCGTCCCTTCGCGGATTAGGAGGTAGATGTCCGCAAGTACAGAACTGCTTTCAGCGAAATAAGAATGCCCCAAAAAGCTCGTGTCAACCGCAGTGGCATCGATGGTGTCAATTCCCGCCACCAAAACAATATTGTCGCCCGCGTCGCCAGCCCTTGGATAGCCGTGAAAACGCTTCGAGGCGGCAAGAGCTTTATCGGCGGAGGAGGCATAAAGAGTAACCAGGGTCTCGGCCCCGCGCAACTGTGGAGCGATGTCGCGCTTGAATACGGCTGCATCAATGTCAGGCGCGGTGAGTATCAACTCCCGAAACTTTTTCCGTGCTAGAGGCTCTTGCGCGATCAGGAGGGCAAACGCCTTGGTAAGAGCACGATTGCCCATGCTGTGTGCAATCAGATAAATACTTTCCGCGTCCGTTTTGTTCAGGAAATCCTCTAAAAACAATTTTAAATTCGCCTGCGTCCATTCGATATTGGTTTCGTCAACAGGGTATCCCTCGAAGGTGCCTTGGGACGGCCAACTGTAAAAGACTGGCGCTCCGTCGAATCCGAGATCATAGGAAATCTGGGCTGTCCTCCTCGCCGCGTCCTCGAAAGTGACATTGTAGCCGTGAATGAATACGAACGCCTTTTTATCACGCGAGGCTTTGATGCGAGCACCAAGATCGGCGAAGAACACACCTTTTTCCTGCGCAGAGATTCGTAGCAAAACGACGTGTTTCTCTGGGTCTTCACGGAATTCTAATTTCAAAATTGATGGAGATTCAAGTTCGCCCATGCGGTGGTCCCTTGGGATGCTGACCTCACAAGTCCCATAACTTACCTCTGCGCGGTCACCTCCATAGACGACGCGGCCTCCTGATTTACTAATGACGTTTCGGTCAGTCCCGTAGAAAACGCGCAGCATAGCGTACGTTGGAGTGCCACCCGGAAAATTTGTCGAAGCGGCAACCGGCGGCGTGGCCATATTATCCTCTCGTGAACACCCCTGCAAAAGAATCAAGGTCTGAAACAAGAGGCACCACAACGCGAGTCTCATAGCCGCACTCAATTGCGTTGGTGTAATGAAATCGATCATAAAAATACTCCGAGTCCGGGCGCGAAGGACAACGCAGTTCAGTTGTTTCGAGAAACGGTGAACACGTGCTGGAGTGACGCCCCGATTTCTATGTTCCCGTCCCAAGCTGTCGCATAGATATTTTTGCGGACAACTGTCTGGGAGAACTTCCTTGCGCCAGTCGCGGCCTGAATCCAAACAGGGTCGGTCCGCGTTGCGGTGATAACGCTGCTTAGCAGGTCCAACGTTACCTTGCGGGGATGGCCGTAGGCCCAAGTGGTGAATGGATTTGCAGTTCCCTGCCCATAATTCCATTGGCCGCAAGAGATCACAGCGAAACTTGGGGTGAGGGCTTGGACCCAGGCAGTAGTCGTGCCGTTGGACGAGCCATGATGATCAACGTGATAGACATCCACATCGAAAACGTTTAGTGCGTTCGTTCCGTTACTTCCCGGTGTGCGGCCGTAAAAATCAAGCAGACTTTGGATCGCGTACGTTTCCAGATCGCCCGGAAATAAGAACGAGGACTGCCCAAAGTCAATGCGGATCACCAGACTGTGCTCATTGTTGTTGCTATCCAGTTCACTTTGTGGCCAGTTTGGATGATTGTCCCACTGGCCGGAATAGATGACTATTTTCGGATCGCACTTGTCACAGTGGAGCGGATCGATTGTGTCATCCGTTAATCCTTTTTTATTTCCAGCCTTCATGACTTCGCTGTTCAGAATTGTGCGGAGAGTGATGTGCCGTTGCGGTGCTTCCGATCTCACCCAATTTATGTTGGCCACCCCGGACCCGCGAGTCTGCCCGTTCTCGATAAATCGTTTCACGTTGAAGTCCTGAACCACCCGCTTCAGCGCAAATGTGTGATCGATGTGTGGGTGAGTGATAAAGACCGCTTCGAGCGTGTTGGTCAGTTCGGGGCGGCCTTGGAAAAATGTGTTCAAGTATTGGATCAGCTTGTCTTGATACGCAGTATCTTGCGCGCCTGCGTCGATGAGCACGGCTCCGCAAGGGAACTCCAGTAAGGTGGAGTCAGCCTGCCCAACATTGATGAAATGCGCATGCATCTGCGGCGACGAATCCGGCTGCGCGAGGAGTAGGCCGCAACTGGTTAATGAGACGAATATTGAACCAATGATGATTCGGAATGATTTCTTCATGGTTTCTTCCGGTTAAAAGCCTGATTTCGCCCAGTGAGGCAATTGAGCGAAGGATTGGATGAATAAAAAACCAGAATCCCACTATTGGCAAGACTTTTTCTTGTTGCGTTCACTCCCTCTTGGTTCAGAAGGTTCCAATTCGGTAACACAAATGGTGCAATTGAAGACTCACCACATGAGAAGTTTCGCCTGGATTGCGTGCGGGTTGATGGTATCGCTGCTCTTCCCGGCCAGGCTGTTTGCTTTGAGTGCCTGCCGAAAGTTTGCCGCAGCAAAAGAGAAAGAGCGGCATCCTTGACGATGCGATCAAGAGCGTGCCGCCGCACGATAACCGAGCATACTGGGCCAGCCGCTGGCATATCGCTCCAAGCCTCGAATTGTTTGTCCTCAAATTGTCATCCCGGACAGCCCCGTTGACGACAACAAACCGTTTGACGTGCAGTGAGTCACGGCCTATGTAAAAGTATTAACCTTGACGATCCAAGAACACGGGAGCAGACCATACCTTCAAGGTAATATGATTGCGCGGGTCAAGAGCGGTTTGTGCTGGTGGTTCTTCCCGGCGCTTGCGCTGCTCATGGCCCTGGAGGCTCTGGGACAAGCAACCGCCGATAATTCAAAGTCCACCGTAAGCAGTCCGAGCAGTCAAGGCACCCGGCCCGACCTGGTGGGTCACGTCAACGCAGGGGACATCGTCCCCAAGGCGACCATCTTCATCTTCACCGCTGGGCCGAAGGTTGGCACCAGCACCTTTTGCCCTTCCTGTTACGCAGACTGCCGCAAGAGTGCCAAGTCTGATGCGCAAGGTGAATTCAAGATCGACTCCCTCGATCCCCAACTCATATTCCGCATCCTGGTCGTTGCCAAAGGCTACAAACCCAAATTTGTTTCCAAAGTTGATCCCGCGAAGGGACCGCTGGCCGTCGATCTGGAGGCAGTCGAGACGCGGGAGATAACCCCCGATAAAAGCATTCATGGCCGGGTGGTGGACCCTGAAGGCAAGCCTGTTGTCGGCGCGGTGGTTGAAGCGCATGGTATTCGCAAGAAGAACGACGCCGGAACGATGTGGGGCCAGCTTCCTGGGGTCGATCCCTTGGCTGTCACCGACGAGGCAGGCGCGTTCCTGCTGACCTCGCGGGAGCCTTTTGAGGGCTTAGACGTCCGCGTTGAGGCGCGGGCGTTCGCGCACAAGCAGTTCACCATGCTGGCCAGCGGAACGGTCCGCCACACGTTGACCCTGACCGAAGGCGCCACGGTTACAGGACGGGTGGTAAAGAATGCCAAACCGCTCGCCGGTGTTTCCGTGGGCATGGCCGGCAGCGATCGCAGCGCGGAAAACTTCACCGGGAACTTCGACGTTGGCACGGACACCGAGGGCCGGTTCGGATTCGTCAATCTTCCGCCCAATGTGGATTATTTCATCTACGGGTTAATGGGCACCCTGAAGACCTACGGTGCCATCCCGATTCGAAAGGTCCATACCGGGGAGGATGGCGCCACGCTGGACGCAGGCGACCTGGTCGTCGAATCAGCCCAGCGACTGGCCGGGCGGGTGGTGTGCGCTGACGGCCAGCCCGTGCCAGCCAAGACGCGCCTGTTAGTGAGCCGGGAAGCCGCTTGGGATTCAATGCAAGTCGAACTGGACAAGGATGGCCGCTTCGACACGTCCGGCATTCCGCGGGAAACACTTTCACTGAGCGCCCGGATCGCCGGGTATCGCATCTCGGACCGGAACCCGATTCTCGACCTGCTGAATCCGTTCGGTTTGATCGGGCGCATGGACCACGATGTCACGAACCTGATTTTCCTTTTGGAAAAAGGCCCGGACCTACAGCCGCAATTCGATTCCCAGCTTCCGGAGTCGGAATGGCCGCGAAACCGGCCTTTGCGCGGGGCGGAAACCGCCCCAGATCATTCCAGCCAATATGTGGTCTCTGGCCAGGTGCGGGACTCGCAGACTAAACAGCCGGTCCCACAGTTCCGGGTTACACCGGGCAATGCAGGAGGAGCTTACGGTCGCAGTTCGTGGAACCAAAGGAATTCCGCCGAAGGCACAAACGGGAGCTATCTCGTCTATCTCGACAAGAAAACCAGCCAGCCGGTTTTGAAAGTGGAAGCCGAGGGCTATTTGCCCGGGAATTTCACACTGCTGCCCGAGTCCAGGACCAATTTTGATCTGACGCTCCAGAAAGGCACCGGCCCCAGCGGCACGGTGCTGCTGCCGGATGGCCAGCCGGCCCAGGACGCCTGCCTGATGCTCCTTTGCTTGCGGGAATTCCAGGTCGGCCTTAGAGGCGATGGAACGCTGCAGGCTTGGCAGCACCGGGAGTTGATCCAATACACTGACCCGGACGGCAGCTTCGTCTTGTCGCCGGAACTGGACATGTTGGCAGTGGTTGCCGCCACTAAGGAGGGATTCAAGATGATCTCGGTCCAGGAATTGGCAACGAATTCGAAGGTGGTGCTTGAATCATGGGGACATATCAAGGGCGTATTACATCGGGCCGAGAACCTGAGCACCAACGAAGACCTGGATCTGGCCTTTCAGGATGGGCCGCAATTCAACTTGCAGTATCATACCAGGACCGATGCTGAGGGCCGTTTCGAGTTTGATCACGTGCCGCCGGCGCGACTCCAGATCAATGGAAGAAACATGCTTAACGGTCGGGGTTGGACATGGGACCCGCTTGAAAAGATCACCCTCAAACCAGGCCAAGACCTGCAGGTCGAAATCCACGCCCCTGCCCGGGCCGCTGCCAAACCGATGGTCCAATCATCACCCCCTGGTGGCGTGATGAAGGCGGTTCACAAACCAGGGCCAGGACCCAGTGGCAACATCCTGCTTCCAGGTGGCAAACCAGCCGTTGATGCCGAAGTCGCGCTCCTAGTGAGCGGCAAATACATTGCGTTGGGCAAGGGGGACTTGCGTGCTTACGAGGCTCGACAGGAAGGGCTGGTCGTTCGTTCTGGTGCTGACGGGCATTTCTCGTTGCCCGCGGTGGAAGGAACGACAGGGCTTGTCGTGGTTCATGAACGGGGTTTCGCCCATGTGCCGCTGGCCAAATTTGAGGCCACACCGGAGATCACGCTGGAAGCATGGGGCAGGATTGAAGGCACCCTGCACATTGGCCGGCGCTTAGGGACTAACGCGCAAGTTATCGTGGAGTCAGACAACATGGCGTTTGGCAACGCGCCTATCTTAGATGCGGAAGCTTTTCAGGCTCGAACTGATGACGCCGGTCGCTTCGTCATTACCTTCGTTCCACCGGGAGAGCGGAAGATCGCCCGGATGATTCCGATAGGAAATGGATCCTGGCAGCATTCAGCGCCCACTACCGTCACGGTTAAACCGGGAGTCGTGACCCAGGTATCGGTGGGAGGCACTGGCGTAACGGTTGTCGGCAAGGTTCACGTGGTAGAGCGCGAGGTCAATTGGAAGAATGTTCACGCCAGCCTTCACAACCAGTTTCCGGGGGGATTCAACAAAGGGCGGACGCCCGAGGAACAGTCGGCATGGTTTGCGACCCCCGAAGCCAAGATTGCGATGAAGAATTATCGTGTCTTTCCGATTACGATTTCTGCGGACGGCTCGTTCCGTGCCGAGGAGATCCTGCCGGGCAAGTATGACCTTGATATAATGCTGCTGGGATCTGTCGGCCTCCCGGCGGGTCCCTCGGGCATTGAGGGGCGATACCATCACGTGGTCGTGGTCCCCGACGTGCCGGTAAACGACGATTCATCCCCCGCCGACCTGGGCACTATCGAATGCGAACCAGTCCGTGAGGCCGCAGCGGCTGGGCAGTAAATCACCTGAAAAAGGATCGGATTTCCGCGGACAACGATGCTCGGTGGCGAGGTCAGGGGAAGGGCCTCATTGGCTCGCTGCTCTGCCATCCGGCAATTCAACCCGGCCGAGATATTGTTCGCCATTCTTGGTGGCGAGGCCCCATTTAAAATCCGGACTGAATTCGACCGAACTGAACCCGGATTCCTTCGTGACTGGAAAGTTCATTTTGAGCGTGTCGGCATCAATCAGGCCCGTGCGAGGTCCTTGGAATACCAGGTATCGATCGCTCACCCACTGCACGCTGTCCCGGTAAGCACTGCGCTTGTCATAAGGATGAAACGTAAACTGCCGCTTTTGGCCACCGGGCAATTCAGTGATGGTTAACCCTTGCTTCTCTTGCACCCCTACCGCACGACGGTGGCCCGGGGCAAGAACCACGTCAGGATCGAACTCAACAGGGATCGTCTCTAATGGAGAGAGTCTGCCCGATCGAGGATCGAGAGAGTATGCCTTCCGTTTCTCGTTCTTGCTGAGCGCATCGCCGGCGAGAACCACTCCCGTTGGCTTGTCGCTGGTCCAACCTACCAGTTCCAGAATCGTGCCGGCCAGTTCTACGGTCTGCCACGTTGCATTCTGCAGGTCGCCCAGGTGAATCACCCGGGTGTTCTGCTGTTTGGGTTGCTTGCGCCACGAGTGCAGTGCCAAGAACTGTCCGTCTGGAGAAATACTCCCCTTGCCGACAAACCAATTTGTTGTGCTCGCTGGAACCGTAACCTGGCGCTTGCCTTGCATGTCAACGAGCCACAACCGCTGGGGATCGGCGCTGGAAAGCGTATTGGGATCTTTGCGGATCGTCTCAGCCAAAAAGAGCGTCAATCCCTGTTTGCCGGACAAAAACCCATGAACCAGGACCGAGCTTTCGAATTCGGCTAGTGACTTCCTTAGTATCTTAATATAGCCACTTTATAGCCGTATGAAGTCGGTGTCAACCCCGTATTTTGTCGCTATCAACGCGGCTTGTGCGTTTCGGCTTCCAAGCAGGGAAACCGCCATAACAACCAACGGAATCAGGGATCTTTGTGGCGCTTCTCGCTAAAGAAGGATGGTGCGCGATAGAGGGTTCGAACCTCTGACCCCTTCCGTGTCAAGGAAGTGCTCTACCACTGAGCTAACCGCGCCACCGATGCCGAAAGACCGTTGAGAACCTTTGGTTTCGATGGTCTTTCGTTGAAGCTGACGGCCAAGAAAGTCGTTCATCTCAAGACTCCTTTCAAGCTGAAAAACGCCCAAGATCGCAATGCCTCACTGGACGTAGCGCCGACTGGCAGTCGGCTGTATCGCGGATTGGCACTCCGCCTTGCGCCCTGCTGGAGGCGGTGGAGCGCCCGTCCCCGGTCGCGCTCCGCCCCGCTGTCACTGACCGGGTATCCAAGATCAGAACAAAAGTCAGAAAGGAAGCGCTCTCGATTGCCAGAGAGCGCGTCGCGCCATAGGCCGCGCCGTGAACCTTCTGGACTGGCAGCCTTATGGGCTGCCAGCGAACCACACGAAAAGGAATCCGTTGCTCGGCGCGATACTTCCCGGCCTGCCGATTCAACAGGAGGTAACCGAGGAAACAGAGGATCGCGTCTGCCTCCATTTCCTCCGTTACCTCGTGTTCAAACCGTACATGGTTGCTCGCTCATACACCAGGTACGTGCGAGCGGTTGCCCGCTCACGTCCGCTAAGATCAGTGCGCGAAAGTTTCACCTCAGACGGCTCAAGCCATTCTAAGGTCGAACTCGTCTGGCCGACCCGCTGTTCGATGAAAACGGAGGCGGGGCTGCCGTTGGCTCCGGCGCGAGGTTAAACCACGCGTATATCATTGGGCTTCTGAACTTGCGGTGGCTCTGCTCTTGATCCCCGAAAATACGCCGACGCCCGCGGGCGAAAAAGAAAATATACGAGTACAGAGAACAACAGGCTGTGCGCCAAAACGCTCCATGGCGAGTGCAGGAAACCGATATTGACGTGGTATCCCATCCAGGCCATAAGAAGCCAGCGCGCCCAATTGAAACCGCAGAGCATAAACACTCCACAAAGAACCGCGAGAATCCGGGCGACGAGGACCGGCGCATATTCAAACGGATGCTGCGCCTTGAACTTGGCAACGCGTTGAGCTGAGGCGGCATCCGCCGGTGGCAGCAAGCTGGTGAGCAGTGCGATGCCGCCGAACGCTATGAATATCACACTGATAACTGTAACTGACCGAGGACGCTGGTTCATAACGCGCGAAGTGATTTACGACAAGCGCGGGTAGCGGGAGCCAGCCGCCACTGCCACACGAACTCTGACTGAGGTAATCGGCTGCCACCGGCCAACCCGCACACAACCAACCAGATGAGAGGCCCGCGAGTATTATTGTGAGAGAACGCCCGCAGAATGAATCGGTAGCTGAAGAACCACGCCAAGCAACCAAAGGCGATGCCGCAGAGAAAACGAACCACGATGGTGAAAAGAAAGTCTGGCCACTTGCTCTGTTTCATGTTGTTCGATTCGGCAACTAAAGACCAAGCGCAGCGACCGCCGCTCGCGAGCGGGGTTGAGCGAGAATGGCGGCTCCGAATGGCCGCCCCGCGCTGAGCGGCTCATCCCGCCGTAGCATCTGAGCGAAGGCGAAAGTAGCACAGCGGCAGTTCCGTGGAGCGCATTTCTTAGCTGCCATACAACCTATTTAGGCCGCCGCGGGCGCTGCTTGGCCGACACGGATTTGATAATCAGGCGGCCAGATGCGCTCGGATCAAACGGAACCGCAGCCCGCTTCAGTGCGTGCGATATGAGTGCCTTGACTGCCGGTCTGTCGAGAACGGACGCACCCTCCAGACGAATATGTCGCACCTTACTGCCACTCCCTCTGAGCAACTTGCCGGGGTCAGGCAACTGTGGCCCCGCTTGCAGGAAGCACAGGCTGACCCCACGTGCATGAAGCGCGATGGAGAAGATGGCTTCCGATGGGCGCTCCGTGGGGCCAAAGCCGATGACCAGGAAATTGTAGTTGTCATAGACCATCTGGATGGCGCTGGGAAAACGTGCGCGCATCTTGGCTAATGCCGCTTCTGCCAAGGCTGCAACCTCCGGTGTGAACTTGGCGATAAAGCCTGCGAGCTGCTTTTCCGGGTTCATACGTGTGACCTTTCGCACCTGACGCATCCAAGCTGAGCTACCGCCCGTCCGCTGCATAGGCTGGTTCGTGTCTCTTGCTGGTTGCGTGCCTAAACCCGGTGCTGGCCCAACATCCCGCAAATCCGGCGTTGGTGACTGGTTCGGGTTTCTTGCTCGTTGCGTGCCTAAATCCACCAGAGACAAAATCAAAGACGTATTCGTGTTCGAAGCTGTAGGTTGGAGCTTCATCCGTATGGCCAGAAATTCTAATGAGTAGGCGATTCTTACCCAACCACTTGCTGGCCTGGAAGTAGCAATGGCCATTGAGTTCTTTCCCTGGCACGGAGGTTTTGGAGTGACGAAATAACTGTCCAACGGACCTGACCTTTTCCGGGGCGGCAACCCATAAGATGAAAACGTCAGACATGTCGCTCGCGAACGGGTCGTTGACTGCGACGTATGCGCTGTCTGGAGACCAAAGGACGTTGCAACGGCTATCAACAACAAGCCTCACGCGGTAAGTCCGGCCACCAAATCTCCTCAACCGAAGCGAAAATTCTGGTTTGTCCCCGGTGGAACCCAACTCCCATTTGCCGTCGGGGGATTTGCAGGAGCCACAAGAGGGAAATTGAAACCCAGCGCCCAAGGCCGGAATGCCCAGCATCAGGCTCGCGATGATTGGCAAGGAGTTCATTTCCACGAACGGCCAAACTCAGCGACCGCCGCTGGCGAGCAGCGTTGAGCGTGCAGGGCGCGACCGAATTGCCACTCCGCACCTAGCGGCTTGTCTCGCCGTAGCTTCTGAGCGAAGGCGTAAGAAGCATAGCAGCGGTTCGCTGCAGCGGACTGGATAAACCAAGCGTGTTTCATTGGTCTTCTAAATTTGTGGTGGCTCTGCTCTCGAGCCTCGAAAATACGCCGCCGCCGCCCGGCGAAAAAGAAAATAGATGGCTGCAGCGAACAGCAAACAGTGCGCCAGAGTGCTCCATGGCGAGTGCAGGAAACCGATAATGACGTGGAATCCCATCCATACGACAAGAAGCCAGCGCGCCCAGTTGCAGCCACGGAGCATGAACACGCCGCAAACGACTGCGAGGCCCGGTCCGATGTAAGTAAGCGCATACAGAATTGGATGCCCCGACCTGAACTCGGCAATACGCTGGCCGGCGGCTGCATCCGCCGCTGGGAGTAAACTCCTCAGCAATACAATCCCGCAAAACGCGATGAATATCCAACTGATGATGGTGACTGAACCCGGTCGTTTGCTCATGACGTGCGAAGTGGTCTAGCGACCAACTTAGCCACGCCGGGCCTGGGATTCCCGACAACCCGCGACTTCTCGATAATCTGAAAGCGCCAACCGGCGTTAGCTTCAGCGATTTCGTTAGATGTTGTCATGGATTTTGCAGGTAACGCATGATCTTTCCATTCGGCTCAGTATTAGGCCCCCATACTGCTCGTAGCGGTAAGCCATCCAAACGTGTAACGACGCGTATCGTGGCGTTGGAGTCACTGCGGGCCACCTGTTGCAAATACCCGACATCAGCCTGCCAATCAATCTTCACGAATTGTGGTAAACGATCAAGGGGCACATAAATGGGCATCCCTTTCTCCAGCAGGGAATTCGTCGCCGATCGCAAATCCTCCCAGCTTCGCGGCCATTGGTTGGTGTGCGTCCGCAAATACTCCACCATCAGGTTCCCCGTCGTCCAGGCAGCATAGGATTCGGGAAGCAACCGCCAAGCCTTGAAAATGGAGTAGCTGATCACCGAAGCAACGATGATCAGCAGAATGACAAACGCCAAGAGTAAACGCTTCCAAACCGGAACATGTGGACGATGGGAGGACAAGTAACGATTCAACTCACCGATGCTGGCGGAGCGTCAGCGGGGCCAGCATTCGGCGGAGCGCCTGGTTCAGTTCTTGGGATTCTCTTTTCCGCGAAAGTCTTCATCTGCTGGATTGTGGTATCTGGGACTTGGGTTCTGGGAATGGGATAACCCTGAGGACCTGCTAGAAAAATCAAAAGATGATCGGGGGTCAGCGAGACGCGATCAACCGCTGACCAAGAGTAATTGCCTTCTCCAATCGGGGAGGAGGATGCGATTCCGTCGTCGTTAAGGGTAACTCTGTAGGCGCCGAATGCCTTCTGATATGAGCACTCCTTGAACATCTTCTCCACGGTCTGCAGAAGGTACCAACTGTGATACCGCGGGTAGAGCAACGCCCAAATTGCGGCAACAATCAGCAGGGGTATTGCGAGAGCGCTATCGCTCGGATCTCGGTAGAAGATTAAGGCGGCAAGGAGGGTCATCAGCACGGGAACACTTAAATGCCCCCAGAGTCGTGCCTTTCGAACAGTTGGAGACCTGGAATAGTAATGCCGAGCCAGAGCCAGTGCGTCGCCTTTGCCAACGTTGAAAGAAGCGGAGATCATGGGCCTTGGACCGAACGGAAAAGTCAGCGGCGGGAGCCAGCCGCCGATGACGTCCGATTTGACACTTGTGCGGAACGGCTGGCTCCTGTCCGCTGCGCCGATTCCTTAGGCCGACAATCTCTCATACTACTCTCTGCTTTTCTAATAAAATCCTTAAGCCACGACACTGACCATCCAGCCGAGGCCGAAGCGGTCGGTAAGCATGCCGAAGCGCGGCGACCAGAACGTCTTGCTCAGCGGCATCTTTACCTGGCCGCCGTCGGCCAGCGCGGCGAAGGCGCGGTCGGCCTCGGTTTCCGTCGGCACGGTCAGCGAGAGCGAGAAGCCGGTGAAGCTCGGACCTTCCTCGCATCCGTCGGAAGCCATGAGTGTGGTTCCGCCGATGCGGAAAGTGGTGTGCATGACTTTGTTTTCAAAGCCCGGCGGCAGCATCCCGGGAGGAGGCGGTTCCGGGCTTTCCTTGTAGTGCATGAGCATATCCACCTGCGCGCCGAGCGCCGTGCGGTAGAATTCCAGCGCCTCTTCGCAGCGGCCGCCGAAGAATATGTAGGGTTGGACGAGTGTTTTAGTCATTGGTGTTTCGGTGTTGTTGGTTGTGCTGGTTTGTTTGTTCTGGGGAAAGCGTCTGAGTCGCTTGACGGCAAGCTGACCAATGACGAAGAGCGCGCCCAGGATGTCCGCCCTGGCACGAGGAGGCTTCCGCGCTCCTCGTTATTCGGTCCAGCTTCTTGTTCGGAAATCGACGATTCATCGCTCAAAAATCCGCCGGCAAACTCGCTGCGAAGTCGTAACAACCGCCGGCCCGCATCCGCTGATTCAAATAGACCACGGATGACACGGATGCGCACTCACAAAAACATCCGCGTAATCCGCGGGCAAAATTTCCGGTGCCTCGCCTCCGCGTCACGATCCTGTGCGCGGTGTGCCCTCGCCGCCGAACGTCGCACCCACCTACCGCCGCTGGAGGCGAAGATGGAGCGCGCAAAGTAGAGCCGAATGTAATTAGCGCGGAACGTTAAGCGCGGGCGGCGGCTAGGCACAGCCGCCTTGGTTAGGCCATCCGTCAGTGCTTTTCATGTGTAAATAGCTTTTTGACGGCCAAAGGGATTCGACTATCGCGTAGCTGGTCGGCCACGCCTGGAAATTCTCTAGGATACCCCGGCTGAATGGAAAAGGTCACGATGTTCCAGGGCCGCGCCGCCGCGCTTCCGGGATGAATTGGACAACGACTGGAAGATTTGAGACGGTTGCGGCATGAGCGTCGCCGAATTGCCAATCCAGCTTGATCGGGAGAAAATTGCCCAATTCTGCCGTGTGCGCGGCATCCGCAAATTGGGCCTCTTTGGGTCGGTGCTGCGCGATGATTTCGATCCGCTGCGTAGTGATGTAGATGTGCTGGTCGAATTTGCTCCGGGCGTGCGTCCCGGGTTGAAATTCTTCGGTTACGCAGAGGAGCTCTCGGAAATCATTGGGCAGAAAGTCGATTTCAACACGCCGGAATGGCTCAGCAAGTATTTTCGGGACCAGGTTATCCGCGAGACATTGACCATTTATGAGCAAGCATGATCCGGCCGTGACGCTACGCCAGATTGCTGACTATGCACGGCACGCCCAACAGCTTTGCACGACACGAGTCTGGCCGAGCTGAAGGCTGACTGGCGGCAGGCCTTTGCTTTCGAGCGGGTGATGGAGGTCCTGGGCGAGGCGGTCAAACGCATGCCAGACGAACTTCGGCAAAGATACCCGCAGGTGCCTTGGAAGCTGGTAGCCGGAATGCGCGACAAGATCAGCCACGGATACGATGCTGTTGACTATCAAACGCTATGGGACGCTGCGCAGAATGACCTGCCGGGGCTGCTCGCGGCAGTGGAAAAGATTCTTCGCGAATTGCAAACCCCGGGCAGCGGCCGCGGCGAAGATTCATGACCCTCGATCTTACGCGGTCCAGAACGCCCTCTCGATTTGCTTATGCCGATAAGACACGATGACCAGCAATGGGCCCAATTTGAAAACCGCTACGGAAAAGCGAGCGACTCTTGGCAATGAAACCGACGGCTCTCGCCCCTGAAAAGAAGACCCGCAACACCCCTCCCGCCTCTCGAGCCGCACCAACCGCCAGCCGCACCAGCCGCACAGCCGCAGCGAACATCCTTGACTCCAGGCCACCCAAAGGAGTACACACATTAATGCTCGTGGATTCATTTTGAGGGTACGTTTGGGCAGAGTGGCTTTCCTACAGGGCAACTGACAAATCAAACACCATGTCTTATTCCAAATTATTCATCTTGTCGGCCTGCAGTTTGGCTCTCGCCACGGGCCGCGCTCATGCCCAAAACCCCGACTCCAAACCCAAGCTCAACCTGACCTACGGTCCGGCCAAGGCGCACCTGGAAAGCATCGCGCAACTCGACGTTCCCGCCGGGCACATCTTTCTCGATGGCAAGAGCACTCGCGCCCTGTTGAAGGCTGAAGGAGAGCCGGTAAGCGGCCAGGAAATGGGCCTGCTTAAGGCAACCAATGGGCACTGGTCGGTGATGTTCGAGTTCTCGGGCATCGGCTACGTCAAAGATGACGACAAGGACAAGCTGGATGCCGATAAACTGCTGGCCGAGATCAAGCGCGGCACGGCCGAGGCCAACAAGGTGCGCGAGCGCAATGGCAATCCGCCTATCGAAGTCGTCGGCTGGGAACAGCCGCCTCGCTATGACCCCGAGACACATAATCTGGAATGGGCCATCCGCGGCGCCAGCGAAGGGCGCCAGATCCTCAACTACAACACTCGGTTGCTTGGCCGCAAAGGGGTCATGGAAGTCGTGCTCATCGTGCAGCCTGACCAACTCTCGGATACTTTGCCCGCATTCAGAAACCTGCTTGCTGGTTACTCTTTCCAATCCGGCCAAAGTTACGCTGAGTATCGCCCCGGAGATAAGGTGGCCAAATATGGCCTGGCCGCCCTGGTGGTTGGCGGCGCGGCGGTAGGCGCGGCCAAACTCGGATTGTTCGCGTGGCTGGCCGTATTTTTCAAGAAAGCCTGGAAACTTGTGGTTGTGGCGTTCGCCGCGGTAGCAGCTTCCTTGAAGAAATTCTTCGGCAAGCTTTTCGGTGGCCGGCGCGAGTCAGGAATGGGTCCACAATGAAAAAGATCCAACTCTCGACCTCCAGGCTTCAAACTTCAATCCTGGCCGCACCTGTTCCTATTTTGAGGGCACTTCCCTCTGCCGTCGGACGGGAGAGGGCCAGGGTGAGGGTTAGGTTTTTGTGGGCTTCCCTGAAGTTTGTCGCTTGAAGTTTTTTTCAAGGCTTCCTCGGCTCGGTGTTTGCGATTCATGAGCAGCCTATTAGAGGGTGTTACAAGTTTCAAAACGCCAACGATTGATTTCATAGGCTAAAATGAAGGTCTCGATTCTTTCGCTTACACGCCCATTAACAATGCCTCTGAAAGTCAGATGCGAACAATCGCTCGTGTTTACAGGCGTTCTCGTGGATTTTCTCCTATCCGGCCGGAACTGGGTCTTCCCAGCACCAGCCGCGTTTCACTTTTCCAGCATG
>Ga0137384_10001783_pt1 | contig 17051 bp, 13 predicted proteins | sample SagtaG_2_FD_104922 | JGI IMG/M metagenome (GOLD analysis project Ga0137384, IMG submission 104922) | Vadose zone soil microbial communities from Sagehorn Ranch, Mendocino, California, USA - Sage2_R_60_16 metaG | ecosystem: Environmental > Terrestrial > Soil > Vadose zone | place: USA... | reverse complement strand
TGCCGCGCGGCAGGGTGCCGCCGGTGGCCATCGACTGGTCATCGTCGAGTCCCCCGCGAAGGCGCGCACGATCGCCGGGTACCTGGGCCGGGACTATGTAGTGGAGTCGAGCATCGGCCACATCAGGGACATGCCCGACAAGGCCGCCGAAATCCCGGTCAAGTACCGCAAAGAGCCGTGGGCGCGGCTCGGGGTCGACGTGGACCACGACTTCGAGGCCCTGTATGTGGTGCACGCGGACAAGAAGTCCCAGGTCACCAAGCTCCGGCAGCTGCTCTCCGGCGCCGAGGAACTCCTGCTCGCCACGGACGAGGACCGCGAGGGTGAGGCGATCGCCTGGCACCTGCTCGAGGAGCTCAAGCCCCGGGTCCCGGCCCGCCGCATGGTCTTCCACGAGATCACCCCCCAGGCGATAGCGGAGGCGGTGGCGCACCCGCGTGACCTGGACCACGGCCTGGTCGACGCCTACCAGACCCGCCGGGTGCTCGACCGCCTGTACGGGTACGAGGTCTCGCCGGTGCTGTGGAAGAAGGTCATGCCACGGCTGTCCGCGGGCCGGGTGCAGTCGGTAGCCACCCGCCTGGTTGTCGCCAGGGAGCGGGAGCGCATGGCTTTCCGCCCGGCCGAGTACTGGGATCTTGAGGCGGTCTTCACCACCGTCGCGGACAAGGCTGGCCGTCCCGGCGGGCCGGCCGGAGCACGCGGAAATACGCCAGCGGCAGCCGAGCCTTCTTCCTTCCCAGCCCGGTTGTCGGCGCTGGACGGGCGCAGAATCGCGCAGGGGCGGGACTTCACCTCGGACGGCATCCTGCGTGCCGTGGCGGAGGCCGCCCAGCCGGGCGCGGCCCAGGCGAGGAACGGCGTCCCGCTGGTCCTGGACGGGGAGAGCGCCGGGGCGCTGGCGCGGCGCCTGGAGGGCGCGGCGTTCGCCGTGTCCAGCGTGGAGCGCAAGCCCTACCGGCGCGCGCCGTACGCGCCGTTCCGCACCACGACGCTGCAGCAGGAGGCGTCCCGCAAGCTCGGCTTCACCGCCAAGTACACGATGTCCACGGCGCAGCGGCTGTATGAGAACGGCCACATCACCTATATGCGGACCGACTCGGTCACGCTGTCGCAGACCGCGATCACCGCGGCCCGCGCCCAGGCCAGGGAACTCTACGGGCCCGAGTACGTGCCGGACGCGCCCCGGGTCTACACCAGCAAGGTGAAGAACGCCCAGGAGGCGCACGAGGCGATCCGGCCCGCGGGGGACCGGTTCCGCACCCCGGTGCAGACCGGGCTGGCCGGCGACGAGTTCCGGCTGTACGAGCTGATCTGGAAGCGCACCGTCGCCTCGCAGATGAAGGACGCGACCGGTGAGTCGGTCAGCGTGCGCGTCACCGGGATGTCCTCGGATGGCGAGGAGGCCGAGTTCACCGCCTCCGGCAAGATCATCTCGTTCCACGGGTTCCTCAAGGCCTACGTGGAGGACGTGGAGGACGACGCCGAGCGGGATGACCGGGAGCGCCGCCTGCCGCCGCTCGCCGAGCGCGACCCGCTGACCGGGGAGCTGGCCCCGGCCAGCCACGTGACCAGGCCACCGGCCCGCTACACCGAGGCGAGCCTGGTCAAGGAGCTGGAGGACCGGGAGATCGGGCGGCCGTCCACGTACGCCTCGATCATCGGCACGATCCTCGACCGGGGGTATGTGTTCAAGAAGGGCACCGCGCTGGTGCCGTCGTTCCTGGCCTTCGCCGTGGTGACCCTGCTGGAGCGGCATTTCGGCCGCCTGGTCGACTACGACTTCACCGCGCGGATGGAGGAGGGCCTCGACGAGATCGCCCGCGGTGAGGCGGCCAGGGTCCCCTGGCTGCGCCGGTTCTACTTCGGCACCGACGGCGAGGAGGGCCTCAAGCAGCTCGTCGGCGACATCGAGGACATCGACGCCCGGGACGTGAGCTCGTTCCCGCTGGCCGGCACCGACATCGTGGTCCGCGTCGGGCGGTACGGACCCTACCTGGAGCGGGACGGACAGCGGGTGAACGTGCCTGGCGACATCGCGCCGGACGAGCTGACCCCGGAGCGGGCCGCCGAGCTGTTCGACCAGCCGAGCAGCGATGTCGCGCTGGGCGCCGACCCGGAGACCGGGTACCAGGTCGTCGCCAAGAGCGGCCGGTTCGGCCCGTATGTCACCGAGGTGCTGCCCGAGGGCGCGACCGGCAAGCCGCGCACGTCCTCGCTGCTGAAGTCGATGGCGCTGGACACGGTGACGCTGGAGGACGCGCTGCGCCTGCTCACCTTGCCGCGGACGCTCGGCGAACTCGACGGTGAGCCGGTCACGGCGCAGAACGGCCGGTACGGCCCCTACGTGAAGAGGGGCACGGACAGCCGGTCGCTGGACGGCGAGGAGCAACTGTTCACCATCTCGCTCGCCGAGGCCAAGGAACTGTTCGACCAGCCCAAGGCCCGGGGGCGGCGCGGAGCCGCCGCCCCGCCGCTGCGGGAACTCGGTGAGGACCCGGCGTCGAGCCGCCCCATCGTGATCAAGGAGGGCAGGTACGGCCCGTACGTGACCGATGGCGAGACCAACGCCTCGCTGCGCCGCGGCGACGAGGTGGACTCGATCACGGTCCAGCGGGCGATCGAGCTGCTGGCGGAGCGCCGGGCCGCGGGCCCCGCGGCGCCGCGGGGCCGGTCGGCGGGGACCACGCGGCGGGCGGCCGGGCCCGCGGCAGCGCGGCGGCCGGGGAGTTCGTCCCGGAGCCGTCCGTCGTCCACCGCGGCCGGTTGACGCGGCCGTGCGCCGGCCGGCAGCCCCGGGCTTAAGCCCGCAGGTGGTCAAGCGGGAGTCGCACGGGTGTTCACGCTGGGTATTCACCAGCCGCTATAAGGCCCGTCATCGCGGCCCAGATCATCCCGAGCTACCGCATTCCGGACCAGGCAGGCCGCGTGCCGCGGGTGCGATCGGTACCCTAGCGCCGTGACCTTCCGATTCCCCGGGGATACAGCGGGCGTCAACGTGCTGTCCATCAAGCCGTTCCGGCGCCTGTGGATCGCCACGTCACTGTCCAGCCTGGGGGACTGGCTGAGCCTGCTCGCGCTGACAACGCTGGCGACCTTCCTGGCGAAGCGCGGTGTCGCGGCCCAGGCTTCGGCGGTCGGCGGTGTCTGGCTGACGTCGCTGCTGCCGGCCCTGCTGCTTGGCCCGCTGGCGGGCGCGGCCGCCGACCGGCTCGACCGGCGGATCAACATGATCATCGGTGATGTGTTCCGCGGCGCGCTGTACCTGTCCATTCCGCTGAACCTGCACCTTGGCATCGTCAACGAGCTGACCTGGATCTACGTGGTCCAGTTCCTGGCGTCCTGTGCCTCGCTGTTCTGGACCCCGGCCAAGGACGCCTCGATACCGAACCTGGTGCCGCCGGACAAGCTGGAGGAGGCCAACCAGTACAGCCTGTTCACCACGTTCGGCACCGCCCCGGTGGCCGGCGCCGTGTTCGGCCTGCTCGCCCTGGTCGGCCGGTCGCTCGGCTCCGACCAGGTCAACCTCGCCCTGTACTTCAACGCGGCCACGTTCGCGGTGTCCGCGCTGACCATCTACGCGCTGAAGGAACTGCCCAAGCGCCAGGCGAGCGCGCACATCTCCGCGCCGTCGGTGGCCAAGGCCATCTGGGAGGGCTGGAAGTTCCTCGGCCAGACCCCGGTAGTGCGCGGCCTGGTGATCGGCATGGTCGGCGCCTTCGCGGCCGGCGGCGTCGTGGTCGGCCTCGGCCCGTCCTACATCAGGAACACCCTGGACGGCGGCAGCGCGGGCTGGGGCGCGGTCTTCTCCGCGATCTTCATCGGCCTGGCCGCCGGCATGTTCCTCGGCCTGCGCATTCTGCGCGGCTTCAGCAGGCGCCGCCTGTTCGGGCTGAGCATCGTCGGCGCGGGCATGCCGCTGGTCCTGATCGGCCTGATACCCAACCTGGTCATCGTGGTCCTCCTGGTGATCATCCTCGGCTCGTTCGCGGGCATCGCCTACGTCACCGGCTACACGATCGTGGGCACCGAGGTGGACGACGAGACCCGGGGCCGGACGTTCGCGTTCCTCCAGTCCGGCATCCGGGTCATCCTGTTCGCGGTCATCGCCGCGTCTCCGTTCGTCGCGGCCGGCTTCACCGCGCTGGTGCACGGCATCACCGGCGGCAGCACGCTGCGGATCGCGCACATCGACTACGAGGCCGTCGGCTACAACTTCGTGCTGCTCCTTTCCGCGGTCATCGCGGTGTGGCTCGGTGTCGTCTCCTACCAGCAGATGGACGACCGCCGCGGGGTGCCGTTGCGGGCCGACCTGTTCGCCGCCTTCCGCGGCGAGCCGTTCGTCCCGGTGCCGGGGCATCCCAACGGCGCCGCCGCCCAGCCCGTGCCGCGCCGCGGCCTGCTGATCGCGTTCGAGGGCGGGGAGGGTACGGGCAAGACCACCCAGGCCCGGCTGCTGGCCATCTGGCTCAGGGAACAGGGGTACGACGTGGTCGCCACCCAGGAACCCGGCGCCACCAAGATGGGGATGCGGTTGCGTGCCCTGCTGCTCGACACCGCGCACACCGGCCTGTCCCCGCGCGCCGAGGCACTGATGTACGCGGCGGACCGCGCCGAGCACGTCGAGTCGGTGATCGCCCCCGCGCTGGAGCGCGGCACGGTCGTGGTGACCGACCGCTACGTGGACTCGTCCATCGCCTACCAGGGCCGGGGCCGCAACCAGCCGGTCGGTGAGGTGGCCGGGCTGAACCGGTGGGCGACCGGCGGGCTGGAGCCGGACCTGACGATCCTGCTGGACCTGCCGCCCGAGGCCGGGCTCGGCCGCCGCTCGGTGTCCGCGGACCGCCTGGAGGCCGAGCCCGCGGACTTCCACGAACGGGTCAGGGAGGGGTTCCTCGCCCAGGCGCAGGCGAACCCGGGCCGGTACCTGGTCCTGGACGCCACCCGGACCCCGGCCGAGCTGAGCGGCCTGATCCAGGACCGGGTCCGCGACGTGCTGCCCGACCCGGTGCCGCCCGCGACCGAGCATGACACCGGGAGCTTCCCGGCGATCGTGGAATGACCGGCGCCAGCGCCCCCGGTGCGGGGGTCTTCGATGACCTGGTCGGCCAGGAGCCGGTCGTCGGGGAACTGCGCGCCGCCGCCGCCGCGGCGGCCGCCGTCCTGCGTGGTGAGCCGAATTCCGGTATGACGCACGCCTGGCTGTTCACCGGGCCGCCGGGCAGCGGCCGGTCCGTGGCGGCGCGCGCGTTCGCCGCCGCGCTGCTGTGCCCGGACGGCGGCTGCGGGCAGTGCCCGTCCTGCCATCAGGTCCGCGCCGGAACCCATGCCGACCTGCTGCTGGTCCGCCCGGACGGGCTGTCCTACGGGGTGAGGCAGACCAGGAACCTGGTGCTGCGGGCGGCCGGGGCGCCGTCCGGCGGCCGGTGGCAGGTGGTGCTGTTCGAGGACGCCGACCGGGCCACCGAGCAGGCCGCCAACGCGCTGCTCAAGGCCATCGAGGAACCGCCGCCGCGCACGGTGTGGCTGCTGTGCGCGCCGTCGGCGGAGGAACTGGTGACCACGATCCGGTCGCGGTGCCGGCTGGTCGTGCTGCGCACCCCGCCCGCCGAGGCGATCGCCGGGGTGCTCAGCGCCGAAGGGGTGGCCCCGGATCGCGCGCTGACCGCCGCCCGGGCCGCGCAGGGGCATATCGGCCGGGCCCGCCGCCTGGCCACCGATCCGGAGGCGGCCGCGCGGCGGGACGACGTGCTGGCGGTGCCGCCGCGGCTCACCGGCCTCGGCCCCGCCCTGTCGTCCGCCGCGGCGCTGGTGAAGGCCGCCGAGGCGGAGGCCGCCGCGATCTCCGCGGATCTCGACGAGCCCGAGCGCGGCGCGCTGCGGCGCGCCTTCGGCGAGGGCTCGACCGGCAAGGGGGTGGCCAAGGCGGTCCGCGGCGCGGCCGGTGCCCTGCGGGACCTGGAGGACCGGCAGAAGTCCCGCGCCACCAGGCTGAAGCGCGACGCGCTGGACAGGGCCCTGCTCGATCTCGCCGCGTTCTACCGCGACGTGCTGGCGGTCCAGCTCGGGGCGCCCGTGGACCTGGCGAGCGCCGGGCACGAGGCCGACGTCAGGCGCCAGGCGGGCGGGTCGTCCGCCGAGGCCACCGTGCGCCGGATCGAGGCCGTCATGACCTGCCGGGAGCGGCTGGAACTGAACGTGGCGCCGCTGCTGGCGGTGGAGGAGATGACCCTCGCCCTGGCCGCCGGCAGGTCCTGAGCGCCTCCCGCGGGACGCCCTGGCGGTGCTCCAGGGGGACGGCCGGGCGGTGCCCGCCGTAACCTGGGGTGGTGGGCATGATGATGGCGGTCAGTTTCGAGCGGTACGGGAGGCTGTATTACCTGGACCCGGGCCCGTTTCAGCCGGGCGTGGGCGCCAAGGTACTCGTGCCCACCGATTCCGGTCCCGAGGTGGCCGAGTGCGTCTGGGCCCCGCAGTGGGTCGACGAGGAGGTCGGCGGCCTCCCGGTCTGCGCGGGGATCGCCACCGAGGACCATCTGGCCAGGGACGAGGAGCACCGGGCCAAGCGCGCCCAGGCGCGGGTGACCGCCCGTCGGCTGATCCGCGGGCACGACCTGCCCATGAAGGTGGTCGGCGTGGACTACGTCGGCGGCCCGCCGGTGTTCACCATTTACTTCAGTGCCCCGCACCGGGTCGATTTCCGTGCGCTGGTCCGCGACCTGGCCAGCCGGCTGTCCGGGCGGGTGGAGCTGCGGCAGATCGGCCCGCGGGACGAGGCCAGGCTCCAGGGCGGCATCGGCCCGTGCGGGCGCGACCTGTGCTGCGCGACGTTCCTCAAGGACTTCGAGCCGGTCTCGGTGCGGATGGCCAAGGACCAGGACCTGCCGGTGAACCCGCTGCGGATCGCCGGCGCCTGCGGCAGGCTGATGTGCTGCCTCAAGTACGAGCACCCGCTCTACCAGGACTTCCAAGCGAACGCGCCCAAGGTCGGCGAGCAGGTCGATACCCCCGAGGGGCCGGGCGTGGTGGCCGGCCACAACGTGCCCGGGGACAAGGTCGTGGTGAAGCTGACGGCGGACGGCCGGAAATGCGCGTGCCCGCGGGCCAGCGTGTGCGGGTCGCGGCAGGCCTACGAAGCGCGTTACGGCGACGGGCCAAGTCCCGCCGCCGGGTCCGCGGCGGCCCCTCCCGGTGACCCGCGGTCGCCCGGCGGGGCGGGGTGAACCGCCGCAGGCTCCCGCGAATCCGGCCCGCGCGGGCCGGCGCGTGCCCACCGCTGGCCGCGATGCCGCTGGCCGCGATGCCGCTGGCCGCGATGCCGCTGGCCGCGGCGCTGCTTGCCGCGGCGCTGCTGGCCGCGTGCTCCTCCGGTGCCGCGCCGCCCGCGGCGCCCGCGTCCCCGTCCGGTGCGGCCTACCCGTCCGGGTCACCGGTCGGCCCGGCCGGCCCGGCCCCGACGAGCCTGGCCGGCTACTACGCGCAGAAACTGCGCTGGCGGCCCTGCCACCAGGGATTCCAGTGCGCCCGGCTGCTTGTGCCTTTCGACTACCGGCGGCCCGCGTGGCGCCGCTTCTCGCTGCCGGTGATCCGGCTGCCCGCCAGCGGCCCGGGAACCCGGATCGGATCGCTCGTGGTCAACCCCGGCGGCCCCGGCGGCTCCGGCGTCCAGTACGCGCAGCAGGCCCGCAGCCAGGTCTCGGCCGCCGTCCGGGCCAGGTTCGACGTCGCCGGCTTCGACCCGCGCGGGGTCGGCGGGTCGATCCCGGCGGTCCGCTGCCTTTCCGACGCGCAGCTCGACCGGTTCTTCGCCACGTCCGACACGCCCGGAAATACGGCACAGCAGGCGGCCCTGGTATCGGAAAGCAAGCTGTTCGCCCGTGCCTGCCAGCAGCGGTCCGGTGCCCTGCTGCCGTATGTGGCCACCGCCAACGCCGCCAGGGACATGGACGTGCTCCGGGCCGCGCTGGGCGACGCCAGGCTCACCTATCTCGGCAAGTCCTACGGCACTTATCTCGGCACCTGGTACGCCCAGCTGTTCCCGTCGCACGTGCGGGCCCTGGTCCTGGACGGAGCCGTGGATCCGGGCGACCCCGCGCTGAACATGAACGTCGTCCAGGCGCAGGGGTTCCAGGTCGCGCTCCGCTCGTTCGTCGCCGACTGCCTGCGCCGGTCCGCCTGCCCGTTCCCGCACGGGCAGACGGTGACCGCCGCGACCGCGCGGGTGCAGGCGATGCTGAACCAGGCCGCGGCCAAGCCGCTGACCAGCCAGATCCCCGGGCAGCCCGGGGACTCCTCGTTGCTGCTGAACGGGGTGGCCGCCGCCCTGTACAGCAAGTCGTTCTGGCCATACCTGCGGCTGGGGCTCACCGCCGCGTTCCAGGGGAACGGCTCCGTGCTCGTCGCGCTCGGGGACGCCCTGGCCGAGCGGGACAAGAACGGCCACTACTCCAACCTCATCCCGGCCGAGCTCGCGGTGGACTGTACCGACCGGCCGTGGCCGCGCAACCTGCCGGCCTGGCGGGCCGCGGCGGCCAGCGCGGCCCGGGCCGCCCCGATGTTCGGCGCGGCGATCATGTGGGGCAGCCTGCCCTGCGCGTACTGGCCGGTGCGCCCGGCGCCGCCGGTGCGGCTGCGCGGGGCGGGCGCGCCGCCGATCCTGGTGGTGGGCACCACGCGGGACCCGGCCACGCCGTTCCGGTCCGCCCAGGCGCTGGCCAGGGACCTGAGGTCCGGGGTGCTGCTCGGCTGGAACGGCGACGGGCACACCGCCTACATGATGGGCAGCTCGTGCGTGGACTCGGCCGTGGACCGGTACCTGATCGGCCTGGTGGTCCCGCGCAACGGCATGGTGTGCCCGTAGCCACCAGCGAAAACGGTGTGCCGCCCGGGCGGGAACGGTCGGGCGCCCAGGGCCGGTAGACTCTTGCCGCTGCCGCCCGCCACGGGCTGGCATCGCCGCCCTAGCTCAGTCGGTCAGAGCGACGCACTCGTAATGCGTAGGTCATCGGTTCGATTCCGATGGGCGGCTCCACCACGGAAGCCCGGCGCACGCCGGGCCACACCCGCTAGCGCACTTAGATCAAGATGGCTCAAATGTCTCGCGCACCCGGTACAGCGGAGCCGTCTTCCTCGCTCTCGATTGTCCAGCTCGCGGCCGCCGCGTCCAGGCCCCCTACGGGCGTCGCTGCGCGATGGCTTCGCCAGCCTGGACCCGGCACCCACTCGCGAGGATTCGGCGCCTGCGAGAAAAACGGAGACAAGTAGGCCGACGTCGAGGGCCGGGCTGGAATAGCTGAGGCTTCACGACTGTGGACGAGCCGCCTATGATCGCGGCAATGGAGGAGCTTGTATTGCGGGCGATGACAACCGTCGAGTTCGATGCCTACCGTGCTCGGTGCATCCCCGAATATGCCGAAGACCATGTCCGTGCGGGTGACTGGAGCGCCGAACAGGCAGAAGGCCTTGCCGCCAGGCAAATAGACGAGCTGCTGCCAGCGGGCCCCGCCACCCCGGGGATGCTTTTGCTGTCGGCCGAGACCGCTGACGGCGGATCGCTGGGGCTGGTCTGGGTGGGGCTGGATTATCCCCGATCCGGCGATGCTTGGGTCTACGACATCGAGATCGTTCCTCGGCATCGTGGCAAAGGCTACGGCCGGGCCCTGCTCCAGGCCGCCGAGCAAGAGAGCGCCCGGCGCGGCGCTAAGGCAATCGGCCTGAACGTCTTCGGGGCAAACACAGCGGCCCGCGGGCTCTACGAGTCGTCCGGCTACGAGGTCACAGCAGTGACCATGCGCAAAGAACTCGGTCGGTCGGCCTGATCCGTGCAGCCAACAGTGCAGCCCACGCGCTGGACGCCAGCGGACCGAGGTGGACCGCCACAGCCGTCGCCAACAGCGCGCATACTCCCCGGCCTGCGACCGTCCGCAATCTTGTAAACGACGAGTCACGAAGGCCGACAGGTTCACAGGATGTACGCGGGATGATCTTGCGGCGAGGTGACTGGCCGGTAGCCAATGACGCAGGTCACAGTCCCATAGCAGGCCGCCCCATTAGCGATCTTGAAAACCGCTAGTCGTGCCCGTGGCGTGCCCGATCGGACGGTGATCAGCGGTGAATCACGGTCGGTCATGGCACCCCACAGCGGCGCTCTCCCGCGGCGGTCCAGGCCAGGCCGCCCGGCCCGCATTCTTTCAAGCAAGAGGTCAGGGTTCGGGCTAGAGCTCCGGAATGGGGATCTGCGGACCGACATGAGTGCAGCCGTAGCGAGCTTGGATCTCAGCAACCACCTGCTGGTCCGGCGCCCCGTCAGCCACCTGCAGGTATGCGCTCATTTCCTGGAAGAGGCCTTCAGCCCCGCCGGGAATCCACATAATCATGATGCGCAGTGGGTCCTTTGCACGATTGGCAAAAGCGTGCGGGATGCCTCGTGAGCCCCACGCGAGGCCGCCAGCCGCAATCTCGTGCAGCTGCTCGTCGATCTGCACGGTCATCACGCCGTCCAGCACGAAGAACATTTCGTCCTCATTGGCGTGCACGTGAAGAGTCGGTCCCGCCGTGAGCGGCGGTAGCTGGCCCTCCGCAAGCGCGAGCAATCCGTCGGTTTGGCCGCTGGCGAATCGGAAGAAAGGCCGATGCAACGGGGGTGCGCCTGCATGTTGCTCGCCCGGTGCAAGGATGAACGGCGCGCTCATTGGCTACCCCACAGTTCGGTGACCAGCCCAGGCTAGCCGTTGTCAGGCGTACCACACACGTGACACACCAAGGCCAGCAACAGCTACCCGCGCTCAGTCACGGATGCTGACGCCGCTTGGCCAGGCGAACATCGGCGCCGTTCGCGCAACGGGTACTTGCGTGGCCTTTAGCCGGGAGTCCCGGCTTCCGGCATTATGAGCTGGTGTCGAATAGCTGCTTCAGGGACCCTTGGTCTGAATGAGCGACATCCCACGAGCGATCTCCGTCGGACGCCGCGTCGTGGTGACCGGCATGGCCGGGGCGGGGAAGAGTACGTTCTCGCGAGCGCTTTCGGCGAAGACCGGCCTCCCCATCATTGTTCTCGACGTCCACTTCTGGCTGCCGGGTTGGACCAAGCCGACCGAGGCCGAGTGGCGCGAGAAGCAGAAGAGACTGCTCGGCGGCGGCGAGTGGATCGCCGACGGCAACTACCACGCCACGCTCGATCTTCGACTCGAGCGAGCAGACACAGTCGTGTTCCTCGACATACGGTGGTGGATCTGCGCATGGCGCGCGCTCGTGCGTGGGGTTCGAACGCGCCCGGTTGTCTTCGAGCTGCCAAACGGCTGTGACGAGTCCCGTTTGCGTCGGCTTCGCGATGAATGGTGCCTGGTTTGGCGCATCTGGCGAGTCCGCCGCTCTGAGCGCGCGAGAGAGCTGCAGATCCTGTCGCAGCACGGAAAGCATGTGGCGATGTACGTGCTCCGGTCCAAGCGCGCCGTGCGCGAGTTTCTCGACGTATCAAAGCCGGTACCTCTCTAGCGTCTGGGTGGTTGGTCGACGGTCGAGCGCGCGACAGAATGTCATATGCCCGGCAACTGCCTGGTGTCGATGGCAGGGTGCATACGTGAGACGGACGCTGTTCCCCGGGTTACATGGGAGGAGAGCGCGATGGGACGTGCCAGCAGGCGAGTGGTCATCCTCGTGGCAGCCGGCGTGCTTGCTGCCGGCCCGGGTGGGATGGCGGCTACCGGGGCAGCGGCCGCGGTGCCGGCGACTGGCCAAGCCTCTGCCGCGCTGACTCTCAGCTCCAACCCGGTGCTGTTCGGGGTGAGTGCCGTGTCGGGCAGCGACGTCTGGGCGGTCGGCCGCCAGAACAGCACCGGGGTGTTCAAGACGCTGATCTTGCACTGGAACGGCACGGCCTGGTCGAAGGTCAACAGCCCCAGCCCCAGCTTGGCCGACGCCGAGCTCATGGGGGTGAGTGCCGTGTCGGGCAGCGACGCCTGGGCGGTCGGGTGGTACTGGAACCGCACCGGCACGGCGACCGACACGCTGATCTTGCACTGGAACGGCACGGCCTGGACGCAGGTCAAAAGCCCCAACCCCAGCCCTGCCAGCCCTGGCGCCAACTCCCTCGACGGGGTGAGCGCCCGCTCGGGCAGCGACGCCTGGGCGGTCGGGGACTACCTCGCCAGCGACGGGCTGTCCCACGCGCTGATCGTGCACTGGAACGGCACGGCCTGGACGCAGGTCAACAGCCCCACCGCCCCGCGGTACACCGACTTCGGCCTCACGGGGGTGAGCGCGGTGTCGGGCAGCGACGCCTGGGCGGTCGGGGTCCGCGGCGTCCCCAGCGACGGCCGCAAGTCCGGCACGCTGATTTTCCACTGGGACGGCACGGCCTGGACGCTGGTCAACAGCCCCAGCCCCGGTTCGGGCCCGAACCAGCTCGAGGGGGTGAGCGCCGTGTCGGGCAGCGACGCCGACGCCTGGGCGGTCGGGAACTACAGCTCCTTGGACAACCCGGGGGCGTCCCGCACGCTGGTCCTGCACTGGAACGGCACGGCCTGGTCGAAGATCAACAGCCCCACCCCTAACCCAAACGACCTCAACTTCCTCCAAGGGGTGAGCGCCCGCTCGGGCAGCGACGCCTGGGCGGTCGGGAACTACTGGAACACCACCGGGTTGTCCCGCTCGCTGATCTTGCACTGGAACGGCACGGCCTGGTCGAAGATCAACAGCCCCAACCCCGGCCCTAACGCCAACCGCCTCTCTGGGGTGAGCGCCCGCTCAGGCAGCGACGCCTGGGCAGTCGGGGACCACGACACCGCGGTGTCCACGACCAACTCGCTGATCCTGCATTGGAACGGCACGGCTTGGGCCAACGCCTTAGCCGGATAGGACGGCCTGGCCTGGGCTCTGGCACAAGCCCAGATCTCTAGCCCCACCCCTGACCAGGTCCTTCTCGCCGCTGCTTGTTGAACGGGGCCACATCGAACCGTCACGATGTCGCCGAGAGTGGAGCCACAGCAAGCCGACATGGGTGAGTCCAAATAGGGCTCTCCCCTGCTCAGCCTCAGGCCACCCACTCTGGCCTGGGGTTTCTTCATGCTTGTGAGCCCGCGTCGCTTACCCGGACGGCTCGGGCTCCTCGTTCCGGGTGCTCGGGGTGGCATAATTTCTGCGTGGGTGGCGTGCAGGCGATTTCGGCCCCGCTCCTTGACCGAGGCTCCGAGTTGACTCAGCTCGAGGAGGCCGTAGCCGCGACTGCGGCGGGCCACCCGCGTGTAGTGCTGATCGAGGGACCGGCCGGGATCGGCAAGACGGCACTGCTGTGTGCCGCGCGCAAGCTGGCCAATGCCGCTGGCCTCCGGGTGATGACAGCACGCGGCGGTGAGCTGGAGCGGGAGCTGGGCTTAGGCATCGCGCGCCAGTTGTTCGAGCCTCTGCTGGTTCACGCAAGCGGGGCAGAGCGCGCCGAACTGCTGGCGCGGCCCGCCGAGGCTGTGATCCGGCTGTTCGGCCTCGATGACACTGAGTCGGATCCACGCGCCGATGAGTATGGCAGCCAGAACACCCTGTACTGGCTGGTTGCCTGGCTCGCGGAACGCTCGCCCGTAATGATCTCGATCGATGATGCGCACTGGTCCGACCTGACATCGCTGCAATGGCTTGGCTACCTGGTCCGCCGGCTCGAGGATCTGCCGATCCTGCTGGCTGTTGCCCGGCGGACCGATGAGCCGGGCACCCATGCGGACCTGCTGGCGGGCATCGCAGCCGAGTCACTCGCTCGCACGATCCGGCCCGGGCCGCTGACCCTCAGCGCGGTCCATGAGCTGGCACGCGACAGATTCGCGACCGGGCCCCAACAGGCATTCGTCCGCGCCTGTCACGATGCCGCAGGAGGGAATCCGCTCTTCACCTTGCAGCTCCTCGATGCCGCTCGCGCCGAGGGTCTCCGGCCGGTCGACGTCAATGCCGATGCGGTGGCTGATCTGGCGCCGGAGCGCGTGTCGCAGCTTGTGCTCGGCCGCATGCGCCGCCTGTCGCCCGATGCCATCAGTGTGGCCGAGCACGTTGCGCTATTTGGAACCGACGCAGAGGTGCGACACGTGCGGGCGCTGTCGGCGCTTACCGAAGGCCAGGTGCTACACGCCGGCGATGAGCTCGCGAAAGCTGCCCAACGGCACCGAGGTGACCGCCGTGGCGGCGGGCTGCGAGCACAGCCTGGCCCTCACAGCCACGGGCCAGGTGTTGGCCTGGGGCTACAACGGGCAAGGGGAACTGGGCGACGGCACCACTACTAACAGCGACCTACCGGTCGGGGTGGCGCTCCAGGTCGGCCTGGTCGCCATTGCCGTCGCAGCGGGCCCAGAGACCAATCACAGCCTGGCCATCGTGCACAAGGCAAACAGTAGCTAGCACCGCCGCAGCCGCCCAGGCGGTCACTGCCGGTACGTCGAGGCCGGCGTTGGCCTGCGAATCTGCAAGCCACGGCATGACCAGTCGCACCTTCCCGGGCTGACAGTCCGGCGGTGCGGCCTGCCGGTGCCGGGCACGTCGACCAGGCCAACCCTCCTTCCAGAGTTATCGCAGCTACCGCCGCAAGCGGCCTACCATCTGCGGAGCCGTGAGCCCTGCCAACGGCCTGACTCTGGCCATACAGGCCACCGACGTACGCTGCCGGCATGACTGATTCACCGTTGTCCCCCCAGGAAATCCGCGCCGCCGCCGCGGCGCACGATGAGCTGGGTCCTGAGTACAGCGACGCGGTAGTGGCATCGTTCCTTCAAAGAGTCGACTAGGAAATAACTGCCCGCACTAATGCGCGCCTTGCAGGTATGCGCCAGCCAGAGCCGCCAGCCGAGCCAAACGACCGCCGCACGCTGCTGAAGGGGGTCGCGGTCGGCATCGGGATCAGCGGCATTACCGCTTTCGTGGTCGGTGGCAATGCCGATGAACGTTTGCATCGCCTTCTCTGGGTGCTGCTTGTCCTGGCGGTGGTATGCACAGTCGGCGCGGGCTGGGCGGGGCAGCAACTGCGGAGCCGCCGGGCTGTCGGACGCACCATCCCCGGCAACGATCGTCACATTATCTAGCTGGGCATGGTGGCTGTGCTGGAGGCCCGCCTGCACAGTGCCACCCGTGCTTACCCGGTCGTTGCAGCGTGAGGGGTCGGCGGGGTTGTCGGCCGTAGGCGTTAGCGTGACTTCGATGAAGCTGGAGATGATGGCCGAGGAGGATGTCGAGCTTCGGGTGCGACTGGAGACCGGTCACGAACGGCCCTTCCAACAAGATCTGAGAAGAACGGCTTCACGAACCTCGGAGGGTGCGAGGTCGAGTTCGCCGGGCGGGGTCTTCGCTGCAACCAGTGGCGGATCGACCTGTTCTGAATCCGGTGGCGGTGGCGAAGAGCACGTGCCCCAAGATGCCCCCAGACAGAAGCGAATGCGGGGCCGCCGATGACGTGGTCACCGCGCTCACATGCGGTTTCAGCTCCGTTTCAGCTCCGTTTCAGCGCTGCTAGCCACCATTAGTACGGAAGCGGGTCCTGCTGTTGGCGGGACTGCTGAAAGGGCACGGGCTCTACGCAGCCAGCTCTGCTGGAACGACGGCATCCCCGTACCTGAGTCATCTGTCAGGCAACATGGGAAGGGAAGCATGATGATCAAGAAAGCCATTCTTGGCGGTGCTGCGGCGACGGCGCTGGTTTTCGGTAGCCTCGGGGCCGCCGGGCCCGCCAGCGCGGCCACCAACACCGGAAATGGGCAGCAGCAATGCAATTCGCTTTTCTGGAACCTCAATTCGGATCAGGACACGCTGCACTTCTGGCAACTGCAGCGCGCCCAGGATGCAGGCCACGGTCTCAGCACCGGCCTCGATGACTATGAGATCGACTTCTACCTCAATCAGATCGACCAGGACATCCAGGCCCTCAACGACGCCGGCTGCTAGAACTGGCTGATCATCTCCTGGAGAATGCCGGAGACCAGCGTCACCGTCTGATCAATGGCCGTGCAGTCGGCAAGGGCGACGGGATGCTGGCTTCCGGCATGGCGGCGGCGGTCAGCCACCTAGGGTAATGCGGGCCGGTTCTCGCGCCCCAAGATACGCCGCAAGATGAGCCGTGCCCGGGGACCAGTTGTCGGTGCCGCCGAGAAAGTAGTTGTACACCCGCGCCGGATGCGGCACGCTCGTGTCGATCTCCGGGCTGTCCCCCGGGCCTAACCCGGCACGGTCTGCCATGACCTCAGCATAGGACGATAAGCGGCAAACAGGCCGTAACCGCCATGCGGTGCACGGGGACCCGGAGGGTCAGCCGACCGTCGCCGGCAGCATGGGAGGCCAGCGCAGCCATGACCGGGGCCTGGATGCTTGATGAGCTGGCGCACGCCGGTCCGGAGCATCTGGATCCGGCGTTTGTCGCGGGATTCGACCGCAAGCAGGGATACCCCGATCCCGCCGAAGACCTCGCCGTGCTGCGCGAGCACGGCATCGGCCGGGCCGCCACGCTGGTGGATCTCGGCGCCGGCACCGGGCAGTTCGCGATGGCCGCCGCCCCGCACGCAGGACGCGTGGTGGCGGTTGACGTCTCGCCCGCGATGCTGGCGCTGCTGCGGGAGCGCGCCGCCGGGGCCGGGCTGACGAACGTCGAATGCGTGCGGGCCGGGTTTCTCAGCTATCAGCACACCGGCCCGGCCGCGGACGCGGTGTTCACCCGCCACGCCCTGCACCAGTTGCCGGACTTCTGGAAGGCCCTCGCGCTGGACCGGATCGCTGGCCTGCTGCGGCCGGGCGGGATCCTCCGGCTACGCGACCTGATCTTCGACTTCCAGCCCGCCGAGGCCGGGGCCGTTCTCGACGACTGGCTCGAGGGCGCGGCGGCGGACCCGGAGCGCGGCTATACCCGCGAGGACTTCGCCGAGCACCTCCGCACCGAGTTCAGCACGTTCCGCTGGCTGCTCGAGCCCATGCTCGCCGCCGCCGGGTTCACCGTCGTCACCGCCGAGTTCCACGGCTCCATCTACGGCGCGTACACCTGCGTCAGGGCCTGAGCGCGATGCGCCGGTCGAACCTGGCCAGGATGCTCCGCCGGA
>Ga0137384_10001779_pt1 | contig 17059 bp, 15 predicted proteins | sample SagtaG_2_FD_104922 | JGI IMG/M metagenome (GOLD analysis project Ga0137384, IMG submission 104922) | Vadose zone soil microbial communities from Sagehorn Ranch, Mendocino, California, USA - Sage2_R_60_16 metaG | ecosystem: Environmental > Terrestrial > Soil > Vadose zone | place: USA... | reverse complement strand
GACGGTGAAGGTCCTGCGCAGGTTCGTGGAGGAGCCGGCGGCGGTCGACGCCGTGGTGGTATTGCTGGCCACGTGGTTCGTGCTCGGGGCTTACGTGATCGCCTACGCCTACGTCCGCCAGCCAGGGGTGATCATCAGCGGACCGCAAAAAGCCGGATTCACGACGGTGACGGCTGCGTGGTCGCTCCTGACGCTCTACCTGTTTGTCGGGTTTGCTGCCGGGTTGCGTGCGGGGCGGGTCTGGAACCGCGCTCTGTCCGACGGCCAGACCGGCACGTTTGCGGCCGCGCTCGTGTTCGGCGCCGCGTGGATCATCGACCAGGCATTCTGGTCACCGGCCTTCGGCACGGGGAGCGTCGGCCTCGACAGCCTCTTCACGCCGCCGCACCTGGTCGAGCTGGCAGCCGCGGCCGTCATTGTCAGCGGCCCGCTGCGAGCCGCGACGAGGCGCGGCGAAACAGTCGCGAGCCCGGTGGTCCTGGCCTCGGCTGCCCTGCTCCTGTCGGTGTTTACCTTCGCGACGCAGTTTGCCCATCCGCTGATCGATCCGTGGCCGGCGGGCGACTACGAGTTCCGATCCCAGCTGAACGGGCTGACGTGGCTGGCCGAGAACATGGGCATGGCATCACTCCTCGCGCAGACCGCCATCCTGGCGGCGACGGGATTGCTGCTCAACAGCGCCTTCAAGCTGCGGCCGGGATCGCTGACGTTCGTGTTCACACTCAACGGCATCCTCGTCTGCATCACCAAGGGACACTTCGTCCTGCTGGGGGCGCCGGTCGTGACCGGGATCGCAGCCGACGCGTGGGTCGCGTGGAGCTCGCGCCGGCCCGGAAAGCCGTCCGCTTCGCTGTGCGCGGTGATCGGCGGGAGTTACGCATTCGCGTACATGGCCGAGATCTCCCTTCTCCCGGCCGGGACGACATGGGGCGCCTCACTATGGGCCGGCGCCATCATCGCGTCGACGATGCTCAGCTGGTTGATGGGCCGCCTGCTCCGCGCGGGTCTGCCGGCCGCGCTCATCGAGCCGTACCCGGTGTTCATGACTTCGCCGCCGGTGCCGATGGCGGAGCGCTGGACTCTCGACCCGCACAGCGGCGCGCGCGAGCAGCTGGTGCATGCTGCGCTTGACGATCTCGGCACGCCCGAGGCGCTGGGGCGCAGCCCGCTGGCCAGGCTGCCCGGGCTGTCGAAGGGCGACTCGGCCGCTGCCGAGCTGCGCGCGCTGCTCGTCGACGTGATCGAGGAGCTCGCCGCGCTCCAGGCGCCGCGAGACGCCGAGGCGGGCCACGTGCTGCTCGACTACTACGTCAAGAAGAGGGGAAGCCACGAGCTGGTGGCGGAGCGCCTGCACATGTCGAGGCCGACGTATTACCGCCGCCTGCACCACGGGTTCGAGCTCGTGGCAGATCGCCTCGACACGCTCAGCCTCGTGAACCGGGTGTCGGTCAACGAGTAGGTTCATCGAGGTCAGCCACCCGGTCGCGGCCGGGATGAAGACGTACCCGGGCCTGCCCGAGCCTCAGGTCGAGGTGCTGCTGGATTACGACGCGTCACACGAGCGCTACCAGGGCAAGGCCGAGTTCTTCATCGCGTCTCTGCACCTGTGCGGCAACACGGGCACCTATGTCGATGCTCCTGTCCATCGGTTCCGAGGAGGGGCCGACCTTGCCTCGCTGCCGCTCGACCGTCTGGCCGACCTCGAGACCGTGGTGATCGACTGCACGGACGCCGAACGGGCGATCGGTGCGGATTCTCTGGCCGGCGTGGAGCTGCGCTACCGCGCGGTGCTGATCAGGACCGATTTCTCTGCGCGGTGGGGGACGCCGGAGTATTTCAGCGACAACCCGTTTCTCACCGCGGATGCGTGCGAGATGCTCGTGCGGGCGGGGACGCTCTTCGTGGGGATCGATTCCTTGAACATCGACGACACGGCGGACGGGTCGCGGCCGGCGCACACGATGCTGCTCGGGGCGGGGATTCCGATCTGCGAGCACATGACCAACCTGGCGGCGGTGCCGAGCTTGGGCGGGAGGCTGCACGCGGCGCCCATAGCCTGGGCCGGCGGGGCGAGCTTCCCGGTGCGCGCGTACGTCATCACCTGATTCCGCGTCTTCGGCGCCAAAAATGCCGAACCCCAGCAGTTCAAAGGCGTTTATGGATCCAAAACGGCGCTTAACAAGGTGGGTTGGCGAACGCTTGAGTTGGCTTCAAGCTTCGCCGGGTGGCCCGTACGCCCCGTATCCCGTCCGAGCTGACTGGAAGACCCTTCTCGCTTGCCGACGCCCGTGCGGCAGGGCTGACGCTGGATGCATTGAGAGGCAAGTCATGGCGGCGCGTGGGCTCCGGTCTTTATTGCTGGGCTGGAATGCGCGAGGACGCCTGGCAAGTCCTCCAGGCGTGGCAGCGTCGCCTCCCCAACGCCGTCTTCACCGGCTTGACCGCAGCATGGCTTCACCGCCTTGACGTGGACCTACCCACCCAATCGAAGTCGCGGTTCCAGGGAGTTCAGGTGTTCGGTCGCGCATGAACTTGTTGGTTCGACGCCGTGACCTTCCGATGTCAGACGTGACAACGGTGCGAGGTCTGCAAGCGACCACCGTCCAGCGGACGCTAAGCGACGTGTGTCATCGGTTTCCTCCGGTCGAGGCCCTGGTCCTCCTCGATGAGGCGCTCCGCAGAAGAGTCGATCGCGTCAGCACGCCTCTTGGCATGCTCGCCGAAGCAGCCGAATCTCCCATGGAGACCCGACTTCGGTGGCTGCTTCTGGAGGCCGGCCTACCGCGCCCCGAAGTTCAAGTCGAGCTCCGCGATGCCGATGCGCGGTTTGTCGGCAGGGCCGATCTGTACTACCGGCAAGCCCGGCTCGTCATCGAGTACGACGGCGCCGATCATCGCGATCGACTGGTCGAGGACAACCGCCGTCAGAACCTGTTGCTGAACGCCGGCTTCCGGCTGCTGCGTTTCTCGGCCGCAGACCTCTACCAGCGACCGGAGATGATCAAGGCTCACGTTCGGCAGGTTCTGGTTTCAGCAACAGCATCCCGAGTGGCGGCAAAGTCAGCGTGATGCTGTGCAGGTGCCCGTGCATCCCGACCGGCACCGCGTCGACCCCGCCCATGTTCCCCATCCCGCTGCCCCCGTAGAGCGGCGCATCGCTGTTCAGAAGCTCACGCCAGCGACCCCCGAGGGGAACCCCGATCTGGTAGTTATGGCGCGGCACCGGCGTGAAGTTGAACACCGCAGCGACCAGGTCATCCGGCGTGCTGCTCCGCCGCAGGAGCGAAACCACGCTATGGTCGGCGTCCGTGACGTCGATCCACGAAAACCCTGCCGGGTCGAAGTCGAGCTCGTGGAGCGAGCGCTCCTCGCGCATGATCCGGTTCATGTCTCCGACCCACAGGCGGAGGCCGCCGTGCATCGGATGATCGAGCAGGTGCCAGTCGAGGCTCGATTCCACGTCCCACTCGTGCCACTGCCCGAACTCGCCGCCCATGAAGATCAGCTTCTTTCCCGGCTGCGCGTACATCCAGCCGAACAGCAGCCTGAGGTTGGCGAACTTCTGCCAATCGTCCCCCGGCATCTTGGAGATCAGGGCGCCCTTGCCGTGCACGACCTCGTCGTGCGACAGCGGCAGCATGAAGTTCTCGCCGAACGCGTAGAGCATCCGGAAGGTCAGGTTGGAATGGTGGAACCTCCGGTGCACCGGCTCGCGCTCGAAGTAGTAGAGGGTGTCGTGCATCCACCCCATGTCCCACTTCATGCCGAAGCCGAGGCCGCCGACGTACGTGGGTCGCGAGACCAGCGGCCACGCCGTCGACTCCTCGGCAATCGTCTGCGTATCGGGCTGCTCCTTGTAGACCTCGATGTTGAACCGGCGGAGGAAGTCGACCGCCTCGAGGTTCTCCCGCCCACCGAACTTGTTCGGGATCCACTCTCCCGCCTTGCGTGAGTAATCGAGATAGAGCATCGATGCGACCGCGTCCACGCGCAGACCATCGGCGTGGTAGCGGTCGAGCCAGTTGAGGGCGCTCGAGAGGAGGAATCCGCGAACCTCGTTGCGTCCGTAGTTGAAGATCGAGCTTCCCCAGTCAGGATGCACGCCCAGGCGGGGGTCGGCGTGCTCGAACAGGTGCGTGCCGTCGAAGTTCTGCAGGCCGAACTCGTCGGCCGGGAAGTGCGAGGGCACCCAGTCGAGGATCACCCCGATCCCGTTCTGGTGCATGTAGTCGACCAGGAACATGAAGTCCTGAGGCGTCCCGTATCGTGAGGTCGGCGCGAAGTAGCCGGTGACCTGGTAACCCCACGATTCGTACAGCGGATGCTCCATCACGGGCATGAACTCGACGTGCGTGAACCCCATCCGGCTGACGTAGTCAGCCAGTCGGGGCGCCAGCTCGCGGTATGACAGCCAGCGGTTTCCCTCCTCCGGCACGCGCATCCACGATCCGAGGTGGACCTCGTAAACGGCCATCGGCGAGCTGCGGCTGTTGACAGCCTTGCGGTTTTGCATCCAGCCGTCGTCGCCCCAGCTGTAGGCGAGGTCCCACACGATCGAGGCCTGCCGCGGTGGCGCCTCCGAGTACGCGGCGAACGGATCCGCCTTGTCGACTCCACGGCCCGTGACCTTGCTGTGGACGTGGTACTTGTACAGCGCACTGTGCCTGACGGTCGGGATGAAGCCTTCCCAGATGCCCGACTGCTCGCGCGCGTAGAGCCCGTTGGCGCCGTTGTCCCAGCCGTTGAAATCCCCGATCACGCTCACGGAATCGGCGTTGGGCGCCCACACGGCGAAGTACGTGCCCTCGGGGTCGTGTACCGGGTGCGCGCCGAGCTTCTCGAAGAGGTGGCTGTGCGTGCCTTCGTTGAAGAGATGGAGGTCGAACGGGCTCAGCAGCGAGCGGGCGACCATGCTCATGCTGGACTCACCAGGTCCAGCACTCCCCGGAGGGGAATGCGCACCCAGTCAGGCCTCAGGTTCAGCTCGTAACGCAACTCGTACAGCGCCTTCTCCAGCAGCATCGTCGTCAGCTGCAGCTCGAGGTCGTCCTGGTTCTGCGGCACCCAGGAGGCGTTCCCTGCGGTCGCAAGGTACGTCTTGAAGAACACCGCGGACACGCAATCCACCCAGAATCGAGCCCAAGCCTGGAGCTCGGCGAAGCGCTCCGGGGTCGTGTCCTGCGACCGAAGCGCGGCCTGGCTCGCGTACGAGAAGGACCGCAGCATCCCGGCCACGTCTCTCATCGCCAGGCGCTTGAGCCGGCGCTCGTAAAGCGTGCGGGTGGGCTCGCCTTCGAAGTCGATGATCACGAAATCGTGCCCTGTGTAGAGCACCTGGCCGAGGTGATAGTCGCCGTGGATGCGGATCCGGAACGTGTTGAGACGCCGGGAGAGAAACGCCTTGAGCATGGACGCGATCCGCGGCTCGAGGTCGAGCACCTGGCGTGCCTCCTCGCGTGCGTCGGCGGGCAGCTTGTTGAGCTGGGTGCGCAGCAGGTCGGTCGCGCGCATCGAGAGCCCGCTGATCGACTGGTAGATCGAGCGCTGGTCGAGGGGCGAGATCCGCTCGGGAGCGAATGCCGGATCCTCGGGGTCGGACGACAGAGCGGCATGAAGCTCCGCCGTGCGCCGGCCGAGGAGCTTGGCCGATTCGAGGTAGCTGCCGATCACCTTGCTTGCGATGTCCGGCAGCTCCAGCTTGCTCGCCTGGACGATGCTTCGCGGCAGCACCGGCGGCTTCTGCCCGGTCAGGTCTGGTGACGTGAAGAAGTGGGCGAGCGTGTTCAGCGTGTACTGCCATGCATCGCCCTGGTTGGACACGTAGCCCTGCAGGATCGCGATCGAGATCGGCTCGCCGTGCGCGCGCCGGTACTCGAGGCTTCCTGCCAGCGGCGCGGTCTGTTTGAAATTCGTCTTCTCGGTCAGGAACCTGCCGACCTCGAGCTCCGGATTCACGCCTTCCTCGAGGCGGCGGAACACCTTGAGCATCAGGCGCTCCCCGAAGATCACTGAGTTGTTGCTCTGCTCCGCGACCGACAGATGCGTTTCCAAGCGCTCGGTCTCCGGGCCGCGAAGTCGGGCGAAAACATTCGTGGTGGAGCCGACCAGCGTCCCGGCGCCACCCGCGGCGCGGCGCCGCCGGGCGATGGCGCCCAGGATCGCCTCGGCGAAATTCGGCGTCGACAGCGCGTCATAGAGGAGGCCGCGAGCCTCTTCGCCCTTGTTCTTGATCCAGGCGATCGCGGAGAACGGCCAGCGTTCGAGGATGTGCGGCGCCTCCGCGGCGTTGGCGTAGGCCATCGGGAGCATGTAGGTGTCGGGATCGCCGTCCGCGTACCCGATCACGACCGAGGCCAGGTATGAGTTGCCCTCCGCGCCAGGGACGCTGACCACGTCCGAGATCGTCGCGCTCTTGATGCGGCGTGCCTTGCCGGCGAACCAGCGCCGCTGCGGTATGTAGCGGACGAGCACGCTCTCGAGCCGCTCCTTCGCCCCGCCGACCAGCGCCGACTCCCAGCCGCCGGTCGTGCGCACCTCGGGCAGCGCGGCTGCGGGCTGCGCACCGTCGCTCTGGATGCTCGGCGCGGAACGTGGCTGCATGGCAAACCAGTAGAAGGAGTGCGGCCCGAGGGTTAGGAAGTACGCGCTGTCGCCGATGACCGGCATCTCGTTGCTGCTGAAAAGCTCGACCGGCACCAGACCTTTCCAGGTGCTGAGGTCGAGCTCGACCGCCTGGAGGAAACGGGAGAGGTTGGCGACGCACAGGATCTGCTCCGACTCGTACCTGCGCACGTAAGCGAGCACCTTGCGGTTCTCCGGCCGCAGCAGTTCGAGGGTGCCCCGACCGAACGCGCGGTGGCGCTTGCGCAGGGCGATCAGCCGCTTGGTCCAGGAAAAGATCGAGTGCGGGTTGCCCTGCTGCGCCTCGACGTTCACCGTCTCGTAGTGGTACTCGGGGTCCGTGATCACAGGCAGGTAGAGCCGCTGCCGGTTGGCGCGCGAGAAGCCGGCGTTGCGGTCAGCGCTCCACTGCATCGGCGTGCGAACTCCGTTGCGGTCGCCGAGAAAGATGTTGTCGCCCATGCCGATCTCGTCGCCGTAGTAGAGGACGGGCGTGCCCGGCAGGGAGAAGAGCAGGCCGTTCATCAGCTCGATCCGGCGCCGGTCGTTGCCGAGGAGGGGTGCCAGCCTTCGACGGATTCCGAGGTTGAGCCTGGCCAGCCGGTCCTGGGTGTAGGAGCGGTACATGTAGTCGCGCTCTTCGTCGGTGACCATCTCGAGCGTCAGCTCGTCGTGGTTGCGCAGGAAGAGCGCCCATTGCGCGGTGTCGGGGATGGGCGGCGTCTGGGCCAGGATGTCCAGGATCGGGAAGCGGTCTTCCATGCGGATCGCCATGAACAGCCGCGGCATGAGCGGGAAGTGGAACGACATGTTGCACTCGTCGCCCTGGCCGAAGTACGCGACGGCGTCTTCCGGCCACTGATTCGCTTCGGCAAGCAGCATCCGGTTGGGATAGCTCTGGTCGACATGGCGCCTCAGGTCCTTGAGGAACTGGTGCGTCTCGGGAAGGTTCTCGCCGTTGGTGCCTTCCCGCTCGTAGAGGTAGGGGACCGCGTCGAGCCGGACGCCGTCGACCCCCATCTCCAGCCAGAAGTCGAGGACCTTGAAGAGCGCCTCGTGCACCTTTGGGTTGTCGTAGTTGAGGTCGGGCTGATGCGAGTAGAAGCGGTGCCAGTAGTACGCGTTCGCCGTGTGGTCCCAGGTCCAGTTGGAGACCTCGGAATCCTTGAAGATGATCCGCGCGTCCTGGTACCGCTGGTTGGTCTCGCTCCAGACGTAGAAATCGCGCTGCGGGTTGCCCGGCCTGGCGCGCCGCGCGCGCTGGAACCATGGGTGCTGGTCCGAGGTGTGGTTGCACACCAGCTCGGTGATGACACGGATGCCCCTGTGGTGCGCCTCCCGGAGGAGCTGGTGGGCATCGCCGAGCGTGCCGAACATGGGATTGACGTTGGTGTAGTCGGCGATGTCGTACCCGTCGTCGCGGAGCGGTGAGGGGTAGAAGGGCAGCAGCCACAGCGCGTTGATCCCGAGCTCCTGCAGGTAAGGAAGCTTTTCGATCAGTCCGCGGAAGTCACCGCTGCCGTCCGCGTCGCTGTCCATGAAGGCCCGTACGTGCAGCTCGTAGACGAGCGCGTCCTTGTACCACAGTGGGTCCTCTTCGAGCTGGACCTCGACTTTGCGCCGGCGTGCAGCCGCCGGGGTCGTCTCGATCACAGGAAATACTCGAAATCGTGCTCGCTGCGGACGCGGCGCCGGAACCGGAAGATCTGGCCTGGCATCGACAAGGGGTTCAGCTCGACGAAGTTGCGCGGGCCGTTCCACAGGTAGCGCGCCCCGGTGATCAGCTCGTGGGCCTGGAACGGCCGGTCTTGCTCGATGCCGAGCTCCTCCAGCGGCAGGTTGACCATGCCCCGCTGGACGTGGTGCGGGTCGACGTTGACCACGGTCAGGACCACGTTGCCATTGTCGGGCGTGCTCTTCGAATACGCGAGCAGTTGATCGTTCTCGGTCGGATGGAAGCGAAGACCGCGGTCGGATTGCAGTCCGGGATTCTCGCGCCGGATCCGGTTGACGATCGTGATTAGCTCGCGGAGGCTGTCCGTCCTCGATGCGTCCCAGTTCCGGACCTGGTACTTCTCGGAGTCGAGGTATTCCTCGGAGCCCTGCTCCCTCGGCCGGTTCTCCATGAGGTCGAAGGCCGGACCGTAGATGCCGTAGCTCGCGCCGAGGGTCGCGGCCAGGATCAGCCGAGCCTGGAATGCCGGCCGGCCGCCCAGCTGCAGGTACTCGGTGAGGATGTCGGGCGTGTTCGGCCACAGGTTGGGCCGGAAGAACTCTCGAATCGGCGGCTGGGCCAGCTCGGTGAAGTACTGGTACAGCTCGTAGGCGGTGTTGCGCCAGGCGAAGTATGTGTACGACTGGGTGAACCCTCCCTTGGCGAGCCTGTACATCACCTTCGGCCGCGTGAACGCCTCCGAGAGCAGGATCGCCTCGGGGTATCGCTTCTTCAGCTCCGCGATCAGCCATTCCCAGAACGCGAGCGGTTTCGTGTGCGGGTTGTCGACGCGGAAGATGCGGACCCCCTGCTCCGCCCAGAACAGCACGATCGACAGCAGCTCGTCCCACAGCTCTTTCCAGTGCTCGGTCTCGAAGTCGAACGGATAGATGTCCTCGTATTTCTTGGGCGGGTTCTCCGCGTACTGGATCGACCCATCGGGCCGGTGCTTGAACCATCCGGGGTGCTCACGCGTGTACGGATGGTCGGGCGAGCACTGGAACGCGATGTCGAGCGCGACGTCGATTTGCTGCCCGGCCGCCGCTTCCACCAGCGCGCGGAAGTCGTCGAGTGTGCCGAGCTCGGGGTGGACCGATTTGTGGCCGCCCTCCTCGGAGCCGATCGCCCAGGGACTTCCCGGCTCGCCCGGTTGCGCCGGCTTGTTGTTGGCGCCCTTGCGATGGCTGCGCCCGATGGGATGGATGGGCGGGAAGTACAGCACGTCGAAGCCCGTCCGCGCGATGTCGGGCAGCAGTCGCTCGACATCTTTGAAAGTTCCGAAGGAGCGTGGAAAGAGCTCGTACCAGGTGCTGAAGCGGGCCTTGACCGGGTCGACGGTCACCGGGAGCTCGCGAGAATAGGTGGTGGCGGCGCGCCGGTCTGCATGGCGCCGAATCAGCTCCGTCGCCTCGCCGTCGATCGCGGACAGCTGGCCGGCCCGCAGCTCGTTGGCCAGCGAGGTCAGGCGGGCAGCGTCGGCGTTGGACCCGTTGACGCGCGCGGCCGTGTCGTCGAGCATGCGGGCGCCGACCTCCAGCTCGACTTTCACGTCCTGCCCGGCCTCGAGTCGCTTGACCAGCTGCCGGCTCCAGGTCGCGAAATGGTCGACCCAACCCTCGAGGGTGAACAGGTAACGGCCGAGCTCGGTGACTGTGAACTCGCCGCGCCAGCGATCGTTGACGAGCGGCGCCATGGGGACCTCGGTCCAGCCGGCCGCCGCCTCATGGCGAAAACGGAGCGCGGCAGCCAGCGTGTCGTGGCCGTCCGCGAAGATGTCGGCCTCGACGGTGACCGTTTCCCCGACCGCTCGCTTGGCCGGGAACCGGCCCGCGTCGATCTCCGGCATGACGGCCTCGATGACGACGCGCCGGCGCCCGTCGACCGGGGCGGCGGCCGGCTCGGAACGCCTCCGCGTAGGACGGACCGCGCGCCTGCCGACAGTTGCTCGGGCCACGGATCAAATCGTGCCATGATTCGCGGGGGTGCTGAAATCCTTCGACCCGGCTACCGGCCGGGAGCTGGCCTCCTTTCCCGAAGCGGACGAACAGGCGATCGAGACGGCCCTCAACCGAGCCTGGTCCGCGCGCCACCCCTGGCGCGACGCAGGGCTCGGAATTCGCACCGCGCTCATGCGGTCGGTGGCGGGGGTGCTCCGCACCGACAAGTCTCGATTTGCCGCCCTCCTCACGTCAGAGATGGGCAAGCCGATCGTGGAGGCCGAGGCGGAGATCGAAAAGTGCGCCTGGACAGCGGGATGGTTCGCCGAGAACGGCGAGCGCCTGCTGGCCGACGAGCCGGTCGACAGCACCGGCACCGAGAGCTACGTCAGGTTTCAGCCGCTCGGGGTGATCCTGGCGGTGATGCCGTGGAACTTCCCCTTCTGGCAGGCGTTCCGCGCCGGGCTGCCCGCGCTGACGGCGGGCAACGTGATGCTGCTCAAGCACTCCTCGAACGTCCCGCAGTCGGCGCTCGCGATCGAGGAGGTCTTCCGCGAGGCAGGGGTGCCCGAGGGCGTCTTCCAGACGCTGCTGATCGGCTCGGCCGCGGTGGAGCGGCTCATCGCCGACCATCGGGTTGCGGGCGTCACCCTGACCGGCTCGGAGAAGGCGGGCTCGATGGTCGCCGAGACTGCCGGCCGGGCTTTGAAGAAGACCGTGCTCGAGCTGGGCGGCTCGGACCCTTTCATCGTCCTGGCGGACGCCGACCTGGACGCAGCCGCCACCGCAGCCTGCCGGGCGCGCAACCAGAACAACGGCCAGAGCTGCATCGCGGCCAAGCGGTTCATCGTCGAAGAGTCGGTGGCGGACGAGTTCGAGCAGCTCTTCACGAGCCTGGTCGCCGCGCTGAAGGTCGGGAACCCGATGGACCGCACGAACCAGGTCGGACCGCTGGCGCGAGAGGATCTGGTGGAAGACCTCGAGCGCCAGGTCGACGATTCGGTGCGGCTCGGGGCGCGCTCGACCACTGGCGGCAAGCGCATTCCCGGCGACGGTTATTACTTCGAGCCGACAGTCTTGACGAACGTCAAGCCCGGCATGCCCGCATATGACGAGGAGACATTCGGACCGGTGGCGGCGGTGATCCGGGTCAAGGACGCAGAGGACGCGCTGCGCGTCGCCAACGACACCGACTTCGGGTTGGGGTCCAACCTGTGGACCGGCGACGTCGAGCGCGGCAAGAAGCTCGCGGAGCGAGTCGAGGCCGGCCTCGTTTTCATCAACGGAATGGTCGCGTCGGACGCGAGGCTGCCGTTCGGCGGCGTGAAGAGGTCGGGCTACGGGCGGGAGCTTTCCGGGTACGGGATCAAGGAGTTCACCAACATCCAGACCGTCTGGGTCGGCCCCAGCAAGACAGACGGTCAGGCGAAGGCCGCTCCACCTCCACGCGCCGAGTAGCTCTGGAGACAGAACGGCTCCTGCTCGAGCCGGTGGCGAGGTCGCACGCCGATGGCCTCCACGCGGCGGTCGTGGCGTCGCGACCCGAGCTTCTGCCGTGGATGCCCTGGGCGCGTGAGCCAACGCTCGAAGGCTCCGTCTTCATGACCGAGCGAGACGAGCGAGCCTGGACTGAGGGTCTTGTCTTTCAGTTCGCGTTGATCGAGCGAGCCACCGGTGAGCCGATCGGTGTCGCCGGGCTCAATCGCGAAGGCGACGAGGCGGCGGAGCTTCACTACTGGATCCGCAGCGATCGCGCCGGTCGCGGCCTGACGACCGAAGCAGGCCGCGCTCTCGTCGCCTTTGCGCGAGACGAGCTGCTACTGCAACGGTTGACGCTCTGGGCGGGCCGTGAGAACCACGCCAGCCGGCGCGTCGCCGAAAAGCTCGGCTTCGTCGATATCGGCCCGCTGTCGTGGCGTCCCGAAGGCGGGATGGGTGACTTCGAGGCCGAATCCTACGAGTTGTGCCTGTCTCCGTTTGGCGGCTGAGCAACCACTCCAACGGGAGGCTTCTTGGTCAGCTTCTTCGCCTTGAGGTGCTTGCGGGCCATCACCGAATAGCTGTCCTTCAGCGCGTGCTCGAGATCCAGCCCGAAGCTGCGAGCCATCGCGGGCAGCGCGCCGGCCGGTCCTTCCAGCTCGACGAACCAGCCGAAGTCGAGCACGTCCAGCGTCACCGCGACTCCGTCTAGCATCCAGACCGCGCGGCGCTTGGGATACGTCCAGCCGACGCGAAAGCCGAGCTGCTCGAGCATGTCGAGCGTCGCGTGGACGTCCTTGACCTCGATCTCGGTCTCCTCGCGGGTCTTGACCCCATCCTCGAATTTCGCCGGCCCCTTGGCCGTCAGAACTCCGTGCGGGCCGCCGTTGAGCACCCGCAGGCGAAGGGTCGTGTTGCGGGTCGATTTGCCTGGACCGTTGAAGCGATAGTTCTCTTCGCGGTAACGACCGCTGAGGTGCGCGCCGCGGTCGCGCAGCATCGAGCGCAGCTTGACGTGGTCCTTCTCTCCGGTCAGGCGGAACTTGAGCTCGGACTCGATCGTCCGGTCCCGCTTTGGGCGTGCCACGCGAGGAGAGTAGCGGCTAGGCCGCCGTCTTTCTTACGCGGTAAAGCGAGGCCACGACGCCGGTGCACTCGTCCTCGATGTAATCCATGCCCGCCGACTCGGCAATCCGGCGAGCTTCACGGGACGTGATGTCGAGCTGAAGCCAGAGAGCACGTGCACCCACAGCGGCCGCCTGGCGCGCGATCTCCGGCGCGTCTTCGGCGGGGCGGAAGACGTCGACGAGGTCGATCTTTTCAGTCACGTCGAGCAGCGAGCGATAGACCCGCTCCCCGAACAGCGTGTCGGCATAAGGGTTGATCGGGATGATGCGAAAGCCGCGCCGCTGCAGGCCGACCGGCACTGAGCCGCCGGCCTTGTCCGGATCGCGCGACGCACCCACCACGGCGATCGTTGTCGTCTCGCGGAGGATCTCGTCCGAGGCCTTGGCCACCTAGCTTGCAAGCATGCCGCGGCTGCGAATATTCCTGGGTGCCCAAACGGCCCGACTCGGTCGCAATGGATCCCCAGACGCAGCGGACCCTTGCCGCAGACCTCTTCAACTACACGTGGACGCTCATCGAGAAGCCGGACCGGACCGAGCGCGAGACAGACCTGATGATCGACTCGGCGCACGCCTCGCGTTTCTTCTGGGAGTCGGTCGGCGAGCCGGTCAACCACGCGCGGGGCGAGTGGCAGATCTCGAGGGCGTACGCGGAAGCGAAGCGGCCAGAGCCGAGTCTCTACCACGCCCGGCGCTGCCTCCAGGTCTGTGAGGCGCACTCGATCGGAGATTTCGACCTGGCTTACGCATATGAGGCGATGGCGCGCGCTCATCTGATCGCGGGCGAAAAGGACGAGGCCGCCGAGTGGGCGCGGCGCGGCAGGGACCAGGCCGCCGAGGTGGCGGACCCAGAGGACCGGGAGCACGTTCTGAACGACCTCGCCAGTCTATAGCTTGATGCTTATATAGCCGAGCAGCTATATTAACCGGGTGGCTGTGGGGTCCACGTTTGAGGTCATGGCCGAGCCGAACCGGCGTGTGATCGTGGAATTGCTGCGCGAGCGCGAGCGCACGGTCGGCGAGCTGGTCAGTTCGCTCGAGGTGAGCCAGCCGGCAGTGTCAAAGCACCTGCGGGTGCTGCGCGATGCCGGGCTGGTCGAGTCGCGTGTCGACGCCCAGCGGCGCGTTTACCGCGTGCGGCTGCACCCGTTGCGAGAGATCGACGCGTGGTTGGAGCCCTACCGCGCCATGTGGACCGAGAGCCTTGACGCGCTGGAACGACATCTCGACGAGACGGACCGAGGTCCGAAAGGAGGCAGACGTGCTGGGAGAGCTGGAGCAAATCGGTAATGGGTGGCAGCTGAAGTTCAGGCGCGAGCTGGCGCATCCGCCGGCGAGGGTCTGGAAGGCGCTGACCGAGCCGGATGAGCTGCGGAAGTGGTTTCCCGACGAGATCGTGGTCGGCGATTGGCGAGTTGGCTCGCGCCTCGAGTTCAAGCACGAGGGCAAGCTCGTCTTCGACGGCGAGGTGCTGGCGTTCGAGCCACAGCGGCTGATCGAGATCCGCTGGGGCACGGACCGGGTCAGGTTCGAGCTCGAGCCTCACAGGTCGGGAACGGTCCTGACGCTGATCGACACCATCGACGAGGTGGGCAAGGCGGCGCGAGACGGCGCGGGATGGCACGTGTGCCTCGACGCGCTAGAGGATGCGCTCGATGGGACCAGGCCGGACTCTGCGTGGGGCGAAATCCACGACGACTACGTCAGTAAGTTCGGGCCCGAAGCTTCGACGATTGGACCGCCGGAAGGCTGGAGCAAGTCCGCCTAGGCAGGTTGGCGGCGCATGGCGATCACCATCCAGGCCGCGCTGGCGGTCATGAGGACGGCCGCCACGCTCTGGATCCAGTTGTCCAGAGCAAAGCCTATGACCGCGAACAAGGGGCCGGACACCGCGTAGCCGATGCCGGCCCAGCGCGGCATCAAGGCGAGGCGCGCGAAGCCGACACCAAACACGATGAAGCTCGCGACCAGCAAGAGGATGAAGACGATCGCCACGATGACCATCGGCGTCCCCTGAGCCGCGTCGTAGTACAGGTTCTGGGCGAGGTCGTGGTTGCCCGCGAGATAGAGGCGGCCGATCGCCGGCTGCGCGAAGGCCGCAATTCCGAAGATCGAAGCACCGACGACGTTGGCGCTCACGCCTGTCAGCAAGCCGGCAAGGCCGAGCTTCACGGATCCTTGCTCCATCAAAACGATGCCTAACGCGACCGCACCGATGGCTCCGAATACCGCGCCAAAGATACTGAAGGCGATGTGGCTGACCAGGAACTCGTTGGTGGTCACGTACGCCGACCAACCGGCGAGGTCGGTCTGCGGCGGCGGCTGGTGGGTGATCGTCCCGGCGAACAGCGTCGCGGCATAGACGGGCACAGCCCAGATACCGACCCGCGCATAACGCACGAGGTTGTCGCCCATCGCCCCGCAAATTGTGCTCCGCGAAAATGGTCTGCGATGGCGCACCAGATCGTCGACCAGCTCAGGTTCACCCGTTCCGAGTGGGTGCGAGGCCTGCGTGGCGTCGGCGAAGAGGACGGCAACCGGCACTTCGGCCAGATGAACTCGATCGGCTGGATCGTGGGCCACCTCGCCTGGCACGAGCAGCGATCCTTCTTCCTCCGGCCGCACGGCGTGCTGCTCTTTCCCGACATCAACAAGGAGTTGGCGACCGGTGCGCCTATGAGCACGCCGTCGCTCAAGGCGATGCGTGCCGCCTGGAACAAGCTCACGAAAGAGGCGGACCCGTACCTCGACTCACTGACGACCCAAGACCTGATGCGCGACCTGCCGCGGGATGGCAAGCCTTCGGGCCAGACGCTGGGTGACGCGATTCGCCGGCTGACCTTCCACTACTGGTTTCACATCGGCGAGATCCTGGCCATCCGCCAGATGCTGGGCCAGCAACGTTTGCCCGAATACGTCGGCAACCTGGAAGCGAAGGCGCCCTACCGCCCCGAGCCCTAGATCACGCCGCCGAAGCCCGCCGCGCCGCACGGACGTCCATCACCATCGCCTGAGGGCGTCCATAAACGTCTGCGGCGGTATAGCGGAGTACGCGATAGCCCGCGCCGACAATGGAGTTCTGCCTGCGGTCGTCACTGACGAGGCGGTCACGGTGGTTCCCGCCGTCGAACTCGATCACGAGACGAGCCGACGGGTAGTAGAGATCGGCGCGGCCGAGGAATTTGCCGGCCCGGTCGTAGAGATCCGACTGGACGTCGGGCATCGGCAGCCTCGCCTTGACCAAAAGCCAGCGGAGCCGAGTTTCCATCGGGGATTCAGCCGGAGCGGTGATGCGGGCCAGTGAGCGGAGGCGGAATGCACCAGACCGGCCTTTGATAGCGTCCGCATAGCGCAGCAGCGCGTCCTGGTCGGTGAGGTGAGCAGAGACCGCCATATCGAGGACGACCAGCGCCTCGACCCGCGACGAGCGTGCGCACAGGTCGAGGAGCGTGCGATGAATGCACGTGACTTGAACACCCTTGATCTCCAACGTCTCACCGGTGAGATCGGAGTGATGTATTTCAAGGCCTTCGCGCGAAATCAGCCTGCAATCCGCGGGCAAAGAAACCTGCACCGGATTGGCAGGATCGACATCGAGTCGATGTATCCAGGCTGCAGTCCGTCCCACGAAGACAGCAGAAGCCGGCGAGTCTCGCCGAAAGGCGTCGATCAGATTCCAACGATCAGCCGGGCCGCCGCTCCAGCGATAAAGTCTGGAGCCCACACGCTGCCAGGACTTCCCTCTTAGTGCGCTGAGCGAGAGTCCTGCTGTACGCGCCTCGTCGAGAGTAAACGGCCGGCTCGTCAGGTCGGCGGGAACTCGTGGGGTGCGACCCATCCGCCGAGCATCCAAGGTCGCGGGCAGTCTTGCCTACCTGGCTGTTAATTCCGCACGGGTCCGCGTTTACGTGCGAAACCCAAATCGGAATTCCGCACGTTTCCGCGATCTCGTGCGGAACCGGGCGATCGACTAGCGCTTGCCTTAGGCCGCTTCGATCTTCGGCTTCGCCGCCGGTTCCAGCGCGTGATGGAGCACGTCTTCCACTCGGCTGGCCAGGTGGAAGGTCATCGCCTTGCGCACCGTCTCCGGCACGTCGTCGATGTCCTTCTCGTTCCGCTTCGGGAGGATGACCTCCTTCAGCCCCATGCGGTGAGCCGCCAGCACCTTCTGCTTGACGCCT
>Ga0137384_10001754_pt1 | contig 17205 bp, 21 predicted proteins | sample SagtaG_2_FD_104922 | JGI IMG/M metagenome (GOLD analysis project Ga0137384, IMG submission 104922) | Vadose zone soil microbial communities from Sagehorn Ranch, Mendocino, California, USA - Sage2_R_60_16 metaG | ecosystem: Environmental > Terrestrial > Soil > Vadose zone | place: USA... | reverse complement strand
AGAGGATGCCACAGATCGGTCCTCCTCCGGGGCTGGAGCAGTCGCGGGATGCATTGCCGCCAACAGGGGGACCGGCGCCTGAAAGTTCGTCGGTCGTCGGGCCGCAGGCGTCGCAGGCCGTAGCTGGGATACCACCTCCGCCGACTTCTATTACCTATGGTCCTGTCGGCAACCTGCCGGAGTCCGAGTTGGTGCGCCGCCAAATTGCCAATCAGGGGCAGATGTCGGAAGTCGAGCAGCAGGCCCAGATGCGCCGGATGCAAGGCGAGGCAGCCTTCAATACCCAGCAGGAAAAGCAGAAGATTCAGAACCACGTTCAGATTCTGAAAGAACAAGGCGTATGGGGAGAGCTGAATCCACGTGAGCAGGCGGCCGTACTCTCGGGGATCACAACACTTGGTACTATTCCTCGCGCACAGCCCGCCGTGCAGAATGTTCCAGGCACTTCGGCTATCGCAGGTCAAATAGATATTGGCGGCAATCCCGTCGATCCCAAAGGCGTGTATACGATTCGCACTAACCCAGCGACCGGCGAACAGGAATGGTACCCAAAGTCGGCGACGGCTATTGCTCAGCATCTTGAGTGGGTCGCTGATCCAAAGGACCCGCAGAAACAGGTGCTGTACAGGATTGACAATGCCGGTAACAAAGAGCTGGTGACCGATGTAAGCAAGATCAATCCGGCAATGATCCCGATCGTGACCAATAGTTCCCAGTGGAAGCAGGTCACGCAGCCGGATGGAAGCATTGCGCTCGTACCAGTGAATGTGAGTAGTACCCGCACCAGAACCGGACCGGCCACTGCCACTACTGGCGCCTCTCCTTCAGGTTCCCCACCGACCACAACAGCGCGGGGAACAGGCGGGGGAGGGTCTACGATTTCTCCACCACCGCCGATTGCTAATAACGATAATGATGGGCAACCTCCACTGCCTCGCGGGTCCATCATTGCCGGCGGCCGACCGCTTACCCCGGAGCAGGTGATCACGAACGGACAGAAGCTGGGTGCGCTCAATAGTACGATCGAGATCATTCAGCGCGTGCAGAAAGCGATGCCGTTACTAGGGTCATTGATAGATGCCGGAAAGCTACAACTTCAGATCGACCCCAACCAGGGGATCTTCAAAGCCTTCATCAACCGGACTATACCCTTAAGTCCGCAGGAAGCCGAACTGGCTGGAGACTTCGCCTCGCTTATGGAGCACATCAATACTCTGCGTGGACCACTGGGCGCCACCGGGTTCCGCGGAGAGGATGCGTTCGATGCATTGCAGGCACAGCGCGGTCAGTTGATGGCTAACCCGAAAGTGACTTCGCAGGTGCTCGCAAATACCTTAAAGGCATTGAATCGGACGAGAGCACCGGTTGCGCAGGGGCTTAAACGGGCAGGCCAGAACACTAATACCGCACCGCCTGCTCCCCCTTCCTCTGCTGCTGACGATAAAGTTGTGGTGGTTTCACCGCAGGGTCAGGCTGGAAAGATCCCGAAGGCGAGGTTGCAGGAATATCTGGACCACGGCTATAAGGCACAATAGTAGTTCCATGCCGCAGGCGTTTGCTCCTACCGATTTCGAACCGCTCGACACCAGCGATTTCGAGCCGATCGGTGGTGGTGGCAAGACCTTATCTCCCTCTGGTCCTACGCGCTTCGACAAGTTTGTTAAAGGCGCCACTGGCAATATTCTTGCCCCGCCTACCTCTCCCGGTGAAGACCCGTTGACCAGGATCGTCGGTGGCGTCGGGGATTCGCTGGGGCGCACAACGCAGGCATGGCATGACATGTTCACAGGTAATGCTAGTCCGGTTACGGCTGCCGAGATGGTGCCGTGGATCGGACCGTGGGCAGTAGATACCGGGAAAATGCTGGGAACACCGGGGCAACGGTGGGAGGGGGCCGGGAGCGCAATGTCCGGAATAGCTCCGTTTGCAACACATGCCATACCAGAAATAGGCGTTCCAAGTCTATCGGAAGAAGCAGGAAAACGAGTTTCGGCAGGCGTAAAGGCTGCTGTGCCAGATGTTGCAAAAGGAACCGGAAAGCTTCTGGCTGGAGGAATAGCATCAAGATTGCTTCCACATGAAGCACAGATTGCGCTCGGGTATCCACTTTATCAAGGGGCGAAACAGATTGGGCAGGGAATCAGCAAAGGATACGAGGCATTCAAGGGGGAATTGCCCCCGGAACCGGCAACGCCACCTGAGCCATGGCAACCGAACAAGGTGAACCCGGCCATAGCCAAAAAGATGCGCTATGGAGGATCTGAGAATCAGTATGGAGGATCAGGGTACCGGAATCCCGGGAGCAGAGGAGGAAGTGGGGGAGGAGGGACAGCACCGGCAAATCCGAATATCGTCGGAGCGCCGCCAACCGCAGCCGCAGTTCCCGTACCTCCTAGTGCTCCCGGCGAAGGTCCATCGGTAGCCCCAGGTCAGACTCCTATCAGGCAGCACGAAACCAATGTCAAGGTAGACCAGCAAATAACGAACAAGGTGAACAACCTGGCCGATTACCTACGCTCGAAGGGCGGGACCCCGGAACACCTGGACCAGATCGTACAGGACTCAGGACTGACCAGGCAGTACCTGAACGAAGCGCATAATTACGGTGTGTCGCGCGGGACACCGGTACCCAAGACAGGTTACAAGGGGCTTGATCCCGGTAGCGACAGCTACAAGGCCATACGGCAACGGATCATTGACCTGATCGAGGAGGAGAAGAACAAACCATGAAACCTCTCGAGAAGACAGTCGCAGCACCAGTCACTGAGGACCGCGCTACTGGCAAGCATATCCTTACCCTGATGACCTATCTTCCCATCGAAGACATCCACTCAGTCTGGGCCGGGATGACCAAAGAGCATCGGCTAAGATTATTTGGGCACGGGCACGCAGAAGAGCTGGACAACTTCATCCGCCATCTCGGGAAGAAGGATGTGAGCCATCTTAATGGGGAATTCGGCGAGCGGCTGGCGGCGCTGCACAATGGATCGGGGATGGACGACCACCGGGCTGCCAGAGTGCTGCACACAGCTTCCGGGGTCAGGATGGCTCATCTGGCAGCGGAGGGGCCGGGGAAGGTGAAGGGCGGGCAGCAGGGGCATGAGGAGAGGATGAGGATTCTGAACGCGCGGTACCGGGAGAAAGATTGACAAATCTTCTGGAATCCTCTCAACATAGAAATAGACAATCTCATGTGGTTATGCTCCCAGTGTCACCACGATATTCATGATTTTCTCAAGTTGTGAAGATCTCGTTATAGGCGTCGCTACCCGGCAAGCAACCATACATTTCCACAAATAGTTGCCTGTTTTTATGCGCATATCTCTCAATCTGACGTTTTTCGGCAGGGGTAGCACTCTTAATAGTTCCACTGGCATGGTGAAGAAACGGTAGATCCAGACAAACGGCTTCTATCTTGGCGAAATGCATCCGAATGTGATATGAGCAGTCTTCCCCATAGGCACCTTCAAAGCATTCGTCAAACCTCCCCACCTTCTTCCAGCATAGAGGCTTAATCATAAAACAGGAGAAGTCCGGGTGCGGCCGACGCTGGCCTGCGGTCGGCGGGTCCGGATACCCTAGTTCAGATTCTGAACGCACGCTTACCGCGGTCACGAAGGGCGCCGGGTCCTCCATAAGCCATTTGACGGTATCAGGACGGATCTCAACATCATTGTTCAGCACCAGGACGCCCTCATACCTGTTCGGATTGAGTGGGTTGAAGGCCCAGTCAAGAACCGTGTTCCAGCAGGCAGCGACCGAAGTGCGTTCGGCGAGCATGATAGTGGAGAAGCCACGCTGCGAGGCGAGCCACTGCGGAGTAGCGTCAATGGAAGCATTGTCGATAACGAGGAGAGAAGAGTTTGAGGAGTAGGTCTGGGCAAGCGCCGACTGGATGGCGGCTTTGGTCAGAGAGAGGTTATTGTGGGTAAGGATAGAGATCAGGACTGGCATCTGGAATCTCCTTTCCCTGGTCGATACTTGATATTCAAATGACGCCAGGCTATGGAACGGCTCATGGCAGTCTCGGTAAAAGTATCGGATATGAGTTGGAGTAGACGTTTCAGGAATTTCATTTTTGCACTACCATCATTTCGTGACCGTATGGCGTCTCATCAATCCAGCCAGTAGCTTTTAGGTAGTCGCGCTCCATTACGGAAGTGGTCCACATGTGCTCAGTAAGTATGTAGACCGCTGTGATTTCGTCTTGTGTATCGTCCGGACTGTGAGCATTGGAATTGTGAGCATTGGAATTGTGAGCATTGGAATTGTGAGCATAAAGAGAACATGCAGGCATGACTATATGTCTGTTGTTGTTCATAGACGGGGATGCTCCGTAAAAGTCCTTCGCGAGCCGGTAGAGTGGTACCGCAGGACATTGCGGGGCATCCAGATACCGGTGCGATACAAACCCGGCGAGAGAGCCAAACATCAGTGTTACTGCGACAGTTTGTCCAAAATTCATTTGATTGCCTCAATCGCACAGATCCACCAGTCCTGCGCCGCAATATCCGTGCCGGGGATCTTCCGCCAGTCGAATCTGCTTACATTTCGCCATATTGCCGCCTTCCTGATCTTTCGACTCAGACTAAGCTCGTGGTAACTCCAGCGATGTAAATCGGCCTCGTTACCCATCCAGGCTCCATGCAGGTTTACGCAGAATATGTAGTCGTCGATCTTCCCCTTCATCCAGGCATCGGTCAATGCCCGCAGATCCGGCACAAACACGAGCAGGCTTCCGCCTGGGCAGAGAAGCCGGTTCCACTCGCGCAACATCTCGTCGGCTTTCGAGATTTCAATATGTTCAAGCTGGTGATGGGAGACGATCAGGGAACAGGAATTGTCTTCGTAGGGGAGGCTGGAGACATCGGCCACCAGGTCCGGGTCCCATTTGGGGTTGATGTCGATGTTGATGAAGGGTGGACTGGCGAATTTGCGCTGGCCGGAACCGCAGTTAAGTTGAAGCAGGCTCATCTTGGATGGTCATCCTTTTTCACATCCGCCAGAATAATAGCCAGAACGCACACCAACCCCAGCAACAGACTTATCCAGCCGTTCATCGCTATCGTCATTCCGCCAGTACTCCTTCCGGGATCATCAGCTCGCGTTCTTTGCGCCCTACGCAGTCGTGGCCGTCGGCAGTCGTCAGTCCGGTATGGACAACCACGTGGGGTTGGGTGACGCCGATCCGGCCTCCACCGGCAAGCAGGCGCCGGCAGAACGGGTACTCTTCGGACCGGCAGGTGCCGGGGGCCGTAGTACGATCAAGGGGGCCATACTGAAGCCAGGCAGACCAGCGCATCAGCCAGGAGGGACCATCAAGAACTGAATGCTCAGTCCATCCAAAACGCCCATCTGCTGCACTATCAACAGGAAAGTGTGTTGGGCCATGGAAAGGGTGAATCTGTCCGCCAAATAGTCTGAAAGCAGTATGGTCAGCGGCTTCTCCTACCATTATGATCTTGTCCAGCCACCCTGCCGAGAACCATACGTCGCTGTCACTCAGATAAAGCCAGTCGCCTCGCCCGAACCGTTGCTCGCTCCACGCCACACCCAGGTTCTTCAGTTGAGACAAGGTGTGGCCGGAGTTCTCTATTCGCAGGCTGGTGACGTTCGGGGTCAGACCGGAAATAGCAAAGATAGTGTGTATAGCCAGGGCTTCGGTACGAAAGTCCAGTTCATCGCAGACCAGAGTGAGATTGTAGGATGCCGGGTCGGTATTAGCCGCGAGGGATTCGAGGGCCTGCCGGGTGAGGCGATAGCGGCCGGGACCGAGCAGCATGACAAGGTTGGTCATGACTTATCGCGGTTCCCCTCTGCATTTAGTATTAATCCTTATCGGAAGTACATCCCGGTACTCTTGCCATAACCACCTATGAGGCGCTTCGTGATCGCTCACAAGTCCTCCCCCTTGTAGCCACTTCGCGTCCCGGTAGACCGGCTTCGTACTCGTACCGCCGCCGTAATGCATACAATCGATCCCGACTGCCCACGTCTCTTTCCTGTGCCTCGCCGCTTCGCACGCCAGCCACAGATCAATGCCATGATGGCTGAGATGATCCACAGGCCAACCGCCGACCTCCCGCAGAAAGTCCGTACGGACAGCGAGGAAGAAAGCATCCAGCACAGCAACACGGCGAACTCCATCAAAATAAGTACCGTGTACAGACCAATCGCGCTGCGCAGACGCATAGTCACCTCGGGACATGTCGGATATACGGTAAGGATGTTTGTAGAGAGATTCGCGGCCAAGGGAAGTTGCGCCGCCCAAGCCGACTGCAACGCAATCGGGATGAGAAGAGAATACGGCGAGAACTTTGGGGAGCCAGTCTGGGTCGAAGATCTCAATGTCGTCATGGCAGTAGATCAGGATTTTAGTTTGCCCATATTGCTCGAATGCAATCTGGTAAGCCTGACAGGGAGTAAGCATGTTGGATCGGTTATCTACTACCCTGTATCCAAGAGGTTCAGGTTCCGGGAACTTCGGGCCGGGACCACCGCAGATCACCGAAACAATTTCGCAGGTCACAGCTTATAAATCCTTATCAGCTTTTCCAAAGCTTCTCTTAAAGTTGCCGGGCCTTGGGTATGGTCAATGTTTTCCGCATACCCCAGTTCCTCAAACCACGCTACCCAGGATGGATTAATAGCGCCTATCTTGGCAAAGGATATACGAAACCAGCAGTAAGTCTGAAGACGAGCATGCGCAGAGCATTTATCCAGCAGCATTTCTAAAGTCATAGTCTCTAAAGTCATGGTCTTTCATCCCCTTCCCCGGTCTTCACCCTGAACCATACCGCCGGCCTGCCGTCGATCTCCGAGTACCGCGTATCCCTGAGGTCGCCCAGGCTATCGTATTTCAGGAATGGATTCTGGTAGTTGCCACAATGAATACAGCGGGTGCCATCGTCCCATCGGTAGACCTGGCAGACCCGGCAGAAAGCGCGGGAAAGCTGCAACGGTCTGACTGGCATAGGCGTAACACTATTCATCGCAGCCCTTCCACCAGCCACCTTTTCCACACCGACTTCAACTTTTTCATGTGCAGATGCTCGATCCCCTGCGCGATCTCCCGGCGCCATTCGTCCCCTTCCACCAGCCCCATCTCGATCGCTTCTTCCAGTTTTTTTGCCCAGATGTAGGGGGAGTGCACGGCGCGCAGCACGTTATGGGAGGTCTCCAGCTTAAAGGCATGGACTGGAACGCGCCATTCTTCGTGTGTCAGTTCCGCACCGGCTGCCCAGTCCTGCGTGATACAGGGACAACCACAGGCCATGGATTCAGCGATCGGATAGCCAAAGCCTTCGCCGCCCGAGCAAAGAATGGTAGCATCGCATGCATTATAGAAGGCAGCCATCATCGAATCGGTGTAGGTGCCGGTGAGAGTGATTCTAAGGCATTCAGGGGGTAAGTTGTAATCAGCTGCGAGGGCATGCAAATTCCAGTAGCTGCCAGGAGTGAAAGCCGGGGAGTCGGTGTGGACCCAGAACAAAAAGCGCGATTTATAAATTTTGGCAAGGAGGGCGGCAGTGGCGAAGGCGGTGGGCCAATCCTTGCGAGCCTGGTTAGTCATTACGCAGCCAGCAACAATCTGATCGGCAACTTCCAGACGCTCGCGCGCGTCATGGCGGCAGAATATTGTCGAGTTGTGCCATTTGAACTTATCCCCATCGATAGGGTGCGGTATCCACTCGCAATCCACGCCGCTTCGCCGCGCAACTTGCGCCGCCCATTCGCTGGCCACCACAACCCGGTCATAGGATTGCATTATTACACGTGATTCAGTCGGTAACGTGAGCCCGTCCGGGCCGGTGCCGTCCACCATAAAATATCCCCACTTCCGGAAAGTGCGGTTCGCCCCGAGGAATACGTCCAACTCAGGATCGCCGACAGATTGCAGACCCGTAAACCATAGCAGGCGCGAGGCGTCCCAGACCGTAAGGATCTGGCCTTTATCGGTGCCTGCGCCCTGTGTGAAATCGCGCCAGCACTTCTGCAACTTATGTTCTCCCCACTGGTCCCCCTGGTCGTTGAAGGAGTATTGCGGCCAGGGGAAACGTGAGGAGCCGAGCGCTCCGCGACCGAAGGAGCCGACGCGGAACTCGGGAAGCGTGGAGGTAATCAGACAGAGATCGCGCAGGATACGGGAAAGTCCGGAGTGCTGATCCGGGGCATCGCCGAAAATAAGAAGAGGAGTACTCAATATCGTCGGCTCCCGCTCCCGCTCCCGCTACCGCTCCCGCTCCCGCTCCAGCTCCAGCTACCGCTCCGGCTCCGGCTCCGGCTCCGGCTCCGGCTCCGGCTCCAACGTTGTTTACGACTACGGATCACAATGGGCACCCTCTCCCCTTCAGCATCCTTACAATCTCTCGCATTTTCATGCTTGTCCCAACTTTGGCTTTCCTGAACTTTCCCTTATTCGCCCCGCGCTTTCCGTACAATATCAGTCGCACATACTCAGCGCTGACCTTACATTGTTCGGCAATAAGTTTGCATGTGCCGGGGTTTTCCAGAACCCATTTACGCAGACGAAGGTCGTTAGAGGACCAGATAGTAGAGATCATTTGAAGAATCTATACGCTCCGGCTACCGCTCCGGCTACCGCTCCAGCTCCAGCTACTGCTCCAGCTACCGCTCCTGCTCCAGCTCCAGCTACCGCTACCGCTCCGGCTCCGGCTCCGGCTCCGGCTCCAGCTCCAATGCTGTTTGCTGGCTCGGATCATTTTCCAAGACCGAAACTTTCAATGGCATATCGGCTGATATGCCATTCGTCCACATGAAGTTTCTGGACATCTCCGTAACCCCTTTGCGTGAATGGACCAGTCTCATAGACAATAGATGGATCACTTAACAAAATGGAGTGTGCATCCACACCGGTCAACTTACCGGTATAGATGTAATTTAGACCGAAGATCAGAATATTCTGTCCAAGCAGGCTTTCCAAACCTGTGGCCACTTTTCTGGTGGTGACTTTCTTCGTCTCGGTATTTTTCATTTTGATTCCTTTCACTTTCAGCTTGCCAATCTCCAATTCCAGTTCCTGCACCCGTTCAGCAATCTGCTTCTGCCGCTCAGGATCTTTTGAAATATAAATCGACTTGTAGATCAGGGCACGCCGAAGTTCACGTCTGTCGCCGATCAGGCCGCACTCAGCAGAAGTTTTGCCGCGACGGCTCCGGAAACCGGAAAGAAGCTGCATACAAGAGTGAGTGTAAAGCAAGATGTGTTGGGAATCAACACAATTCTGAAATTAATTTTTCAAACTATCTTTTCTGTCTTTCTTTTTACTGCCTTCTGCCCCCGGCGTTCCCGCTGCGCATGATTGCCTCGAACCGGTCGTTCCATGCCTCATGAATTTCCATCGCGCTCATGTCGGTGTGCGCCCACTCCACCGCGCCCAGCCCCTGCACATCGGTCATCACTGGCTCGTCGATCGACTCAAAATCCACGTCCCATCCCTGCTCCGCCCATAGCGCCAGGCAATGCGCGCGTACCCGGTCGTCGTGGCGGCGTGCACTGAGGGATGCCGCCCAATGCTTACCAGGGAGAATGACTACGTCGCAGTACTCCTCCTGCAATGCGGGCGAGCGTACGATCGTTCCGCCCTTGATCAGGTGACGGGAACATTTGGCCCAGAGCTGCTGGTTGGTGCGGTCAGTGGCCTGCCAGCCAACGGACTGAGTAGGCTTGACCATTTGATCGGCGAAATATTGCCAGCGCCACAGATTACCATAACCAAGTTCCATGATCTGGCGGGTAAAGGATGGGCCGGGGCCGGGAAAGCCTTCGTATATCAGGAGTGCCTGGTGGTCGGCATCCTCATCGCCCTGCCCATAGACGCGGCCCAGCACGTTGGCAACATAGGCAAGCTCGAAGGGATCGATCGGCGCGGCAAACTCGGCAACCTGCGTGGAGGGAAGGCCGCCCCTGCCGCGCTTGAGCACGATGAGTGCTCCATTATCGGTAGTAAGGTCTTCTTCAGTACGGGACCAGCGATTCCAGCCGGTGCGGCCGAAGGTGGGATCGCCGCCGATGATGTAGCGCTCACGTGGCTCCGGCGCTTCCCACAGCCAGAGAATGCCGCGGGGGTCCCTATCCCATTGTTGGGGGTCGAAGTCGGCGGAGCGGGAGATCGAGCCTCGCTGGCCAATGGCGATCAGGGGCGGGAAAGCAGTGATCACTGCTCACCATCAAAGCAGGCACAGTCTATCTCACATGACACTTCAGGCAATGCATCCTGTGCCATTTTGCTATTGGTAACCAGTTCCTCCCAGCTCCAGTGACGGCCTAATCCTTTTACCCTCACTTTGCCACCAGCCAGTGCCTGCCGCTCCATTCTTATAGCCCGCTCAAAAAGGTCTGGATGCTCAATAGACAAGGCAATTACTTCAGGTTTGCGCATGGAAGGACAAAAGAAACAAGCAGACTTAATCGGAAGTAGCAGACTTGCCTGCCGGATACAATTAATGCACTCGTCCCTTTCCCAACCCCATTCAATCAAGGGATACCAGAAATCAGACTTTGTATTAGTAAAGGTCTTTGCCCGTTTTGCCCGTTGAGGCTCTCCGGCATCGTAACCTATGACCTGTAATATTTTTCCGCCGCTATTCCAGACTTCTTGCGCTGGGGGCCAGTGATTCAGAAACTTCTGTTGAGGTTCTATTTTGTATCGTTGGGAACAACTTTTCATCCCGAAAACTTTGGATGGCAGGTTCTCCAGCCGCAGACACATACCCTCCAGACCTTCAAATCCGCGATCTGGATTGGGGGACTCAGCCCGGACTCGTGTAATTGACGGGTAACCCTCACCGCACATGTAGTCATCAAGTGCGTCCAGAAATCTGTAAGTTTCTGGCTTCTCGCCTTTTGTATCACTGAAGGTGATTAGATCCACACGCTGTCCAATACGAGCAAACTGAACCAGCACGGCGGCAGAATTTATACCGCCGCCACAAGCTACTACAATTGGGCCATCATAATGTCTGCAAGCTGTCGGCATTCTAATATTTATACCCTGAACGGAAGTTGGAAATCAACTAAATTTTTACCATCTCCCTGTATTGCACATCGTATGGCATGCCCCAGACGGGAGCTTCGTGCCGCATCCGCTCCAATACATCATAGGGCAATGCCCCGGCCAGCGAGTTCTGAAAGCTCTCCTCCGGAGTGGCGCAATAGTTGGTCAAAAATTGATTAAGCTTATTCAGGCTCCGGTACAGTTCATGCTCGCTTTCCCACCAGTACATCTGCGGGCGCGTCAGCCTGCACGTTACCCCGCCGTTGAATTCCGGGCTTGTCTTCTCTACCATTTCTGCATGCCTGATCACAAGCTGCGAAGGTTCCCACGCGGTTGGCACCGGGCGCCGGTACTTGGTAGGTTCCAGATACCACGGAATAAAACAATATACCCAGTGCTCATACCCCCTGCGCCTGTTTCTTATGTTCTCGGTCAGGATCATCCAGTCTTCACCTGGACCAACTCTGCCGTTAGCCGTACTCTCCCATCCACCCAGCACATAGGGAGACTTGGGCACGCCGGGCATCAGCTCAAACATCAGCCGAAGCAGGTTGTCCCACAGACCGCACTCGGTGATCTGGTGGATGTCCCACTGCGCGCCTGTGCCGATCCCGGAACGTTGCTCGCTATCGGTATAGATCATTTTCGATCCCAGTCCGTCGAATTGCACCTGCTCACCTTTTACGTCGTATAAAATCCTGGGGCGCATGAAGAACGGGAGATTGTTGAGGATGATCTGGTCGCGGTTATAGAGTTCCAGTTTGGAGGAGTCGTTCGGCATCGCGAGCGTTGCGCTGAGTGCCCTGGTATTGGTATAGAAGACCATGCGGTGAATCTTGAGCTGGCACCATAGGGCGGTCATGCCCTGCTGGCGCGCTTTGTGCAGGGCCGCAAGGATACCGTCGCAGAACTTCTCCCGTTCGTATTCTTCCCACATCTCCAGTTCGCGTTTCGCGAGCAGGTTGAGGGCGCGATCCTGCGTGGCCCACAGTTTGGGCGGGGCCATGCCGCCGCCTACATTGGCGTCGAGCTGGATATGGGCGTAGCGTTCGGCCCAGTAGCGGAAGTCGTACCGGCACAAGACCATTTCGGATTTGATGAATTCAGATTCTGAATCGGTCAGGTCCCGGAGCAGGGAGCCCTTTTTTTCGTCCCAGAGCAGATGCAGGTTGCGGGCGCGCGTGATTGAGGTTTCGGCAGGCCAACGGCGAATCTGGAAAGAGGAGCGGGAGCGAACGCGGGCAAGGTTGCGGTCAATAATATCCAAGTGGTACAAGGCTTATTGCCGCCGTTCGCCGAAGATCGTGCTCAGATCCACGTGCCACTCATCTTCGTCCAGTACCGGCTGTCCCGTCTCCGGGTTGATCACTGGCTCCTTCACGTTCCAGCTCACCTCGGTCAGGTCCTCCTTCCGGGGATGCTTGAGCAGGTCCTCGTCCGGCAGGATCTCGTTGTGTTCAAGGCGCAGGCGCAAGGCATGGATGCGAGTCAGGGTATGGAGATCGGTTGCGATCAGATCAAGAGATTTGCGAATCGGCCGCATGCCGCGGAGGAAGGAGCGGAGGAGACGCAGCCAGATCACTCGCGCATACCCTTTGACCTGCCACTCTTCGTCTTATCCCGGTCGTGCTTAGCCTGCATTGCCATACCCTTTGCGGTGGTCTTCGATCCGCGCATGGCACCGATCTTGTTCATTGTGCCGTAGATGGCGTGCTTGTTCGATGGACCATACTCGGCGGCAAGCTTCTTTTCGAGAAATTCAGGCATTCACAGGTTCCTCTTCAGCCTCAAGTATAGATCGATCTTCGGGCGCCGTCTCGGGTGCTTCAAGCTGCTCCATACCCTTCACGAGGCTCTCCACATTGAACACGCCGTGTCCATAATGTACCGACCGCGCATCGACCATGGGTCCCCGCTTCCCGGCTATCCCAGCCACTTCGAGCACCAGCTTCCGCGCCTCCGCATCCCCGGACTGCACCACCTCGCCGGTCCCCTTGCATTCAGGGCAAGTCCGTACTATGGCCTTTCTGCGCTTCTCCTGCACTTCCTCGCGCGCCGCATCCATATCCAGAGTGCCGAGTCCATCGCACCGGCTGCATACGACCTTCCGATTCTCGGCATCGTCTGCGGTATGTTCCATAATCCGCGGCGACCGGTCCATGGCGATCCGCACGGCCTGAGATACCCTGTACCTGCCGTACACGTCCATCAGGTCCTGTAACGTGATCCCCACGTGCTTCAGGACCGCTGCCGTAGACCAGGCGCCGGGCTTGCCTGTGCCATGGCGGGTACCGGAGCGGTAGTTGGGGTGCGTGAGGACGAGGAGCGCGTCCTGGAACTTCTTTTTAGGGTCGACGGCCAGCGCCTGCTGCAAATCCGCTTCTTCAATACCGTCAAGGAAGCGGTTGTAAGCGTGGTCCAGATGGGCATGAGAGCGGCCAAGTTCGGTCCCGGTAATCGCATCGACGGTGGTCGCGAGGTTGCCGGTACGCGGGCGTCCCACGCCGGATTTCGATTTGGCGGGGCCTTTCATGGAGGCAGGAATAGGTTTCATGGCGTGCTTCTTCAGGATACCGGGGTCCCCGGCCGTAGCTTTGGCATAGATGGATTTCAGGCGTTCGCGCGTCGTCGGGCGCGGCTTGCGGCGTGCCATTGACGGTAGTATAGCAACATGTTGATTAACAACAGCCGATTAGCGACAGGCTGGTTAGCAGCCGGTTAGCAACAGCGTTATTTATTTTCCGAATACGGTCCAGTTGGTCCCGTTACAGAAAGCAAGCACGTTGTTTGCCCCACTCCCGGTGATCGTAGCGCCCCATGTGGCGGTCGTGGAATCAGTCACCCCGCCCCAAGCCCCGATATAGGTGCCGGAGCACGCCGGGAGACTGGCAAAGGTATGCATCACCAGGGCAAATGGCACAGCGCCGGTTGTGGAAGCTCCAATAACCCCGAATGCGCCTGCCACATTAGCCAGTCCTGAGACGGCCGAAGCGGTTGCGGCCGTGGTGATCCCGGCAACCGCTACGCCTGCCGAGGAAGACGAGGTTACGCCGTTACCGCTGGAAGAACTTACATTGACTGTGTTGGTCGAAGTTAAGCCATTGAAAGTCGAAGCGGCGGTAGAGTAAGACGGATTCCATTTACTTGTGCTGACGGATCGGGTAAAGCAAAGTGGTTGCCCCACCACGGCCGTCGAAGCGATCGATATATTTCCACTTATTCCGGTGCTCCACACTCCATCGGGAATCGCGCAGATCGTTCCATTAGTAAAGCCGGCTGGAAGGGTTATGGTGTTGATCTGCGTGGTTCCGGTCACGTGGAATACCGAGGCAGTTGGCGTGATCGTCGATGCCGACGCCAGCACGACGCCTTCCGGACCGTAGATGAACGAGGGTAACCCGTTACACTGCCAGGCGCCGTTTACGCGGAATGCGGTCACGCTAGCGCCGCCGGTAATACAGGGGTTCGATCCGGGCGTGCATCCGGCGCACCGGATGGAAGACCCATCGACCGCCGCTGACGGGAGACCAGCAAAGGAAAGGGATTCGGAGGGCGCTACCAGCACCATCGAGGCATAGGAACCATACGGGTTCGCAGGGGTATAGCCGAAGACGGTGTTGTTGGAGACCTGGAAGTTGGTGGCAGTCGCCGCGCTTGTGTCCACGGCAACGCCTGTGTTGCCTGCCATGTTCAGGAGGTTGTTCTGGAATTTTACAAAGTCTACGAGTGGACCGAGTACGAGCCCGCCCCCGGCCACGTCGTTGCCGTCAATCACGAACTCGGTAAGCGTGGAGCTTCCGGCCCCAGCTATGGTGAAGGCAGGCACGCCCACACTCGCCATTTGATTGTGCCCGACGACTACGCGGCCATAATTTGCATTGGAAGTGCCAAACCGCATACCGGCTGTCAAGTAGGATTCGATTGAGTTATTCACAACATTCAGATCGCCTGTGCAGACGGATTGGGTGCAGAAGAAATCCAGCGCGTAAGGAACAGCGGCAACGATCTTGTTATCGGCAAATCTTATACCGCCGGCCGACTCCCAACGAATGGCGGCCAGCGGACTGCCACTCATCTGAAAGTTATTGCCGGTGATGGTGATGTCGCCCTGGTCGCCATTGACCAGGTTGCGGATCAGCATATCGTAATGGTTACCGATGACTGTGTTGGTGTTGAAGCTCCAGCCGTTGCCGGACGCAGCGTAGAACGGTTGGTACTGGGAAGCAATCCGGTTGCCGACGATGCGGGCGCCGGCGGAGTTGGTCACGATGCCGTCGCCAAGCTGGATGCCGGAGCCGGCGGTACGGGAAACAGCCGTATCGAGATTGCAATTCCAGACTGACTGAGCGCCGGTTCCAAACAGGTCGATCATGTCTAATGTCGCGGTTTCGGCAGTGAGAATGGTTCCCCAGCCGGCGCAAAAGATATTCTGAGCCGTAGCCGCGGTCATGGTCAGTGTGCCGTAGAAGGGAACGACGCCGGTTGTGCCGAATGTTATCGTCGCGCCGGGATTGGCCCATGCCGCCTCGCCCCCGCCACTGGTTGCGCTGCGTATCGTCCAGGCCCCGGTGTGAGTGCCGGCGCAGTTGATCGTGAGGGCGCCGGTTGAGCTGCCGGATACTGCCGTACCGCCTGTAACCGCGCATGATTCGGCTGTGCCCGTGCCCCCGGAAACATAGACGGAGAATGGAGTATTGGTCCCGTTGATTCCGGCGGGAACCGGGACGAGAGTAAGAAAATTGCTGCCAATGCCCAGGGCACCGCCTGAACTGCCACCGGGAGAGCAGACAAGGATAGAGGAACAGCTCAGGACAGGGAAGTTGTAGGTATCGGCGAATATGGTTTCGCTGCTGAACGGGTCGAACGAAGGGATCGCACCGCGCGTAAACGGTGACGGAATGCCGCCGCCCGATATTTGCGCGTCATAGACGCCGTTGTCGGCGTAGTAGAACCAGTAGCCCGTGGTCGAGGCGGTGAACGGATTGGCTCTGGGTGTGCCGTTGTTATCGGAGTAGAGGGCAGCGATGGCTGTGCTTCCGGTTATGTAAACGGTGACCGTGCAGGAAGGGTAAGACTGCTGGACGGAAGTGGTTGAGAGAATGGAGGAAGTAGAGACCTTCTGACCGCCCTGCTCACAGTAACCGGAGGTGCGGGCACGACCATAGGCCGGAACAGCGGAAACAGCAGAAACAACCAGGGTAAGCAGGAGTAGGAACGGGAAGGAGACCGGGAAAGGGAGCGGGAGGGAAAATAGCGTACGGTTTCGCATCACAGACTATTGTGACGCAAAACCGGACTAAAGTGCAGAACTCAGCGTTTTCCGAGTCGCCCAAGCCGGATATGGTCTGGCGCCGTCATCCCGAGATTCAGATTCTGAATTTGCCTGAGGTACCGCTCCGTGGTCACCAGGCTGCTATGCCCCATAGTATGCTGGATCATATCGAGGTCCGCTCCGCCATCTTTCGCGAGCTGCGCGAACGTGCGGCGCAGATCATGAGGGCGCAGACCGGCTAAGGCAGGATCGATCAGCGCAGCACGGGCGCAGATACGCTGAAGGATTGTCATTATGCCTTGCGGGGTCAGGGGCGAGGCAGGGAGCAAAGTGAGGCTGGAAGCGGTGCCACTACGGGCGAGAGAAGGGAACATCGGGCAATTGCCAATGGTCATCGGCGTGCCCTTTCCAGATCGGATTCGGTCTCCGACCCTTGGCTATGGTCGCGTTCGCGTTCATGCTGGCGTGCTTCCAGGTAGCGCTGCCAGTATGCATCGTTCGAGGCATTGTTCGAGGCATTGTTCGGGGCTTCGGCGTCGATACATTCGTCTTTGGCTTCCTGGTCCCAGTCGCGAAGTGGGCCAGGATCGTCGTCGAGCGGATTCACGCCGCAACCTGCTTCGGATTTTCCATCAACACGTGCGCCTTGGCCTGGGCGCCTGGAGGCATTTGCCCGCTTCCTCCGTGGTTAGGCCTGGGGCAACGAAGCCCTGCGTGTAATCGCCACTAACATGGAGTCGGGACAGGTTTCCCGATTGCAGGCCGTCCCATTCGGCCTTTTGCCGGAGGGCATCCGCCAGATTCGCGAATCTTCGCGAGTATCCCCGTTGACCGGGGCTCGCGACAATCTCGAAAGGACGATTTGTCCGGTCGAGCAACTCTGCTTCTATGATCTGCATTTGTCTCCTCTTTCTGT
>Ga0137384_10001750_pt1 | contig 17225 bp, 5 predicted proteins | sample SagtaG_2_FD_104922 | JGI IMG/M metagenome (GOLD analysis project Ga0137384, IMG submission 104922) | Vadose zone soil microbial communities from Sagehorn Ranch, Mendocino, California, USA - Sage2_R_60_16 metaG | ecosystem: Environmental > Terrestrial > Soil > Vadose zone | place: USA: California... | reverse complement strand
GTAAACCCGTAAGGAGGTGCATAAACGTGGGTTGTTTTTGAGTTCCAACCCGTAAGGTAACCCGTAAGGAGGCGTAAGGAAGCCGTAAGTCCCAAGACTGCCCGGGGCGGATCGAAGCGGCCAAAATGAGAATTGCTGGATTCTGTCCTGCCATGATGCTGTTGGCCCCTATATTTTGAAATCGCGGTAAACTCTGCCACATGCCGGTTCATTCTGCACTCTTCATTGAGTCACCCCCCTTGCCGCAGTTTATCCATTGCGACCGCGATGATGATCACAACGCCGATGATGATCTCCTGCATGTAGGTCGGCCAGCCCATTTGATTGGAGCCATTGCGCAGCACCGCCATGATCAGCGCGCCGATCATCGAGCCGAGAATGCTGCCCGTCCCGCCACTCAAGCTGGCCCCCCCGATGACCACCGCCGCGATGATGTCCAGTTCCAAGCCGATCGCCACCGTCGGGTCCCCCTGCGTCAGCCGCGAAAGCTGCATCAAACCGGCGATGCCAAAGAAAACTCCAGCCACAATATAAATCATCCCTTTCTGCCGCCGAATGCGAATGCCGCTCAACCGCGCAGCGGCTTCGTTGGCGCCGATGGCAAATACATACCGCCCAAAAACCGTCTGCCGCATGACCAGCGCCATCGCCGCCGCCAGGCCCACAGTGATCCAAACGCCCCACGGCACCGGAAACAGATGTCCGGGATCCTTGTACTCCATCAGACGGTTTATGGCCGTCTCGGGCGCGTTGACGGTTTGACTGCCGGACAACCATTTGGCCGTCCCCCGAGCGATCCCCATCATGCCCAGGGTGACAATGAACGGCATCATTCGCAGCCCGCCGATTACCACCCCGTTGATCAACCCCGCGCCGGCTCCCACCGCAATCGTCAGCCAGCCGGCCATCAAGGGCGAGTGACCTTTGGCCAGCGTCGTCGCCCCCACCACGCTCGTCAGCGCAACCACCGAACCGACGCTCAAATCAATTCCCCCGCTCACAATGATCAGCGTCATCCCCAGCGTCCCTATGGCCACTATCACCGTCTGGGTCAAAATAACCTTGAAGTTTGCCCCGGTCAGAAAATAAGGCCGAACCGTCGGACTCAGCGAGAACAAGCCAATGACCAGCAACAAACCCAGGAACGGGCCGAAAATATTGAAAAGGCGTCTGGAGGCCGTTGTCTTATTAAGCGGGCCCATGCCATTGAAGTCGCTAAGCGCAAAGCGCTAAGCGGTAAGCGCAAGGCGCTTTGCGCTTCCCGCCTTGCGCTTCTCATTTCAAATACTTATCCAACTCCGGATGGAGCAATTCCCTGATTTCCGGCTGCTCCATGTTCTCGGGTGTCACCAGCGCCACTCCCGTGTCAATTCGTTTTTCCACTTTTTCTCCCCGCAAATATTTCACCGCCGTCACCACCCCCAGGTAACCCATCAGCATCGGGTTCTGCACCACCAGGGCCTGCACGTCCCCATTCTTCATATCCACCACCGACTGCGAGCCGGCATCGAACCCGATCATCTTCACTTTGCCACCAGCCAGCCCGATGTCCCGCAACGCCTTGGTCATCGCGATCGTCGGCGGTTCACAGGGACAAAAGATGCCGTTGACCTCGTGGCCGTAGCGGTTCAACAGGTTCTGCGACACCTGGTAGGCCGTTTCGCGCGTTGCCCCCGCATGTTGATCGGCGGATATGATTTTGATGTTCGGATAATGCGCCTTCAACGTATCCAGAAAACCCACCTCGCGCGCTTCGGTGCTGGCCGAACCCACCGCATACCGAAGCAGGACAACGTTGCCTTTGCCGCCCAACAGTTTGCCCATCTGCTCGCCCGCCAACTGCCCCCCCTTGTAATTGTCCGTCGCCACGAAGCTGACGTATTTGTCGGACTTAAGATCTGAGTCCATAATGACCACCGGGACTTTCGACGCAATCGCGTTGTGCACCGGTTTGACCAGCGCCTGCGAATCCAGCGGCGCCAGCACGATGGCGCTGACTCGCCGGGTCATGAAGTTCTCCACCACTTGAATCTGCTGGTCGCGGTCGTCTTCGCGCAGCGGTCCTTTCCAGATCACCTCCACCTTGGTTCCTTGCTTGGCCAGCTCCTGTTGCGCCTTGATCGCGCCGGCATTGATTGATTTCCAAAATTCATGCGTCGTGCCCTTTGGAATGACCGCGATGGTATAGGTGTTATCGGCCCCCTTCGCGGCCCAAAGCCCGCTCGCCAGCAGCAAGGTGAAAACCAGCGTAGCCCAGCCCGGCGTTGCACCAGACCCATGCGCCTTCAAGGGGCTCCTGAAGCTTGGAGTTTGATGCTTGGAGTTTTTCTTCCTCCGGGTTGTGGCAAAGCTTGCCCTCTTCTGTGTGGTGCTGAACATGCGCCGAGCCTATGAACACGCCTGCCCCTTTTCAATCCTTTTCGATTCAACTATTCAGGAGAGCGGTCCGCCCAGGTTGAGTCGGCAATTCTTCGTTCCCTTCCACCCTCCACGCATCAACTGCGACTATAGCCCCCCAAGCCGCAACGGACGGGGGGGAAACGAGGAACCGCGAAATACACGAAATACGCGGAAAGGCACCGCCCCGCCTCCAGCTCTTTTCCGCGTATTTCGCGTATTCCGCGGTTTGAATTTTTTTCTTAGGCGGGCTTCGCGGAGCACCACAAAACCCCTTGCCGCCGGCAACCGATTGACTTACTTTGCCTTCACCCGCGCGAGTAGCTCAACTGGATAGAGCGTCGGCCTCCGGAGCCGAAGGTTGTGGGTTCGACCCCCGCCTCGCGCACGTTTTGGTGTTAGTCAAGCATCACCCCCTCTCCTCCATCCGATGGAGGAGAGGGACGGGGAGAGGAGGTGCACCGTTCATTGGCTCCCACTTCACATCGGCGGCTTCGTCGGCTTGGCAATGATTTGCTCCGGCTTTGGCGGTAAGAAGCGCTGATTCTGCTCCTTCCTCACCACCTTCATACACCCTGTCCGCCGATGGAGCGCCTCCCATATTTCCAGCAGCACGCCTTCCCGATTCTTGCGCCATTGATGATTCCAGAACCGCAGCTCCTGGATTCCTTCGGCCGCGAGAAACTTTGCCCGCTCCTCGTCGCGTTGGAGGTGTTCCGGCAAGCCGTGCTGAAAGCCATCCAGTTCCACCGCAAGCCGTGCCATCGGACAATAGAAGTCCAGAAAATATTTCGCTTTGGGATGTTGGCGTCGGAATTTGAAACCGGCGAAGCGTCCAGCTTTCAACGCGCGCCACAATCCCTTTTCCTCGTCCGTCTGACCGCGACGCAGACAGCGGGCGATGGCGGTGGAGTTCATGCGCTCAGGTTACAGTGTGCCAGAGGTCTTAAGCAAGAACGCGCCTCCTCTCCCCGGCCCTCTCCTCCGCTCCCAGCGGAGGAGAGGGAGAAGACGCGGCGCCTCGGCATGAGGGCGAGTGGGCGAACAAAGCGAAATTATATGGCCGTCATCACCGCGCTTGTGGCTTGTGGTCATGATGCTTCCCTGGAGTTTGAAGTTTGGGGTTTGGAGTTTGGAGTTTTCCTTCTTGGAGCAATGAGAATCAAGCTTCAAGCGCCAAGCGCCAAGCACCAGGGAAATTCCAAGCTTCAAGCATCAAGGGGCGCGCTTGTGGCTTGTGGTCTTGATGCTTCCCTGGAGTTTGAAGTTTGGAGTTTGAAGTTTTCCTTCTTGGAGCCATGAAAATCAAGCTTCAAGCGCCAAGCGCCAAGCACCAGGGAAATTCCAAGCTTCAAGCATCAAAGGGCGCGCTTGTGGCTTGTGGTCATGATGCTTCCCTGGAGTTTGAAGTTTGGAGTTTGGAGTTTTCCTTCTTGGAGCCATGAAAATCAAGCTTCAAGCTTCAAGCGCCAAACACCAGGGAAATTCCAAGCTTCAAGCACCAAAGGGCGCGCTTGTGGCTTGTGTTCTTGATGCTTCCCTGGAGTTTGAAGTTTGGAGTTTGGAGTTTTCCTTAATCCATTCCCCCTCACCCCTGCTGCAACGCCGGCACCATCGGCACCCGCGCCAGCACCCGGCGTGGCCGCTCGCTCTTCGCCCGCGCCGCCTTCCCATCGAACCTCAGCGCGGTTTGCTCGCCTTTTCTCCACACAGTCGCTGCTTTAACCCAGCCTTCGGCCACCAATTCGCTCACCACCTCGAACAATTTGACATCCATGAGATCTGGCCGGCAGGACGTTGCGTCTTCCTCAGTCGTTTGGCTCAAATAAGCCGAATCAACTGCGTCCATCTGGCACGAAAACACTTTCAGTTCCAGGCTCCCGCACAGCCCCCCCTGGAGTTGATGTTGGATAGTGTGCATCGGCACCGGCACCTGGACATCCTGCTGTTCCCAAACCCGTTCGCCATCCGCCAAGGTCAGTTTCACCGAGGAAAACCCCAGCCGTTGCGTCACGAAAAGCAAATCCGTCCACAGCCCCTCCAGCGACTTGTGCCGCCCGCCTTCCAGCGCCAGCCACCGCGTCAGACACAACGCATACTGAATGTCCTGGCGCATGCTCAATGAATTGCCCAGCACTCGCCCCACCGAAAACCACTCCCGGCTGAAACTCAACCGGCCCGCGCACAGCAACATCAACAGCAGCGCCAGCCCCAGCAGCGCCGGTATCCAGTAGCCGTCCGACATAAACACCGTGAAACCCATTCCCAGGAAAATCAACGTCACCGCATACAACGACAGCACCACTTTCCGCCGCGACAAACCCATGTCCATCAGACGATGGTGAATATGCTTGCGGTCGGGCCGAAAGATCGGCAGCCCGCGCAACCCGCGCCGCACGATCGCCAGCGTCGTATCCACGATCGGCAGCGCCATCACAAATAACGGCGCCACCAGCGCCGCCACTACTGTCCCCTTCTGCGAGCTGACCAGCGTCAACAATCCGATTTGGAACCCCAAAAAATACGCGCCGCCGTCACCCAGATAAATTTTGGCAGGCGGAAAGTTGAACCACAAGAAACCCAGCAACGCACCCACCATCCCGCACGCAATCAACCCGAACCCATGCTGATAGCCCACAAAGGCCAGCAACGCCATCAACATCAGGCTAATCCCGCCCGCCAGCCCGTCCACGCCGTCAATCAGGTTGATCAAATTGGTCATCGCCACCAGCCAGAGCATCGTCAGCAACACGCCCCACGCGCTCAGGTTGATGATGGTTCCCGTAAACGGAATCTTGAAAGTCTGAATCCCGATGCCGAAGCTACAAACCACCGCTGCAATCAGGAGCTGGCACAGCAGCTTCCGTTTCGCTCCTAAAGGCCGCAGGTCATCCCACAACCCGAGCCCGAACATGGCCAGCGAGCTGCCCATCACCACCCACCGTTCCCGGGCCATTCCCTGCTCCGGAAAGAACACCGCCACGAACGCCTCCACCCCCAGAAACGCCGCTGCCAGCGCCAGCCCACCCAGCCGCGGAATCGGCGTCTTATGCGTGTGATGCAAATCCGGCGCGCGTTGCGCGAACCGGCTGCGATTCCGCAGAATCAGCGGAATCAGCAGGAAAACAATCCCCATCCCCACCCCACATGAAATTAAAGGCAACATGCTCATTCAGGTCTCTTAGCACCCGCGGTGCCAGCAGACCTTTTTCTCAAATGTTGGACTTGGAAGGGAAGAGCGTGGAGCGTGGAGCCCCATTTGAAGGTTGGGGTCATAAAAGCCTCAAGCACCAAACTCCAAGCACCAAGGAAGCTACAAGCCACAAGCTCCAAAATAGCGCATTGAGGCTTGGGGTTTGAAGTTTCCCTGATGCTTGGTGATTGAAGCTTGGAGTTTTCATCGGGCGTCCCTGATCCCCACCCCCCAGCGAACGTCTTCTCAACCGTCAAAATTAGCGATAACGAACTCACTTTACGTACATCAACTTTCTCAAAAGCAGTTTACCTGGCCGTAGCCCTTCCACAATCAGGCCAACCCACGGTTGTTTGCCCGGTGCCTTCCCGAATCGAATCCAAGGGAACAACGGGGGAGCGAGCGGAGACTACGGGACTGCAGGACTACGGGACTACGGGACAACAGGACTACCAGACTACGGGACAACAGGACTACAGACCTCCGACCTCCGACCTCCGACCTCTGACCTCCGACGTCAGCATTTCAGCATTTCAGCATTTCTCTTCTGCCGCCCCCTCCACAAAGTCCCCGCCCCAAAAACTGCCGCAAACAATCCCAACGCCACATTCGTCGGCTCAGGCACCGCCGTGATGTCCAGGCTCCAGCTTACCAGCGAGTTCTCGATCCCGGGGCTCGTGTCCGCAAAGAACAGCGTCCAGGTATTATTGGGGTCGTAGCTCCTCAAACCTGCCAAATCCACCGAAAAACTGGTGGTGCCATCGGTCAGATACTGGTCGAGGTTCACGAAAGGGGAGCTGGCAAGGTTGCCAAGCCGAATATAGCCCGTCAGGTCACTGATGGAAGCGCCCGATAGATTGACCGTCAGGATGATGTCCCGACTCGTAGTAGTCAGACCACTGAGTGTGTGCGCATCAGTCAGTCCTATCGTGCTGTTATCTGGAATCACCCCGCCGTTCTGGAACGAGCCGGTGTACGTGTAGAGCGCTCCTTGGGCTGAGAGACAGAGCAGTGCCGCAATCACTCCCACGGCAAGTCCCTTGCCCCACCGCTCCACGGAAAGGCGGGGCGTCTTAATCTTTGTGTTGAGAATAGTCATAGTTTTATGGTGTCGAAATTCGATAGTAGCGGCTGGTATAATTTGTCGCAGTCAAGTCCACGAACGAAATCAGGCCGTTCGCCAGGGCCACATTGGTGGCGATTGTCTCCCAGGGGCTCAAGCTCACATTGGTCGTGGCCTGTATCAGGTAAGTCCCGCCAGGTATCCCCGACGCAATGATCCGCATATTCAGATCCGGCTGCTGCTCAATGTTGCTGTTGCCGATGGTGCCGGAGAAATTACCCAATCGTACGGTCACACTCACGGTGCCGGTGGCGGTGCCACCATAGTAAGCATCAGTCACCCTGTAGCTGAAGCTGTCCGCGCCAACGTAATTACTCGCAGGCGCGTAAGTAAGGTTCGTACCAACGACCGAGACCGTCCCGCCGTTGGTACTGGTCGCATCGACGTCCAGCACGCTCAACGTGTCCTGGTCGGCATCGGTGCACACTTTCAACAGTTTCGACACCGCGAAAGTGACCGGTGCGTTGTTGGTCGTGCCAAGTGCGAACGGTCCAGTGGCCGGCGGCGTGTTGATCACTTCGCTCAGGCTGTTCGTGCTGCCCAGAAAATTGCCGTCGCCGGCGTATTCGGCCGTGACCGTGTTCGAGCCGTGCGGCAATGACGCCGTCGTCAGGCTGAAAGCCGCGCCCCCGCCCAGCGCCACCGGGTCGCCGAACGCAACCTCGTTGGTCCGGAACTGGACCGTGCCGGTCGGCGTGCCCGCCCCCGGTGAAACCACGCTCAGCGTGTTGGTGAAAGTAACGTTCGCCCCCGGCAGCGCCGGATTGGACGTGGCAGTGACCGCGCTCAACGTGCTGGCTGGCGTGATCGTCGCAGCAGCCGCGCTCTGCATCGTCAGTGTGTAATCCCCAGCCTGATCCCCGCCCAGCGATAGACCGCCAAACGTCACCGTGCTGGCCGTGGCTACGTCCGGGCTGTTGTAAGTGCCCGTGGCCGTCCCGCTGATGCTGACCACGTCGTCAGTGTAAGGCTTGCCATCCGATGTATCACCGCTCCCAACCGTCTCCGCCGACTCCAACGCCGGCGTCCCGCTCACGCTCGCGCTGGTGGTGCCGTCATAGACCTTGCTCGCCGGCACCGATAGCCCGCTCATCGTCAACGCTTTGGGCGTGATGTTAGCCGTGATCGCCGTGGAAGGCGACCCCACCGAATAGTTGGCGCTCTGCCCGCCCGCCGCCAGCGTTACGTCGCTGGTCAATGTCACTGCAATGCCGTTCGCCACGTCCTTGCTGTCAAATGTGCCCGTCAAGGTCGCAGTCGTGAAACTGACCGTGTCACCCGTGTAAGGCGCCCCGTCGCTGGTCGAACCGGCACCGGGCGCTTCGGCCGTCAGCGTCGCAGCCGTTCCCGAGAGCGCCACCGTCGTGGTCGCATCATAAATCTTGTTTGCCGCGCTGATGCCGGCGTAGTTCAACGCCTTGGTCGTGACGGCCTGCGTCAATCCAGTCTGCTGAGTCACCGTGTAATTGCCGTTGCCCGTGCCCGTCACCGTGTTCCCAGTGATCGTCACGTTCTGCGTGCCTACGTCTTTCGCAGCCAGCGTGCCCGCTGCCGTTCCGCCAATCGAAACCGAGTCGCCATTGCCCGTGTAAGGCTTGCCGTCGCTCGTCGTACCGGCGCCCGCCGCCTCCGCGGCTTGGAACGCCGCCGTCCCACCCAGCTTGGCCGTGGTCGTCCCGTCATAAATCGTGCTGCTCGCCGTGATGCCCGACACCGTCAGCTCCTTGGCCGTGACCGTCTGCGTCAAACCCGTTTGCTGCGTCGCCGTGTAGTTGCCGTTGCCGTTGCCCGTCACCGTAACGCCCGTAATCGTCACCGCTTGGCTGCCCACGTTCCTGGAAGCCAGCGTCCCCGCCGCTGTCCCGCCCGCTGAAACTGAATCCACGCTGTAAGGGATGCCGTCCGACGTGGTGCCGCTGCCCGCCGTCTCTGCCGTCGCGAACGCCGCCGTCCCGCTTAGCTTCGCCGTGGTCGTACCATCATAAATCGTGGACGCCGCCGTGATGCCCGTCACCGTTAGCTCCTTGGCCGTGACCGTCTGCGTCAAACCCGTTTGCTGCGTCGCCGTGTAGTTGCCGTTGCCAGTGCCCGTCACCGTAACGCCCGTAATGGTCACCGCTTGGCTGCCCACGTTCCTCGAAGCCAGCGTCCCCGCCACCGTCCCGCCCGCTGAAACTGAATCCACGCTGTAAGGGATGCCGTCCGACGTGGTGCCGCTGCCCGCCATCTCTGCCGTCGCGAACGCCGCCGTCCCGCTTAGCTTCGCCGTGGTCGTACCATCATAAATCGTGGACGCCGCCGTGATGCCCGTCACCGTCAAGGCCTTGCGCGTGATGTTGGCGCTTGTCGAGGCCGTCGTGGAGCTCAGTTGATAATTGCTCGAATCAGTTCCGGTTATTGCGAGGCCGCTCACGCTCACGGCCGTGCCGTTAGCCACATTCCTGTCGGCAAAGGTGGCCGTCGTGTAACTGTCCGTCAAAACGTCGCCCGAGAAACGGTTATCTGATAGAGTCACCGTGGCGGCAGTCGTGCCATCGTAGATCTTCTCAATTCCGGTGGCAGCGACGGTCAAAGTAGCCTTAGAAACGTTAAAAGCGCTGCTCGCCTTGCCAGTAAATCCGCTCGCATTCGCCGTCAGCACGTCCCCGTTTTCGGCCTTATTGATCTGCAGGCCGGAGTAAGTAACGGTCCCGTTCCCGTGCGCGGTGCCGATATCCAGGCTGGTTGTGCCCGCCAGCGGGCCCGTGCCAGTGGTCAAAGAGAGGGTCACGCTCACGCTGGAGCCCAGGCCAACCGTCGAAAGGTTGCCAAACGGATCCGTTGTCTTCACTACTGGCTGGGTTGTGAAGGCCGTTTTATAGACTGCTCCCGACGGCTGAGTGGTGAACGCAAAATGATCAGCCGTCGCCGCCGAAACGGTGAGGCCGACGCCTGCACCGCCGGTACTCGCAGTAGAGAGCGCCCCGTCGGTAGCCGCCAGCGTCACTGACCCTTCGGCCTTGTAGGCAACCAAACCGCCGCCCGCTGAGCCTTGGCCAGCGGTCAGCGTAATCGTAGTGGCCGTCCCCAGGTTCACCGCCGTGCTGTTCTTATCGGTGACCGTGGGATGGGTGCCATCGGACGCGTTGCTCAGCCCGCTGAAGGTCAGGCTCTTGTCCCCGGTGAAACTGGTAACGGTATTTTGAAATTGATCAACCAGCTTGATCGTCAGCGCGTCGCTGGCCCCCGCAGTCGGCGTGGTCGTCGCCGCCGTGATGCGATAGGCGCTGGCGGCGGCCGCATTGATTGTGACGGCTGAGCTGCTGCCCGTCTTGGAGTTGCCGTCCGTGGCCGTGATGCTAACGCTTTCAGCCACATTGTCCTTGGTGCTGATGGTGAAGGCGCCGCTCGAAAGCGTCTTGGTGTTGTCCCCAAACGTGCTGTTGCCGTCGCTGTCAAATTGCGCGTGACTGGTGCTGCTGGTCATAGTCACGACCGTGGAGCTGTCGGCGGCGACAGTTTGGTTCAAGGTGTCTTGGGCGGTCACCGTCGTGTTAAACGCAACGCCGGCGGTGGAAGGCCCTGCAGCGATGGTGTAAGGGGCAAACGCGGTTTCAAGAAATGGATTCCACCCCTGCGCGCCGACGTCGTTGCCCGCGACCGCCTCATCGGAGCGAAAACCGGCGCTGGAAGTGTAGGTTCCAAGCAAGCCAAAACTGGCGCCGGTGTTTGGAGTGATTCCGACTTGGCTCAAGTTGAACGAAAAGGTGTAAGTCGAGGAATTATTGTTGCCGGTGGGGTTCAGGTTGACGCTGGCGATGAAGTTCAGGCTGTTCGCGCCGCCGCTGGCCAATTGCCATAGCCCGCCGAAATTGTCGCTGGCTGGGCTGAGAGCGATGGCGTAATCCGGCCGAAAACCAGCGGAAAAAGTCATCAGGCTGCGGTTTGCGCCGCCATCAAAACCCGAAATAGCCCTGCGCAGGCCGTCGGCGCCATCGGCGAACCCGGAAGTATCCGCAAAACCACCTGCAACGGTATCTAGGTAGATGACTAGCACGTCATTGAACCCGTTGGGCCCCTTGTTGACCTGTCCGAAGACGGTCGTGCCGTTATTGGTCAGGGTCAGACTCCCAAGGCCAATGGGCCCGCCGAAGCCGCTGTTTCCATTGCCGGAATAAGTCAGCGGAGAAGTCTCCGCCGCGGAGGCGCTGACCGCGTAATGATCTATCGCCTGTTCGCCGACAGCGAAATCGCCGAACGAAGCCAGGCCAGTGGCGCTCGTGCTGGTGCCTGTCCGCGTGCCAGTGGTCGTGGCCGCCCACGAACTGCCGTTGTATCCGCGGACGACGAACTTGGCGGTTGAAGCGCCGGAATCCAAGTCAACCGGGGAACCCGAAATGAAATTGACCGTAACATCGTAGGTGCCCAAGATGCCGCCTGCCCCCAGCGTCCAGTACCGGTTTGCGTCCTTGGCGGAATTGATGCCTGAAGTCGAAATATTGGGATGCTCGCTGCCAGTCGTCGTTGCGGTCAAATTGCCCGCGCTTGTGACGTTGAAATTCGACAGGCTAATCGGCGTATAGTTCGACGCGTCGCCAATGGGGAAAGCGGCGGATTGGCCGCTCCCAGTGTTGAAGGCCCTCGTCAAGTGGCCGTTGAGGTAGCTGCTGCTGCTGCCGCCCGAAATGGACGCCCCTGCGAGCACAGCGACCAGGTCGCTGCCGGTGGTCAGCTTGCCGCTCGTCAGTCCGAGGGTCCCGTTGACCGCCACGCTCCGTCCGCTCGAGAGCGTCACGCCGGCGCTATTGTTGATCGTCAGGTTGTTCACAGGGAACGGCAGGCCGTCACCGACAGCCTGCGGTGCCGAGCCGTTGTAGATGTAATTAGCGGCGGTGTCGAAACTGCGCGTGCCTGTGACCAGGACGTTACCACTGGCGGCGGATGACGCGATGCCACTGGCGTGGCCAATGCCGAGGGTCCCGCCGCTTTGCAGCGTGAAAGTGCCCGCGCCGCTGATGGTGTTGCCGCCCATCTCGAAATCTGCGCCGGACGCGACGGTGCAGGAGTTGGTCACCGCAGCCAAGTTGCCACTGAGCGTGACCGCTGAACTGTTGCTGATGGTGAGGTTGTTGATGTTGGCGCTTATAGGAAGGCCGCCGCCAGTGACCTGCGCCAGAGCGCCGTTGTAGATGTAGCTTGCGCCAGACGTGAAAGTTCGCGTGCCGGTGTTCTGAATGTTTCCAGAGGTGCCCGAGGTAGTGATGCCAGCCGTCGAGCCGATTCCCAAGGTTCCGCCCGCGCTTAAGGTGAAGGTTCCTGCGCTGCTCACCAGGTGGGTGCCGCAGTAAAGCGTGCCGCCGCTGGTGACGGTGAGCGCCCTGCTGGTGCTGACCGGGATGTCATTGTTCAGCGTCAGCGAGGCGCCGGAATTCACGTTGAAGTTCATGTGTGCTGTTGTGAGAGTCCCTCCTGATCGGGTGAAGTTCTCGTTTGCACCGTTGAAGTTGACCGCCAGGTTTCCCCCTGTGGCAGTGTGGTCGAATGTCCCACTTGTTTGGTTGTACGAGCCGCCAAGGTTCAGAGTATAGGTGCCTGCGCTGGAGGAGCTGTCGAAGTTGAAGCTTCCCCCCTGGATGCTCATATCGCCCCCAACCGACATGGTGAGCGTGGTTGCGGAAGTGTTTCCTACCAGGGCGCCGGAGCCAGTATTGACAATGGTGAAGTTGCCGTTGATCGTCGTAAGGTTCCCAGCGAGGTTGAGCGTTGCGTTCTGGCCTGAGCAGTTCCAAGTAAAATTGCCGAAGGCCTGGCCCAGCCCGGCTGGCGCGGTGTTGGTTACACGCAGAATCTCACAGGTCGAACTGCTGCTCCATGTCTCCGTCGGGATCGTTGAGGCATTGGTGCCGTGCTGGTAGGTGGCGCCCGATTGGAAGGCTCCTGTCCCCGTCATCGTGATAAGCCCGACGTTACTGACCACGCCGGAGACGTCTAACGAAGTGCCGGTCACGCTGGCTATCGTCCAAATGATTGCTGGGTTGACGGTGACCTGGGCCCCGGACTCGATAATAACCTGGTCGCTGGTGACCGCGGCCGCCACGGTGACGATGTGACCCGCTCGGACGGTGACAACACTGGCGCTGGTGTTTGTCGGGAAGAACCCAGTCTGCCAGCTGGTGCCGTTAAAGCGCTCCCAGGTCGTGGTTGCGTTCCAGTTGCCTGAGGTGAACGATCGGAAGGTGCCTGTCGCTGTGCTGACGACTATGCTGCCTGACGTGCCCGTCTTGCTGTTGCCATCCGTGGCGGTGATGGTGATTGTTTCGGCGGCGTTGTCCTTGGTGCTGATGGTGAACGCGCCGCTGGACAGGGCCTTGGTGTTGTCACCCAGGACGCCGTTGCCGTCGCTGTCGAACTGCACGCTGCTGCCTATGTTGCCTGTCATGGTCACCACCGTGGTGCTGTCGCTCACGACGGTCTGGCCGAGGATGTCCAGCGCCGTGACGGTGGTGGTGAACGGCACCCCGACACTAGCGGAGGCCGGTGCGCTGACCGAATAGTGGTCAATCAGATTCTCGCCCACGGCAAAATCGCCGAAGGAAGTGATGCCGCTGGCAGCCGTGCTCGTAGAGGTGCGCGTGCCGGTCGTCGTGGTTGACCAGGATGCGCCGTTGTAACGACGCACGATAAATGCGGCCGTGCTCGCGCCGACATCCACGTCGCCAGCCAGGAAGTTGAATGTAGCGGTGCTTGCTGTAACCGCGAACCCGCCGCTGGCAGTGAGGGTCCAGTAACGATTGACGTCCTTGGCGGAATTGATGCCGGAGGTGGCAACGTTCGGGTGATCGCCGGCGGTGGTGGTGGCACTGAGGTTGCCGGCTACGCTGACGGTCATGCTGGCCAAACCGACGGGTGTGTAGCTCGAGGCGTCACCAATCGGGAAGGTGAACGACGTGGCGGTAGTCAGGAACGCCTTCTGCACTTTGCCGTTGACGTAGCTGCTGGCGCTCGCGCCGGAAACCGTCCCGCTTGTTGCCAAATTGACCTGGTTTGCGCCGGTGGTGATGTCGCCGCTGGTGAGTGTGAGCGTGCCATTGACTGTAGTGGTGGCATCCAACGTCACGCCCGCGTTGTTGTTGATGGTGAAGTTGTTCACCGTAGCGGGCAACCCGCTGCCGGTATTTTGGGCCGCCGCGCCGCTGTAAGTGTAGTTGGCGCCAGTATTGAAGTTGCGTGTTGTGGTTTGAATGTTGCCGCTGGCGCCTGACGAAGCGATGCCCGCCGTCGAACCGATCGCTAGCGTCGCGCCTGAACTGAGGGTGAACGTGCCCGCGCCGCTGATCACGCTGGTGCCGCAGTCTAGGGTTACGCCGCTGTTGACGGTCGCTGTCCCGGCCACGTCAATGTTGCCCGTCAGCGTTTTCGTGCCGCTGCCGCTCAAGGTTAGATTATAGTAGTTGTTGACATGCACGGTCTGTGTCGTTCCATTGTAATTCACCGTGTTCCCACTCGCCGTTGCCGTGATTGTGGTGATCCCGGAAGTCAGGCCAATGTTCAGGGTGGCATTTGCGCCTTGCGCCAATTCGCCCGTGCCCGAAAGCGCGGTGCTCACCGTCAACGTCCCGCTGTTGTTCAGAGTAACGCCGGTGACCGTGACCTTCGGAATCGAGAATGTTCCGGTCAGCGTCTGAGTGTTGGAGTCAAACGTATAAACGCCGGTTCCCGCTGTGAAGGTGCCGTTGTTGGTAATCCCGCCTCTGAGAGTGACTGCCGAATTGCCAGAGTTGTTCCACGTGCCACCAGCAGCAATCGTAACCAGGTCGGTAAAAATTTTAGTCCCTGTGAGAGATGAAATGGTCAGCGTGCCACTGGTTCCCCCACCAACGGTGGTCGTGCCAGTTACCGTCAGAGCAAAACCCGCCGCCGTAAAGGTCGTGCCATCTCCAACGCTAAGGTTGCCGCTAATCGTTAGGCCGACTACCGTCGTCACCGAAACGGTTCCACTCAAGGTCAGGTTACCGCTGATCGTCGTGGTGCCGCTTTGCAGGGTCTTGGCGCCGCTGCCGCTCACGGTTAGATTGTAGTAGTTGTTAGCATGGACGGTCTGCGCCCCGCCCGTGTAATTGACCGTGTTGCCACTGGCGGTGGCTGTCAGGGTGGTGATCCCGGAGGTTCCGCCGATGTTTAACGTGCCCGTGGCTCCGTTCACCAAGGTCCCCGTTCCCGAAAGCGCGGTGCCAACGGTCAACGTACCGTTGTTCTGGTAATTACCAGGAGTGTTGATTGTGACGCTGGGAATCGAAATCGTCCCACTGATTGTCTGACTGGAACCCGTCAGCGTGTAGACGCCCGTGCCCGCAGTAAACGTGCCGCTGTTTGCGATGCTGCCGCTGACAGCGACGGGGGCATTTGCTGTGTTGTTGAACGTTCCGCCGGCCAAGGGCAGACTTATATCACCAAACGACTTCGCGCCGGTGACGCTAGTGATGGAAAGTGTCGCAGGGTTAAAAATCGTTGTCGTCCCGCTTACCGTTAGGGCAAAGGCCCCCACCGTGAATGTTCCACCGCTCACCGTGAGCTTGGTCATGGTCGCCGCTCCGCTGAGGCTTGTTCCGGGGGCGTTGTTAAGCTCGATGTTTCCGAATGTGCCGCTAACTGTCTGCGCCGCATTGCCATTGTATGAAATCTCCCCATTTCCACTGCTGGTATGCGTCCCCGAGTTGGCGACAGTGGACTTGGCTACCAGTGTGAATCCGCCGTCGGAGAACGTCGCGCCGGAGGCGATCGTGAACGTGGAATTCACCGTCACGGTGGCACCCAAAGTTACCGTGCCCGAAGCGTTATTGATGCTCAGAGACTGGAGTGCGTTGATCGAAGTCGGTAATTCACTCCCCGTGGTCACACCCCCTGCGGTGTAGGTGACGTTGACGGTGGAGCCAAAGGCCGGTGTTCCTGAGAGGCTCCCGGTCGCGCGAGAGATGTTGGCGCCGTTGCCCAGAGTGAGGCTGGCCGCGCCGCTCAGAGCGCCGCTGGTCAGTGTGAGGGTGCCGCTGAGCGTCAGGCTGCTGCTCAAGGCAACACCATTGGCATTGGCGATCGTCAAATTGTTCAAGGCGGTCGCACCGCTCGGAACGGCGATGCCCGTTGCGCTGCCGCCGAAGGACAGACTTGAGGCGGAAGTTGTATGCAAATTGGCCAGCGTGCCGGCAATGGCCGGGCCGTTGAGCACGAGGGTATTGGCGCCTACGGTGAACGTGCCGCTGGTCAGGGTGAGCGTGCCGCTAATCGTCAGGCTGCTGTTCAAGGTGACACCGTTGGCATTGTTAATCGTCAGATTGTTCAACGCGGTCACGCTGCTTGGGATGCTTATGCCCGTCGAGCTGCCGCCAAAAGACAGGCTCGAAGTTGAAGTCGTGACCAAATTGGCTGGCGTGCCCCCGATGGCCGGGCCGTTCAATGCCAGGGTATTGGCGCCTACGGTGAACGAGCCGCTGGTCAGGGTGAGCGTGCCGCTAATCGTCAAGCTGCTGTTCAAGGCGACACCGCTGGCATTGTTAATTGTCAGATTATTCAGAGCGGTCACGCTGCTGGGAATGTTTACGCCCGTCGAACTGCCGCCAAAGGAGAGACTGGACGATGAGGTGGTCTGCAAATTGGCCGGTGTTCCGGCGATAGCCGGGCCGTTCAGCGCCAATGTGTTGGCGCCGACGCTCAGCGCGCCGCTGGTCAGAGTCAGTGTGCCGCCGACCGTGACGTTGCCGCCAAGGGCAATGCCATTGGCGCGGTTGACTGTCAGATTGTTCAGGGTAATGGCCGGCAGGGTGGTGCTAGCGCCGGTGCCGCCAAAGGTGATGTTCGCCGAGGCGCCGCCCGTCAGGCTTCCGCCCGTCGTGGAGACGTCGCCGTTAAGCGTCAGGGTATTGGCGCCAATCGAGAGGGCGCCGTTGCTTAGAGCCAGCGTGCCGCCCAGGGTCACTGCGCCGCCCAAACTGATGCCATTGGCCCGGTTGATGGTCAGGTTGTTCAAGGCGATTGCTGGCAGGGTCGTGCCGGCCCCGGCGCCGCCGAAAATGATGTTCGCGCTGGCGCCGCCTGTCAGGCTCCCGCTGGTTGTGCTAATGGCGCCATTGAGCGTCAAGGTGTTTGCGCCAATCGCCAGAGCGCCGGTGGTCAGCGTCAGCGTGCCATTGACCGTCAGATCTCCGCCAAGGGAAACGCCGCCCGAATTGTTTATGGTCAGATTGTTCAGGAACGAGGTGTCTCCAGGGATTTCGCCGCCCGTCGTCACGCCGCTAGTGCCGGTGTAGGTCACGTTCACCGTCGTGCCGAACGTTGGGGCAGCGTCCAAACTGCCGGTCGCGCGCGAGATGGTGGCGCCAGTGCCCAGGGTGAGATTCGAGCCGTTGGTGAGCGTGCCGGCGGTCAGCGTGAGGGTGCCGCCCACCGTCACCGCGCCGCTCAGACTGATTCCATTGGCGCGGTTGATCACCAGGTTGTTCAAGGTAACTGCCGGGAGGGCCGTGCTGGCTCCGGCGCCGC
>Ga0137384_10001743_pt1 | contig 17258 bp, 15 predicted proteins | sample SagtaG_2_FD_104922 | JGI IMG/M metagenome (GOLD analysis project Ga0137384, IMG submission 104922) | Vadose zone soil microbial communities from Sagehorn Ranch, Mendocino, California, USA - Sage2_R_60_16 metaG | ecosystem: Environmental > Terrestrial > Soil > Vadose zone | place: USA... | reverse complement strand
TTCCGCACAGTTTCACCAACAACGATAACCGGCTCGCCACCGCCAAACTCGGCACGGCAAACGATTTCTATGATCACCTCGCCTCCGCGCTGCGCGTGCTCTATGCGGAGGGCGCCAGCAGCCCGCGGATGATGACTGTCAGCCTTCACAGCCGGATTTCGGGCCAGCCTGCACGGTTCGAAGCCGTGATGCGTTTTCTTGATCTCGCCGCGCAGCATGAAGGAATCTGGTTCGCCAGCCGCTCGGACGTTGCCCGCCACTGGACCGATATCCACCCAGCGGAGCGACATCTATGATTGCCCATGCAGGCTTGCTCGTCGCCGGTGGACTCGTCGTCGATCCCCAGTCAGGAACGGCCGATCGCAAGGACCTGCTGATCGAAGACGGAAAGATCGCCGCGATCGGCGCGCCCGGTACGCTGGTCACCGGCGCCGCGCGAAGGCACGATGCGCGCGATCGCCTGATCGTTCCCGGTCTCGTGAACGCCCACACCCACGGCCATGCGAACCTCATGAAAGGCGTCGCCGACGCGTGGACGCTCGAGGCTTCGCTCACCAACGGACCATGGCTCGCCGGGACGCGAGATCCCCAGATGATCTATCTGTCGACGCTGCTCGGCGCCATCGACATGCTGTCGAAAGGCTGCACCGCCTGTTTCGACCTGGTCTACGAATTTCCGCGACCGACCAGGGACGGCTTCGCCGCCGCCGCAAGAGCTTATGCCGATGCCGGCATGCGCGCGGTACTGGCGCCAATGGTTGCCGATCAAAGTCTCTTTCAGTCAATCCCGGGACTGGCCGGCGCGCTGCCACGGGATTTGGGCAAAGCAGTCGGCGAGTTTGCGCTGGCAAAAGGAGACCGGACCCTTGCGGCAGTTGAGGAGATCGTGGCCGATCGGGCGAATCTGCCCGATGGCGTGACCCTGGCTATCGCCCCGACGATTCCGCATCACTGCTCCGAGCGCTTCCTGCGGGATTGCATGGACCTCGCGGACCGTCATCAACTCCCGATCCACATGCATATCGCGGAGTCCCGGCTGCAGGCCGTCGTCGCTCGAAAACTCTATGGCCGATCCGCGGTCCGCTATCTCAACGACTTTGGAATGCTTCGGCCGGGCTTCACCGCGGCGCATTGCGTCTGGATCGACGAATACGATCTCGACCTGCTCGCGGAACAAGGCTGTTCAATCGCTCATATACCCGCCAGCAATTTCAGGCTTGGATCTGGCGTCGCCCATGTCAGGCCGATGCTGGAGCGAGGCATCAATGTCGGTCTGGCAACGGACGGCGCCAATTCCTCGGATTCCCTAAGCATGCTGCAGGCGATGCGGCTGGCGTCTTTCGGCGCACGGGTCTTTGCCGGCTCGCGCGATGGTTGGCTGCAGGCCGCCGAGACCCTTCGGCTCGCGACACAGGGCGGCGCGAAGATTTTAGGGCTCGAATCGTGCGGCCGAATAGCGCAAGGGGCTTGCGCCGATCTCGCGCTGTTCGACCTTGGCCACGTCGATTTCATTCCCGACACCGATTCCATCAATCAGCTGGTCACCTGCGCCGATTCGGCATCGGTGACCGATGTGATGGTCGGCGGCGTCTTCAAGGTTCGCGAGCGAAAGGTCGTTTCCATCGACACATCGGACCTGCGCGGCCGTATCCGCGAAAGCACCGCGAGGCTTGCCGCGACGGCGCGTGATGCGCGAAACCTCGCCAGCCGACTTGAACCGCATGTTGTTGCCTTTGCCGATTCGATGGCGAAAGAGCCGCTTACGATCGAACGGTACATCAGACCGGAGCAGAGGTAGCCTCATGCTTGCGACGACGGAAACACACTCCGATCTCATCGAGCTGGAGCAGCGCGTTCGTTTCGAACTGGACTGTCTCGGATATCCGGCGCGGCAATGGACCTCTCCGCGCGACCAAAACGGAACACCCGTGCATGATGTTATCATTGTCGGCGGCGGTCAGAGCGGCCTATCGATCGCGTTCCGGCTGTTGCGCGAGCGGATCACGAATCTGCGCGTGCTGGACCGGAATAAGGAAGGTCTCGAGGGGCCGTGGGTGACCTTTGCCCGCATGCATTCGCTGCGAACGCCGAAGATGGTGACGGGCCCGGATCTCGGCATCCCCAGCCTGTCGCCACGCGCCTGGTGGCAAGCGCGCTTCGGCGACGTGTCATGGCAAGGATTGAACAAGATACCGCGTGAACTGTGGCATGCTTATCTTCTATGGGTCCGAAAGACCGTCGGGATCGACGTCACCAACGAGGCCGAGGTCACCGACATCGAGCCGCTGCACGACGGGTTACTTGCGGTCCACGCGACCATCGCCGGCGTGAGGCAGATATTCGTCACACGCAAAGTCGTGCTCGCGACGGGGATCGAAGGATCGGGCTGCTGGCTAGTCCCAGGGGTGATTGCGGAATCGTTGCCGCGAAATGCTTATGCCCACACCGCCGAACAGATCGATTTCAGGTCGCTTGCAGGAAAGACGGTCGCCGTAGTCGGTGCCGGTGCATCCGCCTTCGACAATGCCGCGATGGCGCTCGAAAATGGCGCGGCTTCGGTTGAACTGTTGGTCCGCAGGAAGCAGCTTCCAACCGCCAATCCGAACCGATGGATGGAGTTTGCCGGCTTCCTTCGTCATTTTGGAGACCTGGACGACGCGCGAAAATGGCGTTTCATGAAGATCATTTTCGACATGAACCAGCCTCCTCCGCAGGAAACCTTCGACCGATGCGCGCTTCACGAAAACTTCGCCATGCGGCTCGGCTGTCCGCTTGAGAGAGTCCGTTTCGCGAACGGAAGGATTTGGCTGACCCATGCACATGGAACAGGAGCGTTCGATTTCCTGATCGCCGGCACCGGATTTACGGTCGATCTTGCTGTCCGGCCCGAATTGGCACGATTCCACGACAAGATCGCGTGCTGGTCCGATCGCTATCGGCCGCCGGACGACGAACAACATCCGCTGCTCGGCACCTACCCTTATCTTTCCCCAAGTTTTCAGTTCACCGAGAAGACCACGGGAGCCGCGCCCTTTCTGGCGAATATTTTCAGCTACACGTACGCGGCGATGCCAAGCCTCGCCTGCTCCGCCGGCATTTCCGCGCTCAAATTCGGCGTCGACCGGATCGCGAGCGGCATCAGCCGCGGGCTGTTTGTCGAAGACGCCGACGTCCACCTGCAATCGCTCCGCGACTACACCGAACAGGAGCTTGATCTCACCGCCATCGTCCAACGGAGCCAAGGCCAATGAAAATGGCCGGCGCCGGACACGTCCAATCCCGGGGAATTGATCAGCCATGGTAACCGTTGAAGACCGCGCCAGACGCGTCCTCGAATCGGCGCTCAAGATCGAGAGCCCGTTCAAGGTCGACGAGACATTGTGCTTGTACTGTCCGCAGGACAACGTCGATTCCCTGAAGCATCCGCGCATCGCCGAATGGCTTGACTTCGTCCAGAACGACTATGAGCCCGAGCTTCCCAAGGCGGAGCGTCGCGTGCTGCTGTTCATGCCCTGCACGAAGACGAAACCCTATCCCTTTTCTTCCGAGCACGTGGCGATCAATCAGCGGCTGCTCGACGAAGGTTACTGGCCGTCGCTGCGCTCGTATCTCCCTCAGGAACTCCAGGCACGGCTCGAGCCGCAATTCTCGCCGGAGGTTCTGAACCTGTCGCCGCTCGTCGATGGCCGTGGGACCGTCATCCATCGCATGGTCATCTCCGAGCCCATGGCGGTCGTTCCCTACGAGCATATCGTGGAATTTCGCGGCAAGGCCTCGCCCGCGGTCGCATACGACGATCCCGGATTGTTCGAGAACCGAGGCAACGCCGTGTCACCGTGGCGTCCCGACTCGACCGCGGTCCGCATGTCGGCAACGCGCTGGAAGTGGGGCGACGAAGAGCGTCGACAGTATGTCGCGATGCATAATGAGATGGCGCGCATATTGGCTCAAGTCGTGTCCCGGATAGGCCGGCACTACACCGACATCGTTTCCTGGGTTGCTCCGGGCCTCACCCATCGAAGCTTCGTGCTGGCGCGAAACGAGCGCGCCTTCCATCACGTCCCGACCTCGCGAAAAGTCGGGGCCAGGCGCCTCGAACTGATCGGCGCCAACGATCAGCTTCCCGCCGACATCAGGATCGCCTGCCTGCCAGTACCCGAGGATTGCCAGAACGCCATTCAGCGTTTGTCGCGTCGCCTCAAGATCGATATTCCGCGGGCAACCGCCATCTATGCGCGCGGCGGCGCCAATGCGACTCCGCTCGCGCTACCTGAACTGCTGGATGTCCTGGTAAGGCGGCTGGCCGATAACCCGATCAGGCTCGAAGGAACGAAGAATCATGACAGCGTTGCCCCTGAAGATAGGCGTTAGCGACTCCGATCGGACCAGGCCGATCGCGAGTGGTGAGGTACCGATTGCGGGGGTCGCTGCAGATGTAACGCTGATGGGCGTGCAGGCCCTGTTCAACCAGCAGCTCACGCAGCACACGTTCGATTGCTGCGAATTTCCGCTCGCGACCTATCTGCGATCGCTTGAGTATCCCGACAGGCCTTATGTGGCGGTGCCGGTGTTTCCGTCGCGGCATTTCCGTTTCTCAAACGTTTTCGTCAATGCCGCAAAAGGAATAACGAGGCCCGCCGACCTCGCCGGCAAGCGCATCGGCGTGCCGGTGTTCGACATGGCCGCAGCGGTCTGGCTTCGTGGTATCTTTCAAGATCATTTCGACCTGCCGCGCACTTCGCCGATTTACATCTCGGGTGGATTGGAAGCCGCCCGCAGCGGCGACGAGCACCCCCAATTCTATCCCGACCGGTTCAAGCATGAGCAGCGAACCGACAAGAGCCTGGCCGTGTTGCTGGCCGAAGGCGAAATCGACGCCTTGTACACGGCGCGAGCGCCGAGCACCTGGCCTTCCGCTTCGGTAGCTCGTCTGTTCGAGAACCCGGTGCAGATGGACCTCGACTACTTTTCGAAGACCGGCATCTTTCCTCCGATGCACGTCATTGCGGTCAAGCGGAAGCTTGCTGAAGCCAATCCCGGCCTGATGAAGGCCATCTTCGACGCATTTGCGCAGGGTCAGAAAGTCGCCAGGGACAGGTTGTTCGATTCGGCCGCGTTGTGCACGATGCTGCCGTGGCAGCTTGAAAGCCTGATCTTTACGGAGCAGCAGCTCGGCAATGATTACTGGCCGGTCGGCCTTGCGAAGAACCGCGCCATGCTCTGCGTAATCGTTCGTTACATGGTCGAGGATGGTCTGATCGCGACCGCATTTACGTCGGACGAATTGTTTTCCGATCCGGACATTCTGAAGACATAAGACGTCTTCGTCGGGATATTATTCCCAGAGGAAACGCAGGCCGCCTGTTATCGCCAGTGAAGTCACCATTGCGAAGACCGCGCAACCCGCGCTCGCTTCGATGGTTTCGAAGAAATGCTCGATTTTTCGTCGCATACGAATTCCTCGCAAAGTTCCAACGACGCAAGCGCCGCTCCCAAACTCCCGTCGTCGGCCCTGACCACGGGAACAATGCTGAAACAGGCGCGCAGTTCCGGTGAGATAGCGGATGGCAGGCGAGTCTCGATTCAAGTTTGGCGCACAATTATTGCTTTTGGGTTGATAACCCCCACGTCCATGGTATGAACTTCGTCATCCAGCGTTTTGAGATCGATGCGGCGTCCTTCGAGAGACCACGGCCGATAGACGATGTCGGACAGAATAGTAATCCCCATGCCGGTCGCCACCATGCTGCGAACGGCTTCAACCGACAGTGTACGGAAGATCACGTTGGGTACGTGCGGCGTACGTTGCCGATATCGCATGGCAGAGCGTTCCGCCCCATCAACGGTCAGCATCAGAAATGGCTCACCGGCAAGATCGGCCAACCTGACGCTGGCCTGACGACTGTCGGGCTTCAGCGCCTCGAGCCTTGGTCGCGGATTGCGGCCTGATCTATCTTGTCGCGAAATGCGAACGTTGTTCAAGCCAGTGATCAGAACTCGTCCAGTTCGTTCCAGTCGATAGATCCCTCACCGCTTTGGTCTTTGGATCGCGTTGCGACGGTTCCGAAGCGAAGGCCTTTTTCCTTGATCCAGCGCCGGTAGGCGATCGACGAGCTGTCGGCCCGGGTCGGGATTTCCAGACGCGGCTCCAGCGGCAGCAGCAGCGGCCGCTGGTTTTCGAGAATGATCCGGTCCTGCAGGAAAATGATCTGCTCGAAAAGCAGTAGCGAGGTATGCGTCGATACGCCGTCGACCAGATACATCACCGGCTGCGCGCGGCAGAGATCATCTTCCAGCGGCTGAATAAAAAGCGCGATGGCGTCGAGGCGGTTCGGCGAAGTCGGACAGACGCGGTACAGCATCACCGCGAACGGATTGGGCACCCGAAAGGTCAGCTGCACCATGGCGCCTTCGGACTCGGTCGCGGCGATCCGCGGCTGGAAAAAGCTGCAGTTGCTGGCCCAGACTTCATCCACGTCGCGCCGAATCTCGCTTTGGTATTGCGGCACTTCCGCATGTTGTTCCGAGCCGAGAATGTCCTTATGCACGAAGGGGAAATGCGCCATGTCGAGGAAGTTCTCGACCATGCGAAGGCCCGAGGCGCGCATCTTCACCCAGCCACAGGGCACAAAGCGGCGGTCGGACTCGTCGGCTTCCGGGATATCGAAGATCTCGCGCTCAGGCTTGCCCAGCGTTGTCCAGACGCAACCGTAGCGCTCGCGAAACGGCAGTGGCGGACCTGGTTTGCCACCCTCGTCAATCTCCGTGATCACCGGCATGCCGCGCTCATCCCGGCAAAGCTCGATATCCTGCCCGAGCAGCCGGGTACGAATTGGCGCGCTGCCGAGGTCGACGCCGGTCTCGACCGCATACCAATGATCGAGCGCGGCTCTGTCCGTGGTCTTTGTCATCGACTCAGCCTCGGCATTCGGTCACTGGTCCTGTTGCGTCCATTGCACGGTGCCGCCGGCATTTTCGGCGAGAAAGGCAGCACGGCGAGAGAAATGCCCGGGCACAAGTTCGTGGATCTCGGCGATGATCTCGCCAAGATCGGCGGTTTTCAGCACGCCATCCTCGACCAGTATCTGGCCGTCCACCATCGTCATCGCCACGTCGCCGCCGCGTACCGCATGGACCAGATTGTGCTGAAGGTTGAAATACGGTCCGTCTCCGAACAGCGGCGTCATACGCGGCGTATCGGTGCGCACAGCGATGATGTCGGCGCGCTTGCCGGCCTCAATCGAACCGACCTCGTGGTCGAGACCGATTGCGCTTGCACCGGTGATCGTCGCCATGCGCAGCACGTGCCAACTATCCATCGCGGCTGCGTCGAGATCCTTCAACTTCCCCAACAGCGACGCCACCTTCATCTCCTCGAACATGTCGAAATTGTTGTTCTCTTTTTCACCATCGGTGCCGATGCCGACCGCAATGCCGGCCGCCAGCATGTCACTGATGCGCGCGATGCCGCTGGCAAGCTTCATGTTGCTGACCGGATTGTGCGCTACAGACACGCGACGCCTCGAAATCAATTCGATCTCGCTGGCGTCGAGCCAGATGCCGTGCGCAATCATCGTCCGCGGCGTCTCAAAGAACCCGAGATCGTCGAGTGCGAACATCGGCCGCTTGCCGTAGCGTGTCTCAAATTCCGCAATTTCTATCCCAGCCTCGCTGCAATGGGTATGGAAGCCAGTGTTATATTTTTTGGCAAGCTCGATCGCGCGACGCTGTCCGGCCTCATCGGCATAGAACAGGTGTTCCAGTCCAACCCAGACGTTGACACGGCCGCCGACCTTGCGGTGCCATGTCTCGATCAGGGCCTCGTTCATGTCCACGGTGTCGAAATAGTTATATTCTGGATGCTCGCCGACATAGGGCACGGCGACCAGCCGATTGCCGATCGCCTCAGCCGCCTTGGCGCTGCCTTCCATGAAGCGCCACATGTCGACCACGGTCGTGGTGCCAGAGATCACCGACTCGGCATAGCACAACCGTGACGCCGCCGCGGCCTCATGGGGCTGCAGCACCCTGTGCATCGGATTGATATGCAGTGTCAGCCAGTCCCAAACCGGAAGATGTTCGGCCGTCCCGCGCAGGAAACCGGAATGAGCATGGGCGTTGATCAAACCCGGCATCAGCACGGAATTTCTGACACGTTTGACCGGCGCTGAAGGATGTGCCGCGGCAAGCACCTCCAACCTGTCGACCCCGAGGATACGTCCGTCCGAGATATGAGCAGCGCCGCCGGGGATGACGCTATTTTGCGCATCCATCGTAAGCAGAAAATCCCCCGCGAGAATGAATTCAGCGCTGGTCATATCAAACAGAGCCTTTCGATCTCGCTAGACACGCAATTTCCGGGCCGAATCCAGAATGAAATCCGCTGCGCGCTCGCCGATCATGCTCACGGCGGCATGGGTGTTGCAGCTCGGAATGATCGGGATGACGGAGCCGTCCGCGATGCGCAGCCCCTCGACGCCGCGCACCGCCAGCCGCTCATCAACGACCGACAAATAGTCGTTGCCCATTTTGGCGGTGCCGCAGGTGTGAAAGAACGTCGAACAGGCCGTGCGGATGAACCCTATTGTGCCGGCACGATCAAGGCGCCGTTCCGGCGCGGCGTGCCCGTCGAACCAATCGGCATACGCCCGGGTGGCCGCCAGGTCCATCACGAGATCGACCGCGTCGACGAGATCGCTGACGTCTTCCGGCTCGCGGAGGAAATTCGGCTGGATCTCGATCGGCGCCCCCGGCTCCGGCCCAAGCAGCCGCAGATAGCCCCGGCTGCGCGAGCGCATGAGCCCGGTTCCGATCGCAAACACATCGCCGGAAAGATCGTACTTGTCGGTGAGCCCGGCGACGCCGCTACGGCCCTGCACCGGAAAAGCGTGGACGTTAGGCTGCGATAGACCGGCGCTCGTCTTCCAATTCAGCATCGAGCCGCCACCGTTGTCGCTGATGGCGCCGAGCGGGCGCTTGGCCCTGAAATTGACCGCCCGAACCAGGGGATGGTCCTGCAGGTTCTGTCCGACACCGGGAAGCGCCGCCGTCACGGCGATGCCGAGCCGGCCGAGTTCGGCTGGGTCGCCCATACCGGACAGCATCAAAAGGCGTGGCGTATCGATCGCACCAAGCGCTAGTATGATTTCGATGCCGGCGCGCGTCTCGACCTCTCTACCGTCAACGAGATGTTTGACCGAGACGCAATGGCGGCCTTCGAAGCCGAGCCGGGTGACCAGGGAATCCGGCAGCACGGTCAGATTGTCATTGTCCAGCACCGGCCACAGATAGGCCTGAGCCGAGCTGAAGCGCTTGCCGTCGCTCATATTGAAATTGGAAGGTGCTGCGCCTTCGTTGGTGGCGCCGTTCGGATCGTCGATCACGGGAATGCCGAGCTCAGCCGCGGCTTCGATCAGCGCCAGCGCCACTGGATGGAGCGCGCGGCTTCGCTCGATCCGGAGCGGACCGCCGGCGCCGCGCCACTCGCTTGCTCCGCCTTCCCAGTCTTCACACCGCCTGAAATAGGGCAGGACGTCCTTGAAGCCCCAGCCATGCGCGCCCGACGCGTCCCAAGCATCGTAGTCGGCGGGATGGCCGCGGTACCACATCAAGGCATTAATCGCAGACGAGCCCCCAAGCACCTTTCCGCGGGGAATGCCGATGGTGCGGCCGTTGACATGCGGCGTCGGTGCGTAATCGTAGCCCCAGTCATAAGCGCCACGGCCGAGCGACATCCATTTGGTGGGATCGTCGATGTCAGTGATGCCAATGCCTGCTGGTCCCGCCTCGATCAGCAAGACGTCGGCGCCGGCATCGACCAGACGCCGGGTCACCGCCGCCCCTCCCGATCCGGCGCCAAGCACGACATAATCGTAAGCGGACCTGATCGGGCGGCGGGGAATCGTAACCGCCGCCGCGGCTGTCGTCGAAACCGTCGCGTCAGTTGTGCTCACTGGGCCCCATGATCACGATATTCTCGGTCGCTTCGACGTGGCGAACGAAGATGTATTTATCTTCGCGGCCATCGCTATGTTTGCGCTTGATGTCCGGCTGTACGGTACCCGCGACCTTGGCGACCACGACATAGGGCACCTCGCTGGCGAGCCCCTTGGCGCAATGCGCATCGAAGTCTTCTACGGTGCGGACCGTAAAGGCCTGATCGACCCCGGCGCCACGCGCAATCGCCGCGATATCGACCCGCCCGGAGGCGGTGTGCGTCGGCGGGCCGCCGATCGACTGGTAGCACTCGTTGTCCCAGACCACGACAAACAGATTCTTCGGCTGTTCGTTGCCGAGCGTCGCAAGAATGCCGAGATTGAACATCATGCCGCCGTCGGTATCGAGCGACACGATGCGACGGTGCGGCAGGCCGGCCGCCAGTCCGAAAGCTTCGGGCGTGACGCAGCCAAGCTGCTGCTGAAACAGGCTGGCGCTGCGCATATGCGGGGCGGCGTTGTACCATTCGTCGACGCTGGCCCCCAGCGACAGAATGACGAGTTCGTCCTTTAGTCGCGCGGCCAACGCCTTCATGCAGTCGAACCGCTTCATCGTACCACCTCGCCACCGAGCGCCACTGCCGAGTGATAATAGGAGGCGTAGGACCAGGCATAAGCGTCGGCGATGGCACGCTCGATTTTGTCTTCCTCGCGCACCACCTGATACGGAATGCGCAGCGCTTCCAGCACCGGCTCCATGGTGATGCCGTGTGGAATCGCCCACCAATTGTTTTCGCCGAGCTCGCCACGGTAACTCATCAGCAACACCACCGGGATCCCGGCGCCCAGCCCCATCCGCGCCAAGGGCTCGACCGATGCGCGCAGGCCGGAATTCTCCATCACCAGCGCGGCCTTCTTGCCGGACAGGAACACGCCGCCACAGATAGCCGCGCCCTCGCCCTCGTTGGTGACGCGAATGGTGCGAATATCCGGATCGGCGTCCAGCGCCGGATACAATTCCTTGAACAGGGAATCCGGCAGGTAGCAGACAATGCTGACGCCTGCCTTCTTCAACCCGCGTATCACTGCGTCGACCGCGCTCTGCTTCATCGAACCTCTTCGCTGCGCCTCAGAACCCCGCCGGAAGCAACTGACCTCAGTCGCAGCCCGCAGCTGTTTCGAATAGGCCCTATTTCCTGATCAAAACGATGCGCAAAACGCAACACTCCATCGCCGGCAAATTCAGTCGCGCAACCCCTCGATCGCCTCTGCCAGCAGGGCGCCGAATGCGGACGCCGCATCCGACATCTCCTTTTCGGAACGCGCCAGCAGCATCAGGCGCCTCGGATTGATCTTGGGGTCGCGCAGCGGCACGAAGCGGAGGGTTCCCTCGGCAATTTCCCGTTCGATGCCGACGCGGGTCTGCAGCACCGTGCCCAGATTCATGTTGGCCATTTCCACCATCAACCCGATGGAATTGGTGCGCGAGCGCCGCGTCAATTCTATCAGCGAGCGGCTGAAAGCGTCTCCGACGGAAATGCCCAGCATCAGGCTATTGTCCGACAGGATCATACGCTCGCCGGACAGGTCGAACAGCTTCAGTTCCTTTTTGCGAGCAAAGCGGCTGCCGGGCTTCGCCAACACGCCGAGCGGCAGGCTGACGGTGGCGATCTTGCGCACGTTGCGCGGCACCTGGACATCGAACGCAACGGCAAGATCGCACTCGCCTTCGGCTACCGCATCGCAGGTCTGGCGCGATCCCATCACCTTGATATCGACGTTGATGTCGGGGTGGTGTGCCCAGAATTCCGCCAGCACCCTCGGCATCAACCCGCGTGCGACGCTCTCGATAATCGCGACGGACACCGCGCCGCGACGCAGGCCGTGCAATTCGTTGATTTTCGACGACGCCCGGTTCAGCTCGGCGGTGCTGACGCGGGCATGGTAGAGCATCAACTCGCCGGCGCTGGTCAGCTTGAGGCGCTGGCGGATACGCTCGAACAGCGGCGTTCCCAACTCGTCCTCGAGCTGCTTGATGACCCGGCTGATCGAGGACGGCGCAACGCTGAGAACCAGGGCCGCCTGGCGAATCGAGCCGAGCCGCGCCACCAGCTGGAAATAATGGATCCGCGTCGCGACCAGCCCCAGCCGGTACGAGTCCATTGGCTCACGCCGCATCGAACAACGGCTGGATCTGCATTTCGGGAACCAGCACGAGACCCTTGTCGGTGATGCGGATTTCCGGAATCACCGACAGTGGAATCAGGTTGAAGCCCATATAGGGAATGCTGCATCCGGCCTTTTCCCATTCAACCTTCAGTGCCTTGACCTGTTCGGCGACCTCCGTGACGCGCTTGTCGGAAAGCAGTCCTGCGATCGGCAGCGGCACCATTGCGGTGACCTTGCCGTCCATGACGACGCAGGCGCCGCCCTGGGTCTCTTCAATGGCGCGCAACGCCACCTGCATGTCGGCCTCGTTGGTGCCGGCAACAATGATGTTGTGGCTGTCGTGGCCGACCGAGGACCCCACCGCGCCACGCTTCAGGTTGAAATTGCTCAGCAAGCCATACGCGACGTTGCCGGCGGATTTGGCATGACGCTCCACCACCGTGACGAAGCAAAGTCCGTGCTTGTCGAATTGGTCCTGCCAGGTTTTCGCTGGCTCCAGCCGCACGGTGACATGACCGAGCGTGATTCCGGGCAGCTCGGTCTTGATCGTGTGGGCGACCACGGTCCCGGTCGGAAGCGGCGGCGTGAGCTTGACCTGTTTCGGCAGCTTCACGGTGTGATAGGCCGCGTCCGGATATCGATAACGCGTTGAAAGGGCCTGATCGAGCAGCGGCGTGATCTTGCCATTCTCCACGACCAGTTCGCCGCCATACCAGGTACTGACCGGTTTGTAGTCGTCGTCCAGCAGCACGAGGTCGGCGCGGCGGCCGCCGCCCATGCCGCCGATTTCGCCATCCATGCCGAAGCGCGTCGCGCCATGCAACGAACCCATCGCCCAGGCCTGTTGCGTCGTCATGCCGGCCTTGATCGCCTCCCGCATCACCCAGTCCAGCCCGAATAACATGAGGTCGTGGGCATCCCGATCGTCGGTGCAAACCGCGACGCGCTTGTGGGAAGCGCCGAGTTCGGTGACGGTCTTGATCGCCTGCGGCAGGCTGTGCCACGGCGTCGTCGGCGGTCCGCCGCGCAAGAACAGCCAGACGCCGGCCTCCAGCAAGTCGTCGGCAATCTCGCGATCGATCGCCTCATGGGTATCGGTGACTCCGGATGCGGCATAGGCCGCGACGAATTCTCGTCCGTAGACATGTCCTGAGACCGGACGACCGCGTTGCAGCGATGCCGCGAGAATGGCATGGCTGCGCTCGTCGCCCATCGCCACCTGCACAAAGTCCATCTTTTCGCCGAGTGCGACAGCCTCCGGCCATTTGTCGAACAGCGCCGCAATCTTCGCCGCCGTGAGATCGCCGCCCGCGGTTTCCAACTGCGGCGACGTCGCCGGCACCGTGCTTGGCACGGTCAGGAAGATCGACAGCGGCGCCTGCCTTGCATCTTCCAGCATCGCCTCGACGCCACCGACGTCCATCACATTGCCGATTTCATGGCTGTCGCAGAAAATCGTGGTGGTGCCGTTGAGAAGTGCCGCCTCCGCATACGCACAGGCTGTCACCATGCTGGACTCGATGTGGATATGCGGGTCGACAAGGCCGGGGGCTACGATGCCGCCGCGAACATCATGGATTCTTGCCGCGGAACCCTTGTAGGCGCTGGACGGTTTCACCGCCGCGATGCGGCCGCCGGTCAGCCAGATCTCGCGATCGGCCAGCAAGCGCTCCGAATAGGTCGAGAGCACCCGAGTCCCCTTGATCACGACGTCGGGATCGGCGCGGCCGGACGCGACCGCGGCGAGCTGGCGCGTCATGGTGGACAGGGGTTTCACCGAAAAGCGCGTGAGAGACATGTGCGATCCTCGTTGCTGTGGCGCGAATTCCGAACGCATCAGTGATAATCCGGAATGCCCGGCATCGTCTTGAAGCCGGGTAGTGTCCGAAAGCGCCGTGCCCAGCGGCGGAGCGCCGGGTATTCGTCATGGTCGATGCCGAAGTCCCGGCTCAGCGCGAAAGCCGGAAACAGTGCGATGTCCGCGATCGTCGCATGTTCCGCAGCGAACCAGTCCGCCCGCGCAAATTCGCGCGCGGTCATGTGATCGTCCATGATGCGAACGGCTTGGAACGACGCGGCGCGAAGGGCCGCCTCGTCTCCCGGCGTATCAAACAGCGAATGCTGGCGTGCGGCAATGGTGGCGTCGAGATCGCGCGCCGAAAAATTCAGCCACTGCATCACCATGGCAAAGTCTGCGCCGTCCGGCGGCAGCCATTTGCCCGAGGGATCATGGGCGCGGGCGAGATGGGCCAGAATGGCTTCGGTGCCGTGAAGCACGAGATCACCGTCGCGCAAGATCGGCAGCCGGCCCGCGGGGTTCATGGCGAGATATGGCGGCGTCAAATGTTCCTTGCCGGGAAACACGTCGACCGCAACCACCTGCCAGTCGAGGCCGAGCAGCGACAACGCCAGCCGCACCTTGTAGCAGCTCTCATCCAGCTCGTAATTATAGAGAACCAGAGGTGACATCAGTTCATTTCCGCCGCCGCGCCGCGCGCCGCGGGCGCAACAGGACCCGGCTGCTCGATGACGCGGCGCAATTGCATCGCCCAATCCAGAAAATGGCTCTGGCCCGCTCCTTCATACAGCTCGGGCGATCCGCAGATTGTCAGATGCAGCGCGGTGCGCCTCTCCGAGATCGCCTGAATACCGACCAACAGCCGATCATCGCCGGTCGATACGACATAGAGCGTCCCGGTCAGGCGACGGACGATGGTATCGGCCTGACCCCGCGAGGCAAACGGCATCAATCGTCTCATGCCCAGTCCGGCAATCGCTGCCCCGGCACTGCCATCGAGATAGAGGCTGCGCAACGGCACCGTTTGATCGCGATCAGCCGGCAATGGCGGAGGATTTCCGGACAGCGTGGTCCAGATCATTCCGCCCTGTTCCTGCGTCAGATAGACCGGCACCTTGAACGTTTTCGGCACCTCGAGATCGGGGTGCGCGGGAATGTACTGGCAATAGCCGCCGCGGTCATACTGCCAACCGTGATAGAGGCAGGCGATGTGATCGCCGCGCACGAAGCCGAAGCTCAGCTTCATGCCGCGATGCGGGCAGCGATCTTCCCAGACATGCGCCATACCGCTGGTATCGCGCCAGACCACGAGTTCCTGGCCGAACAAGCGTGTGCCGGCGGAGCTTCCGGCTTCGATCGAATGAGACAATCCCACGGGATGCCAATTGTCTCTGGTGCTCATTTTCAACTCCCGCTACGCGGCCAAAACGCGGTCATCACGCGCAACTTCCAGAACGAGGCAATCATAGGGCCCAAGGCTGCATGCCATCTCGAAGGCATCGACCAGCTCTGTTGGGCCGGACACATTCACGGTGATGGCTACCTCGCTGATCTGCGCGACATCGATCCAGAGGCCAAGACGGGCGGCCCGATGGCGCGCGAATTCAATGAAGCTGTCGGTGCGCAGTCTCCCGATGAAAACGAAGCGCGCGCGCTCAGGCATAGTCGCCAATTCAGACATGGTCACTCATCATGCCGGAGAAGATGCAAGCCTTGCGCCCGACCGGCCCAGGGTTGAAGCTGTCTCGATGCGCGCGGGGTTGTCTCAACTTTGCGCCTTCTGCTCATTAAACAGTCACACACTGCCTGCGTACTGGATTTGCACGGAGCGTGTAACTTCGCTTGTAGGCGGGCCAAAAACAGCGCGTCAAGTGTTGCCTTTGGCGCATCATTATCGTCCGCAAATATCCTCTATTCCGAACATCATGCATCTGAAACTGTTTTTAGCCAATCAAACTCGCTTGGCACAATTGTTGCGTGGCTGGCACTCGGTATCAGTCGGTTCGAGCGGAAAACGCCACGCCAGTTGCTCGCCAGGAAATTCAAATTCAGAAGGGTTCAACATGATCGACCTGCGTAATCTCTCCCGCCGCGGCCTGCTGAATCTCGGCGCTGCCGCCGGTACGTCGCTGATGATGCCGAAGCTGATCCGGCCCGCGAGCGCCGCCGGGCCGCTTCCGGCTGTGCCTGAGGAAAAGGCCGTCATCGCCTTCGGCCATACCGGGCCGGTCGCCGACGAAGGCTGGACCTGGAGCCATGACCAGGGAATGAAAGCGGTGCAGGCTGCCTTTCCAAAACTGAAGACGGTATTTGTCGAGAGCATTCCGTACTCCGCCGACGCATCCCGCACGTTCCGGCAGTTCGTTTCGCAGGGCGCCAACATGGTGTTCGCTACCTCGAACTATGGCGACTTCCTTTATGACGTCGCAAAGAAGTCTCCCGACGTCGCATTCTACGAGTGCGATGGCAGAAATCCGCTCGACAATCTGAGCAACTATTACCTCGCCCACTGGTATCCAACCTATGTAACAGGCGTCGCCGCCGGCCTGATGAGCAAGAGCGGCAAGCTCGGCTATGTCGGCTCGTTCCCGGTTCCGTCGGTATTCTCCGGCACCAACGCGTTCTTGATGGGAGCCCGCAGCGTCAACCCGAACGCAACAATGCAGGTCATCGCCATCAACTCCTGGTTCGATCCGCAAGCCGCGACCCAGGCGGGCAGCGCACTGCTCGACAATGGCTGCGATCTGTTGTTCGGCATCATGGACGAGGCCGGCTATTTGCAGGTCGCGGAAAAGCGCGGCGCCAAGGCCGTGATGTGGAACACCGACATCCGCCGCTTCGGACCAAAGGCCTATGTCTCTTCGATCGTGATCGACTTCAAGAAATACTATGTCGATCAGGTCCGGTTGCGGCTCGAAGGCAAATGGACCCCGTCGCAGATCATCCTGCCGATGGGCGGCGGCATCGATCGCGACGCCTGGGGCGAGAGCGTTCCGGAAGAGGTCCGCAAGCAAGCCGACGCGGTACGCGCCAAGATCGCCGGCGGCTGGAGCCCCTTCAGCGGCGAGATCAAGGACTCCAAGGGCAATGTGAAGGTGGCCGCGGGCAAGACGATGACCGAAACCGAACTCTACAACTGGGATTGGTCGATCGAAGGGGTGAAGGGGATCTGATCCTTAACGGCGATCCGGACAACCAGAGACACTCGATGAATGTGATGCCTGAGGCCGCGGCGTTGCGATCTCCCGGAACGCCGCCGATCGTGCTTCTCAAGGGCATCGCCAAATATTTCCCCGGCGTCATCGCCAACCAGGACGTCGATCTCGAGGTCTGGGCCGGGGAAATCCACGCGCTGC
>Ga0137384_10001736_pt1 | contig 17274 bp, 10 predicted proteins | sample SagtaG_2_FD_104922 | JGI IMG/M metagenome (GOLD analysis project Ga0137384, IMG submission 104922) | Vadose zone soil microbial communities from Sagehorn Ranch, Mendocino, California, USA - Sage2_R_60_16 metaG | ecosystem: Environmental > Terrestrial > Soil > Vadose zone | place: USA... | reverse complement strand
CGCCGCGTGCTCGGGCACGTGCTCGACCAGTTGCTGCGGCTGATCCACCCGGTGATGCCGTTCGTCACCGAGGAGCTGTGGACCGCGCTGACCGGCGGCGACTCCGTGATGGTGGCGGCCTGGCCCGCGGCGGGGGCGGCCGACGCCGACCCGGCCGCCGAGGCGGTCATCGACTCGCTGATGCGCCTGGTCACCGGCGTCCGCAGGTTCCGCGCTGACCAGGGGCTGCGGCCCGCGCAGCCGGTGCCCGCCGCGTTCACCGGGATCGCGGACTCGCCGCTCGCACCGCACGAGGCCTCGATCCGGTTGCTGCTGCGGCTGACCGAGCCCGCCGCCGGCTTCAGCCCGAACGCCTCGGTGCAGGCCGAGGGCGTCACGGTGGAGCTGGACACGTCCTCGGCGATCGACGTCGCCGCCGAGCGGCGCAGGCTGGCCAAGGAGCTCGCCGCGGCACGGGCAGATGCAGAGGTTTCGCAACGCAAGCTCTCGAGCCAGTCGTTCATCGAGAAGGCGCCTGCCGCCGTGGTGACCAAGAGCAGGGAGCGGCTGGCCACCGCGCAGGCGGAGATCGTGCGGCTGGAAGAACGGCTCGCCGCGCTGGCCTCGCCGTGACCGTCGTGCCGGAGGCGCGCCAATGAGCGCTGACGTCCAGGCGCGGCTGCGCGAGGTCGAGCGGCAGATCCTGGCCCGCCGTCCCGAGCACTCGATCGACCCGTCGCTGGACCGGATCAGGGAGCTGACCGGCCTGCTCGGCGACCCGCAGCGCTCTTACCCGGTGATCCACGTGACCGGGACCAACGGCAAGACCTCGACGGCGCGGATGATGCAGACCCTGCTCCACGCGCGCGGCCTGCGCACGGGGTTGTTCACCAGCCCGCACCTGATCACGATGCGCGAGCGGATCTGCGTGGACTCCGAGCCGCTGAGCGCCGAGCGGTTCGTCGAGGTCTACACCGAGATCGAGCCCTACATGCGGCTGGTCGACGACAGCCAGCCGGTCCCGCTGTCGTTCTTCGAGGTGCTGGTCGCGATGGCGTTCGCCGCGTTCGCCGACGCGCCGGTGGACGTGGCCGTGGTCGAGGTCGGGATGGGCGGCACCTGGGACAACACCAACGTGGCCGACGGAGCCGTGGCCGTGATCACCCCGATCTCCATCGACCACGCCCAGTACCTCGGCGACACCGTGGCGGCGATCGCGGCGGACAAGGCCGGGATCATCAAGCCAGGCGCCGTCGCGGTGCTCGGGCAGCAGCCGGTCGAGGCGGCGACCGAGCTGTTGCGTCGGTCGGCCGAGGTCGGTGCCACGGTGGCCAGGGAGGGTATCGAGTTCGGCGTGATCAGCCGTGAGCTGGCGGTCGGCGGCCAGAGGCTGGCGATCAAGGGGTTGCTCGGCGAGTACCACGACCTGTTCCTGCCGCTGTTCGGTGCGCACCAGGCCGCCAACGCCGCCTGCGCGCTCGCCGCCGTCGAGGCGTTCTCTGGCGGGGCAGGGTCGCCGGACGGGGTTTCCGGTGAGCCGGACGGGGTTTCCGGTGAGCCGGAAGAAGCCGCGGCCGGAGGCGCCGGTGCCGGGCGGGCTGGCGGGACAGGTGCCGGGCGGGCTGGCGGGACAGGTGCCGGGGGCGTCGGCCGCGCCGGCGGGATGCTGCGCGGCACGATCGCGCTCGACGCCGACCTGGTCGCCGAGGCGTTCGCGATGATGACCTCGCCGGGCCGGCTGGAGATCGTCAGGCGCAGCCCGGTCGTGCTGGTCGATGCGGCGCATAACCCGGCCGGGATGGCGGCCACGGCCGGTGCGCTGGCCGAGTCGTTCGTGCCGGCCGAGGTGATCGCCGTCCTCGCGGTGAGCGCCGACAAGGACGTCGCGGGCATACTCGGCGAGCTCGAGCCCGCAGCGGCTGCCGTCGTGGCGACGGGCAACTCCTCGGCCCGGTCGATGGATCCGGAGGAGCTGGCCGAGATCGCCAGGCAGGTGTTCGGGCCGGACCGCGTGCACGTCGCCGGGCGGCTGGACGACGCGATCGAGGTCGCTGTCGGCCTGGCGGACGAGGCCGCGGCGGCGATCGGCGGCCCGCTGGCCGGCCTCATGGCGGGTCAAGACGACCTGGAGGCCGCGGCCGGGACGGTGGTGCTGATCACAGGTTCGGTGATCACCGCCGGGGATGCGCGGCTGCTGCTGACCGGCGACGGGACGCGCGGGCGGAGCGGCCCGATCAGCGGCCCGACGAGCGGGTCAGGATGAGCAGGCTCAGCGCCACGGTGCTCATACTCGAGGCGGTCGTGATCGCGCTGACCGGCGTGCCCGCGGTGAGGCTCGAGAACGTCGCGCCGCTCGCGGCCGGGCTCGCCGTCGGGCTGGCCGTCCTGGCGGCGGTGCTGCTCGCGGCGCTCGCGCGGCGCCGGCTGGCGGTGACCCTCGTCGGCGGGAGCCTGCTCCAGGCCCTTGTTATCGCCTCAGGCGCCGTGCTTCCTGCTATGTATATTCTCGGCGGAATTTTCGCCTTGCTGTGGCTGACCGGGATCTGGCTTGGTCATCGGGTGGAAAGCTCGCCGTAACGTTATTGCAACTCCTGGCCTCTCGTTATCTATTTACCTGGCCCGGTGCGGAACGGTGCGAGGTTGCCGGGTAGGCTCATTCCCTGCAGATCGCGGACGCCCGCGCTGACCGGATGCGGGCAATTTGCGGTTATACAGAGCAGGTATATGCAGAGTGTTCATATGCGGGCACGTTATGCGGAGTACGTAGCACGCGCACTCGCTGGACCATAGGGAAGCAGATGAGCAACGCGCTGGCCTTTCTCGGCCGTGACATGGCCGTCGACCTGGGGACCGCGAACACCCTGGTGTACGTCAGGGGGCGCGGGATAGTTCTGAACGAACCATCAGTAGTAGCGCTGAACACTAATACCGGCCAGATAGTCGCGGTCGGCCTGGAAGCGAAGCGCATGATAGGCCGCACTCCAGGCAATATCATCGCGGTCCGGCCTCTGAAAGACGGGGTGATCGCCGACTTCGACGTCACCGAGCGCATGCTGCGTTATTTCATCCAGAAAGTTCACCGGCGGGCCGGCCTGGCCAAGCCGCGAATCGTCATCGCCGTGCCGAGCGGAATCACCGGCGTCGAGCAGAGCGCCGTCAAGGAGGCTGGCCATCAGGCGGGCGCTCGCCGGGTCTACATCATCGAGGAACCCATGGCCGCGGCGATCGGCGCCGGCCTGCCGGTGAACGAGCCGACCGGGAACATGGTCGTGGACATCGGCGGCGGCACCACCGAGGTCGCCGTGATCTCGCTCGGCGGCATCGTGACCGCGCAGTCGATCAGGGTCGGCGGGGACGAGCTTGACCAGGCGATCATCAACTTCGGCAAGAAGGAGTACTCGCTGACGCTCGGCGAGCGGACCGCCGAGGAGATCAAGATGGCGCTCGGCTCTGCCTACCCCTCCGATGACGAGCCGAGCGCCGAGATCCGCGGCAGGGACCTGGTGAGCGGCCTGCCGAAGACGGTGGTGATCTCCGCGGCCGAGGTGCGCAACGCGATCGCGGAGCCGCTCGCCGTGATCGTCGACGCCGTCCGCACCACGCTCGACAAGTGCCCGCCCGAGCTGGCGGGCGACGTGATGGACCGCGGGATCGCGCTGACCGGCGGCGGTGCCCTGCTGCGCGGTCTTGACCAGCGGCTGCGTGAGGACACCGGGATGCCTATCCACCTCGCCGACAACCCGCTCGACTCGGTGGCGCTCGGCACAGGCAAGTGCGTGGAGGCCTTCGACACGCTGCGGCAGGTGCTCGTCCCAGAATCGCGTCGTTAAGAAGGGGCGTCGACGTGCGCGACACCCGACGCACCAGGCTGCTGCTCCGCGTCGCGATCGTGGCCGCGCTTGTCCTGATCGCCATCGACTACCAGGACAAGTCGTCGTCGGTGATCGCGACCGCGCGCAGCATCGCGGGCTCGGTGTTCGGCAGCGCCGAGCGGGCGGTCGCCGCGGTGACGAGGCCGGTCGGCGGGTTCTTCGGCGCTGGCGTGGCGGGCGCAGGCGACGCGGGCCGGGCCGCCGCGATGGAGCGGCAGCTGATCAGGATGCGCGCCGAGCTGAGCGCGGCAACGCTGAGCCAGACCGAGTACAGGCAGCTTGGCAGGCTGCTCCAGCTATCAGGCAGGGGCGGCTACCGCGTGCTCGCGGCGTCGGTGCTCGCGTTCGGCCAGGGTTACCAGCAGACGGTCACGCTCGACGCCGGCCGCTCGGACGGGGTCAGGCCGCAGCAGACCGTGCTCGACGGCGACGGCCTGGTCGGTCGGGTGGTCTCGGTGAGCGCCGGGACCTGCACCGTGCTGCTCGCGAGCGATCCGAGCTCGGTGGTGGGGGTTCGGCTGGCACCCGGCGGCCAGATCGGCTGGGTCACTGGTCAGGGCCGAGGCAGCGCGGGGGCCGGGCTGCTCAAGCTTCAGGTGCTCGACGCCGCGGCGCTACGGACCGGTGAACAGATCGTGACCGCCGCCTCGGTCCGCGACCGCCCGTTCGTGCCGGGCGTGCCGGTCGGCACGGTCGTCGCCGTGCGGGACAAGGCGGGCGGCCTGACCGGTCAGGCACTGGTCCGCCCGTTCGCCGCGTTCGGCGCGCTCGACGTGGTCGGGATCGTGGTCGCGGCGCCGAAGCGCGACCCGCGCTTTTCCGTGCTGCCGCCACCGCCGCCGAGCCCGGCGCCGTCACCGACCGCGGCGAGTTCGTCCGGCGCCTGGCCCAGCCCGTCGCCCAGCGCGTCTAGCCGGACTCGGCCGGGGCAGACCGCGGCCGGCCCGCCGCGGCCCGGGCGCAGGTAGGCGGCCGGCGGCGAAATGAAGCGCAAGATGCTCGCGGTCAGCGCGCTGGCAGCCGTGCCGCTGGTCCAGCTCACCGTCGTGAACGGGCTCGCCCTGCCCGGCGGCGGCACGCCCGACCTCGTGCTGCTCTGCGTCGTGGCGCTCGGGCTGACCGGCGGTCCCGCGCCCGGTCTGATCGCCGGTTTCTGCGCCGGGCTCGCCCTCGACCTCGCGCCGCCCGCCAGTCAGATTGTCGGGCAGTACGCGCTCGTGCTGTGCCTGGTCGGCTATGGCTCGGGGCGGCTGCGCTTCACGCTCCGGCACTCCGCCGCAGCCGCCATCGCCGCAGCGGCCGTGATGGCCGCGCTCGGCGAGGCGCTGGCGGCGGCCATCACGCTCACCATGGACACGCCCGAGGTGACCTGGGCGACGGTGGCGCAGGTGCTGCCTGCTTCGGTGCTGTACGACCTCGCGCTTGGTCCGTTCGTGCTGCTCTGCTGGGTCAGGGCCGCCGTCGCGCTCGGCGTGAGCTTCGATCCGCGCGACGACTCGCCTGCCCTGGAGACCGGGGGCAGCGCGGCGCAGGCGACGGTGGCCGGCGGAGCCGCCCGGCCTGGCCGTCCCAGGCCGCGGCAGGCTGGGCAGCGGCTGGCGCTCGGCGGCGACAGCCGCGCGGCGGCATGCGGGCGGTGGCTCGTCGGAGACGTCGCCGAGGCCGCACCGACGGTGGGAGCGATCGGCTGGCTTGCAGGGCCGGTCCGATCCCGTCGTGCCCGTCGCGAGCAGGCCAGGCTGACCGCCATGGCGACCGGTGCGAGCCAGCGCAGGGGAGCGTTCTGGGTAGGCAGGCGCCCGCCAGGGCTGGTGCCGGTCATGCCCCCGGCGCCGGCCAGGCCGGGCAGGCTCGTCCGGCTCCGGCCAGGTTCTGGCGTGCCAGGGACCGCCGCGACGCCGGCGAGGCCCGCCCCGCAGTTGCTGCGGCGCCCGGTCCGGCTCGGGCTGGCCGACGAGCAGCGCAGGCGGTCGCGGCCGGCCGGCCGGGCGGCTCGCGGGCACGGCCGCGCCCTGCCCGGCCGCGAGCAGCACGGGGTGGACGCGCACGGCGTGAACGGGCCGAGCCTGCCGAGCATCCGGTTCGCCACCGGGATCTTGCCGGGGACGGGCCGGACGGCCGGGCGGGACGTCCCCAGGATCGCGTTCGGGACCGGGAGCCTGCCGGGGGCCGGGCCGGCGGCGGGGCGCCGGGTGCCGAGGATCGCGTTCGGGACCGGGAGCCTGCCAGGGGGCGGCCTGGCTGCGGGGCACCGGGCAGCAGCGGCCGGTGCAACAGCGAGCCGCCGGGTGCCGAGGATCGCGTTCGGGGCGCTGAGCGCGGCACCGGCCGAACGGTCCCGTGCCAGCCGGGCCGGCGCCGCCCGGCCAGGTGCGCGCGGAGTCCGCCCGGCTACCCCGCGATTCGCGTCAGGTCCCAGGCTGGCCGGATCGGCGGGTGCCCGGGCCGGTCTCGGGTCACCGGCCGGCCAGGGCGGGCCGATGGCCTCATGCGGAACGCGCCGTGAGGGAGTCTCCGCGGGCCGGCACCCGGGCCGCAAGGTCAAGCAGCCCGGCTTCGCCCGCAGCGCCGGCGGACACCAGGTCGCCAGGACACGGCAGCCGAAGTCCGCCAGGATGAGCGCCGGACGCCGGTCGTTTCGCCGGCTGCCGTGGCTTCGGCGCTCGGGTGACCGGTCCACGGTCTGGCGGATCGGGAACAGGCGAACGGGGGGCTTTCGATGATCCCAGCTTCGCGTCCTCGGCTGGTCGTCTTGTCCGTCGTGGTGGCCGCGCTCCTGCTCGGCCTCGCCACCAGGGTCTGGTATCTGCAGGTCAAGACCGGCGGGGCGTATGTGGCGCAGGCTAGTTCCGAGCGGGTCAGGGAAGTCATCGAGCCGGCCGTGCGCGGCCCGATTACCGATGATCTCGGGGCGCCCATGGTCGACAGCCACTCGGCCCTCGTGATCTCCGTTAGCATGCCGACGCTGTGGAAGGAGCCCCATGGCGGCGCGGTGGTGCTGCGCAGGCTGGCGCGGCTGCTGCACATCGGGCGGCACAAGATCTTCCGCGAGGTAAGGCTGTGCACGGCCGGGGTGAAACAGCCCTGCTGGCCCGGCTCGCCCTATCAGCCCATCCCGGTTGCCGAGAACGTTCCGGCGCAGGTGGGGCTCGAGGTGCTCGAGAACCAGCGGCTGTACCGCGGGGTCACCGCCGCCGTTCAGCCGGTCACCCACTACCACCAGCCGATCGCCACGAACCTGGCCCAGACGCTCGGCTACCTCCAGCCGATCACGGCGAGCGAGCTGAAGAAGCAGGGCCTTCCCGTTACTGGGTTCTCCGGCGTCGACCTCGTCGGCCAGGCCGGGCTCGAGTTGCAGTACGACCGCGACCTCCGCGGCGCACCCGGCGACACCAAGCTGGCAGTGAACGCGTCCGGCCAGGTGACGGGAACGATCAGCTCGGTCAAGCCGCGACCCGGCGACTACCTGGTCACCAGCATCAACTCCGCCGTGCAGCAGGACACCGAGCGGGCTCTGGCCGACGCCGTCCAGCGCAGCCAGTTCGCCGGCAACCCGGTCAGCAAGGGCGGTGCCGCCGTCGTGATGACGACCACGGGCCGGGTACTCGCACTGGCCAGCTATCCGACCTACAACCCGAGCGTCTGGGCCGGCGGCATCTCCCAGGCCGAGTTCCGGCACCTGTTCGACCGGTCAGGCGGCGAGCCGATCCTGGAACGGGCGGCACAGGGCCAGTACGCGCCGGGATCGACGTGGAAGGTGACCTCGGTCGCCGCCGCCGTCGCGGCGGGATTCCCGCTGCACGGCACTTACCAGTGCCCGGCCGCGGTGAACATCGGCGGCCGGTCCTACGCCAACGACGGCAACCCGTCCCTGGGCGCGATGAGCCTCTACACCGCCCTCGTCGTCTCCTGCGACACCGTGTTCTACAACCTCGCGTACCAGATCTACCTGCGCGACCACCCCCGGGCCAATGATGTGACCTCGCCGCGCGCCCCGGTGCAGGAGATGCAGAAGATGGAGCTGGCCTGGGGCTTCGGTCGCGACACAGGGGTCGACCTGCCTGCGGAGAGCGCGGGCAGCGTGCCGACTCGCGAATGGCTGTACTACCTGTGGAAGGACAATGCTCATCAGGGCCAGAACTGGTGCAAGTACGGCAAGGCCAACGGCACCTACGTGCAGCAGATCGAGTGGGATGACTGCCGGTCAGGCAACGTCTGGACGCCCGGCCAGGCGGTCATCGCCTCGATCGGCCAGGGGTACGTGTCGGTGACGCCGCTTCAGCTCGCCCGGGCATACGCGGCGCTGGCCAACGGCGGCACTCTCTACAGCCCGCGCATCGGCGAGGCGGTGATCGGCCCGGACGGCAAGGTGGTACGGCGGATCACGCCGCCCGTGGAAGGGCATCTCCCGGCGGCCAAGTCGACCCTGGCCTACATCCGGCACGCGCTGTCCGGAGTGGTAACGAGCGGGACGGCGGCCGGCGCCTTCGGCGGGTTCCCGCTCGGGCGGGTCTGCGTGGCGGGCAAGACCGGTACAGCCGAGGTCAGCGGCAACCAGGCGACCTCGGTGTTCGCCTCGTTCGCGCCGTGCGACCACCCCAAGTACGTCGTGCTGATGATGATCCCGAACTCTGGCTTCGGCGCCGAGGTCTCCGGGCCCGCGGTCCGGCAGATCTGGGACGGGATCTACGGACTCGAAGGGAACAAGGCGGCACTGCCCGGCGGGGTGCTGCCCGGACTGCCGCACCTCGACCGGGCCGGCCAGATGGCGCCGCCGGCCGGGTTCGGGCCAGCGGCCCATGCTAGCCCGGCTCCCTCGGCGAAGGCTGGTCAGCCGGCCGGGATGGCCGGGCGGCGCGGGCGGCACCCGTGAGCTGGGTCAGCGGCCAGTCCCGCCGCCGCAGCAGCCCGGCGTGGGCGGCGGTCCGCCGGGCCGCGGCCAAGCTGACCGCCCGCGACTCCGCGCTGCGGCAGGCCGACCGGCTGCTGCTCGGCACGGTGCTGGCACTCATCCTGCTCGGGACGCTGCTGATCTGGTCGGCGACCCAGCCGATGCTGCTGCGGCAGGGCGCCAACCCGCATGGCTTCCTGCTGAAGCAGCTGCTCAACATCGCGCTCGGGCTGGCCCTGATGCTGTTCGTGAGCTCGCTGGACTCGCGTCAGCTCAGGCTGTACGCCCCGGTCCTGTACGGGTTGTCGTGCCTCGGGCTGGTCGCCGTCCTCACCCCGGTCGGCAGCATCGTGAACGGCGCCAGGTCCTGGATCTCGCTCGGCGCCGGGTTCCAGATCGAGCCGTCGGAGTTCGCCAAGCTGTCCGTCATCGTGACCAGCGCCATGCTCCTGTCGGACCTGGGCTCAGGCGCGCCCCGCCCCGGCGCCCGCGCGGTCGCGAAGACACTCGCCATCGCCGCGATCCCGATCCTGCTCGTTGCCGCCGAGCCCGACCTCGGCGTGATGATCGTGCTCGTCCTGCTGGTTGCCGGGCTGATCGCGGTGTCCGGCGTCAGGCTCAGGTGGCTGGCGGGACTGCTCGCGGGAGCGGCGCTGGCCGTGACGGCCGTCGGCCGGCTGCACCTGCTCAAGGCGTACCAGGTGAGCCGTCTCACGTCCTTCATCAACCCGTCGGCCGACTCGCGCGGCTCCGGCTACAGCGCCGCCCAGGCGAAGATCGCCATCGGCTCGGGCGGCATGCACGGCACCGGGCTCTTCCACAGCCCGATGATCGCCGGCAGCTTCGTGCCCGAGCAGCACACCGACTTCATCTTCGCCGTGGTCGGCAACGAGCTTGGCCTCGTCGGGTCGCTGCTCGTCATCGGGCTGCTCGGTCTGCTGCTGGTCTGCGCGCTGCGGACCGCGGCCAGCGCCGATGACCAGTTCGGAATGTTGGTCGCGGCCGGCGTCGCGATCTGGTTCGCCGCGCAGTCCTTCGTCAACATCGGGATGACAATGGGGATCATGCCAGTGACCGGCCTGCCGCTGCCGTTCGTGTCCTACGGCGGCTCGGCCATGTTCGCCGACATGATCGCGGTCGGCGTGCTGCAGTCGGTGCGCCGGCCGCGCAACATCTTCGCGAGCTAGCCGGTCACGGCGGGCCAGCCCCGCCTCCGCGATGCCCGAACCGGTGCGCCCAGCGCTCTGAACGCCGTCCGGCCGACCGCCCAGTGAACATCGATGTCGCACCGACGTTCGCCAGCCCGCCGATCTGTGAACATCGATGTGCCGCAGGTGTTCGCCGGCGGGCATCGATGGCGCATCGCTGTTAGGACGGCCGGGTGCGGGAGGACAGCGATGGCACATCGATGTGGGGAGCCCGGGGCGGCGCCGACTGACCCCCGGGCGCGGCGCGCGTGGGTCGGCAGCGGGAGGGCGGCTCGCGGGAGGGCGGCTCGCGGGACGGCGGCTCGCGGGCGGGTGATTGCGGTGGCGGACGGCTCGCTAGTCAGTGCCCGCGCGGGGCGGGCTCTGGTTCTGGGGCCGGGCGGCCGATCCGTTCACCGGCACAGTCACCGGCACAGTGACGGGATCGGGAACCGGGGCCTGGTCAGCGGGCTGGGCACCGCCGGCGTAAGAGCCGCGCCCGTCGCCGTTGACCGAACCGGGGCTTGCGCCTGCGGTACTCGTTACCTCGGCGGGAGCCGAACCGGCACCGGGAGCCGAACCGGCACCGGCAACCGGTGCGGCGGCCGCGCGGCCGCGCCAGGGCTTGGCGCGGACCAGCCAGAACGTCAGGACGCCCACCGCCACGGCCGCCAGGATGACCCCGAGCGCGGTGGTGGGAACGCCGACGTACTTCAGCCCGGACGCGAAGATCACGAATGTGATGACCGGCCTGATGTAGCGGTCGGGCGCGCGGGAGGACATGAACGACCCGATGAGCACGGCGGGAATGCTGCCGATCGCGACCGATGCGGTCACCGCGAACTCGACGTGGCCGAACGTCAGCGCGCCGAGCGCGGCCGCCGCGGTGAGCGGCACCGCCTGCGTCAGGTCGGTGCCGACCAGCTGGTTCGCGCCGATCAGCGGGTAGACGAACAGCAGCAGCACGATCATCAGCGAGCCCGAGCCGACCGAAGTCAGCCCGACGATCAAGCCGCCGACCGCGCCGATCGCGATCGTGGGCAGCGGCCGCACGGTTATCTCCTTGATCATGCCGAGCCGCTGCTGGCCGGAGCGCCGGTCGAGGACGTAGCGGAAAACCATCGCGGCCGCGCCGACGAGGAGCGCGGACCCGAGGGCAATCTCGACGTGGGTCTGGTCGGCCTCGCTGCCCGCGCCGAGCAGATGAAGCAGGTACGAGCCGAGGAACGCCATCGGCACGGACCCGAGCACCATGAGGCCGACCATGCGCACGTTGACCGTGCCCTTGCGCAGGTGCACGGCCGCCCCGAACGGCCGCATCAGCACGGCGGCGACGAGGTCGCTGGAGATCGCCGACGACGGGGTCACGCCGAAGAGCAGGATGAGCATCGGGGTCATCAGTGCCCCGCCGCCGGCGCCGGTGACGCCGACGAGCAGGCCTACCACGGCGCTGCCGAGAACCATGTAGGGGTTCAGGTGCATGGTCGTCCGTCCCTCGTCTGCTGGCCGGGCCCGATGTTACCTATCGTTCTGACCTAGAACATAGCCTGACCGGGCCGCCCCGCGGGCAGTACTTCTGGTCCGCGTGACCTGCGGCCGCTCCGTGTGACCTGCGCCGCGCACGCGGGCCGACCAGCGAGGGGCAGCCCGGCCGCACCGGTCGGTAAGCTGTGACGATGCCTGTCCAGTCCGTATACCCCCGGCTTGAGCCACTGCTCCCGCTGGTGCGCAAGCCGATCCAGTACGTCGGCGGCGAACTCAACGGCGTCGTCAAGGACTGGGACTCCGCCGAGGTTCGCTGGGCGCTGATGTACCCGGACGCTTACGAGATAGGCCTGCCCAACCAGGGGATCCAGATTCTTTACGAGGTGCTTAACGAACGCGTCGGGGTGCTCGCCGAGCGCAGCTACTGCGTCTGGCCGGATCTCGAGGCGCTGATGCGCGAGCATCGGGTGCCGCAGTTCACGGTCGACGCGCACCGGCCGGTGCGTGCGTTCGACGTGCTGGGTGTGAGCTTCGCGACCGAACTCGGCTACACCAACCTGCTGGCCGCGCTCGACCTGGCCGAGATCCCGCTGTCGGCGGCCGATCGCGGCGTGACCGACCCCGTGGTGCTGGCCGGCGGGCATGCCGCGTTCAACCCCGAGCCGATCGCCGAGTTCATCGACGGCGCCGTTCTCGGTGATGGCGAGCAGGCGGTCCTGACCATCACCGACCTGATCAGGGGCTGGAAGCGGGCCGGGCGGCCGGGCGGCAGGGACGGCCTGCTGCTGCGGCTCGCGACCGACGGCGGGGTTTACGTCCCGCGCTTTTACGACGTGAGTTACCTGCCCGACGGGACGATCGGCGGGATCGTTCCGAACCGGCCGGGAGTACCGCGGGCCGTCGCCAAGCACACCGTCTCGGACCTGGACGCGTGGCCGTACCCGAACAAGCCGGTCGTTCCCGTGGCCGAGTCGGTGCACGAGCGGTTCAGCGTGGAGATCTTCCGCGGGTGCACCAGGGGCTGCAGGTTCTGCCAGGCAGGCATGATCACCAGGCCGGTCCGCGAGCGGTCGATCACCACGATCGGCGCGATGACCGAGGCGGGCCTGGCCGCGAGTGGGTTCAGCGAGGTCGGGCTGCTGTCGCTGTCCAGCGCCGACCACAGCGAGATCAACCAGATCGCCACCGACCTCGCCGACCGGTACGAGGGCACCAACACCGGGCTGTCGCTGCCGTCGACGCGGGTGGACGCGTTCAACGTGACGCTGGCCGACGAGCTCAGCAGGAACGGCCGCCGGTCGGGGCTCACGTTCGCGCCGGAGGGCGGCACCGACCGGATCCGCCGGGTGATCAACAAGATGGTCACCGAGGATGACCTGATCACGACCGTGACGACCGCCTACGCGAGCGGCTGGCGGCAGGTCAAGCTCTACTTCATGTGCGGCCTGCCGACCGAGACCGACGAGGACGTGCTCGCGATCGCCAGGGTTGCGCACCGGGTGATCGAGGCCGGGCGCAAGGTGACCGGCCGCCGCGACATCCGGTGCACGGTGTCGATCGGCGGCTTCGTCCCCAAGCCGCATACCCCGTTCCAGTGGGCGGCGCAGTGCGACCACGAGACGGTCGACGCGCGCCTGCGGGCGCTCGGGGCGGCGATGCGCGCCGACCGCGGCTACGGCTCGTCGATCGGCTTCCGCTACCACGACGGCAAGCCGTCGGTGGTCGAGGGACTGCTGTCCCGCGGCGACCGGCGCGTGGCCAAGGTGATCAGGGCGGTCTGGGAGGACGGCGGCCGGTTCGACGGCTGGAGCGAGTACTTCTCCTACGACCGCTGGGCGGCGTGCGCGGCATCGGCGCTGTCGGCGGACGGCGTCGACCTGGCCTGGTACACCACGCGGGAGCGCGGCTACGCCGAGATGCTGCCGTGGGACCACCTGGACGCCGGGCTCGACCGGGACTGGCTGTGGCAGGACTGGCTGGCGGCGATCGACCCGGCCGGGGCGGCGGAGGTCGAGGACTGCCGGTGGACCCCGTGCTTCGAGTGCGGTGTCTGCCCCGCGATGGACACGCAGATCGAGACCGGGCCGACCGGCGCGCGGCTGCTCCCGCTGACCGTGCTCAATGGCGCGACGGGGGACGGCTAGATGCCGCGGCCGGTGCCTGGCGGGCCGCCACCTGCGCCGACGGTTCAGCGGCTGACGATCAGGTACGCTAAGAGAGGCAGGATGCGCTTCGCGAGTCCCAGGGACGTGGCGCGGGCGGTCGAGCGGGGAGTGCGCAAGGCCGGGATCCCGGTCGCTTACTCCGCGGGATTCTCACCGCATCCGAGGATTTCGTACTCGGGCGGGGCTCCGACGGGATCGGCGAGCGAGGCGGAGTACCTCGAGCTCTCTGTTACCCGGCGTTGCGAGCCGGACGACGTCGGTCGGCGGCTCGACGCAGCCCTGCCGGACGGGATTGACGTGATCGAGGTTGTCGAGGCGGAGGGCAAGTCCGGCGGAAAGTCCGGCGGACTGCAGCTTGAGGCCTCCGCGTGGGAGGTCAGCTTGCCGGGAGTGGCCCCGGAGGCCGCTGCCTTCGCGGTGCGGGCGTTCCTGGCCGCGCCGAGCGCGCAGGTGCGCCGCTTGACCAGCAAGGGGACCAGGACGCTCGACGCCCGCGCCGCCGTGATCAGCCTGACCTGCGATGCGGCGAGAACGGACGGCGCGCGGCGGGCCGGAACGGGCCAGGCTGCCGGGTGTGCGATACTTCGAATGATTGTTCGGCAGTTGACACCTGCCGTCCGACCAGAGGACATCCTGGCCGCGCTGCGCGATCTGTCGGCTCTCGAGCCCGAGTCGCCGCCGCTGGCGACCAGGCTGTGGCAGGGGCCGATGAGCGCGCTGACCGCGGCTCAGACAGGAGCCCAGACGGGGATGATCGTGGCCCCTGAGGCCGCCGGGCCGGACGGCGCTGAGCCCGAAGCACGCCTGCCGGAACCGTGGTCGGCCCCCCTGAGCCCGGTGCGCAGGCCAGCAGAGCACATGCCAGGACGCATAACAGACAAGGCAATGCGTCTGGAGGCGGAGAGCGCCGAGACGGTGCCCGCCGACCAGGCGCGTGCGAACGAACAGCTTCCGCGCGGCACGCTCGGTCAGTCCGCTGACCTGCGCGCCCGGAAGCCCTACGGAAGAGATTGCCCGGATGCTCGAAACCGAGCCACAGAACAGACAGCCAGAACCCAATGAGTCACAAGGAGTCGGCCAGAGTCAGGCCGCAAGTCAGGCCGGCCAGAGTCAGGCCGCAAGTCAGGCCGGCCAGAGTCAGGCCGCAAGTCAGGAAGGCGGCCATCGGCGCGGCCTGCTGCGCAGGGGCCGCCGGGCCGTAGGCAAGCCCGCCGACCAGCCGGATTTCAAGCCGGGCGCGGACACCGCACCTGGCACGACCAAGGCACCGCCCGGCGGGGCCGGATCGGGTGCGGCGAGCGCCAGCGTGCCCGCCGTTCCAGGCGTTCCCGGCAACGAGCCGGCCGCGCCGCGGGCCGCCGGGCGCGGCGACCGGCCGGCCAGCGGAGCCCAGCCGGTACCCGCGGCCGCGTTCCAGCCGCCCGTCCTGGTCTTCCAGCCGCCCGAGCTGACCGGCCGGCCGCCGTCCGAGCCCGCCGGCCGGCCGGCGTCCGAGCCATCCAGGCCACGTGCCGACGATGGCGGGGACGATGGCGACGGCGCAGCAACTGGTTCGCGCCGGCGCCGGCGCGGCGGCCGCGGCCGCGGCAAGGGCGGTTCCGGTGAGGCCGCCGACGCGGCGCAGGACGGGTCGGACGTGGCCCAGCGCGGCGGAGGCCAGGCTGGCGCCGACGGCGCCGCGGCGCCCGGCAAGCGCGGCAGCGGCTCGCCGGAACGGGCGGCAGCGGCGAAGCAGGACGCGGCCGCCGGAGCGGCCAAGGACGGCGGGGGCGAGCCGGCCGGCGACGAGGGCGCGGAAGGCGACACGGGCGGCTCGTCGAGCCGGCGCCGGCGCCGGCGCAGGCAGCGCAACGGCGCGGCCGCGCCGGGCGGCGAGGTGCCGGCGTCCGACGAGCCGGCCGACACGGTCGTCCACATCCGCGAGTCGCGCACGACAGCCGAGGCCGATGACGTCCGCGCGGTCAAGGGCTCGACCCGGCTGGAGGCCAAGCGCCAGCGGCGCCGCGAGGGGCGGGACACCGGCAGGCGCCGGCCGCCCATCATCAGCGAGTCGGAGTTCCTCGCCCGCCGCGAGGCGGTCGAGCGGGTCATGGTGGTGCGCCAGCAGGGCGACCGGACCCAGATCGCCGTGCTCGAGGACGGCGTGCTGGTCGAGCACTACGTGGACAAGGCCAGCCACCAGTCCTACGTGGGCAACGTCTACCTCGGCAAGGTGCAGAACGTGCTGCCCTCGATGGAGGCGGCCTTCGTCGACATCGGCAAGGGACGCAACGCCGTCCTGTACGCCGGCGAGGTGAACTTCGACGCGAGCGGCCTCGAGGGGGTCGCCAAGCGGATCGAGTCCGCGCTCAAGTCGGGTCAGTCGATCATGGTGCAGGTCACCAAGGACCCGATCGGCCACAAGGGCGCCCGGCTGACCAGCCAGGTCAGCCTGCCCGGTCGGTATCTCGTCTACGTGCCAGGCGCGTCGATGACGGGGATCAGCCGCAAGCTGCCCGATACCGAGCGGAACAGGCTCAAGCAGATACTGAAGAAGGTCGCGCCCGAGGAGGGCGGGATCATCGTCAGGACCGCCGCCGAGGGCGCGTCGGAAGAAGAGCTCCAGCACGACGTGACCAGGCTGGTCGCGCAGTGGCAGGCGATCGAGCGCAAGGCCAAGACGGCCAGTGCCCCCGACCTGCTGTACGGCGAGCCCGACCTGACCATCCGGGTCGTCAGGGACATCTTCAACGAGGACTTCACCCGGCTCGTCATCGCCAGTGACAGCGAGTGGGACCTGGTCGACGAGTACGTGCGCTACGTGGCGCCGAACCTGTCCGACCGGCTCGAGCGGTGGACCGACGACAAGGACCTGTTCACGGCGTACCGGATCGACGAGCAACTCGCCAAGGCGCTGGACAGGAAGGTCTGGCTGCCCAGCGGCGGCTCGCTGGTGATCGACACGACCGAGGCCATGACGGTCATCGACGTGAACACCGGCAAGTTCACCGGCCAGGGCGGCAACCTCGAGCAGACCGTCACCAGGAACAACCTCGAGGCGGCCGAGGAGATCGTCAGGCAGCTCAGGCTCCGTGACATCGGCGGCATCATCGTCATCGACTTCATCGACATGGTGCTGGAGAGCAACAGGGAGCTCGTGTTGCGGCGGCTGATCGAGTGCCTGGCCAGGGACCGGACCAAGCACCAGGTCGCCGAGGTGACCTCGCTCGGGCTGGTCCAGATGACCAGGAAGCGGGTCGGTTCCGGGTTGCTCGCGGCGTTCTCCGTGCCGTGCGAGCACTGCAACGGCCGCGGGCTGATCGTGTCCACCGAACTCACCGAACTTCCCCCCGCACCCGGGCGCAACGGACAGCAGACCGGACCGCCGAAGCCAGGGTCGACCAGGTCCAGGTCGGCGAGGAGCAAGGCGATCGCCCAGGTCGCCGCCAAGACGATCGAGTCCGAGGCGGCTCGGCCCGACGGCGGCTCGATTGCGGACGACCAGACGGCCGAGCCGGCCGCGGCGAGGGCAGCAGCGGCAACCACGGCAGAGCCGCCGGTCTCGCCGGACACCGGCCCCGTCGGAGCGGTTACCGCCGGATCGTCTGGGGCCGGGTCGTCTGGGGCCGGGCGGTCTGGGGCCGGGCGGTCTGGGGCCGGGCGGTCTGGGGCCGGGCGGTCTGGGGCCGGGGCGGCGGGTGCCGGGGCGGCGGGTG
>Ga0137384_10001729_pt1 | contig 17303 bp, 13 predicted proteins | sample SagtaG_2_FD_104922 | JGI IMG/M metagenome (GOLD analysis project Ga0137384, IMG submission 104922) | Vadose zone soil microbial communities from Sagehorn Ranch, Mendocino, California, USA - Sage2_R_60_16 metaG | ecosystem: Environmental > Terrestrial > Soil > Vadose zone | place: USA... | reverse complement strand
CGGTCCATCTCCGAGAAGGGCAGCTACCACGTGTCTAATCTTAAGACTGGAATTTCCGAGTATGACTTGTCGCTTCTCTGGAGCATCGCTATTGGATTGGGGAAGCTTGAGGGTGACCCGAATCAGATCGGCGAGAGATATCTCAGCTCCCTGAATGCTCTCCAACATCTCGACTCGACGGTCGAGAACAAGTTGGCTGCGGCGGAGATCATGACCTCGGTAGGAGCAGGCTCAGCTTCGTCAACTGATAACTCTGACATCCAAAACGCTTCGAAATCCTTGTCGAGTCTGGATCATGAGCTGCGGCATCATGAACATGTGCCGAAGGAGTTGTCTGCGTCGATTGCTGCGATGATGTTGTACGGGAGAAGGTTTGACGGGACATATCCTATTGACAAGTTTGCTGAGTATTCTAAGATGACTCCTTCGCACGAGTCGGCAGCCATACTCGCCGTGATCAATGTTCCACAGGACCAGTTGACATCCAAGTTCCAGGGGTTCAGGACGATGTTCAATGCATGGGGTTATCAGTTGTCAGAAGATACGGAGCTCGCTTCTGCCTACCTCGCCATCTCGGATCTCCAGGCGACTGATGTGCATGCAAAGATGGCGATTATCGTGGATGCTCTCAAGAACTATCTGGCTTATCCACTCGTCGCGGCTGCGATATTGACCTCGATAGCAACTCTTGAGGCGAACGAGACCCTTGACCTTATGGAGAAGGCCTTCTCATTGCTAGCGTCCTATGCTGGGGGGCTACAACGGTCAGAAATTGTGAGCCTCTCGGTCCGGATGATTCACGGCATCAAGAATGAGCTTGTAAGACAGCTTGACCCGACGGCGAAGATCATGAACACGCCAATCCAGTTCATCCATGCGCCATCGCCCATATTCTTTCCGTATCGCGGCCCATTGATTATCGTGCACCATTCCTATTTCTCTACGTACAGTAGTATTGGGGGTTATCATCCAGCGCACGTTCATGGTTTTGGTGGAGGCTTCGGCGGTTGAGACTCACAAGGATTCTTCCGGTCATTTTTGTTCTCTCGCTGTCGATAGGACTCTTCCCCGTTTCCGGTGTCCCCGGGTATGTTCCACGTCCAGGTGACCATTTCAGCTATCACGAGGCTATCGATGTGGGAAACGGCGTCGGCTACTACGGCGGGTACTCGGACCATACTGACGTTACCGGTAGCGAGTCCATGAATGGTATCTTTGCAAACGGGACGGTTGCGTCCAACTATGCTTCCACATGGGCCTTCAGAGACTACCAGGGACTAACGAAGAATAGTGGGTCGTCTGGAAACTTCACCTGGTCCTCGGTTACGTTCCTCTACGAGCGTGGGACTGACAACCAGACGGGGTACACGAACCCGAAGGTCTGGTTTTACATGGATTACTCGACTCTGAAGGGCGGATCGTTCTATCTTCTGGATACTCAGATGACTGTCCAGTCTAGGAATCATGGGTTTTTCCTTCCTTCCGAAAACCGGTACGTTAACACGATATTTGCTCAGGGAGCATCGAGCTATTTCAGGAACGATGACTATGGTCAGTATAGTGCGGCGTATACTTGGAGTGTGTATTTTGACCCGTCGACTGGGTACATTGTAGGTTACGTCTGGGATGAGCATGATAGTAATACCGTTGGAGACTCGTTCAGCTATACCGAGAACCTCTCCGTTACTGCCACCAGTTATACGCTTGCGGCTGGAACCGCTCCTCCCAGCTTCTTGCTATATGTTCTGTACGCTGTCGCGATTGTCGTATTCCTGGTCATCGTTCTTGTAATTGTGGTTGTCCTGATTTCGAGGAGGCGGCGGAGAGTGAAGCTTCCCAAGCATGCCTATGAGCAGGAGTATCGTCCGCCCCCACCGATGCCTATTCCAGCTCCGGGTATTGATATGACTCCGAAACAGCCTCCGGTCCTACAGATTGTGATCAAGGAGGTTGTGAAGGTAAAGTGCAAGTACTGTGGGGCACTGATCGATTCTACGGTCCTGACCTGCCCGATTTGCGGGGCTCCTAGAACCTAGGAAGACTGACCAGTTCTTCGGGTCGGTGTTGCAATCCATGGTCCTTGCCGAGGTACTGGTAGACTTGTCCGGTTACTGACATCTGGCCTCTCATCGAGACTCTTGCCGATGTGGGATTGTTGCGGGATATCTCGGAGAATGCTGAGTGAGCGTGTTTCGCTTTCAGCCAGAGGAGGCGGGCGAAAAGCAGATCTCCTCCTATGCCTATTCTTCTGAATTGATGCTTCACGTATAGAGAGTAGAGTCGTCCGATGCGGTCGACGTGTGAGAGCCATGCAATCCCGGCGATCTCATTCTGGAATCTGACTAGGAAGCATTTGTCTCCGTTTTGGAGTGCGACACTGACCCATCTCGGGTTCATTCCAGGATTCGTCAAGGCCATGAATTGTTCTATCTCCGCGAGGTGTTGGTCTTCTGCTATGATTATTGGATGGTTGAAGCTGTGAGCGATGGCTTGGTTGTCAAGGTTCAGGGTGTAGAGGTCGTATGTTTCGGACTCGTGCTCGGTTCTCAGCTCGGACCATAGGACGCTGAACGGTTTCAGCTCGTAGAAGTGGTCGAAGACCTTTCTTGATTGTGTATAGACTGTTCCGGTCTTCTCAAAATCATCATAGATGAAGAGGCCAGAGATGGATCCGGTGAGGGTTTTTGCCACGTAGGCTTCGCCGCCTACTCCTAGAACTTCCTTGATCCAGTGTTGAAGATAGGGTTGGAAGAACGAGAAGCCCTCTGGGAGGGCTAGATCGATATCGAACGCGTTGCGGACCTGGGACACTCTGATTGTTTCAGCTTCGCTCATGGTCTGAGATGGACCAACTGTCTTACTCGAGTCTGGATCATGTCTCTTTGAGACTTGTCGGGGGAATACAGACTTTAACTCGGTGTCTAAGACCTACAGTTAGAGTTGTCTCGGACCAAGCACGACGCTTCAACCCCGGTCGAGGTGGGTCGGGAGGTGGACAAGTCGTTTGCCGCTGCTCGCGCGATGATGGAAAAGGCCGGCTTCAAGATTCTAGTTCCAGTAAAGGTCTCCGTTGATCCGCAGCTTCCTTTCATGGGCTATACCATGCCTGAGGGAGGCTCGTTCAGCATTGTCGTCTCAGGCGGTTCGGTCGGGTCTGGTATGCTTGAGGGCCTGCTGGTACACGAGATGTCGCACATTTACAGGATGCAGACGAAGCATCCGTCACACAATCCCGCGATTCTTGACGAGGCGGTCGAGAACATTTTGGGCGAGAATCGTCTGTTGGACTATCAGCAGAAGAGCCTACACGATCTCTTGAATGATATTCAGGACCTTTATGCGGACGATATTGCGTTTAGCGTGTTCCGGGGTTCACGGGCTCCATTCTTGAAGGATGCGGCTGATTTCTTGCAGAGCTGGGTCAAGGACGAGCCTGTTCGGTCTGGTGACACGGTGAGGGACCGGTGGGCGAACGCTTCGATCCTAGCGCATAATGCTAGGGCAGTTGCCCAGATGCAGAGGCACAATGTTGAGGATGTTGGAGGTAAGGCTGCTGAAGGCAACCAGCGGTTCCTCGACAGGTCTCCTCGTAAATTTGCGGAGGCTTTCACATTCTTCCGTAACACGTTGGCAGGCCTGAAGGAGAACATGACCGGGAACGAATACAGGGCGTTGTTGGCTGCTCACCTAGAACATTTCATGGAGCTGGTTAACCAGAACAACCGCTAGCCTATTTCGACATACAGGCTTCCGTCCTCCTGAACCACAGGGAAGGATCTTACCTTCAAGGTCGGGATAATGTCGAAAGCTCCCGTGCGCACGTCGTACTTCCATCCGTGCCATGGACACGTGACCCTGTAATCGTTCAGCTCACCATCTGACAATGGTCCGCCTCGATGAAGACAACGGTTGGAAACGGCATAGAATCCCCCGTTGACCCTGAATAACGCGAGAGTCTGGCCCTCTACTACTACTTCTCGGCCCTGACCCTCCGACAACTCTGCGACCTGTCCTATCTTGACGCGTCTCTTCTGGGTATGGATTGGTTCCAGCTTGGTTCACCTAGTAGATTTCGTGCCCGCCGCTTACTTCGATGGGCTGCCGTGTATGTGGTCCTGTAGGGTGTTTGGTCTTGAACTGGACTAGCCAGTCTTCGAGAGCCTTGATGTGTGATCCTTCTACGCCTAGTTCTTTCAGCTCTTCCTTCGTGACTCTTACTGCTTTGAGTATGGTGTCTTGTATATGTGAGGCGAGGACCGGTGTGATAGGTTTCGGGTAGATCTGGGCGAGATAGTCAAAGTCCTCTTGCAAGTGCTCGATCTGGAGTATGATTGCCCCAGCCAGCTCGACGACTTTCGTACTGAGAACCTCGTTGTAGATATCCAGTATCATCTCGACATCGTTCTGCGAGTCTTTCAGCTTCTCGGAATAGGATGTTGCCACATCCTTCGGAATCACTTTCTGCTCATCTACGGCCCTGGTAATCTCAACGACCAGCGTGACTAGATAGTTTGTTAGGAAGTATGGGCCGAGCTTGGTCCGCAACCTCTGGATTCCCGTGCGTTCGACCACAGCCAACTTCTTCTTCTCGCGTTTCTCAACCACCTTGTCCACGATAAGGTAGGTGAAGGGGATGGCGACGAGTAGTCCGATGACTGCTCCAACGAAACTCCGGATTATGTCGTCAGATGTGATAGACATGATGAGCCGGTGCCAAAAGCGCACAACTTGAAAGTTTCGCCAGATGTTTCCTAATCTGAGAGTTTCTCAACTACTTGCAGAGACAGGTTGGGAGGGAGGACTGCTCTAACCTGGCCCTCGATCTGCTCTTGTTTGGCGAATTGGAATTTGAACTTGTAAGTCTCCTCCGATGTTATGACGTATAGCCGGGTCGCTCCCATTTTTCTCCCCATCTCAAGTCTGGTGATCTGTGTGTATGGAACGTCGAAGTTTTTCTTGTTCGATTGGAGAAGCTGGTCCGGGTTTAGGCTCTGAATCTGGGACTGTTTTTTCGCTTCTTCCTTTGAGGCCATTGCGGCTCCAGCGAGAGCGCCTGCTGCTCCAAACGCGCCACCGCCGGCTGAGACCTGGCCGAGAAGTCCTTTGACCGAGACGATTAGCCGTTGGTTGGTGAAGACGAGGTGGCAGTGGAGGTCTCCTCGCAGCCCTCTCGTCAATATCGCGTTGAGGGTTCCGGTTACCGTTTCTGACATTGACGCATCTGGTGTGTAGTTGAGTATGAATCGCTTGTGGAGGCAGGGTTCGACAGTGTTGGGGCGTTAGTTGTCGATGAATCCTTCTTCCTTGGACCTTCCCTTGAGCCGGTGTCTAAGGTCTGGTCCTCCATGGGCTGCCGACTTCAAGTTGGCAAGATAGAAGACCCATTGTGGGAGTTCGTCTAGTTGGCTGGCTCTTCCGATTGCATTGTCTAGGTACTCTGCTTCAAGTGTTAGAGTTGTCATTTTGCCGTGGAGGTAGAAGCGGACTATTGCTCCGTGTCTCCATTCTAGGCGGAAGGAGGAGTGCTTCTCGCCAAGGCAGATGATTCGGAACCTCTCGACCAGCCCATTTTTCCAAGCGAACTCTAAGAAGTTCCCCGGCTTCATCGTGCCTTGGACTATTGATGGAAACCATGATTCGAGCCCTTTTGGAGTGGCAATCAAGCTCCACGCCTTTTCCTTCCCAACGGGTAGGACCATCTTCAGCTTGGTTACATGGCCAATTGGGTATGGGCTGTAACTATGATCACCTGCCGTCATGGTTCGATTGACGGACATATTGACTCCCCTTTACATTATGGGATTTTCTGCCATGGTTGTTTCGAATGAATCCACTTATCACTAGAGAACCGGTTTGACATATATCGTAAACAGGAAGATTTCGGCGCTCGACATTTTCGCATTCCTGAACATTCGTTTTAGCCTGGCTGGGACCATTGGTTTCTCGACTCTGGGGCATAGTGTTTGGAGATCATGGGAGGGTTCGATGACTAAGTTCATGCAGATGATTGACCCCTCGGTTTTTGCGGACCTGGAGTCGATAGCAGAGGGTAGGGGGATCTCGGTTCAGGAGTTGATTCGGGCTATTATTATCCCGGAGTGGTTGAAGATGCAAAGGAATAGAACGATAGAGCCGATACCGGAGTCTGAGACAGTGTTCTCATCAACCCCAGACCTGGAGTGACCCATTCTCCGTGGAACGATGACCGAGCGTCTATCCGATTCCATTGTGGTAGCTCTGGTTAGCTCCATGAGTGTACCACATCATGGTCGCATGCGTAGTGTTGTGTTACTAGATGATGGGGGGGATTCTGGTTATCGCGTTGGGATGTATCGAGGCTAGAAATTCTTGATTTTCCGAAATGTTCAGATCTCGACAATATCACCGTGCTGAACATTGACTATAAGCTAGAACTAGGGCTCAGCCATGTCTCATGAAACGAATATTCATCATAGCAACGGTACTACTTGTACTGTCACTTACGGCAACGGCCTCGCCCTCCACCCTGCGCAGCGTTCATGCGTCTGCGTACATTGAACCTGCGCTGGCGGATGCTCTAGCAACTAGCTCGGCATCATCCCCTGTACAGGTTGTCGTCGTGCTCGATCACATCCCGACGAGCAGCGACTCACAAGCGTTCCAATCATTCTCCACGAGATCATTCTCGATGACTAGACTCCCAATGATACTGTCGTACACTAACTATGGAAGCCTCTCACGCATCGCCTCCTACCCGGGCGTCACGTCGCTGTGGAGCAATCGGCAACTGACGTACTACGGCAACGCCCAGACAGTCACTCACAGCTACGGCGAAGTCCCGACGGCACACTCTTGGTGGAACGACGTAATGCACGTTATTGATGTCTGGAACACCGGCGACCAGGGCCAAGGAGTAACCGTGGCTCTAATTGACGCTGGAATCGACGCGACCAATCCGAGTCTCGGCTACAGCTTCTCCAACGGACTGGCCCAGGCGCCTTACCGGGTCGTCCAGAACGTGAAGGTGCTTGCAGGCACGGGAGTAGTGACGGGGTCTCCAACTGACAATGTGACCAATCTGTATGTTGAGAACCAGCCTAACACTGACACGAGCAGTGGACACGGCACCAGTACCGCAGGGGCTGTTGGTGGAACGGGTGACGGATCGAACGGAATCTACAAGGGTGTGGCTCCAAGAGCCAACATTGTTGGTCTAGGCGCGGGCGATGTGGAGTTCATATTCTTCGCCATCGCCAGCTTCGACTACATAATAGCAAACCAGGCCAGGTACAATATTCGCATAGTCAGCAACAGCTATGGCACAACCGGGTCCGCGGACACACCTACGCTGATTGCGATCCAGGCAGCTCATGACGCTGGTATCGCCGTGTTTTTTGCTGCCGGCAACTCAGGACCAGGAAGCAACACCCTCAACCCGTATGCCACGCCGAGTTATGTGATCGATGTGGGAGCGGGAACGCAGGAGAAGGGTCTGACAGAGTTCTCGTCACGGGGAATATCAGGCGACCCGGTACAACATCCTGACATAGTCGCGCCGGGGATAAACGTGATCACTACCAAGGCCTCCACTGGGGCCTTTGACGGTGCTCTTTCGGCAACCGCGGATCAAGGCAACATCGCCTCGCCATACATGCCGTACTACACTACTTTCGACGGGACGAGTTGCGCCACGCCATTAGCAGCGGGAGTTGGCGCTTTGGTCCTGTCTGCAAACCCATCGCTCAACCCAGACCAGCTCAAGGCCTTGTTGACACAGACGACCGATCCAATGCTAGGATATCTTCCATTCCAGGTTGGAACTGGGCATGTTAACGCGTTGAGCGCGGTCAGGACAGCCCTAGGTCAAGGGGCGCATTCCTCAGCTAGCAAGGTCCAAGCTTTCGGGGACCAACGGTTCGTCTTCACCGAGTTCCTTGGAGGAGCGGGCGCGGCGACAGCCGTCTGGCTTGGCTCCAGCACTCCGGTCTATCAGGGAGCTCTGAGCTTGACCTTCAAGGCTAGCTGGGCTATTCCTGCTCTTCCCCGCCAGTGGCGTATGGAAATCTACGCCCCGAACGATCATGTGATTGCCGCATGCGCCTCCTTAACCTCCGGCAAGCTATCTCTCGGTGTACCCTGCATAAGGACCAACGGAACAGAGACAAGTCTGAGCTTCCAGGTTAACAATGCGTCCCTCATCTCCGGCCTCAACAACCCTGGCAAGACCTCGGGCACTTGGGACGTTATTCTCCTGAACTTCGACGCTGGAGAAGCAGGCACTATCACTGTCGATGTGAATTATCCAGTCAAGTCGCACCAGACCATGAACAATGCTCACGACCTAGCGGTCTCGGACAGTCAGCAAGGAGGACTGCAAGGCCAAGAAGAGTCTCTGCTAGAGACGTATGATGGACGAGTACTCGCTACCACGCTAATCGGAGCCTCTGGAGCAGCCACGATTTCGGGTGACATTATGCAGCCTGTTAACAGTGTGATTTCAGTTGTCCAGATTGTCGTGGTCGATGGCAACGGGAATATTGTCGAGACTCGGGGTGGCTGGGTGACAACTCAGGCCGATCTGAACTCTAGGGCTGGCCAAATACAGCAGCTTCTCCTGACAACCACGAGCCCCACCCAGATAACCGCACTGCAGACAGAACAGTCAGCAATACAAGCCGCCCTGCTAACGGCGCCATTAACCGAGAATCTGCCCGTGCTCCCCTAGAGCGGGAGCAACCCCTTTTCTTGTCTCAGGAGCTGATCAGAGCTATTATTATCCCCGAATGGCTGAAGAAGCTAAAGATGAAGCAGGAGGACACTGGAGGACAAAACTCTGAGGTATTTGCTGAGATCTCCTCGGGCTAGCCCTGACCTTTACCGTTAGGCTATCTTTCGCGGTCGCTGAACAATTTTTCTCGTTCTGGTCCTCAACGATAGTGCACTCGCTTGGTGGGATAATCCGGTGCTATGGAACTGATTTGGGCGTGCCGGGACACGGTGAGATAGGCTAACTCGTTAGATTATGCGGTGGTAATTTTTTCGTTCTTTCGTTTCGGGAAATATCCTTTCTGCAATGCGACGGCTATGACGGCAACCATTCCAATTGCTCCTGTGAGGGCAGAGGGTGTGACGAGGTTGTGACCGTTTGCTTGTATCCATGTGGGCTTCACTTCGAAACCGCCCAGTCCTGTGGCGTTGATCCCGTTGAGCTGTGCGGTTGCGATGATGGCGTAGGTGCCGATTGAGCTGGTTTTGGGAATGCTGTAGGTTGCTCGGAACTGGCCGGGGCTTTGAGCAGTGACGCTGAGGCTGTTTAGATTTCCGTTTGGAAGAATAATGCTGACACGTAGTGTCCCGGGTGTGATGGGAACTCCTTGTTGGGACGTGAGAATGTAGATGACAGCGGTGTCGCCTGAGAAGTAGATTGTACCCGTGTTTATCGATATTGATAATCCACTGGACGGGGCTGTTGTCGTCACTGTGAAGTTTGTCGTGGCCTCGATCTGAGACGGGTATACTTGGGCGTAGGCTTGTATCGTGTGTGGTCCGGGTTGGGACAGCGGGACGTTGAAGGTGAAGGTGAATGTGCCTTGGTTGTCGAGTGTGGTGAAGCCGAGGAATTGGTCGTCAAAAGTTACCTCGACGTTTTGCGGGTACGGGTACGAGCTAGATTGAGTCTGGAATCCCGTTCCTTGGACCTGGACCTTTGTTCCGACTGGTCCCCTTGAGGGTGTTGCGGTGAGGATGGGTGGTGGTAGTATGGTGACGATCCCATCTGATAGGTGGTTGTTCGAGGGGTTTTGGTCTGTGGGGAGGAACGCGGTGGCCGATATTGTGTAGTTTCCGGCGGGTATGCCTGTCGTGTCCCAATTGGCGTAGAAGAAGTTGGGAAACAGTTCTGGGGGCAAGCTGATGTTTTGGATGGTTGCTGCGACCTGCTGGTCTCGGTAGATGGTTACGTTGAAGGTTTCTGTTTGAGCGCCTGCGTTGATGAGCGCGACTCCAACTTGGACGGTTTGGCCTGATACCGCGATTCGAGGCTGTGCGATGATAGCGATTATGCCGATGTCATGGATGATCGGCTCGGTTACGAGGGTGCTTCGTCTGGTGATCCCGGTCAGGCCGGCGTTGTCAGTCACCGTGAGAGTCACCGTGAAGTTTCCGGTGTTACTGTAAGTGTGACTCTGGAACTCGTTGAAGCCCTGGGTGCCGTCGCCAAAGTCCCAGGAGTAGGCTGTTATGAAACCATCAAGATCATAGCTGGTGCTAGCTTCGAACAACGCTGGTTGTCCGACCCTGAGTACCGTGGTTGAGTTGGGTGCTTGGACGAAGAAGTTGGCTACTGGTGGGATGTCCGGGGTCGACCCTGCGACGATTACCGTCAATGTGGTAGAGTTTCCAATGTATGGACCACTGCCCGCGAAGAGGGAGAGCAAGACATTTCCAGTTCTCGTACCGTTCGGCGCTTCCACGAGGACTCCGACCGAGGTCTCGTTTCCTGAGGATAGGAATACGTTCATCGGCTGGAGGGAGACTCGGGGGCAGAAGCTGAAGCAGTTGTCGAAGCTATAGTCGATGGCAATGCCTCCAGAGAATCCTCGTTCGCTGACGAAGAAGAGGAGGCTACTGTTTGAACCTCCTATGGGAACCATCAGAGGGTTTGGAATGGCGAAGATACCGAAGCCAGGTCCTGGGCTCCAGATGTTGGTCGCTATGAGCCTGATGAAGAGAAAGGCCGATCCTGACTGTGTGGCTAGGTCAAACCCAAGCTGGAGAAGAATACCTGTCTGCTGGTCCCACCATGCGTCAATTGTGGCCTGGCCTCCCGGGAAGATCTGTGTAGCGTTGTACACGTCGAGAGTTCTCGGTGTTCCTGCGAAAGTCTCTAGTAGTGTCTCGTTGATGATGGGAGCGTTTTGGGTCGTGTATATCGGGTCGCCGGTTGTGAGGTTCTCGGATATGAGCCAGAAAGTGATGTTGCCAGAATCGGTGGCGACATCTCCCTGGATGAGGTCGACTAGTGTTGTGCCGTTTGTGTAGGTCGTGACCTGGTTGGCTGTTATGTTAGTTCCAGTGACACCTGTGATGCTGAGTCTTGTGAAGTTCGCTTTGATGAACTGCGAAAAGGGTCCTGAGGGAGGACTGGGGAGACCCCAGGAAGCGGACACTGAATAAGCTGCAGCGTTACCCGTCTTTACTCCTGGGAGATATGTCGATGCAGCATGGGACCCAGGTAGTGCGGATGCAAGGATCAGACTTCCTAAGGAGAGGAAGATGAAGATCAGTCGTACCTCTGCCCGCATCTAGGTTACACAAGTTGAGCCTATGACTTGGTCAATATTAAGTGTGGCGCTTTAACGATTACAAGCGAACACTAACTAGTCATGCATCGATCACTACAATCCCTTTTCTTGTAGCGGACCAATTTTGCCTGGCGCTCTTGTCTCAACGGTATCTAGCTAAACACCCCGCGCTAAGAGCCTCGAACTCGTCCGGGTCTAGGATTGGTCCGTCTACGTCTTACACGATTCTAGCGTAGGAGTCGATTGTGGCGCTATTTACTGGACTCCTACACAGAGCGGTATACTGTTGTGGACTCGTTAGGCTATTCTGAATCAGACATGATTTGATGCAGTATTACTCGATAAAGGGCTTTATTCAGCCGAGACGTCTCGTCGACGTGGCCCCGAAAGAATCTTCTCCCGTAGAAATTCGTGTAGCCCGTCCGCGAGACCTCCCCGCTTGTGCTCGTGTATGCATCCTTGCATTGAGAGATCTTAGCCGACGCCAGGGAAAACCCCCGCCACGGATACGCGCCCGGGACTTGCTCCCGTTCATGCGGCACGTGCTGGCGACAGACCCGATGGGCTTTCAGGTAGCGGTCACTAGGGGTAAGGTAGTGTGTTATGCGATCACGGTCCTGCGTGGTAAGACGCATTTCCTCGCACAATTCTTTGCGTTGCCTGGTGTGCAGAGCCGTGGAATAGGGCGGAAGGTTCTGACTCGCGCGTTTGAGGAGCCTGAGCCTCCTCGGGACGCGGTCCGCTGCCTTGTTGCTTCGCTCGACCTGAGGGCACAGTCTCTCTACTTGAAATTCGGCATGCAGCCACGGACGATCATGTACTACTTCTCTGGAAAACCAACCCTGACAGGGACGTCTAGCAGTCTCAAACTTCGACAGATCGGCCCGACAAATCGACCAACGAAACGGTCCATGGAGATAGCAGCCGCATTCGACCGACGGCTCCGAGGAGTTCGAAGGGATGTCGATCAGGAGTTCTTCCTCTCCTCGGACCGGGGCTCGCGGTTCTTCGAGGCCCTGGAAGGAGGACGCACAGTAGGATACGTGGTTGTTCGTGGTAAGGGGGGAATCGGCCCAGCAGGCGCCGTGAAGGAGTCGTTGACAGGGGACATACTGAGAGCTGCAATCGCTAAAGCGCATGAGCTCAGGCTGAAGAAGATCTTCGTCTGGGTCCCAGGCCTGAACCAGGGCGCGGTTCGAGCTGCGTTCGCCGCTGGGCTGAAGGTGGACTTCATAACCGTGTGGATGACAGCTGGACCAATCGGTAATCTGGAACTCTACCTGCCTTCGGGCGGGGTCCTGTTTTAGAATCTGAGATCCATGTCACAATCGTGTAGCAATCACAGCGATACTCAAACAGCCATAGACGACTGACAACAACCGCTCACCTTCCCTTAACCTTTCTACATGCCACCATCCAAAACCCAAAGTCTTCTAAGGTTCCGATGGTGTTACCCTGACTGATTTACCAATGGCATGGACAGGGATAGGAGACATCAATCAAATAATTGAACGACAAGATATAACCAACGTCTTGCTCCAAAAGATATTGACCGAGCTGGTTACAACACGCCACCGCCTCGGATACGAACTCGAACAGCTTAGGACCGTCACTGAACAGGTCAATCCATCCAAACAGACCGAGCGCAAACAAACGCCTGCAAAAGACACAGACCAACAACAACCACTCTAACCGGTAACCAACTATAGGGACGATCTCACGCCCTTATCAGCACAGTCTCCGGACCAGCCACGAAAATCCTCGATGGCGTCAACTCACCCACCGTTGTTCAGGATGAAGAGGCCGCTGAGGAACACAACTGGATTCTCTTTTTATTTAACCATCAACCGAGTCAGATAACCCTACAACTCGAGATTGCGTGCCCAAGCATGCCGAGAAACAGACTTCAGAAATGGTTCGATAGTCTTAGTGAAGAGAACAAGAGTATCGTTCTCGCTGTCGGATTAGTCGTCTTTGTTCTATTCGTTGTCGCGATTCTATCAAATCCTATTGTGTCTCTCTCGCTCTTGGCACTTTCTGTACTTGTCGGCTTCACCGTCTACGCTAAATACAAAACTGGAAAGTGGTGGTTTAGGACATACCCGTCGCAAGAGAATAAGCTTCCTCCTAAGGAAATGGGCTCTGTCGACGCCACTGGTCTTCCTCATCCAATGCATATACAGTCAACAAGTGGCAGGCCTCTTGAAACTCCGGCCCCGAGCTCCACCCCGACCCCTACGCTTTCAACTGCGTCTAATATTGGTCAAGCCTTCACCCAATCGTTTTCTCAATTGGATATTGACCAGCAAGTGGAGTATCTGACCAAGGCAATACAGAGTTTCCATCCTCCGCGCAACCCTCCAAATGAAGTGGCGTATCATGACATGCTGGTTTCCAATCTTCAAACGCATTACCCCGCCATTAAGCTACACCGCCAGATCGGCAGTGAAATAGACGCGCTAGTGGGTAGGATAGGCATTGAGGCAAAGCTTTGGCTAGGAAAACAGGAAGCAGATAGACTCTTTAGTCAAATCGACACATTTCTTCACGATGGCTATATTGACCGGCTCATTGTAGTTTTGTACCAGCCCATAGCTCAATGGCCTACGTATCTTAATGAGAAACTGGCCCGACTTGGTTGGTTAGACAAACAAGTCCGCGTAATCACAGTTTAGAGACCAATAACCAAAGGCCCTCTTCAAAGTTTTTCACCTCTCACCAAAACGAGCACAAGAAGATGCTGATGGGGAGTTTAGACCGGCGAGGTCTCTCCATGCGGCCCTGCTATGCCGACCGTTCCAACCCCACGGGCGTTGTTATGGAATCTTGGCGTAGGAGTCGATGATAGCGGCCATGTACTTTATCCCTGACAGGAAATGGTCCACGGTTGTGTATTCGTTCGGAGCATGTGCGTGTGAGTAGGCAGACGGTGGCCCACTGCCCGTCCAGATCGAGTCTAATCCCAACCTCTTGGTGAAAAGATAGTCTGGGCCTGACGCGGGGTTTCGTGGAAGCACGACTGGGCTCTGACCATACGCGATCTTAGCCGCGCGAGCGGCGGCTCTGGCGATCGGGGCTGATGGAACGGTCCTAGAAGGTTCTAGGAATCCGAGCGGCTTAACTTGAACGTCATCAAATCCGTGAGTCTTCAGATGGTTTTTCAAGAGCTGCAGTTCCTTTTTCGGGTTCTGGTTGTAGACGAGCCGGAAGTCTATCTTCACCATGGCGCTGCCGGGGAGGACTGTCTTTGAGCCGGGACCCGTATAGCCCGTCTTGAAACCACAAATCGTGCACGTCGGCTCCATCAGGTACCGTTTCAAGGCTTCACGGTTGTTGTTGGCTTTCAGGAATCTTTTCAGGCCCCATTCTCTAAGGAAATTCTCTCCCCTGAATGGTATCTTCCCGACCAGTTTGGACTGGGCAGGCGTAAATGGTTCAACGTCGTCGTACCAGCCTTTGACTAGGATGCGGTCGTGGGGTCCCTTGATGGTTGAGAGGGCCCAGGCGAGTCGCCAGGCAGCGTTCGGAACGAGGGGCGCGTAGGATGAATGAAGGTCCTCACGGGCCGTCTTGCAGTGAAGCTCGACGTACAATAGTCCCTTTACTCCGAGGCTGATCTTGGCCCGACCGGTCTCGTCAAAATCACCATCATAACAAACGACGGAATCGGCCTTCAATCGCTCCTTGTTCTCCTCGATGAAGCCGGGTAGGTGAGGGCTTCCAATCTCCTCCTCCCCCTCGAAGATGAACTTGAGATTCAACGGAACCTTATGACTGGTTTCCAGGTAAGCCTCGGCTGCTTTGATGCAAGAGACCACGTTGTTCTTACTGTCAGCTGCTCCACGGGCGATAATCTTCTTGCCCTGCAGCTTGGCCTCGAACGGTCCAGAGACCCATTCCTCAAGAGGTTCAGGGGGCTGCACATCATAATGACCGTAGAGTAGGAGAGTCTTAGTGGAAGATTTCGACTTGATCTCTCCAAACACCACCGGGTTTCCATTCTTCTCTGGCAGAATCTTGGTGCTGATGCCCGCGGCCTCCATTTCCTTCTTGACGATCCTGGCGCAATCCTCGATTCCCTCGCCCTGAGCTGAGACGCTGGGCTGGCGGAGGAGGGTCCGAAAGTCGCGAAGAAGGCTTTCCTTGTTATTCGAGGTATATTCTATCGCTTGGCTAAGGCTCGTGCCCAGTCACACTTGCTCTGACCCAGTCCAGTCGGCTAATAGAACCTTCGGAAGAACAGAAGCAGGACAAGACTTTTCTCTGACGCCGACGAAGGGGCGGGACACGCTAACCACAAGGACTATCTAATTCTATATCCGCTCGGAACTACTTCCGTAAATGTTTTTTTATGTTGCGCAGGATCACTTGTTTGGGGTAGCATGATGTCCCGCAGAAAGCAGGTGAGTTTCGATGCCAAGGTTCCTACCAAACGGAGAATCTCGTTTACCGCTAAGGGAAAGAAGGTCTCCTTTACTGCCACGGTTCCAACCAAGCGAAGAATAACTTTCATGGCTCGTGCTAACCCAGGTCGCCTCTTAAGTAAAGCCAAGAGGGTGAGAATCGTACCTCAGACGAAGAACGATTGGACCGAATTGAAGACAGTACCTCGACGGATAGAGTCGGGATTGTCCGTGGTTGCAGACGTTCTAACTCTCGCCTCAATCCTCGGCATTTTCGGCGCCTTCGGGTTTAACGTCTTGGGACTTGTGATCACTCTTGTCTACTTAGGGATCTGGGAAGTCGTGGGAATCGAGTTCTCCTCAGTCGAAAGTAGGCTTCCAAGGCCGTTCAGAAGACTTTGGAGAATTGCCGAGCAGCTCATCAGCATATGCTTCGGTTGACAGTCAGCGTTCGATTCGTCCCGGGTCCGTAGACACATGCGATTTCCTTATCTCTTTGGAGTGTCCCTGTCAAAACGTTGCTTTGGGTTGAAAGCTCGCCGGCTTGCAATCCTGCCGATAGTTTTCACCGTGGCTCTCCTAGTGTTGTTGTTCGTTCCGATAGTAGTTGATGCGGGTTTCACGACTGGGACCATGATGGTGTGCAATGCGAATGGATGCGTTAGAGTTGTGCAGTACGATTCGGTGTCTTACGCTTACGGTGGCTGGGGTGCTTACCACCAGACAGGCGTCAATTATTATACAGTGGAAGGATGGATTTGTTCTTGTCCACCTAATTCAACAAGTTGCTGCATTCCCCCGTTTCAAGGAATCATAGCGGCAATCCTCAGGGTACTCCTTGCCACTGACATTGGAAGCATATTTCTCGCCGCTAGATGGGACGTGCACCCTGTCAGACACTGAGATTCTCGAATTTACCAAGCAGCTCTGTTCTCGACTGAACATTTCACAGTTCAAATACAATCCATACAGAATCGACTGGGCTGACAAGGTGAACACGTCCGAGACCTCGGTGAAGGTCAGGCTTGCAGATCAATGCTACTTTGAACCCAGCCTGGTCACGTTGGAGAAAGGAGCTAGCGACAAGCTTAGCTCAGACGATTGGAAGGCCCTTATCGCTGGAGAACTTTGCTACAAGTTCTCCGTCAAACCTCTGGGGCACAGGGATTTTGCTCTTCGCAAAGCTTTGCCGGTATGCCTTATCTTTGCGCTGTTGGAAGTTCTAATCTTCTACCTCACATTACACTACTTCTCCGCCGGTGAATGGTTTGGAGAACTACTGCAATTCGGCACAACGATTCTAGTAATCTTCTTCATTCCAGCTGTTATACTTGGAAGGCTCGCCTCGCCGGGAGATAGGAAGGATAGAAGAGAGGCAGATAGGGTTGCAGGCGAAATTGTTGGAAGAGACAAGCTTCTCCAAGCTTTGAGAACCGCTGAGAGATTGGAAATTCAAGACCCAGCCCGCGCTAGAAGATTGCGATCATCGACATTGAACCGCATGTCAGAGCAAGAGAGAATCAACAATCTTCAAGGCTCGACCGTTCCTCAGCACTCTGAGAGCTGATGTGGTCAAGCTTGGGGCCCAGACGAGCCCGCGAATCGTCCTTTCTCAACT
>Ga0137384_10001725_pt1 | contig 17315 bp, 15 predicted proteins | sample SagtaG_2_FD_104922 | JGI IMG/M metagenome (GOLD analysis project Ga0137384, IMG submission 104922) | Vadose zone soil microbial communities from Sagehorn Ranch, Mendocino, California, USA - Sage2_R_60_16 metaG | ecosystem: Environmental > Terrestrial > Soil > Vadose zone | place: USA... | reverse complement strand
GTGTCATTTTCATCCACGGAAACATGGCGGTGATTGTCCACGGCAATGCGTGAGAGCGAGGACATCGGCTCGGCTTGGCTCCCGCTTGCCAGGATCACCAACCGTTTGGGATCGAAGCCGCGAATGTCCTGCGGCCGCACCACCATGCCGTCGGGAATGCGAAGCAGTTCGAGCGAATGCGCGATTTCGACGTTGTCGACCATGCTGCGCCCGACAAACGCCACCTTGCGGTTGACGCGCACAGCGATGTCAATCACCTGCTGAATGCGGTGAATGGAAGAAGCGAAACAAGACAAGATCACCCGGCGTGGCGCCGAACGGCACAACTCCTCAATGCGCGGCACGATAGCGCGCTCTGATGGCGTAAAGCCAGGACGCTCGACATTGGTGGAATCGCTGAAGAGCGCCAGCACGCCTTCGCTGCCATACTTTGCGAGGGCATGCAGATCGAAAGGCGCACCATCCACCGGCGTCTGATCGATTTTGAAATCCCCGGTGTGAATCACCACGCCAAGGGGCGTCCGAATGGCCAGCGCCACGCAATCCAAGGTGCTGTGCGTCACGGAGATAAATTCGATCTCATACGGTCCAATTTCGACGAGACGGCCCGGAATGACTTCGCGCAGCGTCGTAGATTCCAGCAGGCCCGCTTCTTCAAGCCGCTTTTTCACTAGGGCCAGCGTGAATCGTGTTCCGTAAATGGGAACATTCAAATCGCGAAGAATGTAGGGCAGCGCGCCGATATGATCTTCGTGTCCATGGGTCAGCACAATGGCGTGAACTTTCGCTCGGTTCTGCTTTAGGTAGGAAATGTCCGGAATGACGAGGTCGACGCCGAGAAGCTCGGATTCCGGGAACATCATGCCGGCGTCAATCACAATGATGTCGTCGCCAAGGCGCAACACCATCATGTTCATGCCGAATTCGCCGAGCCCGCCGAGAGGAATAGCGGTAAGCGAGTGCGGTATTTTACTTGTGGCCTTGCTCAAGGAAACATTGACTCCACAGTGTAAACGAGCATCGTATCACAGGGACGTGAGTCGTGATTGGTGACTCGTCAAGCAAAGACTCGGGCCGGAACGTCAGTCTGAGAGTTGCCAAAGGAACATTTGGCGGAACCTCAATGGTGGGAATCGCCCGCGAAGAGGTGGGCGATAGAGACAAGGATGACGGCGCCGAGAGTTGCGGCGGCGAGTGAATACCAGAAGCCGCCTCCAAAAATCCCGAGCTTCACAAAAACCCAGCCCCCGATGAAGGAACCGACCAACCCGAGCACGATGTCGGCGATGCAGCCGAAGCCACGGCCGCGCGCAATTTTTCCGGCGAGCCAGCCTGCGACTAGACCGAGGAGAAGCCACGACACAATGCCGTGGGTCTCGAACCAGACTCCATAAACTCTCTGCGCAAAAAGGTAAGGCGCTGGCATGAAGCCTCCTTGGGGAAGAAAGATTGTATCTGAGTCTGCGGCGCAGGCAAGTCGCATCGACGATTTTATCTCGACCAGAGAGGTCCTTCGACTTGCTGCGTTCGCAGTGGTCGCATCATTATCGGGCGCTCGGTTGCTGCTGGGTCATGCAATGGATCGTTCCGAGGCCAAGCACTAAATCGCGGCAGGGAATGCCAACGACTTCGCGGTTTGGAAATAGCCGCGACATCGTGTTCAGAGCCACACGATCATTCGAATCGTTAAAGGTTGGCACAAGCACGAGTCTGTTAGCGATATAAAAGTTCGCGTAGCTGGCCGGAAGGCGGAAATCGTCGAAATAGACAGGCGCGGGCATAGGCAGGGTTTCCACTTGTAACGGTTTTCCATCCTGATCCTGCATGGTTTTCAGCAGGGCGAGATTTTCTTGTAGCGGGGCATAGTTGGCATCTTTCGAATCGGCTTCGACGATGGCCACAACTGTGGAAGGGCTCACGAAGCGCGCGAGGTCGTCCACATGCCCGTGTGTATCGTCGCCGGCGATGCCGTTCTTGAGCCAGAGGACATTTGTTACGCCGAGGTATTCGCGAAACACTTCCGCGTAGTCTTGTCTGGTGAAGCCGGGGTTTCGCTCCTGGACTTTGCTCAGCAGACATTCCTCGGTGGTGAGCATTGTGCCGCGGCCATTGACGTCAAAGCTGCCGCCTTCGAGGACTACGCGCCGTCCTTGGTGCTGCGGCTGCCACAGGCGGCGCTTCAGTTTCTTGTTTGCTTTCGAAACCACGGCTGCATCTTTTTTGTGATTGGGATACTTGGCCCAGCCGTTGAACTGACAATTGTTGAAGGCGACTTCGCCGGATTCGTTGCGAACACAGATCGGACCGGAGTCGCGCATCCAGCCGCGATCGGTGGGAGCGATGAAAAAATCCACGGCATCCAGATTCGCGCCAGCCTTTTTCAGGATCGACCCAACACGCGACTGGGCTTCCCGATTTTCGACCAACAGAAAAACGCGCTCGACATGAGATAAATGGCGAACGATTTCCGCGAAGGCCCATGGAATGACAGGAAATTTCCCGGGCCAGTCCGTCACTTCATGGGGCCAGCCAAGCCAGGTGGCTTCGTGGGGTTCCCATTCGGCGGGCATGTGAAAGCCGAGCGCGTGGGGAGTGCGGGAGGCGGTTGTCATCGTCAATGGGCCTTAAGGAACGGATTTTCTTTTAACACAGAGCCTGCAGAGAGCACAGAGAGGACAAAGAGCAGTGAGTCATTTTTCGCCGAGCCAGCGATTGAGGATGGGTTGGTAGGCATCAATGCGCCTATCGCGCAGGAAGGGCCAGTTGCGGCGAGTGTCTTCGCTCTTGGCGGGATCGCATTCGACGACGAGAATCTCCTCTTTGCAGTTTGAGGCTTCAAAGACGATTTGCCCGAACGGATCGGCGACGAAGGAATTTCCCCAGAATTCCAGCCCGGGGTCGCCATTCTCGGGGTGGCCTTCGAACCCGACGCGATTGACCACCGCAGCGTACACGCCATTGGCAATGGCGTGCCCCCGCTGAATCGTCTTCCATGCTTCCAGCTGCGCTGCGCCGAACTGCGCTTTTTCGTGGGGATGCCAGCCGATGCTTGTGGGATAAAAAATCACTTGCGCGCCGCCTAGCGCAGTGAGGCGTGAACCCTCGGGATACCACTGGTCCCAGCAGATCTGCACGCCGATGCGCGCGTACTTCGTATCAAAATTCGGGAAGCCGAGGTCGCCCGGCGTGAAATAAAACTTTTCATAATAAAGCGGATCATCTGGAATGTGCATCTTGCGGTACTTCCCTAGGACACTCCCATCGGCATCCAGCACGGCGCAACTATTGTGATAAATGCCGGGGGCGCGGCGCTCGAAAAGTGAAACGACGAGAGCGACCTTTTTTTCTTTCGCGATTTGCGCCAGCTTCTCCGTGGTGGGCCCAGGCACGGATTCCGCAAGATTGAAAAGTTCCGCGTTTTCCGTGCGGCAAAAGTATTCGCCGCGGAAAAGCTCATGGAGGCAAATGATTTGTGCTCCGCGCGCCGCGGCTTCACGGATTTTCTCGATCGCGCGCTCAAGATTGTCGTCCGCGTTCGTCGTGCATTTCATCTGCACGAGCCCAACAGTGAATTTGTCGGCCATGAATTTTAGTTTAGCATGACCAAGAAGCGGCTTTTCATGCGCGATTTTGCTTTCCTTTGTGTCGCGTTTGTACTAAAAATCATGCGAACATACAAGCATCACCACGAACTACCGGCAGAATTGCAGTTCATTCGCTCCAGGAAATTAACCTTTAAGTCTGAGGAGACGCGATGGGGAGGCAGCAAAAGGAAACCGTGACCGGGCGGGTGTTGCACGACCCGGTGAAGGATAAGCTCCGGCCGATTTTCCCGCTGGACTTATCGCGCTGCCGAACGATCGATGACCTGGTTCGCGCCATGGGCAACACGGCGTTCACCGGCAGGCAGATTGGCGACGCCGCGGACGTATTGGAAGCCATGGCGCGGGATAAAGATTGTTTCGTGGTGATGACGCTTTCCGGAGCGCTCACTGTAGGTAAGATGGGTCTCATTTTTTGCGACCTCATCGAGTCTGGCGTGGTGAACGCGATTGTCTCAACCGGCGCCCTAATGGCGCATGGTCTGGTGGAAGCGACGGGTCACTCGCATTTCCGTTACGACCCGAGGGTGGATGACAAGACGTTGTTCGAGGCGGGCTACAACCGCGTTTACGATTCGCTGGAGCCGGAAGTCAATCTCGATCACGTCGAAGAAGTGATGCAGCGAATGCTTGGGGAATGGGACGCGGAAGAAGTGGTTTGCAGCTGGAAGATTCACCGGCGCATCGGCGAGTTTCTCTACAAACATGCGGCTGGGCGGGGGATTCTAAAGTCGGCGTTTGAACACGACGTGCCGGTGTTTGTGCCGGCGTTCAGCGATTCCGAATTAGGCATCGATTTCGCGCTTCACAAAATCGCCCGGCAAAGAGAAAACCGCCCCGTGCTGCGTTTCGATCCTTTCGAAGACTTCGAGAAGTTTGCCAACACGATGCTGGCGACAAAGCGCATGGGAATTTTTACCATTGGCGGCGGCGTTCCGCGAAACTGGTCGCAGCAATTCGGTGTTTACGCCGAGCTGCTTGCGCGGCGCGGGTACAAAGCGCTGCCGCTCAAGCGCTACAACTACGGAGTGCGGATTTGCCCGGAGCCAGTGAGCTGGGGAGGGCTGAGCGGAAGCACATACACGGAGGCGGTTTCTTGGGGAAAATTCGTGCCGCCAGAGGAAGGCGGGCGCTTCGCGGAAGTTTTCGATGACGCCACCGTGGCGTTGCCGCTGATTGCAGGAGCGGTGTTGGGGCGGCTCGGCCACTTTAAACACGAAAAGTAGGCGAGCAGCGGTCCGCGCAGGGTAAGCATCGAGTAGGGAATCAACCAAACTGAACAAGGGCTGAAACTTCTGAATTGAGGAGAACCATGGCAAAGCGAGTGGTGATTGCGGGCATCCTCGGCGGTCTGACCATGTTTGTCTGGTTGTTTGTGGCGCATGAGTTTTTGCCACTTGGCGAGTTGGGAGTCCAAGAGATTCCCAACGAAGGCCCGGTGCTCAGCGCGATGCAGTCGTCGATGCCTCAGGCCGGGCTTTATCTCTTTCCCGGTTTCGAGCTCGGCCCAAATCCGACTACAGCGCAGCGCAATGCGGCCATGCCTGCCTACATGAAGAAATATGAGAATTCTCCTCACGGAATCCTGATCTACCATCCACCTTCGGGAGCATTCAATTTTGGAGCGGCGCTGGCGCGCGAAGGCGCTTTAAATGTTTTGGAAGGATTGCTCGCTGCGTGGCTGCTTTCGTGGGCCGCTGCGGGAAAAGTGTATAGTGCGCGCGTAGGATTCGTTGTTATCGTCGGCGCGCTTGTCTCTGTGACCACCAATGTGGAGTACTGGAATTGGTACGATTTTCCCGGCAACTACATCGCCGGTTATATGGTCACGCAGATCATCGGCTTTACGCTCATTGGACTTGTTGTTGCGGCATTCGTGAAGGGTGAAGGTGCTGCAAGGAGTTGAAGTCATGGCTACAGCGAAGACGCAAGCGCTTTACGATGTGCATCCCGGCGTGGCGATGGTGCAGGAATCGATGGCGGAGTTGAAGGAAAAAACCGGGCGTTCCTTGGAAGAGTGGATTGCGCTGGTGATGAAAGAAGGGCCAAAGGACGAAAAGTCGCGGGGCGAATGGCTGAAGACGAAGCATAAGTTAGGAATGCGAGACGCGATGTGGATTGCGGAGCGCGGCGGCGGAAAGGGAGGAGATTTTGACACGCCGGAAAAGTATTTGAGGGCGGCCGTCGAATACGTGGAGGGGCAATACGCCGGGCCGAAGGAGAAACTGCGGCCGATTTATGAGGAGTTGCTAACGCTAGGAAAATCGATGGGCGGCGACGTAAAGACTTGCCCGTGCAAGACGATTGTGCCGCTGTACCGCAATCACGTCTTCGCGCAGATCAAGCCAACGACGAATTCGCGCGTTGATTTTGGTTTTGCGCTGACGCACTACAAAGGAAAGCTGCCGAAGCGCCTGATTGATACCGGCGGTCTGGCCAAGAAGGACCGCATCACGCGCCGCATTGAGCTGACTTCAGCTTCGCAAATCGATGCAGAAGTGAAAAAGTGGCTGAAGACCGCCTACGATTTGGACGGCAAGCGGGCCGACTAGGGAACATCCAAACGGCTGCCAGCTCCGGCGTAGTAGTAGTTCTCTTCGTAAGTTTTCTGCAAGCGAAGGAAAGCCGGTTCTCCCGTGCAATGCCCGGGAGCAATCCTCTCGAGCTTCCATTTGTTCTTCAGGTTTGTGGCGAGCAAATCAATTTGATCTTCCGGTGTCGTTACCAGATGCAATCCGCCGAACAGAATGCGAAAGCGAGAATCAATCGCCGTAGCCGCTTGCAAGATTTCTTCGATTCCCGGGTGAGAGCAGCCGACCACTAGCATCAATCCTTGCGGTTGTTTAATAGCCAGCGAGAGTTCGCGGAGTTCCAGTGTGCCCGGAGTCTTCGAGATTGTGGATATGAGGAAAACTCCCGGCGCGACCTCGGTCATCGCATCAACCAGTTGAAAATTGCTTCCCTCATACAGTCGTCCCGTGAGAAGTTTGTCCGGATAATTTCCGTCGAAGTAGCGCATTTTGCCCGACAGTTCGGGAACTGGCCGCAAAAACGCCGACGGCAAACTACCTCCAAATTGACTAAAGCCTTCTTTAGGCGCATACACGGTTACGGCGGGGTTTATTTTCAATACATACTTCAAACCGGTGCTGTGATCGGCGTGTCGGTGCGAGATGACTACGAAGTCGAGCTTGGTCAGATCAACACCTAGCGCTTTGACGTTGTGCTCGAAGATCGCCTCATTGTTCCCCGTATCAAAAAGGATGCGCTTGCCGTCGTGTTCGACCAGCGCGGAAAATCCCCAGTCTTTGGTCACCTCTTTGGAATCGGAGAAGGCGTCATAAAGAATGGTGACGCGATCTTTCGCGGTCACAGAAAAAGGGAGAAGGAAAAAAGATGCAATAAGCGCACAACGGAGCAAAGACGTTTGAATCCGCATGGACAGCCTCCGAGGACAATTTAAGGGAGGATACGGCTAGTCGTCTTCGCCAATCAAGATGGCGGCTCCCAGGACGGTGGTCCAAAGGCCGCGCTTATCGCCTACGGCGGATTGCGTGATGTTCATCGTGCGGACAATCTTATTCGAGATGCGGTAAACCTCTTTTTTCTCGTCGAACGACAAATCCGGATCGAATTCCACGTTCAGTGTGGTGGCGAGCATTTCCGCGGCCAGCTCTTCGGCGTATTCGCCGGCGACCTCTTCCGTTTCTCCAAACGAATGGTGTTCGGACAGATATCCGTACATGCTTTTGTCGCTTGGCAGAGCGAGGCCGATGCTTGCCGCGATGAGGCGATGCGCTTCCTTTGTAGAGTTCTCGCTGATGACGGTGAACGCCACCTGCCCGGGCCTGAGGTGCTTCAAGCCTTCGCTGCGGGAAATCAATTTGCAATTGGGCGGGAAGATGGAAGAGACGCGGACGATGTTGCAAGCGGCAATGCCCGCGTTGCGCAGGGCCAGCTCGAAGCTGGAGAGCCTTTCTCGATGTTTCCCGACACCTTTCGTGAGGAAGATCTTCTTCGCGACAAACGCCATGGTGCCGGTTTTTCGGGCCTCCCTGAATGGATTGAGAGCAGAAAATTTAAGGGCAACGCAAAAGTAACAAGAAGGTTTTCGAGTGTCAATGCATTTTGATAGCCGAATTCCAATGCGCGCTGGAATTGTGAACGCCGGTTAACAGGCAGTTCACGCAATCGCTACTCCCCGGCAACGCGGTGAACGAACTTTCCCAGCGGCTTGCACAGGGCAAGCAGATTCCCAAGGTGCTCCGCCGTGAAATCTGGCCCGGCAGCCGCCGGCGTGGCACCTTTGCGGCTGACCTGGATGACGCCGACGACTCTGCCGTCGAAAAGAATTGGTGCGCTGACAATTTTTTGGATGGGGTCCAGGCTTTCCCCGCTTAGTTTTATGTTCTCGAAAACGACCGCATGACGTGCTGCGCTGAAGGTGTTGTCGATTTCCGGGCGGCTTTCGCGCACCGTTTTGGCCGCCAGGGCGGAGTTGCTGGAGAGCGGAATAAAACCCACGCTCTTCAGTGCCTCCGGCACCAGAAAATGCAAATGTTTCCAGCGCTTGGAGACTGCCAGGATGGCTACTTCCTCATTGCGAACGCCAATGATCTTCGCGATTTTCTCTGCTATGGCGGGCAGGGAAGGTTGGGCCGAGCCCCCATCTTCCGTTTCGATGGCGCGGGCGATGCGTTCCAGTTCCGACACAAGGCTGAGAGTTGTGCTCATGGTGATTCCTTGAAATTCTGGGAGTACGACCAGGAGGGGCTCAGACCCGGTGGATCCCGTCTGACGGCAATTCTATTTTCCCGCGGCTCGCGTGGACACACAAGAAGTGTCTAGCGCAATGTTATCCGCAAAAAACCGTCCCACCGGACAGGTAAGTTGCATCCCCCCATGTATCTGCCTATACTGGTTTAGCCGCGATTCTCACCGCCTGCAGCAGCAGGTCGCTCCTCCGGTTCGTAGGAGTGAACCGCACGGAAATGCGCGGCGGAGAGGACATGTCCGCTACGGCAACTCTGCCTCGCCCGGTTCTTCTTCCTCACATCACTGATTGTTTTTTGAAATCGACATTCATCTGTCGGATAAGGTGTGGTGAATGAGCGCTACTGCTAATTTTCCGCTCGCCCGGCTGCGCTTCTGGGATACCACCATCGGCAAAAAAGCGGTCATGGCCGTGACGGGATTCATCCTGTTCGGTTTTATCGTCGGGCATCTGGCTGGGAATCTGCAAATCTACGAGCCACCGGAGAAAATCAATCATTATTCGGAAATGCTGCGAAGCGTACGATCGCTGCTTTGGGGCGCGCGGATCACGCTTCTGGTTTCGGTCTTCCTGCATATCTGGGCCTCATTCGCTCTTTGGAGGCTGCAGCGTGCTGCCCGTCCGATTCCGTACGTGAAGAAAGCCAACCTGCATTCCACCTACGCTTCCCGCACCATGATGTGGAGCGGGCCGATCATCCTTGCTTTCGTGATTTACCACCTGCTGAATTTCACGTTTGGCACGGTCCATCCGGGCGGTCCGTTCGACGAGCACAACGTCTACAACAACGTGGTCACCGGATTCCAGTTCTGGCCGTCTTCGGTCTTCTACATCATCGCAATGATCATGTTGTGCTACCACCTGTATCACGGGCTGTGGAGCATGTTTCAGTCGCTCGGTTTCAGCCACCCCGTTTACACGGCATGGATTCAGTGGTTGGCTAAAGTTGCGGCGATCCTAATTGCCGTTGGCTACATCTCGATTCCGGTTGCGGTGTTGGCCGGCTTTATCAAGCCGGTATGAGGAAGAGCTGACTCGATGGATTTGATCTCTAACGCCCCCGCCGGGCCAATCGAAAAGTCGTGGGAAACGCATAAGTTTGGCCTCAAGCTGGTCAATCCCGCAAACAAACGCAAACATACAATTATTGTCGTGGGTACGGGTCTTGCGGGCGGGGCAGCGGCCGCAAGCCTCGGAGAACTGGGCTACAACGTAGATTGTTTCTGTTTCCAGGATTCGCCTAGGCGCGCCCATTCCATTGCTGCCCAGGGTGGCATCAACGCCGCGAAGAATTATCACAACGACGGCGACAGCGTGTACCGGTTGTTCTACGACACGGTGAAAGGCGGAGACTTTCGTTCACGCGAAGCCAATGTCTACCGCCTGGCACAAGTAAGCGTAAACATCATCGACCAGTGCGTGGCGCAGGGCGTGCCGTTCGCCAGAGAGTATGGCGGCCTGCTGGACAATCGCTCCTTCGGTGGCGCGCAGGTTTCCCGAACCTTTTACGCGCGCGGCCAGACCGGGCAGCAGCTTTTGCTCGGCGCATATCAGGCGCTGGAGCGGCAAATCGGGTTGGGCACGGTGAAGATGTTTCCGCGCACGGAAATGCTCGACTTGATCGTGATGGACGGGCGCACGCGCGGGATTGTCACGCGGAGCCTCTGCGACGGCAAGGTGGATGTGCACTTTGGCGACGCCGTGGTTCTTGCTACCGGCGGGTACGGAAACGTCTTCTATCTTTCTACGAATGCCAAGGGAAGCAACGCCACGGCGATCTGGCGCGCGTATAAACGGGGCGCTCTCTTCGCCAATCCGTGCTTCACACAGATTCATCCGACCTGCATTCCCGTCTCGGGCGACTACCAGTCCAAACTCACGCTGATGTCCGAGTCGTTGCGCAACGACGGCCGCATCTGGGTTCCCAAGAAGGCTGGCGACAAGCGTCCGCCCGCTTCCATCCCTGAGGATGAGCGCGACTACTATCTCGAGCGCCGCTATCCCAGCTTTGGCAATCTGGTGCCGCGCGACATCGCTTCTCGCGCCGCGAAGGCGGTATGCGACGAGGGCCACGGCGTGGGCGAAACAGGATTGGGCGTCTATCTCGATTTTTCGGATGCTCTCAAGCGGTTGGGCGCGCACAAGATTGCCGAGCGCTACGGCAACCTGTTTGAAATGTACGAGCGCATCACGGGCGAAGACCCGTACAAGGTGCCGATGCGTATCTATCCCGCGATCCACTACACCATGGGCGGTTTGTGGGTGGATTACAACCTGATGTCCACCGTTCCCGGTCTGTTCGTGCTGGGCGAAGCGAATTTCTCCGATCACGGCGCGAACCGGCTGGGGGCAAGCGCTCTGATGCAGGGGCTCGCCGATGGCTATTTCATCATTCCGTACACGATCGGGAACTATCTGGCGAACACCAAGGCGGATAAATATTCCGAAGATACTCCGGCGGCAAAAGAGGCCGTCGCCAACGTGAACGCCATCACCAGGAAGCTTCTGAACGCGAGCGGCAAGCGTACTGTGGACTCCTACCATCGCGAGCTGGGCAAAATCTTGTGGGAATACTGCGGCATGTCGCGTAACGCGGCCGGTTTGAAGAAGGCCGCTGGCATGATTGCGGAGCTGCGCGAAGATTACTGGAAGAATGTGCGCGTGCTTGGGGCGAACGAGGAGCTCAACCAGTCCCTCGAGAAAGCCGGCCGCGTGGCCGATTTCTTCGAACTTGGCGAATTGATGTGCATGGATGCGCTGCACCGCAATGAATCCTGCGGCGGGCATTTCCGCGAAGAATACGAGACGCCCGACGGCGAGGCTTTGCGCGACGATGCCAACTATTCTTATGTGGGCGCGTGGGAATTTCAGGGCGCTGGCCGCCCCGCTTCGCTAAACAAGGAACCACTCGTCTTCAATTACGTGAAGCCCTCGCAGCGGAGCTACAAGTAAGATGAAACTGACACTCCACATCTGGCGGCAGAAAAATGCGCAAGACCGGGGGCGCATGGTGCGCTATGAAGTTCCAGGCGTGAACGAGCACATGTCGTTCCTCGAAATGCTGGACGTACTGAACGAGGGGCTGATTGAGAAGGGTGAGGATCCCATCGCTTTCGATCACGATTGCCGTGAAGGCATCTGCGGCATGTGCGGTTTCATGATCAACGGCCGAGCGCACGGCGGCTTCAAAGGCACCACCGTCTGTCAGTTGCACATGCGCCACTTTAAAGACGGCGATGAACTGTACCTCGAGCCATGGCGCGCCGCTGCGTTTCCAGTCATAAGAGACCTGGCCGTGGACCGGTCAGCCTTTGACCGCATCATCGCCGCCGGCGGATTTATTTCCGTGCCCACTGGGAGCGCGCCGGACGGAAATGCCATTCCCGTCCGCAAACAGGACGCGGATCTCGCGATGGACGCAGCCGCGTGCATCGGCTGCGGGGCCTGCGTGGCCGCTTGCCCGAACGCCGCCTCGGCGTTGTTTGTGGGCGCGAAGATTTCGCACTTGGCGCACCTTCCGCAAGGGCAGGCCGAACGCGACCGCCGCGCCCTCGCCATGGTGCGCCAGATGAATCGCGAAGGATTCGCCAATTGCACCAATATCGGCGAATGCGAGGCGGCTTGCCCGAAACAGATCAAGCTGGAAGTCATCGCACAGACCAACGCGGACTACATCAAGGCGGCATTCACCGAACGCCCGGAAACGGTCTCCGGCGGCGGCGGCTGAATAACGCGTTTGAAAAGCGCTTCGAACCGTGCCTCAGTGCGTTGCTTAGGTTAGAATCTCACTGACATTTTTGAGGGCACATTTCTCTCGTTGCCCCGGGGAGCGTCACTTGAACCGATTTAGCTGTCGCTTCACTACCAGTTTGTGCCTTTGTGCCGTCTTGCTCGCAGGTTCGCGGCTTAGCGCGCCCGCAAAGGCCGACGACATCGCCGAGCGCGCGAAGAAGCTTCACTTCTCCTCGATTGTGTTGGATACCCACGACGACACCACACAGCGTTTTTTCTCCAAAAACTTCGACCTCGGCAAGCGCAATCCCGACGGCCACGTGGACATTCCGCGCATGCGCGAAGGCGGTATGAACGCGATTTTCTTTTCCATCTGGATTGATGGCCGCATCATGGGCCCTCCGGCGGTGCAAAAAGCCCTCGATCAAATTGACGCGGTCCACGAAAACGTCATCAAGTATTCGAAAGACCTGGCCTTCTGCCGCACCGCCGAGGAAGTCCGCCGTGCCCACGCGCAAGGAAAAATCGCGGCACTCATCGGTGTTGAGGGCGGCCACATGATTGGCAATGACATCCGCGTCCTGCGCATGTTTGGCGACCTGGGCGTCCGTTACATGACGCTATCCCATTTCTATAATGACGAATGGGCGGACTCTTCGACCGACAAGCCAGCGCACAACGGCCTCACCGATTTTGGCAAGGACATTGTCCGCGAGATGAACCGCCAGGGCATCATGGTGGACATTTCCCACGTTTCGGACAAAACGTTCTACGACGCGCTCGAAGTCAGCAAGGCTCCGCTGATGGCTTCGCATTCGTCCTGCCGCGCCTTGTGCAATCATCCGCGTGACATGTCTGACGACATGATCAAAGCATTGGCGGCGAAAGGCGGCGTCATCCAGATCAACTACGAGCGCAGCTTCATCGATCAGGCTTACAAAGACGCCTATGACAAGGCCCAGGGCGGGGTCGTTGCCGCCACCGACAGAATTTCTAAGGAGTGCGGCGACGACAGCGATTGCACCAGCCGAAAATTGACCGAGCTCCAGAAGCAAATGGAAGCGTCCGGGGCCCTACCGCGCGTGAGCTGGGAACGAATCATCGACCACATCGACCACGCTGTGAAGTTGGTCGGGCCGGACCACGTTGGCCTCGGCTCCGACTTTGACGGTGCGACCATGCCCGACGGTATGGAAGACTGCTCAAAGCTTCCAAAAATCACCGAGGCTTTGATGCACAAAGGCTACAAAGACGACGACATTCGCAAAATCCTTGGCGGCAATTTGCTGCGCGTGATGGAGCAGACCGAAAAAGTCAGGAGGGACCTGCAGGCGCAATAAGCCCTTACTGTTTTATGGAGAAGTGAGAATTGAGATGCCTCGAATCTTGCTTAAAACTGCGCTCTGCGTTGCCACCGCCGGCTTACTGGTGGTGGGCGTGAAGTCCGACGATATCTCGGCTCGCGCGAAGAAACTGCACTTCTCATCTATCGTCGTCGATACGCACGACGATACGACGCAGCGCTTCCTGGATGGAAAGTTTGACATCGGAGCACGCCACGACGATGGCAGTATTGATGTTCCGCGCATGCGCGAAGGCGGCCTGGACGCCATTTTCTTCTCAATCTGGATTCCCAGCAAAGTCACTGGACCAGAAGCGGTGAACCGCGCCATCGCACAAATTGAGGCGGTTCGCGAGCAGGCCCTCAAGCACCCGAAAGAGCTCGCTTTGGCCACCACCTCCGCTGAGGTCCGCGCCGCATACAAACAGGGCAAAATCGCCGCTCTGGTGGGCGTCGAAGGCGGCCACATGATCAACTCCGACCTCGACGTGCTGCGCAAATTTGCGAGCCTCGGCGTGCGATACATGACCCTAACCCACAGCGGTAATGACGAATGGGCGGATTCTTCCACCGACAAGCCCGCACACAACGGCCTCACCGAGTTCGGCAAAGACGTCGTTCGCGAAATGAATCGCCTCGGCGTGATGGTGGACATTTCCCACGTCAGCGACAAAACTTTCTACGACGCTCTCGAAATCAGCAGAGCTCCGATGATCGCGTCCCACTCGTCATGCCGCGCCTTGTGCGACGTTCCGCGCAACATGACCGATCAAATGATGAAGGACTTGGCTGCTAAGGGCGGCGTGGTGCAAATCAACTACCACGTGGGCTTCCTCAGCCAGGAGTTTCGCGCCGCCGAGAAAGCGAATCCCGAAATCAACAAAGCTATTGCCCGAGAAGTACAGAAGCGTTGTGGCGACAACGAAGGCTGCCAATTGATTGAAGGCGACCGCCTCACGCGCGAATACGTCGAGCAAGGCAAGCTTCCGCGCGTGGATTTTACAAAAATCATCGAACATATTGACCACGCCGTGAAGGTTGCGGGAGTAGATCACGTTGGCCTGGGTTCCGATTTTGACGGAGCCAACATGCCTTATGGTATGGAAGATGCCACGAAGCTTCCAAAAATTACGGACGCGCTTCTCAAAAGAGGGTTCTCCGAGGGTGACGTGAAGAAGATTCTCGGCGAGAATACTTTGCGCGTAATGGCCGAAGTGGAGCGCGTCAGCCGGGAGCTGTCCAAGCAGCAGCAAAAGTAAGGTTCCAGTTTTGCAGTGCGAATTTAAGACCAGAGAGGGAATCGCGATGAGAAAGTCCGTAACGCTGATTTTCGTTGCTTCATTTGCGCTTATAACACAAACAGCGGCGCAAACTCCCGCGCAGGCTCCGGCGAAGCCGAAACCGGTTGCGCCAGCGGCGGGCGCAGCCGGAAAACCTGCGGCGGCCAGTTACGATCGAACTTTGTTGCGTCCCTCGATGCTCAAAGAAAAAGCCCCTGAAACGTTCCAGGTCAAATTCGAAACGACCCGCGGCGACTTCACCATGGACGCCACCCGCGCCTGGGCGCCGATTGGCGTGGACCGCTTCTACAATCTCGTTAAGCATCATTTTTTCGACAACATGGTGGCGTACCGCGTCCACGCGGGCTTCGTGGTACAGTTCGGCATCAGCTCTTATCCTGCGGTGTCTGCGGCGTGGCGGAATAGCGATATTAAGGATGACCCCGTAACGCAGAGCAATAAACGCGGATTTGTGACTTTTGCACAAACGCCACAGCCCAATTCCCGTTCCACACAGATCTTCATCAACTTCACTGACAATTCCTTTCTCGACAGCAAAGGTTTTGCCCCGTTCGCCACAGTTGATCCGGCGGGCATGAAAGTTGTTGAGATGCTCTACGATCAGTATGGCGAACAGCCAACGGAGGAGCAGGACCAGATTTCGAAACTCGGAAAGGCCTATCTCGACAGCAAGTATCCGAAGCTGGATGTGATCAAGCATGCGACGATAGTCGGCGGCGTCGCGGCTGCAACTCCAGCAAAGCCTGCGGCTCCCAAACCCAAGGCAACGGCTCCAGTCGCCACAAAGCCGCAATAAATGGGTCTGGGAAACATCAGGGCATTGATTACTTTTTTGAATCCCATGCATCTAATGTTTGCAAGGCTTTCCCTTTGACAGGGGGAGGCCCCGGAAAGTACCCTGTTTCTGTATGAAGAACTGCTGCCAGATGATGTGTTGTTCCTGCGCATGTTGCGCCATGTGTCACATGACACCCATCTCTGGCCAGAGGAGTTTCCGGACTTAGCCTAGCGTAATCATCAAGTTCCGAAGCCCACGAGCCAGAAGAAATGGCAAGTGGGCTTTTTTATTTTTGCAGCATGCACTTCTCGCAAACGACATTAGGAAACGGATTTGGGGGCCATGGTTTATGACCGTCGCTACAACAACTGAAGTCGAGGAAAGGCACAGCCGCGAAGCCATCGAGGCGGAGATTGCGCGCTTTGAAGAGCGCGCTCAGCAGCTTCTTCGTGGCGAAATCACTGACCAACAATTCCGCCCATTTCGCCTGAAGCACGGCACGTATGGCCAGCGCCAGCCGGGCTTCCAAATGCTGCGCGTCAAAGTGGCGGCGGGTGTGGTAAAGCCGTCGCAGCTGCGCGTCCTGGCGCGTATTGCCGACGAATATTCCACCGGACGCGGCCATCTCACCACTCGCGAAAACGTGCAATTCCACTTCGTTAAACTCGAAGACGTGCCCGCTGCGATGCGCCTGCTTGCCGGCTGCGGTCTGACCACGCGCGAAGCCTGCGGCAACACCGTGCGCAACGTTACCGCTTGCCCGGTTGCGGGAATCTGCCCCGGAGAAGCGTTTGACGTCACGCCGTACGCTTTAGGGGTTTCGCGCTATCTCCTGCGCCACCCCGATTTTCACGACTTGCCGCGCAAATTCAAAATTGCTTTCTCCGGCTGCGCCGATGATGGTGGTTGCGCCGTTGCCGGTATCCATGACGTGGGGCTGATCGCTCAGGTGCGAGGCTCGAACGGGACTGCGCACCGCGGCTTCAAAGTTCTCGTTGGCGGTGGGTTGGGCAGCTTGCCTACGGAATCCGCGGTCCTGACGGAGTTTCTGCCGGAAGAAGAGTTGCTTCCCACCATCGAAGCCGTTTTGCGCGTCTTCAGCGAAACCGGCAACCGCAAGAATAAGCTCAAGGCGCGCTTGAAATTTGTTCTGCGCGAAAAGGGCATCGAAGAGCTTCGGCGCCTGGTTTTTGAAAAGCGCAAGACTTCGCAGGCACCCGCCGAAGTGTTCACCGTGCCTTCTCCGATTCAGCGGCCCACTCTGGTGAACATTGCTCCTGCGCCCTTGACTTCCACGATCTCGGTAGATGCCGCGTCGGACGCGGACTACGACCGCTGGGCCGAACACAATCTCATGCCGCAGCGCCAAGTCGGCTTTGGCGCCATCTGGATCAAGCTTCCCTCCGGTACGTTCTACAGCCGCCAGATGCGCGGCCTCGCCGATCTTCTTGAAAAACACGATCTCACTGGCGTGCGTATCGCCATCAACCAGGACTTGGTGATTCCGTGGGTTCCTTTCGATCGCGTGCGAGCAATCTATAACGAACTTCACGCTCTCGAGCTGACGATTCCCGGCGCGCGCACCATCTCCGACGTCACTGGCTGCCCGGGCGCTACTACGTGTAACCTCGGGATCACGCGTTCGTTGACGCTCGCTGACGAGCTTTCACGTGCGCTCGAAGGCTACGATGATCCCGAAATCAAAAAGCTGCGCATCAAGATCAGTGGCTGCCCGAATTCCTGCGGCCAGCACCACATCGCCGACATCGGGTTTTACGGCAACGTT
>Ga0137384_10001724_pt1 | contig 17315 bp, 14 predicted proteins | sample SagtaG_2_FD_104922 | JGI IMG/M metagenome (GOLD analysis project Ga0137384, IMG submission 104922) | Vadose zone soil microbial communities from Sagehorn Ranch, Mendocino, California, USA - Sage2_R_60_16 metaG | ecosystem: Environmental > Terrestrial > Soil > Vadose zone | place: USA... | reverse complement strand
GGCATGCCGACGGCTGCGGAGGCCGCCGCCGGTTGGTCACGACTTCACCCACTAATCACGGTTTACCCTGGCCCCGTTGGCCGGAAAGGCCCGATAATCATCCTGCGCTGCCGGGCGGGCGGCGAAGGCGGCCAGGGGGTAGGGGGCATGGGGAGAAATCGATCAGCCCTGCGGCTGATCGGGACGGTGCTGGGGACCGCGGTGGTGTCGGCCGCGCTGCTGGGTGTCGGCGTCAGCCGCGCCGCCGCCTCGACGTGCGGGTCCTTGAACCGCCAGAACGGGGCGCTGGCCTCGAGCGATGAGCTTTCGAGCGTCTCCTACGTGTCCCCTGGTGAAACCTGGGCTGTGGGCAACATCGGCGTGGCGGAGAAGGCGAACCAGACACTGACCGAGCGGTACAACGGGTCGGCGTGGTCGGTCGTCCCTTCGCCGAATGAGGGCACTGGGAACAACGCCCTCAACAGCGTTTCCATGATCCCCGGTGCGGGATGGGCGGTTGGCTACGCGCAAGGCAGTGGGGGCTACCAGCCGCTGGCGCTGGGCTGGGACGGTACGCAGTGGTCGACGGCCTCGACCGGGACTTTCCCCAGCGATGCGCTCTTCACCGGTGTCGACACCCTGGCGGACGGAAGCGCCTGGGCGGCCGGTTTCCAGAGAACGGCTACCGGGACGCGGCGGACGCTGATCGAGCAGGAATCGGGCGGGACCTGGACGCCGGTGGCGAGCCCTAACGATGGGACTGCCACGACAGACAACTCGCTCACGGCCGTCGCCGGGACCCAGGCGGCCGGGCTGTGGGCCGTCGGCTGGCGGGAGAGCCCGAGCGGGCTGCAACCGCTCATACTGCGCTACGACACGACCCAGCCCTCACCCACGTGGGTCTCGGTGACCGGCGCGGGCGGCGTGCCGGTGCCCGGTACGATCGACACGGTCCTGACCGGGGTTGATGTGCTGTCGGCCAGCGACGTGTGGGCCGTGGGTTACTACTTCGACGGCAGTGTGAACCAGCCACTGGCGCTGCACTGGGACGGCAGCACCTGGAGCAACTCACCGGTTCCCGGCGCCGGGATGCTGCGCAAGGTCAGGGCGCTCGCGCCAGACAACGTGTGGGCGGCCGGCACCGTCTACAACGGCAGCCTGCAGATCTACCAGTCGCTCGTGGAGCACTTCGACGGGACGGCATGGACGCCGGTGGTCTCGGCCAACGCCCCTGCGGCCGACACCGAGATCATCGGCCTTGCGACCGACCCGGCGGGCTCGAGCATGACCCTGGTGGGCCGGCAGGGCTCCAAGGCGATCGTCGAGCAGGCGAGCTGCCCGTCGGGCCCGCTCTCGCTCCCTGCCGGGACGCCGGCGCCCGTTCCCCCGGTGCCAGATATCCCTGGCGTTGGCCCCGCGCCGAACCCACCGCCGCCGACACCCCCGGCCACGACCCCGATCCCGGTGACCATCGCCGATCAGGCACCGGCGGCGGGCATCAGCGGCCCGCAGGACTGGACGTTCAGCGCGTCCGTTGCCGATTTCAGCGGCGATGGCTGGCCGGATATCTTCATCGCGCGCCACTGGCATCCAGCCGATCTGTGGCTCAACAATCAAGACGGCACGTTCACCCAGTCCGATGCGACCTACTTCACATCGATCAAGGACCGGCACGACTGTGAGGCCGCCGATTTCAACCAGGACGGCCTGGAAGATATGTTCTGCAGCGTCGGGGCTGATCGCGGCTCCGCTGCGAAAGCAAATGCGCTGTACGTCCAGCAGCCGGATGGCACGTTCGCCGACGAGGCCTACCAGGAAAATGTGGCCGACCCGTGGGGGCGCGGCCGGTATGGCGCCGCCCTGGACGCGAACAACGACGGCTATCCGGACATCTTCTACGGCACGGAGTCGCTTCGCCCGGACGGGATGCCGTCGGTAGACCGGTTCTATATCAACACCGGGCAGGGCTCATTTGTCGATGACCCGGCTATGGGGCTCGATATGAACATCGGGTCACTGTGCGCGCATACCGTCGACTACAACAGCGATGGCCGGCCGGACCTGCTGGTCTGCGGGGAAACAGGTGGCCTTCACCTGTTCAGAAACGACCAGGGCCAAGGGTTCACGGATGTGTCTTCGATCCTCGGCGTCTCGATCAAGGCCGTGGACGCCGCGATGGTCGACGTCAACCACGACAGCCGCCCCGACCTCATCACGCTCACCGGGAGCGTGCTCGCCGAGCGCCTCCAGCAGGCAAACGGGACCTTCGCCAAGCAGAAAATCATCCTCAAGGGGATTAAGAGCGCCAGGACACTCGCGGTCGGCGATGTCAACGGCGACAACAATCCGGACATCTATGTTGTCTGCGGCAGGACCGGGAGCCAGAACGCGCCGGACGACCTGCTGACCGGGAACGCGACAGGCGGTTTTCCCACGATGATGACGATCCCGCAGACAACCGTCGGCGGTGGCGACAAAGCGTACCCGATCGATTACACGCACGATGGGCTCACGTCGTTCCTGGTACTTAACGGCCAGGTTCCTAATCCCGGTCCGATCCAACTGCTTACGCCGCAGCCCTCGACGCCGTAGCGTAGCGCCGCACACTTTTGCTATCCGTATACGAGAACTTGGAATTCATCTAAGGGAGTGATCCTTATGGCGGGGGGGAGAAATCACCTACGCCGGCTCACCGCCGGGCTTGGGCGTGCCGGGCGCGCGCTGGCCGGCGGCAAGAGGCGCGTGGGCTTGCTGAGCGCCGTGACGGTGGCCGCGGCGGTGGCGCTCGTGCCTGCCGCGGGATCGGTCGCCAGTGGCTCGGCGCAGCCGCCGAGCGCGGGCCTCGCCCCGCCAGCCGCGACGTCACTTGGTCAAGGACCCTTCGTCACCCTGCTGTTCTCGCGCACCGAGATGTCGGCGGCCGATAACTGCGTGGAGGATGACACCAACATCGCCACCCTGGACGGGACGGTCGCGCCCTATCTGCAGTCGCTGGGCATGGCGGGCACCGGGACGCTGGTCACGAAGCGGACCGACGACACCACCAGGCACTGCACGCATTACAACGACGACCTGACGGCGTCCTGGGCCGACGCGACCAACCTCGCGCAGAACTACGGCTGGTCGTTCGTGTCCCACACCGCCACCTACCCGGGCCTGACGGCTATCGAGAACTTCACCCCGGCAGAGGCGTACGCCCAGACCTGTGGGAGCGAAGCCACGATCGCCGCTCATGGGCTGCCCGGCGCGGCTGGCATGATCGCCTATCCCGGCTCTTACACCAAGAACGCGGCGGTCGTGAATCTGCAAACCCAGTACGGCCAGAACTGCTTCGACTGGGGGCGCCAGTACGACCACGCTCAGAAGGGCGTGAACGACCTGGCCACCGCGTCGACGACGCCGCCTTACTGGGCGTTCCCCGTCGCGGTCGTCGGCGGCCCCTGCAACGATGCCACGCAGCCGTGTTACAACGTCCACATTCAGAACGGGCGCTACACGATGCCGTCGACGATCATCAACGAGATCAACAAGATGCAGCCCGGCCAGTGGTACATATTCCAGGCATACATCCTGGTCACCGGCACCAACCCGAAGTACACCAGCAACATGAACCGGTGGGACTGCACCTCGCCGAATCCGGCCGAGCACTGGACGAACATCACGGTGCGGTACTGCTATTCGGACTGGCAGAAGATCATCCAGGCCATCGCCGCGGACCCGAACATCACCGTCACCGACCCGCAGACCGTGGGCGAGGCATATGGCCGCCCCTTCTAGTTCGCTCCGTATCCATCGGCTGGGTTCCTTGGGAAGCGTTGTGGAGGGCGTGTCATGAAGAGCGAACGATCTGGCGGGCTGGGACGGCCGGCAGTCGTGGCTTCCGTGCTGACGCTGGTGTCGGCGGCGGCGCTGACCTGGGGGCTCGGCCGGGCGCAGGCGGGCGGTGCTGGGGTCCAGCAGGCGGCGGTGGCTGGGAACATCACTACCGTCGCGGGGGGCGTCGGTGGTCCAGACGCGGGCACGGCGGTGTCCCTCGGGCCCGGGCAGAACAATTTGTGCGGCATCACGTACGGCTCCGGCGCCCTTTACGTCGCCGACTCCGACGTGGTGCGGGAGGTAAGCCCGCAGACCGGCCGGCTGACCACGCCGGTGGGCACGGGCACCGCCGGGCCGCTCGGTGATGGCGGCCCGGCGGCCAGCGCCGAGCTGAGCACCTGCGGGGCGACGCTGGATCACTCCGGGAACCTGGTCATCGCGGACCTGGGCGGCAGCCGGATCCGGGTGGTCGCGGCCAGCACCGGCACCTTCTACGGGCAGGCGATGACCGCCGGGGACATCTATACCGTGGCCGGCACCGGCCTGTTCGGCTTTACGGGTGAAGGCCACCTGGCTACCACGGCCAACCTCGACGGCCCGTCGGCCGTGGCGGTCGACGGTGCGGGGAACCTGGTGATCGCCGACAGTGGCAATGAACGGGTCCGGGTGGTCGCGGCCCGCACCGGCACCTTCTACGGGCAGGCGATGACCGCCAGGCACATCTACACCGTGGCCGGAAACGGCATTTACGGGTTCTCCGGCGAGGGCGGCCCGGCCACCGCGGCCGAGCTGGCCAGCCCGGACCAGACGGCGGTGGACGGCGCGGGGAACCTGGTCATCGCCGACAGTGCCAACGACCGGGTGCGCGTCGTGGCGGCCAGCGCCGGTACCTTCTACGGGCAGGCGATGACCGCCGGGGACATCTATACGGTGGCGGGCACCGGCACCTTCGGGTTCTCCGGCGAGGGCGGCCCGGCCACGGGCGCCGAGCTCGACGGCCCGCGGGGCGTGACCGTGGACGGTGCGGGGAACCTGGTGATCGCCGACCGCGGCAACAACCGGGTCCGGGTGGTCGCGGTCAGCGACGGCACCTTCTATGGGCAGGCGATGACCACCGGGGACATCTATACGGTGGCCGGTAACGGCACCTTCGGGTTCTCCGGCGAGGGCGGCCCGGCCACCGCGGCCGAGCTGGCCAGCCCGGGCCAGACGGCGGTCGACGGCGCGGGGAACCTGGTCATCGCCGACGGGGCGAATGGCCGGGTGCGCGTCGTGGCGGCCAGCGACGGCACCTTCTACGGGCAGGCGATGACCGCCGGGGACATCTACACCGTGGCCGGCACCGGCACCGGTGCGTGCTCCGGCGACGGCGGCCCGGCCACGGGCGCCGAGCTCAGCAGCCCGCGGCGCGTGACGGTGGACGGTGCGGGGAACCTGGTCATCACCGACCGCGGCAACAACCGGGTCCGGGTGGTCGCGGCCAGCGCCGGTACCTTCTACGGGCAGGCGATGACCGCCGGGGACATCTACACGGTGGCGGGCACCGGCACCTTCGGGTTCTCCGGTGACGGCGGCCCGGCCACCGCGGCCGGGCTGGGTAGCCCGGAGCAGACGGCGGTCGACGGCGCGGGGAACCTGGTCATCGCGGACTGGGGCAACAGCCGGGTCCGGGTGGTCGCGGCGAGCACCGGTACCCTCTACGGGCAGGCGATGACCGCCGGGGACATCTACACCGTGGCCGGCACCGGCCAGGTCGGCTTTGGCGGTGAGGGCGGCCTGGCTACCGCGGCCAAGCTCGACGGCCCACAGGACGTGGCGTTCGACGGCGCGGGGAACCTGGTCATCGCCGACAGTGGAAATGACCGGATCCGGGTGGTCGCGGCCCGCACCGGCAGCTTCTACGGGCGGGCGATGACCGTCAGGCACATCTACACGGTGGCCGGTAACGGCACCTTCGGGTTCTCCGGTGATGGCGGCGCGGCCACCGCGGCCGAGCTGAGAATTCCGCAGGACGCCGTCGTGGACAGCGCGGGCAACCTGGTGATCACCGACAGTGAGAACTACCGGGTCCGGGTGGTCGCGGCCAGCACCGGCACCTTCTACGGGCAGGCGATGACCGCCGGGGACATCTACACCGTCGCCGGTAACGGCACCTTCGGGTTCTCCGGCGAGGGCGGCCCGGCCACCGCGGCCGAGCTGGGTAGCCCGGGCCAGACGGCGGTGGACGGCGCGGGGAACCTGGTCATTGCCGACGGGGCGAACGGCCGGGTGCGCGTCGTGGCGGCGAGCACCGGCACCTTCTACGGGCAGGCGATGACCGCCGGGGATATCTACACCGTGGCCGGCACTGGCACCCTCGGGTTCGCCGGCGACGGCGGCCCGGCTCTGAGTGCAGAGCTGAACCGCCCGCAGGGCGTGGCGGTAGACGCGGCAGGTGACCTGCTGGTGGTTGACGTGGGCAGCAACCGGATCAGGGAGGTGGCGGGCTGACGCATGAACTGGCGATAGCAACGCATGCCGCCGCTTCCAGTTGTCTCGCTGACAACGAATGCATGCGCTGGCCGGAGCCGCATCGTGGTGCGTCAAGACGGCCTTGACGCTGTCAATCGTCAAGGATATCTTGACGGCATGACGAGCTCCCGAAGTTCCGCGCCAGGTGCCAGCCGGCTCCAGACGCTGTGCTGCTCGTTCTGCATCAAGGACAAGGACGAGGTCGCCAAGCTCATCGCCGGCCCGGGCGTCTACATCTGCAACGAATGCGTGGATCTGTGCGGCCAGATCCTCGCCGCCAAGCCGGTCGCCGGGTTCGGCTCGTGGAACGAGCGGCCAGAGGACGAGCTGCTCGCGAGCCTGGCACGGATTCAGGCGGTGGAGTCACAGGTCGATGCCGCCGTACACGACCATGTGGACATGTTGCGGGACCGGGGCGTCAGCTGGACCCGCATCGGACAGGCGCTCGGCGTGTCAAAGCAGGCGGCGTGGGAGCGGTTCTCCGGAGAGGACTGAACAAGGTGCCCGAGCTGCAGCGCCTGCGCGCCGATCATGCCTCGGCGGTCTTGGCCTTCGAACTGGCGAACCGCGCCTACTTCGCCGCCTTCATCTCCGACCGCGGCGATGAGTTCTACGACCAGTTCACCGAACGGCACAACGCCTTGCTGGCTGAGCAGGAGGCCGGTATCTGCGCCTGCTACCTGCTCGTCGCCGAGGACGGGTCAGTACTCGGCCGGTTCAACCTGTACAACCTTGAGGACGGCACGGCCGAGCTCGGCTACCGGGTCGCGCAGCACGTCGCGGGCCGCGGCGTGGCGACCGCGACCGTACGGGAACTGTGCCAGCTGGCGGCGGCGCAGTACGGGCTGCGCACGCTCAGGGCCGCGGTCACCCACGAGAATGTCGCGTCCCAGAAGGTGCTGACCAAGGCCGGGTTCCTCCCGGTCGGCCCGGCTAATCCCGGTGGTAAGCCGGGCACCTGGTATCAGCGCGACCTGGCCCTCGGCTGACCCTGATCAAGGACGACCCCGGCGCACCAGGTAACCGGCTACCAGAGACCCTCGTAGACTCCTTGCGATGCACGATGACCGGGTGAACCCGGAAGGCTGTCTGCGGTCGCTGGCGGCCGAGGCCTTGCTGTGGGCGCCGCACGGGCCGCTGTTCCCCGACTCGCTGCGCCTGATGGCGGTAGCGAATGCCTTCGTGATGCTGGGCCTGCTGCCCGAGCCGCGGGCCGAGGCCGTCTTGGCTGACCACAAGTCGGCGCTGGAGCGCATGGGCCTGGGGAACGCCTGGGGGGTCACGGAGGGCGAGCTGACGGTCGGGCCGGGCGCTGACGGGTACTGGCAGTCCCGGATGGCCGGGCCCGGCGGGCTGCGCGAGGTCCCGTTGCTAGTGGCCGCGGCCGGGGTGTGTTGCCCGACCTCGGTGGCCGAGGTGTGCTTTGAGTGGGTGAAGCTGACCTCAACGGGGTGGCGGCTGAGCTTCCGCGCGACCGCTCCCGATCCCGATCCCTATCGGAACTCGCCTGCCCCGGATGTGGTGATGGGCCAGGCGATGTCGGAGATCTCGCTCACCGACGACGCGGGCCAGTCCCATGATCTGCGCGCCGAGGGCGTGGGCTGGAGCCGGGATCTCTCCCTGGGAGAGCAGGAGTGGCACGGCCGCGTGCTGGTAGCCCGCGATCCGGCCAGCAGGCCAGAGTGGTTTGAGCTGGCGCCCACGATCGGGGGTGCCTCGGGCCGGGTCGCCTTGCCGTCCCCGGCCCAGGTTCCGGTGGGACGGAGCGACCCGCCGTGGCCGACCCCGGCCGAGGGCTACCTGGCCGCGCTCGCGCCGGTCACCCGCATCTCGATGGAAGCGGGGGGCGCCGTGAGTGAGGCAGGACCGGAGGAGACGGCGGAGATTGTCGCCACGGTGGCCGACAGCCTGATCGCGGTGGGTGCGTTGCCGGTCACCAGCACCCTGCTGCGCGAGTCCCCCGGCAGCGGCCCGGGCTGGCACGTTCACCTGGCGCACCGCTGGCGCCGCCGCGCCCACCAGCAGGCCGCCAGGTTCCGGGCTGCGGAGCATCGCAGGCTGGTCGTGCGGCTGCCGCTGGAGCACGCCACCGCGGTGATCGAGAGCGTCTCCGCCCAGGATGACCTGGTGAGCATCCAGCTGTATGGCCACCCGTGGGTGATGGGGGAGTACCTGCCCATGATCACCCCCTGTTTTCAGGTCCGCGCCGTCGATGATGCCGGGGACGAGCACGAGGGCAGGCCCGGCGACTGGCGGGGCTTCCCCGGCGACGAGGGCAGCGGCAATTTCTGGTTCTGGCCGCCCGTGCCTTCGGCCCGCAAGAGCGTCCGGGTGACCGTGAGCACATTGCGGGAAGCGGCCTGGGCTGACATCGAGCTGCCGCGATGACCTCCGCTCAAGTGCGCCGATCTGGCCTGGTGGCAGCGCTGGTGGTGGGAATCCTCGCGGCGGGCGGCTGCTCCTCACCCCCGCGCTGCCCTCCTGGTGCCTCGTGCCCGGGATTCGCGCCGCCGCACGTGGCATTCATCCCGACCATCAACGGGGCGTCCTTCGTGCCCCGCAAAGATGGTCATGTGCCCAGCTACCGGGTACGCCCCGGTGAGCACCTCGTGATGCGCATCGCGGGGTTCGGGGTGGCCGGGCGCGCCAGCAGCGGGACCGGCATCCTGGGCGACAGCGCCAATGGCACCGGGGTGCTGGCCAGCAGCGCCAACGCCACCGCGCTGAAGGTCAGCGGCAAGACGCAGTTCAGCCGCAGCGGAGTGGCCACAGTGGCGGGCACCTCCGTGGCGCCGAAGAACTCGGTGAAGGTCAGCCTGCCCATCACCGGCAAGAGCATGATGACCGCGCTGCTGCAAAAGCATGTCGCCGGGGTGTATGTGGTGGCCGCAGTGCCCAACGTGACCGGCGGGTATTTCACCATCTACCTGAACAAGGCGGTGACCACCAGCGTCGGCCCGATCGCCTGGATGGTGACCGAGATGCCGTAGCCTGACGCCGGGCCAGCGGCGGCGCGGAGCGGCGCCGCTACTTGATCTATTCCATAAGGCTATTTCGGCAAAGGGAGCTTGCTCGCAGTCAACGGTTCCTGCGCCGTCTGTGCCGTCGCATGGCGTCCACTTTTGTGGTGAACGCTGTGGGCATCAGGATGGGTGTTCCGCGCCAGGGGGACATGGACAGTAGGTCGGAGTCGTTGGAGATGATGAGCATGGCTCCTACTTCGGCCGCGAGGTCGAGGATGAGATTGTCCTCGTGATCGGGGCACTCATGCACGGCCCGGGGGACGTCCTCTAGCAGTCCGCCGCCGCTGTGCCCGGCTGCTGCTGTGATGATCGTGAGGTAGGCGTCGGCTTGCTTTTGGTCCCACTTGAACAGGTCTTCAAGGGCCCGCTTGACGTTGGCGAGGATGTGGGGGGAGAGCCAGAGCGCGAATTCGGCGGCGTCGACGATGATCCCGACGCAGTCGGCGCTTGCGTTCCCGGAGACGGGAGGCGGCGATGGCCAGGAGCGGAAGGGGCTGTTGCCGTCCGCTACGGCCGTCACGAGGACGTTGACGTCATAGACGACCGCAGTGGACGCGGGCTCTAGGTGACTCACTGCCCCGTGGCCTTGGCCCCGCCTTTGAGGAATTCCTGGATGCGTTCTGGCACCTGCGCAGGGTCGATGCCGAGCTGGGCTGAGCGTTGCTGGCCGTATGCCTGTGCTTCGCGTAGCTGCTCGGCCAGCATGACCGACCTCATGATCTTCAGGGTGGCCCGCAGGTATGCGGATCTATTGCCTTCGCCGAAGTAGGCAACCAGTTCATCCAGAAGAGGACGGTCGTCAGCCTGGACCGCGAAGCCGAGGGTCTGGGCGCTCATGTTTACAGTGTAGATGGCTTGCTTATCGTATGCGAGATATTGCATCTACTGGAGCCGGGGTGTGATGCCTCAGCAGGGAGTGGGTTGCAGTAGAGGTATGTGCTGGGGGATCGGGCACGCATGTGGCACGGAGAGTGCTCTCGTGCCGTGCGCGTTTGTTCGGGAGGGTAGCGAAACATGCCCTGACCTGCGGTGGAGCCGAAGAGCGGGCGAAGGGAATCGAACCCTCATGACCAGCTTGGAAGGTGTACCGCCCATGGCCGTCGCGGGCGCTGGCCTGCGGGTTCGGGTACCCGGTGGTGACCGTGACTGACCCCGGATCACCCTGGTTAATGGCACGCCAATGGCACGATGATCTTGACTGCGTGCGGTCTGGCCGGACCACTCGGCGCACTCCCGCGCGCACCTGCACGGCTGACCAGCCCACCTCAGCCACCCGACGAGCAGCTAGCCAAAGCTGACGCCGACCGGGCAGCACGTCTGGCGGGACACAAATCGACATTCCGGCGCCTGCTCGAACGCCTGCGGCCGCATGGGCAGCAACCGATCGGCGACCTGCATAGCTCTCAAGGCACCTTGGACGATCCTGGCCACTGACTTCGCCTAAGCTCTCGGAGAGACTCACTCGGAAGCCCCAGCCTTCTGACCCGTAGATACCTGTCAGCCGTTCAGCGTCGTCCGGATCGGTCCGCGAGCTGGCATGATCGCCGCTCGCCTGTCCGAACCCGTTCGCCTGGCGTGGAAAGTCGTTCGCCCAGGTGGCTCCCACGTTGGCTCCCGGTTGGTGTCACGTGCAGCGAGCATGTGTGCCACTGAAGCATCTTCCGGCTAGTGCCGTGCGAGCGTAGCGTGTGTGCAGTACTGGGGTTAGGCAGCAAGGGTTGCCTGCATGTTCTTCCCTCCTCCGGGCAGGTGCGGGCTCCGGTGGGGGTGAGAGGGGGAGCGGCCGATGCCGGTCGAAGAGAACAAGCTGCTCGTCCGTCGGCAGTTCGATGAAATCTGGAATGGAGGGAACTGGGCCACCGTCGATGAGTTGTATGCACCGAATTATGTGAACCGCGATCTGATGTATAACCCAGACCAGGGTACGGGCCCAGAGGGATTCAAACAGCGAGCAAGCGGTTATAGCAACATCCTCCATAACTTCCGAAGGAGAGCTTGATGCGTACGAGACTCGCTCCCGTCGGCGCTCTGGCTGTACTCGCCGCGGCCGCCGTTATTCTGCAGCCAGCTGCGGCGGCGGGGACGACCCCGACCCCCGCGTTCACTAATACGCCTCTCATCTCTACCCTGCAACTGCCCGGCATCACGACCGCACCGAATGCGAACTCGACCGGTAACAGCGAGCCGGCTATCGCCTTCGGCAAGGACGGCAGCATGGCCGTCGACGGGCTTGGTTGGCTGCCGTTCCAGGTGAACCTGTGGAAGGGGCACTTCGGGGCGACGCCAGCGTATTTCGGGGCCATGGACACCGACCTGAACAATGTCGGTGCTGGCCGCACGACGCTCGGCGATGAGGACGCGGATGTCGAGATCACCTCGGCCGGCACGACCCTGCTCGCCGACCTCGACCTGATCCTCAACCCCAACGGCAGCGGGGCCCAGCTCGGCGTCAACGTAACCAGGTGCCCGGCAGGGACCGCCGCGCCGAGCGGCTGTACGCACACTTTCATCGACACCGCAGGTGCGGACCGGGAGTGGATCACGACGGCCGGTACGAGCGCCTGGTTGTCCTACCACGACTCGGGCAACAGCACGCTGATCCGCGTGAAGCGTTCCACCGACGACGGCAAGACATGGTCGGCGGCGGGATCGCCGATCCCGGGCCAAGGTGCGGCGACTGGTGACGCCACCTTCAACAACTCGATCGGCCCGATCGTGGCTGATCCCGGGACCGGTATCGTGTATGAGTCGTACGCGGCTGGCGAGCCGCAGACGAAAGCGACCAGCGCGAACTTCAACAACATCTACGTGTCGCGGTCGACCGATGGCGGCATGCACTGGACGTCCACGCGGGTGTTCCACGCCCCGCCGTTCACGAGGCTGAACAACTTCTGGCCGACGCTCGCGGTCGATCCGATTACGCACGCGGTTTATACCGCGTGGACGGATCAGCACGGCATCGCCGTGTCACAATCGACCGACAGGGGAGTCACGTGGTCACCAGCGGTCACCGTGTCGACCATCCAGACGACCGTGATGCCGTGGGTTGCCGCACGCAACGGCAAGGTCGACGTCGTATATTACGGCTCCACGGCCGCATCGACCGATGACACGACCGCAGTCTGGAATGTGTACGACTCCCAGTTCTCAAATGGCGCGTGGGCCGTTAAGCAGGTCAGCAATACTCCGAACCGGGTTGGTGCGATCTGCATGGAAGGCTCGGGTTGCGTCAACAACGTCAACCGGGAACTGCTCGACTTGTTCGAGGTCGCAGAAGATCCGCTGTCCGGCAAGGCAGCAGTTATCTACACCGATTCCACGATCGACACCTGGACCGCCAACGGGGTCACGAAAGAACTTCCGGAGATCGTCCTGGCGTTCGAGCAGTAACCGCCTGCGGTTCCTGCGCCCACGCTGTGCAGAGGCGCACGCGCGTTCGAGGCGGAACAAGTCGATGTCGTCGGACGGAGGTGCACCCATGCTCGTACGGCTCGCTCGTACCCTTGGCCCTGGTGACCACTTCGGCGAGATGGCGCTGATCGACCACTCCTAACGGTCGGTGGCGATCACGGTCGAGAAGGATTTACGCTGCCCGCTGTATCCCTCATGGATCTTCCATCCTCCGCCATGCAGCACCCTGAGACGGCCTGGGCCCTCCTCGAAATGATGGTGCAACGTGTCCGTGACGCTGAAGGCCGCTAAGGGAAAAGACAGGACTGGGTGAGGTCTTCACGTTTGGGGTTGACCTGAGCGTATGCGGGTCGGCGTGGGGACTGCCCACAGGTTAAGCGCGCGTGGCCCTCACGGTGATGGCGGCTAGCGGTTCCAGCGGGGGTCGGCTTCGGCGATGGCGAGGCTTAGGGTTTCGAGCTCGGCGACGAGTGCGCGGAGCCGACGGTGGTCACCCCCACGCGTGTCGGGACGGTGGATTCATTGCTGGGCAGCCGGGTAGGGCGAGGAGTCTCAGCTGCACCGGATCACAACAGCGCCGTTGCGTTCGGTAGCGGCCCGCCCGTCAGGAGGAATGATCCATGAACACCGCTGACGTGCCGGATAGATTGCTCCTGGACTACCGTTTCGACAGCGGCGTTGCCGTGGTTAAGGTGACCGGTGAGGTTGATGTGTCCACCAGCAGTTCGCTCCGCGATAGCCTGCTTCGGGTCGTCACCGATGAAAACCATCACGGTCTAGTCGTGAACCTCGCGAGCGTAAGCTTCCTTGATTCGACAGGACTCGGCGTCCTGGTCGGGATCTGGCACCGCGTCTGTGCCACTCCGGGCTGCCTGGCCCTGGCCGCGCCGTCCCGTCAGGTCCGCGGTGTCCTGGAAACGACAGGCCTGACCAAGGTACTTCCCATCTATGACACCGAGGCAGCGGCCGTGCAGGCATGCCGCGAGCCGACCGCCAGGTAGCTGCCCGGCAAACCGCGGCAAGTCACCGGCGGCCAGGCCGAATCCTGCATTACTGATGCACTGTCAGCTTAGGAAGCAGAGCGGTTACGGCTGCTAGGGGTGGCAAGGGTCTGCCCAGAGGGCCGATCAAAGTGAGCCCCTGCCACCCCCGGAGGTTCTGGGGTAGGGCTCTGCCTGCCCGGGCGAGGAGATGACCCATTTGCATCCCCATCTCCGAGGGAGGGCCGGGGGTCCGGGGGCAGGGCCCCCGCGACAGAGCCGACGGGTTTTACAGAGAGACCGCGGCTTCACTGGCTACATGCTCCTTAGCTGGGCGTAAATGTTCTGAGCGGCCTCGCCAATGGCCTGCTGTTTCGCCATGGTTGCGCGACCGTACCTTCTCAGGCCCGGCAGGACGCAAGTTCCTGTGGCCAGGACCACTTGCTCGATCAGGCCGCACTACAGAGGGAAGTGATCCGTTCGATCTCGGCCGCGAGTTGAGATCGTTGCCGCATCGGGGCTTTGAACCTCGGCCCGATGTGTGGCGCCGTCCCGATGCCTTCGCCCAGGGCTGCGCGGATGCAGCCGACAATGCCGCTATATGCATGGGACGAGAAGGCACCTGGTGCCGTTTGGGCAGCAGACGTCCCACTTCCCTGCCACCGCTCGGCCAGGCTTACCGAGCCGGGGCCGTCGTTCTCGAAGCCGCCGACGGTGGTGCACGCGGCGCGCGCTGGGCAGGCGACGGCGGGCTGGGAGATGTCGTGCGCCGCCGGAAGCAACGGTGTGGGCTGGATGCGCCACCTGGTGCCGTTCCACCGCTCGGCTAGGATCATCCCGCCGGAGCTGGTGAACGTGAATCCGACCGCGGTGCAGGCCGCGGGGGCTGGGCATGCCACCCCGGTCAGCTGGCCGCCGCCGGAAGGGGTGGGGGTGGGCTGGATGCGCCACCTGGTGCCGTTCCACCGCTCCGCCAGGGTGCCCTGGTCTGATCCTCCGACGGCGAGGCACGCCGATGGGCCGGTGCAGTCCACGCTCGGCAAGGAGGCGAACTGAACTCCTGGCGGGTTGGGAGTGGGCTGGACGCGCCACCTGGTGCCGTTCCAGCGTTCCGCCAGGCTGTGCACGATCCCGGTGGCAGAGTGCTGCTCACCCGTGGTGGTGCAGGCCGACGGTGAGGTGCAGGACACCCCGCCCAGGTAGCTCTGTACGGCCCCCGCGGGGTTCGGGGTGGGCAGGATCGCCCACTTCTTCCCGTTCCACCGCTCCGCCAGCGACTTGACCGGGCCCGACTCGGACGAGCTGGCGGAGTAGGCGCCGGTGGCCATGCAGAACGACGGCGACAGGCACGAGACGCCGCCTAGACCGCTGAATACCGCCCCCTTGGGAGTGGGCGCGGGCACGATGCGCCATCGGGTGCCGTTCCACCGCTCAGCAAGGACCCCAGAATCCGACCCCCCGACCGCCATGCATGCCGAGGGTGATGCGCATGCCAGGGCGTTGAGAGAGGCCCCCGGGACCGTGGGTATGGGCTGGTTGCGCCACCTGGTGCCGTTCCACCGAAGGGCCTCGGTCGACAGCACGCCGCGGGTCGGGCCCGCGGTGCCGACCGCCACGCACCGGTCGGTGGCCGGGCAGGCGATCCCGTTCAGCTGGTTCTCCGCGGCCCCGGTCGGGCTCGGCACGGCCTGCAGCCGCCAGCGGCCATCCCGCCACCGCTCGCCCAGCGTGAAGGGGGTCCCGTCACCGTTGCCCAGGCCCACCGCCGTGCAATCAGACGGCGAGGGGCAGGACACGCCGCCGAGGATGTTGAAGCTCGCCCGGGCCGGGTTGGGGGTCGACTGGGCGTGCCAGGCCGCCCCGTTCCACCGGTCGCCCAGCGGCACAACCGCCCCGGAACTGTTGACGTACCCGCCCACCGCCTCACACGAGGAAACCGCGCAGGAGACGCTGTTCAACTGGGCGAACTGCGCCCCGGCAGGGGCCGGGACGGCCTGCAACCGCCATCGGGTGCCGTTCCACCGTTCGGCGACGATGCCCGCGTCCGACCCGCCGACGGCCTCACAGGCGCCCGGAGCGATGCAGGAGACACCGGCGAGGAAACTGAAGGATTGCGCGCCGGAGGGGTTGGGGGTGGGCTGGATCGCCCAACTGGTGCCGTTCCACCGCTCGGCCAAGGTCACATCGGCGCCCGACCTGTTCACGTAGTCACCGACCGCGATGCACGACGCCGTGGTGCAGCTGACCGCGTTCAGTTCGCTGAACTGCGCCCCCGGCGGCACCGGAGCCGACTGGATGCGCCACCGGGCACCGCCCCACCGTTCCACCAGGACCTTCGAATTCGAGGCCCCCACCGCGGTGCAGGCGTCAGCTGCCGGGCAGGCCACGGCGAACAGGCTGCTCGACGGGGACCCGGCCGGGTTGGGGGTGGGCTGGATCGCCCAGGTGCTGCCATTCCACCGCTCGGCGAGCGTCCGCTGCGCGCCCGACTTGACGACGAACTGCCCGACCCCGGTACACGCCGAGCCGGACGGGCACGACACACCGTTGAGCGCACTGGCCGCCGCCCCGGCGGGGTTCGGGGTCGGCTGGACGGCCCAGACGCCGCCGCTGCGCCGCTCGGCCAGCGTCACCCCGCGCCCAGACTCCCGCACATGCAAGCCAACGGCCGTGCATACCGACCTCGTGCGGCAAGAAACCGCGTTGAACAAGCCGTTTCCAGCCCGAGGGTTCGGGGTCGGCGTGATCGACCACCCTGATCCAGCGGTCAGCGGCGAGAGCGCTCGTACGCCCGCCGTGACCGGTGCACCTGTCGCCACCAAGATCACAGCGGCACCGGTCGCCACCGCGATACGGCTCATTAGACCACGCATCGCTACCCCCAACCACCGCAGGAATACCGCTGGCAGCGCGGGTGACGGCAGATAAGCCGGGCAGCACGCCTAATAAGCCGGGCAGCACGCCTAGCGGCGGAGAGCGTTGCGCGGAAACCGAAAATTACCCGCCCCTGCTGGGGCGAATTTTGCACGGACTTTGCCGCTAGTGTCAAGGACTGGCGGGGAAGTTCGCCTCCCGGGCAGGCAACGCGTGCATGGCGGTCGGCACCGCGGCCCGACCCGCGGCGTGATGGCCAGGTCTCCGACGCCTCAGGTGGAACGGCTTCTGACCGTCGCCGAGGTGGCCGACCTACTGGGCACCACCGAGCGGTCCCTCGTCGCATCATCGCTGAGCGGCGCATTCGCTTCGTTCGCGTCGGCAGACACGTTCGCATTCCTGTGTCGGCCCTTGGTGAGTTCATTAGCGCAGGTCTCGTGGAGCCGGTGAATCCGGGTAGGCTTCGGTGAGCTGGCGGCACTTCACCGTGGTGACATCGATCTTGACCGTTGCTCTGTCCGGGTTGCCCGGTCTCTCGTGCAGATGAATGACGGCAAGCTGTTCGAGGATGAGCCCAAGTCGCGAGCCGGACGCCGGGTGGTCTCGGAAGGGCAAGGCGTCCTGATGGCTGGAAGCCGACTGCCAGGCACAGCTTCTGACCTGTGGTTTCTGGTTGGAGCGGGCGAAGGGAATCGAACCCTCATGACCAGCTTGGAAGGCT